>JABLTH010016989.1_pt1 | contig 64459 bp, 57 predicted proteins | sample 7875711 | NCBI WGS metagenome assembly JABLTH01 (sample SAMN14941262, study PRJNA633318) | bioreactor metagenome | isolation source: bioreactor | place: China | collected 2019-03-05 | reverse complement strand
TCCGCTTCAAGGTGGATGACGGCGTGATCGTGATCCCCGTGGACGCCAAGGGCTCCCAGGCCGTCGCCGAGGGCGTCGTGCAGGTGGGCAAGGACGAGAAGGGCAAGACCTTCGTCCGCCTCATGGGCGAAGGCGCCGTCATCCAGTGACGGGGGTCCCCAAGCGCCGCAGGCCCTGGCGCGTCTGGTTCCGCGTCCTCCACCGGGACACGGGCTACCTCGCCGCCGGGCTGACGATCGTCTACGCCGTCTCGGGCATCGCGGTGAACCACATCGACGCGTGGAACCCGAACTTTCGGCAGGAGCGCGTCCGCCGCGCCATCGCGCCCCTCGATCCCGCCGCCGACCTGCCGGTCCTCGTGGAGACGGCCCGGGCCCGCCTGGGCCTGGAGGCGCCCAAGGGCGCCCACCAGCCCGACGCGGAGACCCTCACCCTCTTCTATCCGGGCAGGCAGGTCTCCGTGGACCTGCCCACGGGCCAGGTCCTCGACGAGGCCCTGCGTCCCCGCCCGGTCCTGCGGGCCTTCAACCAGCTCCACCTCAACCACCTCAAGAAGGGCTGGACCTGGCTCGCCGACCTCTACGCCGTGGCCCTGCTGGGCCTGGTGGCGACCGGCCTCTTCATGCTCCCGGGACGGAAGGGCCTCACCGGCCGGGGGGCCTGGCTCACCGCCCTGGGCATCGTCGTCCCCGGGCTGGCGCTGTGGCTCTGGGCCTGAGCTGAAGGGCGGGCCCGTGCTAGCGTGGAACTTTTCCACGCTCCGAGGTTCCCATGCGCTCCGCCCTCGCCCTCCTCGCCGCCGTCTGCCTCGCCACCACCTGCCTCGCCGCCGCCCCCCAGGACAAGGCCGCGAAGCCCGCGCCGAAGGCTTCCGCCAAGGCTACAAAGCCCGAGGCCAAGGAGCCCGGCAAGAACCTGAAGGTCTTCAAGGGCCAGGGCCTCAATGACGAGTCCCTGGACGAGGCCATGGACTTCATGGCGGCTTCCCTGGGCGTGGCCTGCGCCCACTGCCACGTGCGGGACGAGAAGACCCAGGCCTGGGTGATGGACCGGGACGACAGGCCGGCCAAGCAGATGGCCCGCCAGATGATCCAGATGACCCGCGCCCTCAACAAGGCCCACTTCAAGGGCGAGACGGTGGTCACCTGCGCCACCTGCCACCACGGCTCCCCGAAGCCCGAGGGCATCCCGCCCCTGCCCGTGCCCGGTGCGCCGCGGCCGATGTCGGCCGAGGACAAGGTGAAGAACCTGCCCGAGCTGGACGCCCTCCTGGCGAAGTGGGTCCAGGCCGCCGGCGGCGCCGAGGCCCTGGGCAAGGTGGCCGGCCGCCTCTCCAAGGGCACCGTGGAGGCCGGGCCGGGCCGCACCATGCAGCTGGAGATCGCCCAGAAGCCGGGCATGCGCGCCGTCACCCAGACCACGCCGAGGGGCGCCATGAAGCAGGCCTTCGACGGCACGGGCGGCTGGACCCTGCGCGCGGGCAAGACCCAGCCCATGGACGCCAAGCAGATCGCCCAGGCGAGGATCGACGCCGACCTCGCCCTGCCCCTGCACCTCAAGGAGCACTACCCCTCGCTGATGGTCCTGGGCCGGGAGCTGGTGGACGGCAAGGAGACCTTCGCCGTCGCCGCCAAGGCCAAGGACGAGTCGCGGCTGATCCTCTCCTTCGACGCCGCCACGGGCCTGCTGGTCCGCCGGCTGTCCTTCGTCTCCACGCCCCTGGGCATCCAGAGCAGCGAGACCACCTGGTCCGACTTCCGCCCCGTGGACGGCGTGCAGGTGCCCTTCAAGGTCGTGAACCGCAACGCCCACGGCGCCAGCGTCACCACCTTCAGCGAGATCAAGGCCGGGCCGGTGGACGACGCCGTGTTCAAGGCGCCGGCGAACTGAACTTCAGTTCTCCTAGCGCCGGTCGAAGCGCGCCTGCATCACCAGCAGCGTGCGCGTCCCTGCGATGCCCGGGAGCTTTGCGACCTCGTCCCGGATGCGGGTGACGTCCTGAAGGCTGTCGGCCTCGAGCTGCAGCACCAGGTCCGTGTCACCGCTCACGGTGTCGGCGACGCGGACCTCCGGGAAGGCTTCCAGGGCCTTCACCGCCCGGTCGTGGCTGGGCCCCGAGCCCTGCACCAGCAGATAGGCCCGCACCCCGGGGCGGCCGCGGCTCGCCCCCAGGCGCAGCGTGTAGCCTGCGATGACGCCGGCGGCCTCCAGGCGCGCGATGCGGGCCTGCACCGCCGATCGCGATAGCCCCACCCGCGCGGCGATGGCGGCCTGGCTGAGGCGCGCGTCCGCCTGCAACTCCGCGAGGATGCGGCGGTCCAGATCGTCCAGGCGGGAAGAGTCCATCCCGGCATTCTGCCGCCCTTCCGTCCCTTTGCCACCTAAGCCCTGGCCGCGGTGGAACGGATCCTGGAGGAACTCCGAAACCGTTAGGAGAACTTCCATGCGCCGACCCGCCCTCCTCCACCTCGTCCTCGCGGCACCCGCCCTCCTGGCCCAGGCCCCGCCCACCGCCCTCGAGAAGGCTCTCCAGGCCCCGATCACCGCGGCCCAGAAGAAGACCGTGGTGGAGGGGCTCGCCGCCAAGCTGGCCACGAACTATGTCTTCCCTGACGTGGCGAAGACCACCGGCGAGGCCCTGAAGGCGAAGCTCGCCAAAGGCGGCTATGACGGCGCCGGCACCCGCAAGGCCTTCATGGAGCTCCTCAGCGAGGACCTTCGGACCTTCGGCAACGACCGCCACTTCCGCGTGCGCTTCGACCCCGAGTTCAAGGAGGACGAGGATGACGACAAGCCCCCCACCGCCAAGGAGCGCGAGGAGATGCGCACCATGGCCGCCAAGCGCGGCTACGGCCTGGCCAAGGCCGAGATCCTGCCGGGCAACGTGGGCCTCCTGGACCTCCGCGGCTTCGGCCCCGCGGAAGCCGTGGGCCCCGCCCTCAGCGCCGCCATGGCGATGCTGAACGGCACCGACGCCTTCATCCTCGACCTGCGCCAGAACGGCGGGGGCAGCCCGGAGACCGTGGCCTACCTCTGCTCCTACTTCTTCGACGAGGGGGACAGCCGCCACCTCAACGACATCTACACCCGGCCCAAGGACGCCACCCGCCAGTTCTGGACCACGGCCGGGCCCGGGCCCCGCTACGGCGGGACGAAACCGGTGTGGGTGCTCACCTCGGGCCGCACCTTCAGCGGCGGCGAGGAGTGCGCCTACGACTTCCAGACCCAGAAGCGGGCGGTCCTGGTGGGCGAGACCACCGGCGGCGGGGCCAACCCCGGCGGGGCCGTGACCCTGGGCGAGGGCTTCATCGCCTTCGTGCCCACGGGGAAGGCCGTCAATCCCATCACCAAGACCAACTGGGAGCACGTGGGCGTGAAGCCCGACGTGGCCGTTCCCGCCGCCGACGCCCTCCGGGTGGCCCACGTCGCCGCCCTGCGCAAGCTGGCCGAGGGGGAGAAGGATCCCGAGGCGAAGGCCCGCCTGGAGGCCCGGGCCGTGAAGGTGGAGAAGGGGGAGGCGGACGCCCCCCGCTACAGCCGCTGAGCCCCAGGCCGGCCGTGGAGAATTCCCCCCTCCCCGGCCGGCCGATTCGGGTGACACTGGAGGGTCCCCCCCAGAGGTCGCCGTGCTCCCGAGTCTGATGACCATGCTCCTGGCCCAGGCCCCGGCCCCCCGGCCGAAGGCCCTGCCGCCCCAGGCCGCCGTCCAGAACCTCGTCGCCGCCGAACGTTCCTTCGCCGCCCTGGCTCAGGAGCGGGGCGTGCGGGAAGCTTTTCTGGCGGTGCTCTCCGAGGACGGCCTCCTGTTCCGGCCCCGCCCCGAAAACGGCAAGGCCTTCCACAAGGCGACTCCCGACGACGGCGGCAGGCTCGTCTGGGAGCCCGTGTTCGCGGACCTCTCCGCGGCCCAGGACCTCGGCTTCACCACCGGGCCCTGGAACCTCACCGAGCCCGGGGACGTGGATCCCAAGGTCTATGGCCACTACGTGTCGGTGTGGAAGCGCGTGGGCGGCACCTGGAAGCTCCTCCTGGACATCGGGACCACCCATCCCCGGCTCAGCAAGACGCCGCCCCTCGAAGTCGCGCCGGAGGCCCTCCATCCCCAGGCCTTCCCCGCCCGTCCCGGCGCGAAGAGCGCCGCCCGCAGCCTTGCCGACGCCGAAGACGCCTTTTCCGCCGCCTGCGGGAACAAGGGCGTGCTGGAGGGCTACCGGCGCTGGGCGGACGACCGCATCCGCGCCTACCGGACCGGCGTCGCCCCGGTGAAGACGAAATCGGATCTCGAAGCCCTCCTCGGCGTGTCGCCGCGCTACTCCCTGTGGGAGGTCATGGGCCAGGGCCTCGCGGAGAGCGGGGACCTCGCCTGGACCTACGGGCTCGCCGCCAGCCGCCGGACCCAGAACCTGGACGAGACCCCCCAGACCCAGGCCTTCCTGCGCCTCTGGCGGCGCAGGGGCGCCGCGGGCTGGCGGGTGGTCCTCGACGTGACCATCCCGGCGCCGGATCCCAAGCCGGAGAAGGCGAAGCCGCCCCTGGAACCCTAGGTCCCGCCCCTTCCCGGCCGCGGGCATCCCTGCCGCGCGCCTGCAACCCCGCCGCAGGCAGTAGGATGGGGATCCCCTCCAGGACCATCCATGCGCCGCGACGACAGCGCCTCCCAGCTCCTCTTCCACGGCAATGCCCTGCCCATGTGGATCATCGCCCAGGACACCCGCAGGGTCCTGGACGTGAACGAGGCGGCCGTGAAGGCCTACGGGCACCCCAGGGACGCCTTCATCGGAATGCCGGCGGAGCGGCTGATGCCCCCCGGGGAATCCCCCTGCATGATCTGCAAGCCGGACATGCCGCTCCCCGTGCGGTCGGGGCCCTGGACCCACCTCCGGGCCGACGGGACGCCCATGGAGGTGGAGGTCACCGCGCAGTCCATGCGCTTCGAGGGCCGCCCGGCGGTGCTCGCCACCATCCACGACCTGACGGACCAGCGCCGCATCCAGAGCGCCCTCCTCGACAGCGAGGATCTCTTCCACAAGCTCGTGGAGGCCTCGCCCCTGGCGGTCTACCTCGTGCAGGGGGGGCGCGTCGTCTACGCGAACCCCGCCATGCTGCGTTTCACGGGCTACGGAGCGGAGGATCTCGAGGCGGGCGTGCGCCTGATGGACCTGGTGGCTCCCGAGGACCGGGACCGCGTGGAGGAGGCCTACCGCCGCCGGATGGAAGGCGACGATTCCCTGCGCCACCACACGCTCACCTGCCTGCGCAAGGACGGGAGCCGCTGCCCCGTGGAGGTGCACGCGACCCTCACCCGCTACCGCGGCATGACGACCCTGCTGGGGATGGCCCTCGACCTGACGGAGCGCATCGCCACCCAGCAGGCCCTGGAGCGGGGCATCGCCCAGGCCCGCACCCTCGCGGAGGCCGCGCAGGGCTTCGCCGCGGCGGCGGACGAGCACGACCTCGCCCGGCGCCTCCTGGGGGCCGCCGCGGATCTCGTGCCCTCCCTCGGCTGGCGCCTGGCCCGCTTTTCCAGCGGCACCTCCCCCGTGGCACCGGGGGCGCCCTGGAACCACGAGGATCCCATCCCCGCCGTCCAGGGCTGGATGCGGGCCCACGGCCACGCCCGCGCCTTCCTGGCCGAGGACGCCTCCCAGGTCTCGGACCTGGCCGGGCGTGGTCCCGACGGGCAGACGCCCGGCTCCTTCGTCGCGGTCCCCATCTTCCACGAAGGCGAGGACTTCGGGCTGCTGCTCGGCGCCTCCACGGCGCCGGCCCGGGTCCCTCTCGCCAGCGAGCGCCTCCACGGGCTGGAGAGCCTGGGGGTCTCCGCGGGCCTGGCCCTCCAGCGCCTGCGGGCCGCCCGCGCCCTCCAGGAGAGCGGCCGGCGCCTCCGGGCCGTCTTCGACGCCCTCCCCGACGGCGTCGCAGTCCACGCGGAGGGGGCGATCCTCTACGCCAACCGCGCCCTCGCGCGGATCTTCGCCCTGCCGCCAGGGGACCTGGAGGGCCGGCAGGTGCTCGACCTCCTCGCCGAGTCCGAGCGCCGGCGCCTGCGCGCCATGGGCGGCTGGATGGCGGAGGGCCTGGTGGAGGTCTACGGCCGGCGCGGCGACGGCAAGGAGTTCCCCATGGAAGTGACCACCGTGGGCCACACCTACGAGGGCAGGCCCGCGCGGCTGTCCGTCTTCCGGGACGCTTCGGAACGCAAGGTGATCCTCGATCTCCTCCGGGACTCGGAGTCCCGCTACCGGTCCCTCTTCGAGCACAACCTGGCGGGGGTCTTCCGCACGGACCTCTCGGGCAGCGTCTATGACTGCAACGACGCCTGCGCCCGCATCCTCGGCTTCGCCTCCCGGAGCGAGCTCATGGCCTGCGAGGCCCGGGACCTCTACTTCGACCCCGCCGACCGGGAGCGCTTCCTGGAGGAGCTCCGGGCGCGGGGCTTCCTCGCCAACCACGAGCTCTGCCTCCGGCGCAAGGACGGCGGGACCGTCTGGGTCCTGGAGAACGTCACCCTCACCCACCCCGGCGCGGACCTCCCGCCGGTGATCGAAGGGACCCTCATCGACATCACCGAGCGCAAGCTGGTTGAACGCCTGGAGCAGGAGCAGGCGGAGCTGCTGGAGATGGTGGCCCAGAGCCTGCCCCTGGAATCGGTGCTGGACCACCTCGCCCGCATGGTGGAGCACCAGGTCGTCGGGCTGACCTGCCTCGTGATGCGCCGGCTGGAGGGCCGCCTCAGGCTCGCGGCGGCGCCGGGCCTCCCGCCCGCCCTGCTCACGGCCCTCGACGGGGCACGCCTCGACGCCGTGCTCCCCGAGGCCGCGTCGGACCCCGCGGCCGCGGCGTGGGGGCCCTACCGGGCGCTCCTCGAATCCTTCGGCCTCCGCATCTCCTCCGCCGCCCCCGTCACCTCAGCCCTCGGCGAGCCCCTGGGCCTCGTGGTCTTCCACCGTTCGGGAGGGCCCGCCGAGGGCGGGAAGGTCGAGCGCGACCTCCTCGCCGCGGCCGTCCGCCTCGCGGCCCTGGCCATCGAGCACGCGCAGCTCTCCGAGCGCCTCATCCACCAGGCCCAGTACGATGCCCTCACGGGGCTCCCCAACCGGCTCCTCTTCCAGGACCGGCTCTCCCAGGCCCTCCACGCCGCCCGCCGCCGGGGCGGCCGGCTGGCGGTCCTCTTCATCGACCTGGACGCCTTCAAGCGGGTGAACGACAGCCTTGGCCACCAGGCCGGGGACCTCCTGCTGACCCAGGTGGCCGCGCGGTTCCGCAAGGTCGTCCGCAGCTCGGACACCCTGGCCCGGATGGGCGGGGACGAGTTCATGGTGGTCCTGGTGGACGCCCGGGACACCCGCAGCTCGGTCCGGGTGGCGCAGAAGCTTCTGGCCTGCCTCCGGGAGCCCTTCCACGTGGGCGGCCACGAGCTGGTGGTGACCGCCAGCATCGGGCTCAGCTTCTTCCCCGAGGACGGGACCGAGCAGGACGCCTTGCAGCGGCACGCCGACGCCGCCATGTACCAGGCCAAGGCCGCCGGGAGGAACGGCTTCCGCTGCTACACCCCGGAGCTGAACGCTCAGATCACCAGCCGCCTCGAGCTGGAGCAGCAGCTCCGCCAGGCCCTGGGACGGGACGAGCTCTCCCTCGCCTACCAGCCCCAGCACATGGCCGACGGTCGCCTCGCGGGATTCGAGGCGCTCCTGCGCTGGAACCACCCCCGGCGGGGCGCGATCCCCCCGGCCCGCTTCATCCCGGTGGCGGAAGAATGCGGCCTGATCCTGACCCTCGGGAAGTGGGCGCTGGAGGAGGCCTGCCGCCAGTGCGCACGGTGGCGGAGCGAAGGCCACGGCGACATCCGCGTCGCCGTCAACGTCTCCGCGGCCCAGTTCGAGCAGCCGGACTGGGACCGCACGGTGGCCCGGGCCCTGGAGGCGGCGCGGCTCCCCGCCGGAGCCCTCGAGCTGGAGATCACCGAGGGCCTGGTGATGAAGGAGGCGGGCGAGGCCTCCAGGAAGCTCCGGACCATGCGCGAGATGGGCGTCAGCCTGGCCATCGACGACTTCGGGACCGGGTACTCCTCCCTGGCCTACCTGCAGCGCCTCCCCATCGACACCCTCAAGATCGACCAGTCCTTCGTGCGGGACATCGACCCGGGCGGCGGGCTGCGGGACAGCACCGCCATCGTGGAGACCATCGTGAACCTCGGGCGCGGCCTGGGGCTGCAGGTGCTCGCCGAGGGGGTGGAGACCGAGGCCCAGGACACCTTCCTCCGCCGCATCGGGTGCGACGCGATGCAGGGCTACTTCTACAGCCGCCCCCTCGCGCCAGAGGCGGCGGGCGAGTACCTCCGCGGCCGGGCCGCCCGGGCCTGAGCCCTCACCGGGCGAGCACCTCCCGGACCTTCTTCAGCAGCGCGTCCAGGGAGCAGGGCTTCTGGAGGAAGTCCCAGCCGCCCTGCTCGGATTCAAGGATGTGGTCGGTGTAGCCCGACATGTAGACCACCCTGAGGCCCGGCCTCGCGGCCTCCAGGCGCTGGGCGAGCTGGCGGCCGCTCATGCCGGGCATGACCACGTCCGTGAGCAGGAGGTCCAGGGATGGGATGCCCCCGGCGAGCCGCAGGGCCGCCTCCGGATCCTCGGCGGCGTGGACGTCGTAGCCCGCCCGCCGGAGCACGTCGGCGAAAAGGGCGCGGACGCCGTCCTCGTCCTCCACCAGGAGCACGGTCCGGGCCGCGGCGGGCGCCTGGCCCGGGACCGCCGTCCCGGGCGCGGGAAGGGGCTCCTCCGTCGCCGGCAGGCTGATCTCGAAGACGCTTCCCTTTCCGGGGACGCTGCGGGCGGCGATCTCGCCCTGGCTCTGGACCACGATCCCGTACACGGTGGCGAGGCCCAGGCCTGTGCCCTTTCCACGTTCCTTGGTGGTGAAGAAGGGCTCGAAGACCCGGGCGAGGGTCGCCTCGTCCATGCCCTCCCCCGTGTCCTCCACCCTGAGGCGGACCATGGAGCCCTCCACCGCCGTGGCCAGGGTCAGGGTGCCGCCGCCGGCCATGGCGTCCCGGGCGTTCACCGCCAGGTTCATGATCACCTGCTCCATCTGCCCCAGGTCCGCAAGCACCCGGGGGCGCGCCGGGTCCAGGGCGAGGTCCAGGGCGATGTGCTCCCCGATGATGCGCCGGAGCATCTGGGCGAGGTTCTCCACGACGGCGTTGAGGTCCAGCACCTTCGGGCTGAGGACCTGCTGGCGGCTGAAGGCGAGGAGCTGCTGGGTGAGGGCGGCGGCGCGCTCGGAGGCCTTCAGCACCTCCGCGATCAGCCCGTGGGGTTCGGACCCTTCCGGCAGCGCCTCCAGGGCGAGGCTGGTGTAGCCCTGGATGACGGTGAGGAGGTTGTTGAAGTCGTGGGCGATCCCGCCGGTGAGCCGGCCGATGGCCTCGAGCTTGTCCGCCTGGCGCAGGCGGTCCTCCACGGCGTGGCGCTCCGCCATCTCAGCCTTGAGACGCTCCCCCGCCTCGAGCAGCTCCCGGGTCCGCTGCTCCACCCGCCGCTCCAGGAGGTTCCGGCTCTCCCGCAGCTCCTCCTCCAGGCGCTTGCGGGAGAAGAAGTCGGGGATGCTGTGGGCCTCCATGCGTTTCGCCAGGGAAGGCTCGCTGGCCATGTACTCCCGGACCCGGGCCTCGATGCGGGCCGGCGGGGCCATGATGAAGCGGCAGCAGGCGTCGCCCTTGGCGCGGCAGAGGATCTCGGAGCTGACGAGCTGGAGGCCGAAGCTTTCCTCGCACCAGCCCGAGCTGTAGCCCGCGTTCATGATGCAGGACGGGGCGTTGCGGGGGCGCCCGGACTGGACCCAGGCGTCGCTCTCGAACGAATAGGGGTGGTCGTAGAGCAGGAGATAGTCCGGCCCGGGGACGGGGTTCGACTCCGGGAAGATGTCCACAAAGGCCCAGCCCGTGTGGGCGAAATGGACGGGACCCGCGGAGAGGCGGGCGATGGGGTCCTCCAGGCCCATCTTCGCGTGGAAGTTCCGCGCGTCGGACCGGCCGATGGCGTGGGCCAGGTCGAAGAGGATGTTCCGGGCGAACTCCTCCGCCTCGGCCTCGCGGCCGGGACCGTAGACCTCCGTGGCGAGGGTGAAGAATTCCACCGAGAGCGAGGCGGCCCGCACGAGGATGTAGCGCTGGCCGAAGATCTCGATGCTGCCCATCTCCGGGCGGTCCTCCCGCTGGGCGAAGTAGCGGGAGACCACCTCCTCCGCCTTCCGGAAGAGGGGTTCGACGGGGGCCGGCACGCGGACGGTCTTGAGGGGGGATTCGCTCATGGGGGGCAGACAGCCATCCTTTCCGAAGGCCCCCGGCAGGGGAAGCCGGGAAATGCCGCCGTCCGGTCCGGCCCGCGCCCGCTGGTACCATCCTGGAAACCCTAAGCGGGGCGCCGCCAACGGCGTAGCGCAAGGGTCCCAGGACCCTCCCATGCCCTCCCGTCCCTCCCTCCAGCCCGCCGCCCTCCGCCGGGGCGGCCTCTTTGGCGCCGCGGCCCTCGCCGCGGCGGTGCTGGCGATGCCCCTCGCCTGCGACCGCACTTCGCCGGGTCCCGAATGGGTGAAGGGGGCTCCCTCCAAGGCCCGTCTGGGCATCAGCACCCGGGTGGGCTGGTTTCTCGAGCACCGGGATGTCCAGACCCTGCTCGGCCAATACCCCCTCGCGGACCAGGCCATCGACCTGTTCCTCAAGAAGGCCCGCATCAATCCCGCCACCGAGACGGGGCGCATCACCCTCTACGCCGCCGACCTGGAGAAGGCGATCAAGGGACCGGACCACAAGCCCGACCCGGCCGAGGCCGCGGCGAACGTCCTGCTCCAGCTGGACAGCTTCCAGGATCCGAAGGCCCTCCAGGTGGCCCTGGCGGAGGCCTTCCCGCCGGAAGGCACCCTGCGCATCGACGGCAAGGACTGCCCCCTCTTCGTGATCATGGACGTCAACCAGGCCCACTTCCGCGCCGCCAGCGACGGGAAGGGCCGCATCTGGATCGGCGAGCTCCGGGCCCTCCAGCGCCGGGCGAACGACCAGGCCCCCGGCCCGCGCAGTCCCCTCGCCCGGGCCGGCGCGTGGATCGATCCCGGCGCGCCCCTCCAGGGCTTCCTCGCGCCGGGGGACTGGCTCGACAAGGCCGCCAACCAGATCCCGGGGGACTGGTCCCGGGAGATCCCCCGGGGCATCGGCGCCCTGGCATGGAGCATCGCCCCCGGCAAGGAGGCCAAGGACGGCCACAAGCTCGAGCTGGCCCTGGTGGGCACCCCCGAGGCCGTGACCCAGGCCACGCCCTGGCTGCAGCGCCTGGTCGCCATCACCAACGCCCTGCCCGACGCGCCGGCCATCGCCCCGGAACTGATCCAGGAGCGGGAGCGGGTGGCCCTCCGCTGCACCCTGACCACCGCCCAGATCGAGGCCGTCGCCTCCCGCCTGGGGGTGCCGGGCCTCAAGTTCAAGCCCGGCGGACCCTCCGCATGACCCTGGAAGGGCCGGAGGCCGGCCTTCCCGCCCCGGCGCCTCCGGAGGAGGGGAGCCCCGAATACTGGATGGCCGAGTTGAAGGCGGGCCGGGAGGAAGCCCTGGCCCACCTGATGGCCCGCTTTGAAAAACCCGTGGCAGCCTTCCTGTACCGCCGCCTCCAGGGCGAGGGCGGCGTGGTCCAGGAACTGGTGCAGGAGGTCTTCTTGAAGTGCCTGCAGCACAAGCACCGCTTCGAGGCCGGACGGCCGGTGTCGGCGTGGATTTTCACCCTGGCGGCTAATGCGGCGACCGACCACCTGCGTAAAAGAGGTCGGGAGTTGCCAACTCCCGAGGCCTTTGACGCACCCGATCCCCACCCGCCCTCCCCTTGGGAGCTCGTGGACCAGAGCCGAAAGCTCAAGGCCCTCCAGGACGCGCTGGAGCACCTGACGCCCCGGCAGAAAGCCATGGTTCTGGCCTACTACGTCCACGAACGGCCGGTGAAGCGCATCGCCGAGGACCTCGGCTGCGCCGAGGGCACGGTGAAGGCCACCCTCTTCCAGAGTCTCGCCAAATTACGTAAAACCTTGGATTTGAGCCATGCGACCCCCTGAAACCACCCCCGAGAACGCTTCCGGCGCCTTCCGGGCCCTGAACGCGGTCCCCCAGGACCCCGAGGCCGACGCCCGCCGCTTCGACCTCCTGGAGCGGCCCGAGGACTGGCCCGAGGATCCCGCCGCCCAGGCGGAGCTGGCCCAGCTCCTGGAGCTCTCCCTGGCCCTCCGGGCCCACGGGGAACGCCTCGCCCCGGCCATCCAGCCCCGGCGCCGGTGGAACAGCCCCTGGCTGGCCGCCGCCGCCGTGGCCCTGCTGGCCCTGGTCCCGGGGAGCTACGTGGTGCACCGCATGAGCACCCTCCAGGCCCTGGCCCAGGACCGGGCCCGGCTGGACGTGGAGGCCCAGAAGCGGGCCCAGGCGCGCCTCTGGGCGGACTTCTTCCAGCAGACCTCCGCCCTGATCAAGGACTTCGAGCGCAAGCCGCCGGTCTGCAGCAAGGACCTGGAAGACCGCAACACCGAGCGGCTCACCGCCATCGCCCTCCGGGAAGCCAGCCACCTCCTCGCCAATTCCGGGGCCCCCGTGCCCGAGGCCGAGGGCGTGCGCAACGACCTCCACGCCTGGCTGAGCGAGCTGGCCCAGGAGGACGGGTGCCTCCAGCCCGCCCGGGCCGAGGAGCTCCGGCAGTGGGCCTCCGCCCATAACCTCAGCGAGGAGGCCGAGCGCCTGGGCGCCCTGCTGGCCAAGGGCCGGTCCTGATGCTGCACGGCGAGCTTCCGCCGGAACCCGCGGCGCTGATCCAGAGGGCCTCCAGGGAGTCGCCGTCGGACGCGCTGCTGCGGGAAGCCAAGGGCCTGCGCTACGCCCAGCGGTGGTTCGAGGCCGCCGCGGCCTACCGCCGCTACCTCGCCGACTTCCCCACGGCCTCCCGCCAGGCCGACGCCCGCTTCTGGCTGGCCGCCTCCCTGGAAGGGGACCAGCGCTGGGACGAGGCCGCCCAGGCCTACACGGACTTCCTCCAGCGCCATCCCGACGAGCGGATGCTGGGCAAGGAGGCCCGCCTCAACCGGGTGCGTTGCTGGGGCATCCGCCAGTGGGACAGCCCCAAGGCCGCCGAGGGCCTCGAGGCGGCCCTCACCGACGGCCTGGACGACGTGCAGGTGGCCGCGGCCCTCCAGCTCGCCAGGCGCCAGGACCGCCGCGCCATCCCCGCCCTCCAGAAGGGCCTGCGCATGACCACCACGGAGGAGGCCTGCCGGCTCGCCCTCCAGGCCCTCGGGGTCCAGCCGGACCTGGCGGGCACGTCCACCGCGGGCCGCTTCCTCGTGCTCCGCATCCAGGAGAAGGGCAAGCCCGACGTGGTCACCATCCGCATCGCCCTGGGCCTCGCCCGGGCCGTGGGCAGCTACCTGTCCGACGAGCAGCTCCGCCAGGCGGAGAAGAAGGGCGTGGACCTGAGCCGCCTCATGGACGAGGCGCTCAAGGCCCCCAAGGGCACGGTGCTTTTCAGTCTCGAGGACGCCCAGCGGAAGACGACCCTCATCACGGAATAGGGGCCGCGGCTCAGTCCTCCCCCAGCATCCCGGCGATGAGGAGGGCCATCTCCAGGCTTTGGGTCTGGTTCAGACGGGGGTCGCAGCCGGTCTCGTAGGCCTCGGCCAGGTCCCGCTCCCCGAGCTTCTGGCTGCCGCCCAGGCACTCGGTCACGGGTTCGCCTGTGAGCTCGAAGTGCACGGCCCCGAGCCGCGACCCGAGGGCCCGGTGGATGTCCAGGGTCTGGCGCAGCTCCGAGAGGATGTGCTCGAAGTCCCGGGTCTTGAGGCCCTCGGCGGTCATCCGGCCATTGCCGTGCATGGGGTCGCAGCTCCAGAGCACCGGATGGCCGCTCTTCTGGGCCGCGTGGATGAGCCGGGGCAGCGCCTCGCGCACCTTCCGGTAGCCCAGGCGGGGGATGAGGGTGAGCCGTCCGGGCTCCCGGGAAGGGTCGAGGGCTGACAGCAGGGCCCTCAGCTCCTCCTCGGTGACGGAAGGGCCGAGCTTCACACCGATGGGGTTGCGGATGCCCCGCAGGTACTCCACGTGGGCGCCGTCCAGGGCCCGGGTGCGCTCGCCGATCCAGAGCATGTGGGCGCCGAGGTTGTAGTGGGCGCCCCGGCCCGCATCGAAGCGCGTGAGGGCCTCCTCGAAGGGCAGCAGCAGGGCCTCGTGGCTGGTGAACAGCTCGCCGGTGCGGAGGTAGGCGCCCTGGGTGCCCTGGATGGCGTCGATGAAGTCGATGGACTCCCGGACCTTGGCCAGGACCCGGCGGTAGGCCTCGACGTCCAGGGTCGAGCCCGGCAGCTCCCAGCGCTCGGGGTGGTGGAGGTCCGCGAAGCCGCCGGCCACCAGGGCCCGGAGGTGGTTGAGGGTCGCCGACGCGTGGAAGTAGGCCTCCAGCATGCGCCCGGGGTCGGGGCGGCGGGCCGCCTCCGTGGGCTCGGCGCCGTTGACGAGGTCCCCGCGGTAGCTGGGCAGCTCGCGGCCCCCCACGGTCTCGGTGTCGGCGCTGCGGGGCTTGGCGTACTGCCCCGCGATGCGCCCCACCTGGAAGACGCTGCGCCGCCCGCCGTGGGTGATGACCACGGACATCTGGAGCAGGATCCGCAGCTTGTCGGCGATGGCCTCGCCCCGGCAGTCGGCGAAGCGTTCGGCGCAGTCGCCCCCCTGGAGCATGAAGCGGCGCCCGGCGGCGGCTTCGGCGATGAAGCGGCGCAGGTCCTCCACCTCCTCGGCCACCACCAGGGGCGGCAGGGCGCCCAGCCGGGATTCCACGGCGGCGAGGGCGGCGGCGTCCCCGTAGGCCGGCTGCTGGCGGGCGGGGCGGGCCCGCCAGGAGGCCGGGCTCCAGGTCGTCGGGAGGAGGGCGAGGCTGCCGTCGGTGTGCATGGGGGCTCCTGCAAAGGAAAACCCCCGATCCGCGGTCGCGAATCGGGGGTTGAATCTGGTCCGGTGTGGTTTAGCTCAGGACCCCTCCGACTCGCGCCGAGGCGCGAAAGCCGAAGTAATAAAAGAAGGTCTGGGCGGCGTGCATGGGTTCCTGCGCGGAAGGCGCGTCCTGAGAGGTTGCCCGAAGGCGCAGGGGGAATCAACGGCGAAGACGCCCCCGCCCTCGGCCAATGCCCGGGGGCTCCGCGGCCGGGGCCGGTAAACTGGGCCATCCATGTCCTCCCTCCGCCGCTTCTTCCGCGAGCACCTGTGGCCCTACCTGCCCCAGAACCTGGGCGGCTTCCTCCTCCTCATGATGGCGGGGCTCTGCCAGGGCGCCCTGGTCACCACCCTGAAGTTCGTCTTCGAGGAGAACCTGGGCATGGGCGCGCCCAGGGGGGCGGACGCCTTCGCCGCGGCGGCGGCGGCCAAGGCCTGGCTCATGGGCCTGCTGCCCTCCACCTCGGCCCTGCGGGAGGGCGTCTACTTCGTGCCCGCGCTGCTGGTGGCCATCTTCGTGGTGAAGGGGTTCTTCACCTACACCGGGACCCTGGTGATGGTGCGCTCGGGCCTGCGGGCCACCCAGTCCCTGCGGGAGCGCCTCTTCGGCCACCTCCTGAAACAGGAGCCGGCCTTCTTCCAGAAGCACCCCGTGGGCGAGCTGCTCACCCGCAGCGTCAACGACGTGGCGGCGGTGCAGGGCATCGCGTCCAACCAGTTCGCCGAGGCCATGCGGGAGATCACCACGGCGGCGGCCCTGCTGGCCACGGTGCTCTGGATGAACTGGCGGCTGAGCCTGGCCATCTTCGTGGCGGGACCGCTGGTGGTGCTGCCCATCCGCAAGCTCAGCAAGCGCATCCGGAAGGTGAACCACGGCAACCAGGAGGCCAGCGCCCGCCTGCTCCAGCGCCTGAAGGAGGTCTTCTCCAACATCCGCGTGGTGCTGGGCTTCGCCCGGGAACCCTTCGAGGCCGAACGCTTCCATGAGCGGAACGAGGAGCTCTTCCGCCTGGGCCTGAAGAGCGCCCGGGCCTCGGCCCTGTCCACCCCCATCATGGAGGTGGTGGGCGGCCTGCTGCTGGCTTCGTTGATCATCTACGCCTCCAAGGGCATCCAGGCGGGGACGCTGAGCGGCCCCAACTTCTTCGCCTACCTGATGGCGGTCTACGCCTTCTACGACCCCATCCGCCGCCTCACCAAGCTCAACAACGAGATCCAGGCCGCGGGCGCCAGCCTGGACCGGGTCTATTCCCTCCTGGACCGCCAGGCCGAGATCGCCGCCCCGGCGGACCCGAAGCCGGTGCCGCCGCAGCCCGAGGTCCTGCGCTTCGAAGGGGTGTACTTCGCCTACGACGCGAAGCACCGGGTGCTGAACGGCATCGACCTGGAGGTGCGGCGCGGCGAGACCGTGGCCCTGGTGGGGGGCAGCGGCGGCGGCAAGACCACGCTGGTGAACCTGGTGCCCCGCTTCTTCGACCCCACCGAGGGTCGCATCACCCTGGACGGGATCGACCTGCGGGCGTTTGATCCGAGGGCCCTGCGGGCGCGCATCGGCACCGTGACCCAGGAGACCCTGCTCTTCATGGACACGGTGCACGACAACATCGCCTACGGCTCGCCCGCCGCCCGGGAGGCCGTCATCGACGCCGCGAGGAAGGCCCACGCCCACGACTTCGTGAGCAAGCTCCCGAAGGGCTACGACACCCCCCTGGCGGAGACGGGCTCCAGCCTCAGCGGCGGCCAGCGCCAGCGCCTCGCCATTGCCCGGGCCCTGCTGCAGGACCCGCCCATCCTGATCCTGGACGAGGCCACCAGCGCCCTCGACACGGAAAGCGAGCGGGCGGTGCAGGAGGCGCTGGAAGCCCTCATGCAGGACCGGACCACCCTGGTGATCGCCCACCGCCTGAGCACCGTGCAGAAGGCCACCCGCATCGTGGCCCTCAAGCACGGGCGCATCGAGGAGATGGGCACCCACGCCGAGCTGCTGGCCAAGGGCGGCGAGTACGCACGGCTGCACGCCCTGCAGTTCCACGCATGAAGCGGTCGCTCTTCGCCTTCGACCTGCCCGAGGACCTCATCGCCCAGCACCCGGCGGAGCGGCGGGACGGCGCGCGGCTGCTGGTGGTGGACGCGGCGACCGGGCGGCTCGAGCACCGGGCGATCCCGGACCTTCCGGACCTCGTGCCGGCCGGGGCCCTCTGCGTGCCCAACGACGTGAAGGTCCGCCACGCGCGCCTCTTCCTGAAGCGCGCGGGGGGCGGCGCCGGCGAGGCGCTGCTGCTGCGGGCCCTGGGGGACGGGTCGTTTGAAGCCATGGTGCGACCGGGCGCGCGGCTGAAGCCGGGCGCGAAAGCCGCGGTGGTGGATCCGGCGTCAGACCAGGAACTCGCGACCCTCGCCATTGAGGCGACGCTGGACGAGGGCCTGCGGGCCGTGCGCATCACCCGGGACGGCGCCGACCTGGACTGGGACGCGGTGGACCGCATCGGCCGCCTGCCCCTGCCACCCTACATCACCCACCTCGCCAGCGAGGAGGACGAGGCGCGCTACCAGACGGTCTTCCATGCCGAGGAAGGCGAAGCCGTGGCGGCGCCGACGGCGGGCCTGCACTTCACACCGGAGCTGATCGCGGCCCTGGAGGCGAAGGGCTGCGCCTGGCGCCCGGTGCGGCTCCACGTGGGCCTCGGGACCTTCCGGCCCATGAGCGCCGAGGACACCGACGCACACGTCATGCACGAGGAGCGCTTTGAAGTCCCAGAGGCGACGGCCGGGGACCTCGAGGCCGCCTTCCGGGAGCGCACGCGCCCCGTGCTGGCCATCGGCACCACGGCCCTTCGCACGCTGGAGGGCGCCTGGGACGGTGCGGCCCTCCGCCGCGCGGGCTCGACGCGGCTCTTCATCACGCCCGGCTACGCGCTCCGCACCGCCGACCACCTCCTAACGAACTTCCACCTCCCCGAGAGCACCCTCTTCGTCCTCGTCTGTTCGTTGCTCGGGATGGACCTCGCCCACGCCGCCTACGCCGAGGCCGTGCGGGAGCGGTACCGCTTCTTCAGCTACGGGGACGCGATGCTGATCCTGAACGCTCGGCGCTGAGGCTCAGTCGCCGTCGTACAGGTCGATGCCCAGGATGCGCCATCCCCGGGGGATCGCGTGGAACCGGACCTTGGCGAGATACAAAGTGTTGCGGGAAACCCCCTGGATGTCGTACTCCACAAATCCCGGCCCAGCCCCCGTGCGGGCGCGAACTTCCCTTCGCGGGAGCCTGTCCTCTCCTGGCCCGGTCCCTCCCACTTCTTTGGAGCGCAGCCAGTGCTCCATCGCCTTGAGGGATTTGAAGGTCCGAACCTCGGTGCCAGCCTGGCCTTCCTTCAGCGCATGGCGGATTGAGAGCTTCACGGGACCGGGAACCGCGTGCCTGAAGGTGCCCAGAGACCTGTTCAAGTAAGCCAATTCCAGGCCCTTGAGGGTGTCCTCAAAGGACACAGCGGTTTTTGCGGGCTGCGCCAAGGCAAGGAGGCCCGGGAGGAACACCGGCACCACCTTCCGGAATGTCCGCACTCCACCACCTCGTGCTCTAGAGGAATTCCACAAACTGGTGCAGCACCGGAATCTTGTGCCGCTTGCCCTTGGTGGCCTGCAGGATGCTCGTGACGCTCATGGCGAGGCACCACAGCAGCCAGATGGGCAGGATCCAGCGGAGGCTGAGGTCGCCGAGGATGGGGAAGAGTCCGCTGAAGATGAGGGCCAGGGCCACCACGAGCTCGGCGAAGGCCAGCAGCACGCCCTGCTTGGCGTTCCACAGCAGCTCCTCGTCCTCGCGGTTCTTGAGGTAGGGGAGGAAGGCCCAGGGGCCGGCATAGCAGAGCACGAGGTCCCGAAGGCGCTCTCCGGTGTAGAGGGGCGTGGGGGTCTCGAAGGGCAAGGCGGTCTCCGCCTAGAGGATAGCGCGGCCGACCCGGCCCGCTTCGCCCAGGCCGCCCGGCCGTCCAGACCCCCGCGCCTCAACCTTGGTCCGGCGTCCGGGTCCGAGGATCCACATCCCACCTTGCCGGGCCCGTCCCCCGGGCGGATCCTGGTCCCCACCTTCCGGAGTCCCCATGCGCGTCCTTCCCGCCGCCCTGCTGGCCGCCGCCCTGCTCCCCCTGGCCACCCTGGCCTGCGGCGGGGGGGGCGGGGGCGGAAGCTCCTCCGGGGGGAACACCGGCGGAGGTGGAGGGGCGATCCCCCACCCTTCTTGGAGCCGAGATGTCCTGCCTGCCCTCCAAGCAAGCTGCGGCTCGGCGGGCAATGCTGGCTGCCACGGTACGACAACCGCCCAAGGTCGAATTGTTTACTACTTCACCGAGGGGAGAACGGCTCAATCGATCTATGACTCCTTGATCAACAAACCCTCTTCCGCCCCCGGATGGGTATACATCAAGCCCGGCACCCCTTCTCAGAGTTGGATTTACGAAAAGGTCACCAGCACCAATCCCGGCGGGGGCGGGTTCGGCAGCCCGATGCCCCTTGCCGGTACCTTTGGCGCATCCAACATCGAGACATTGAGGAATTGGATTCAAGATGGCGCGCTGAACAACTAGCCTTCGCGATGTGTGCCACAGCGCTTGGAAACTTCAGTGGATCAACGCCGGCGCGCCCCTCTGATCCCCTGACGCCGGCCTGAAGCCTGACGGCCGGCTTCAACCTTTTCCGGACCCCCCCGGTCCAACCTGGATTGCCGCCCCATCCATCCGCCCGGAGGACCCATGGCCACCTTCGACGCCCAGAAAACCTCCTGGACCGCCGCCGACGTGCAGCACCTGGCCCGTCGCGCAGGCTTCGGGGCCTCCCCCGAGTTCGCCGCCCAGCTGGCGGCCCAGCCCGTGGGCGCCACCGTGGACGCCTGGGTGGACGGCGTGGGGGCGAACTTCACGGCGTTCAACACAGCCCTGGCCGCCAACGCCGACCCGGTGAGCTATCCCCAGGTCAATGCGAATCCCAACGTCTCCGGCAGCCAGGCCATCCCCGCCGACCCCGCGCCCCACCCCTACCGGCTGCAGTCCTGGCGCCAGGCCCAGAACGGCCAGTCCCACTGGGCCTGGCGCATGCACTACTCGCCCTACCCCTTCCAGGAGCGCCTGGCCCTCTTCTGGCACAACTTCTTCGCCACGGGTTTCGAGAAGGTGCGCAGCCTCGGCCTGGTGATGGACCTCGTCCAGCTCTACCGGGACCACGGCCTGGACACCTTCCCCGAGCTGCTGGTGCGGGTGAGCCAGAGCCCCGCCATGTCCATGTGGCTGGACTCCGTCCTCAACCAGATCCCCCAGCCCGCCAACACGGCGATCCCCAACGAGAACTACGCCCGGGAGGTGATGGAGCTCTACAGCCTCGGGGTGGACAACGGCTACAACCAGACCGACATCACCGAGCTGGCCAAGGCCCTCTCGGGCTGGAGCTTCACGTCGAAGACCGCCGACGTGGAGATCATGCCGGTCAGCCAGCTCCCCTCCCTGCGCACGGCCACCTTCGCCGTGTACCGCGGCCAGTCCAACCCCGACGGCCTGGACTACAACGGCCGGGTCCGGACCACCCTGCCCAACACCCACTACACCGGCAACGTGAACTTCCTGGGCCAGACCTTCAACGCCGGCGCGGCCACGAACTACGGGGCCGACATCATCCGCGCCATCCCCACTCTGCGGGCCACCCAGTGCTCGGAGTTCCTGGCCAAGCGCATCCTCATCGGCTTCGTCACACCCTCGGCGACCGCCACCGCCCTGCAGGACCTCGCCGCCCTGATCCGGTCCCTGAACTTCGACCTTCGGGCCGTGTTCAAGGCCCTGTTCAAGTCCGCCTACTTCTACGACCCGGCCCACCGCTACGCCCTGGCGGAGGGACCCGTGTCCTGGGTGGTGCGCGGGGCCCGCGCCCTCGCCCTGCCCTTCGCCCAGGCCTCCGCCTCGGCGCCCTACAGGTACCCCGCCTGGATGCTCTTCACCAACGTCGCCTTCGAGCAGGCGGGCATGCGCTTCCTCGATTCCGACGGGCCCAACGGCTGGGCCGAGCACCTGGGCTGGATCAACAGCGGCACCATGCGCTACCGCGGGAAGTTCGCCGCCGCCCTGGCCCTGGGGGAGGCCGTGCCCTACGCCGGGACGACCTACGAGCTCTTCCCCGCCAGCGTGCCCCTCTGGTTCCCCGCGACGCCGACGTCGGCCCTGGACGTCTACAACCGCCTGGTGGCCCTGCTGCAGCCCGCCCCCATCCCGACCTCCGTGCGCGACGCCTGGCTGGCCGCCCTCTACCCCGGCTCCTTCACCTGGGACACCAACGCCCAGACCTCGGCCCGGCGCCTCGCCTACCTCATCCTCTGCTCCCCCGGCGGCGCGCTCTACTAGCGGAGACAGCCATGACCACGCGGCGATCCTTCCTTCAGACTGGACTGGCCGGGGGCGCGGCCCTGGCGGGCCTCACGGCCTGCGGCGGCGGCGGGGGCGGCTCCTCCTCCGGCGGCAGCACCGGAGGCGGCGGCACGGGCGGGGGCGGCAGCAACCCGCCGCCCACCGCGCCCATCCTCGTCATCGTGCAGATCGACGGCGGCAACGACTGGCTCAACATGACCCCGCCCACCGCCGGGGCCAACCTCAGCGCCTACCAGTCCAAGCGCAGCTCCCTGCGCATCGACGCCGCCAACACCGTCGACCTCGGCAGCGGCATCGGCCTCAACAAGGACATGACCGGCTTCGACGCCCTCCAGGCCGCTGGCGTGGTGGCCTGGATCCCGGGCATCGGGATGCCCAACCCCAACCTGAGCCACTTCACCGCCAAGGACATCTGGGGCTACGGCGCCGCCACCCCGGACGGCAGCGGCTGGCTGGGCCGCTGGGCGGACAAGGTCTTCAGCGCCTCGGACGTCCTGAAGGGCATCATCGTCGAGTCCACCCTCCCCATCATGCTCAAGGGCCGCACCCAGTCCTTCGTGGGCATCACGGGTTCCACGGGCTTCGTCTATCCCTCCTGGCTGCTCCGCACGGACGCCGTGCCCTCCGCCAACACCCTGGCCACCGGCTGGCTCCAGAGCCTCACCGCCGCCGGGACGGACCCCGTGAGCCTGGAGGCCTACGCGGCCGTCAGCGGCGCGGGCAAGCAGTTCTACGACGCCCAGAGCCAGTTCAACACCCTCATCAAGACCCGCACCCCGTCGGTGCCCTACCCTGGCGACGCCGCCTACCCTGTGAAGACCGTCGGGGGCGGGAACCTCACCGCCGCCCTCAGCAACGAGCTGAAGCTCATCGCCCAGATGATCGCCAGCGACCTGCCCACCCAGGTCTACTACGCCCGCCTCGGCGGCTGGGACACCCACAGCAACCAGACCACGGACCACGCCAACCTGCAGCGCGCCCTCGGCGGGTCCATCAAGGCCTTCTACGACGACCTGGCCTCCATCACCACCGCCCAGGGCAATGCCCAGGACCGCGTGCTCATCGCCACCTGGAGCGAGTTCGGGCGCCGGGTGCAGGAGAACAACGGCGGCACCGACCACGGCACCGCCTCCCTCTCCTTCTGCGTCTCCAAGAAGCTGAAGGGCGGCCTCTACGGCAGCGGCTACCCGAACCTCGCGGACCTGGACGCCAACGGGAACATGAAGTTCACCACCGACTTCCGGAGCCTCTACGCCACGCTCCTGGAGCGCTGGCTGGGCCAGAGCGCCGCCGTGACGGACCAGATCCTCGGCACCAACTACACGCGCCTGGGCTTCCTCTGAGGGCCGCCGCGGCCTAGCGGCGCAGCATCAGCAGCGCCATCGCCACCATCACCGCCGCGAAGGTCACCCGCAGGGCCGGGCCCTTCACCGAGGTGGCCAGGCGGGCGCCCAGGAAGGCCCCCAGCATGAACCCCGCGGCCACGCCCCCGAGGATGGCCCAGGGCAGCCCGTTCTGGGCCGCGGCATAGACGATGACGCCCGGCAGGAAGATGGGCGGCAGCATCACCGCGAGGCTGGTGGCCTGGGCCTCGTGCTGGGGCATCCGCAGCCATGCGGCCAGCAGCGGGATGATCACCACGCCGCCCCCGATGCCCAGGAGGCCCGAGGACACGCCGCCGACGAGGCCGATGGCGAGGCCGGGGAGCACTGACACCGCGCCGGAGACGGAGGCGGCCGGGCCGGACGCCTTGGCCTCCCGCGAGAGCAGCATCCGCACGGCCATGAGGCCCAGGAAGGCCGCGAAGCCCCAGCGCAGGGGCGTCTCGGGGATGCGGTTCGCCAGCAGGCTGCCCGCGTACACGCCCCCCAGGAAGCCCAGGACGAGGATGGCCACCAGCCTCCACCGGATGGGCACGCCCATGCGCCGGTAGTGCAGCACCGCCGGCAGGCCGTTGGGCAGCAGCATGGCCGCCAGGGTCACGCCCTGGGCCTGGTGCTGGTTGAGGCCCAGGGCCAGCCCCAGGAGCGGCACGAGCACGATGCCCCCGCCGATGCCGAACATCCCGCTGAGGAGGCCACCGGCCAGTCCGGAGCCGAAGCCCGCCGCGGCCTGGAGGACGGGGCTCACCGCCTTCCTCCTGCCAGGGGCCACTCCGGATGCTTCGCATCGAAGGTCAGACCCCGGCGCGTGCCCAGCCCCTCCACCGTGACCAGGTTCTGCTGGGCGCGGTGGCGGTCGAAGAAGAGGGTGTGCCGCAGGCGCGCGCCCTTCGCGGAGGGCAGGTCCGCCACCAGGGTCAGCAGCAGGTCGAAGGCGTCCGCCTCCTGGGACGCCACCCGCCAGGGCTGCGGCCGGCCCGCGCCGTCCAGGAGCACGAGGCGCTCCTTCAGGTAGGCCTCCAGGAGGGCCGGCTCGAAGATCTCGCCGTCCTTCAGCGCGAGGCGCCGGCCGGCGAAGGCCTCCAGCTCGGGCTGGAAGTGGTGCAACACGAGGCGCAGCCGCAGGGTGGCCTGCCCCTTCGCCAGGGTGAGCACGCCGTAGGTCACGGGGTAGTCGTGGGCGGCCGCGATGGACGCCGCCGACGCTGCCAGGATCCAGGCCCGCATCCTCATGGCAACGAGTATCGCGCGAGGAAGGCCCAGACCTCCTCGGTGGCGTGGAAGTCCGGGTCCGGGGGATCCGCCGAAGGCGACCAGGCCCGGCCCCCGGGCCTGGCGTGGCCCGCCCCGGGCAGGGTCCAGAGGGCCACCTCCACCTCCGAGCCCCGGTGGCGGAAGGCGTCCCGGAAGGCCGTGCCGCGGAAGGTGCGCCGGGGCTTGCCCTCGCAGCCCATGAGGGCGGCGAGACGGATCAGCTGTTCCCGCGCCGGCAGGTTGTCCACCCGGCGGCCGACGAGGCCGGGTCCGCCCTCATAAGGGATGTGGCGGTCCGCAGTGCCGTGGATGAAGAGCAGGGGCACCGGCCTCGACGGCGCGGGCCCCGCGCCGCTCCACGCCCCGGCCACCACCGCGGCCGCCGCGAAGGTGTCCGCGGCCTCCAGGGCCAGGCGGGCCGCCATCCTCCCGCCGTTGGACAGGCCGCAGACGGAGACGCGCCGGGGATCCACCAGATGGTCCGCCGCAAGGCGCCGCGCCAGGGCCCGGAGGAAGCCCGCGTCGTCGGCGTCGGCGAAGGCGGGACAGCCGAGGCCGGGCCCGGCGTTCCACGCTGAGCCCTGGGCCGGCTCCTCGGTGCCCGGCGTCCCGAGGGCCTCCGGGTAGGCCACCGCGAAGCCGCGGCGCCCCGCCAGGGCGCTGAAGCCCGAGATGCGCGCCATCAGCCGCGGCGTGCCGCCGGTGCCGTGCAGCGCCAACACCAGGGGCACGGGGCCCGCCGGGTGGGGCGGCAGGTGCAGCAGGGCCCGGCGGGTGCGTCCCTCCCAGGGCAGCTCGATGCGGAGGTCCCCGCTCAGGGCGCGGACTCCGGCTTGTTCTGCGGCTCGGGCCTGGCCTCGGGCTTGCGGCCCTCCCGCTCGGCGCGGTGCTGCTGCATGGGGTTCGGCGTCCGGGGGGGCTGGCCAGCGAGGTTGAGGAAGAGCGGCGGCCCGATGCGGCGGGCGTAGCTGTCGTTGCCGCGGTCCACGTCCGGGATCTCCTGGAAGGGGTCCAGCTCCACGGCCACCAGCTCCTTCTCCGTGGCCAGGAGCTTCGCGAAGCGCTCCTCGTTCTGGAGCCAGGCCTGGGCGGGCAGGCGCAGGAGCTCCGTGCTGCCGTCCTTGAACTCCAGCCGGGCGAGGATGGGCATGGGGAACTTCCCCACGTTGCGGAAGGTGATGCGGTAGATGTTCTTCGGATAGCCCAGCCAGGCCTTGGCGTCGCCGTCCAGGGCCTTCTGGAGCGCGTCGAACTTCTGCCGGTCCGCCGGCGTCACGCCGTAGCGGTCCCAGCCGCCGTCGGTGTAGAAGTCCTGGAGGCCCAGCCGCTTCTCCTCCCCGCCCGCCGGGATGAGGGCCCGGTCGCGCAGCTTGGAGATGTTCTGGTCCCTCCGGGCGTCGGCCTCCTTCTGCCGGGCCTTGGCCCTGGCGGGATCCCCGTCGCCGATGCGGAACCACTCCACGTTCTCCACCGCGAGGTCCGGGGCCAGGGTCATGTAGAACCAACCGCGCCAGAACCAGTCCAGGTCCATCCCGGAGGCGTCGTTCATGGTGCGGAAGAAGTCCGCGGGCTGGGGCCGCCTGAACTTCCAGCGCCGGGCGTACTCCTTGAACGCGAAGTCGAAGAGCTCCCGGCCCATGATCGTCTCGCGGAGCATGTTGAAGCCCGCGGCGGGCTTCTGGTAGGCATTGGCGCCGAAGTGCCGGACGGCGTCGCTCTGGGTCATGATGGGCGTCGCGTCGGGGAACTTCAGATAGTCGGTGATCCCCTGCACGATGCTGCGGGTGGTGGGGAAGTCCGGGTCCCACTCCTTCTCCGCGAGGTACTGGAGGAAGGTGTTGAAGCCCTCGTCCATCCAGGACCACTGGCGCTCGTCGCTGTTCACGATCATCGGGAAGAAGTTGTGCCCGACCTCGTGGATGACGACCCCCACGAGCCCCAGCTTCGCGCGTTCGCTGTAGGTGCCGTCCTTCTCGGGCCTCGGCCCGTTGAAGCAGAGCATGGGGTACTCCATGCCGCCGCCGCCCCCCAGGCCCAGGCAGCTGATGGCCACCGGGTAGGGATAGTCGAAGGTGTACCGGCCGTAGACCTTCAGCGTGTGGGCCACCGCGGCGGTGCTGTAGCGGTCCCAGAGGGGCATGCCCTCCTTCGTGTACCCGCTCATGGCCAGCACCGTGCGGCCGTTGACGTCCACCCCCTGGGCGTCCCAGATCTGGCGCCGGCAGGTGTTCCAGGCGAAGTCCCGCACGTTCGCGGCCTTGAACCGCCAGGTCGAGGTCCCCGATCGGGTCGGGCGCGACTCGGGTTTGCCCGCTTCTTCCGGCCCGATGATGAAGACCGGCTTGCCCGAGGTCCGCGCCTTGGCGAGGCGTTCCCGCTGGGCGGGGGTCAGCACCTCCTGGGGGTTCTGCAGCTCCCCCGTGGCCAGGACCGTGAAGTCCCAGGGCACGGTGATCTCCACGTCCCAGTCCCCGAACTCCAGGGTGAACTCCCCCTGGCCCAGGTACTGCTGGTGCTGCCAGCCCATGTCGTCGGTGTAGGCCACCAGCCGCGGCTGCCACTGGGCGATGTTGTAGAGCCGCGCCCCGTCCTCGAACTGCTCCACGCCGCTGCGGCCGCCGGCCTGCTTGTAGTTGTTCACCACGTAGTCCCAGGCCACGGAGAACTTCAGGACCGCCCCGGGCTTCAGGGGGGCGCCCAGGTCCACCCGCATCATGGTGTCCACCACGGTGAAGGGGAGGTCGCGGCCCGAGGCGTCCTTCACCGACCGGATGCGGCAGCCCTCCCGGTTGTCCTTGGACTCCAGCCCCCTCAGGAGGAAGGGCTGCACCCCGGGCCTGTCGTCCCCCGCCATCGACGCCAGGTTGGGGGCCGAGCGGCTGTTCGCGGCGGTGGACGTCGCCTTGCGGATGTTCTGGTCCAGCTGGAGCCAGAGGTAGCGCAGCTCGTCGGGGGCGTTGTTGTGGTAGGTGATCTCCTCGGTTCCCGCCACGGTCTGGGTGGCGTCGTCCAGGGCCACCCGGATGCGGTAGTCCACCTGCTGCTGCCAGTAGCGGTGGCCCGGCGCCCCGCTGGCGGCCCGGTAGACGTTGGGGGTGGGCAGGTTCTCCAGCTTTCGGAAGAAGCTCTCGTTGGCCTTGCTGCGGTTCTCCGGCAGCGCGCCCCCCTGGGGCATCTGGGCTTCGAGGCCCGGCGCCAGCACCAGGAGCAGGGCGGTCAGGGATAAGGGCCACCGGCGCACGGGACCTCCGCGGGAAAATAGCCATCGTAACACGATGGTCATCCCCCTCCGGGGCCATGTTCCAATGGCAGGGATGCAGATCCAGGTCACCGACGACGTCCTCATCGACAGCCGCCGCGCCGTGTGGATGCCCCAGGCGGGCACCCTGGTGGTGGCGGACCTCTTCTTCGGCCTGGGGGCCGCCCGGCGGAAGAAGCCCGACCTGCTCCCCATCGCCCAGCAGAACGAGATCTGGGAGCGCCTCCTGGGGCTCGTGTCGGACCTGGCCCCGACCCGGGTCGCCATCCTCGGGGACATGAAGCCCAACCAGGGCGCCCTGGAGGGGGAGGAGGCCGACGAGCTGCGGGCCATCATCGCCAAGCTCAAGGGCCGCGGGAAGCGGGAGGTGGTGCAGGTGGTGGGCCATCCCGAGCGGGCCTGGGGCCCGGCCCTGGAGGGCACGGGCCTGCAGCCGGTGGAGACGTGGCGGGTGGGCAGGCACACCCTGATGCACCGCCGCCGGGTCTTCGTCTATCCGCGCCACGAGCCCCGGGAGGGCTTCTGGATCAATGGCGGCCTCCATCCCCTCTTTGCGGAGGCCCAGCCGGGCCCCGACCACGCCGAGGCCTGGATCCGGCACCCGGCCTTCCTGTTCACGGGCTACGCCCTGGTGATGCCGCCCTTCGTGGGCTACGCCCAGGGCTGGGAGGTGATGCAGCCCGAGCGCCTCCCCAAGCAGGCCCGGGCCTGGAGGCTGGTGGGCTCGCGCCTGTCCCCCCTCGACCTGCCCAGCCTCGCCGCGCCTCCGGAGGCCCTGCGGACCCTGGCCCGCCCCGCGCGTGCCGGGAAGGGCCGGCCCGCTCCCGCCGCCGCCTCAGACCCCGAGGACTGAGGGCGGAAGCCGCTACCTCCGGCTTCGGCCCGCCAGGGCGGGGGCCTTGATCCCCTTCACCGGGAGGCCGCCGCGGAAGGTCCTGCCATCGTCGAGCTGCAGGTCCCAGCCCAGCCGGTCCCCGGGCTTGAGGCCCAGGCGCCGGAAGGTCCCGGCGGCGAACTCCACGAAGTGCCGGGCCGGCTTCGTGCCCCCGTAGGTGGGGCAGTCGTCGCCCCGGAGGGGGCTGCAGGGGGGCACGTTCTCCTGGATCTCCACGACGGTGCCGTCGGCAGCGATCCAGGCCACGTCTAGGCTGATCTGGCAGTTCTTCATCCAGATGGGGTACAGGCCGTCCTGCTCGTAGATGAAGAACATGCATCGGTCGGCCTTGAGATGGGTGCGGTACATCAGGCCCCGCGCCCGCTCCGCCTCGGTGTGGGCCACTTCCGCCTCGAAGGCGCGGCCCTTGGCCACCACGGTCCCTCCGGAGGTGGCCGCCGCCAGGGTGAATCCATGGAACGCCGACAGGGCGAGGGTCGCTAAACGGCGCATGCCGCCTCCTTCGGGGCCCAGTGTACGGCGCTTTTTCCCCGTTGAAGCCTCGCAACATGGGGTAAGCTGTCGGACCATCCCTTCTCCCCCGGCCCCATCCCTTCCGGAGGATCCTTGACACGCCGCCCCCTCTGCCTCTGCCTGGCCGTCCTGGCGCTGGCGCCGGCCTGGGCGGCGTCCCCCGCGGACCCGGGCGACCTCGGGCGGGGGGCGAAACTCCAGGGGGGCCCGCCCTCGAAGGGGCTGCGGGCGGCGCGCGCCGCCACGCCCCCGGTGCTGGACGGCCGGCTGGACGAGCCCGCCTGGCAGGCCGCGGAGCCCGCCACGGGCTTCACCCGGGAGTGGCCGGTGAAGGGGGAGCCCGCGAAGCAGCGCACCGAGGTGCGCGTCCTCTACGATGACCACTTTGTCTACGTGGGCGCCCGCATGCACCACGACCCGGCCCTGGAGGGCGGGAAGGCGGTCATCGTGCGGCGCCTCCACCGCCGGGACCAGGACAGCCAGGGGGACTGGTTCGGTGTCGCCTTCGACTCCCTCCACGACGGGCGCACGGCCTTCCTCTTCGAGGTGAACGCCGCCGGGGTGCAGAAGGACCAGGTCATCTTCCAGGACACCAGCTTCGACAGCAGCTGGGACGGGGTCTGGGAGAGCGCGGTGAGCGTGGACGACCTGGGCTGGACCGCCGAGCTGAAGATCCCCCTCTCCCTGCTCCGCATGCACAACGGGGGCGGCCCGCAGGTCTGGGGCGTGAACTTCAACCGCCAGGACCAGGGCCCGGTGCGGGAGTTCACCCGGTGGGAGGTGGTGCCCCGGGGGGAGAACGCCTTCGTGAGCCGCTTCCCCCACCTCACGGGCATCGAGGGGGTGAAGCCCCAGGCCCGCCGGGAGTGGATCCCCTACCTGAGCGCCTCGCGCAAGTTCGAGACCACCGAGGCCTTCGACGACCGGAAGTGGGACGGCAAGGCCGGGCTGGACGCCCACCTGGGCCTGAACACCTACAGCCAGCTGGACCTCGCGGTGCGCCCGGACTTCGGGCAGGTGGAGGTGGACCAGGTGGTGCTGAACCTGAGCACCATCGAGACCTTCTTCCCCGAGAAGCGGCCCTTCTTCCTGGAGGGCTCCGAGATCTTCCGGACCGTGGGCCCCACGCTCTTCTACAGCCGGCGCATCGGCCGCGGCCTCTCGGCCCCGGACCCCGGCCCGGGCGAGACCCTGCTGGAGCACCCCCTGGCCACGGACATCGCAGCGGCGGCCAAGATCACCCTGAAGACTGAGGGCGGCCTGAACTTCGGCGCCCTGGGCGCCGGGGTGGAGGACGCCAAGGCGCGGTTCCGCGGCGCCGACGGCCGCATCGTCCACCGGGAGATCGCCCCCTACACCAGCTACGGCGTGGCGCGGGCCCAGCAGCTCCTGGACACCCGGGGCAGCTATCTCGGCGGCTTCGTCAGCGCGGTGCGCGAGGCGGGCCCCTCGGGCCGGGAGGCCTTCGTGGGCGCGGTGGATGGCGTGCTGAAGACCGCGGACCGCAGCGGCACCCTGGACTTCGCGCTGGTCCGCAGCCAGGCGGGCCCGAAGGACGGGGACCGGCCGGCGGGCTGGTTCGGCCGTCTCTACGGGGCCAAGCAGTGGGCCAGCGGCTGGGACCTCAACGCCCTGGTGGTGAACGTGGGCCACGACCTCGACATCAACGACCTGGGCTACCGGGGCCGGGCGGACGAGCAGTTCGTGAACCTCTGGGGCAACCGCCGCTGGGACCGCACCTGGGGCATCCTGCGCAACTGGGAGTGGGGCTGGGACATGGGGGCCAACCGCGACCAGCGGGGCAGGGTGTTCAACCGCTGGGCCGGGGCCCGGGCCAAGACCGACTTCCTGAACTACTGGGCCCTGTGGGCGGGGGCGGGCACGAACTTCGCGGTGGAGGACGACCGGGAGCTGCGCACCTACGGCGATCCGGTGAAGAAGTACCTGCGCAGGCCGTCCGAGCCCTACGCGAACCTGGGCTTCGACACCGCGGGCAACAAGCCCTGGTACGTGCGGGTGAACGTGCAGCGGACCTGGCACGAGGGCGGCCCCTCCACGGACACGAACCTCTTCCAGCTCATCAAGCCCCTGCCGGCCCTGGAGTTCCAGCTGGACACCGCCTACGCCTACGACGAGGGGGAGCGGCGGTGGCTGGAGACGGCGGGGTCGGATCCGGCGCCGGTGCCGGGGCAGTCGCCGGGCACGCCGCTGACGGGCCTGCGCCGGCTCAGCCAGCTCAACCAGGTGCTGCGGGTCAGCTACGCCTTCTCGCCGCGGCTCACGGTGCAGCTCTTCGCCCAGTGGCTGGGGGTCTCCTGGGCCTTCCGGGACCTGAAGGCCTACGTGGACGACCGCACCCTGGCCCCCGCGGCCACGGCGAACGAGACGGCCTTCAGCTACCGCGCCGCCAACATCAACCTCATCACCCGCTGGGAGTTCCGCCCGGGCTCGGCCTTCTTCGTGGTCTACACCCACGGGGCCGACACCGGCGAGCTGGCGAACCGGCGGGGCTCCCTGAGCCCCTACGCCGACCTGAAGGTGCTCCAGCACCTCAAGAGCGACGACGTGGTGCAGTTCAAGGTGAGCTGGCTCTTCCGGTAGCCCGGCTGGGAGCGCCGCGCCTCAGGCGCCGCCGATCCAGCCCAGCAGTCGTTCGACGTCCGCGGTCGTGTGCCAGCCGTGGAAGGCGAGGCGCAGGTAGCCCTCCCGCACGGAGCTGAAGATGCCCTGCTTCAGGCCGCGGCGCATGAGGTCCAGCAGGGCGGCGTCATCGTCGCCGCGGTGGTGCAGGGCGAGGAAGGGGCCGAGGCGCCCGGCCACCCGGAGGTGCTCGAGGCGCAGGGCCTCGGCGCGCCAGTCGGGCAGCTCGGCGAGGCCCTCGAGGAAGCGGCCCTGGAGGGCGTGGACGTGGGCGCCCAGGCGGTCGAGGCCGGCCTCCAGGAGCATGTCCATGGACGCGGCGAGGGCCGCGGAGGTGAGCACGGGGGGCCCGCCGGGCTCGAGGGCGCGGCCGTCATCGAGCCAGTCCCGGTGGAAGTCGGTGGAGGGCCGGTCGAAGCGGTTGCCGTCCACCACGCCGAGCCAGGTGCCGGTGGGGCTCAGCTGGGCGCGCAGGGCCCGGGAGGTCCACAGAAAGCCGGAGCCCTGGGGGCCGAGGAGGCCCTTGTGGCTGCCGCAGGCGAAGGCGGAGGCCCAGCGCAGGTCGGGGAGGTGGGTGCCGGCGCCCTGGATGCCGTCCACCACGAGGTGCACGCCGCGCTCCTGGCAGGCCTGGCCCAGGCGGGCGAGGTCGAGGCGCAGGCCGTCCTGGAAGCGCACCCAGGAGAGGGCGAGGACTTTGGTTCTGCGGGAGAGGGAGGCGAGGATGCGGGCCTCGCTGTCGGATTCGGCGCCCGGCGCGGCGGAGGCCAGGGCCTCGGCGCCGGAGCGGTGGCCGCTGAAGAGGCGCACTTCCCGCACGGTCACGCCCCGGCGCGCGAGGGCCTTCCAGGGGTAGTAGTTGCTGGGGAATTCGCCCCGGGGCACCAGGACCTCGTCGCCCTCCTGCCACGGGAAGCCCTGGGCCACGGCCTGGAGCCCGGCGCTGGTGCTGCCTGCGAGGCTGATGTCGGCCTCGTCCATGCCGATGAGGGCGGCGGCGGCCTTGCGCACCCGCGCCGGATGGCCCAGGGCCTCGCCGTTCCAGTCCATCTCCCAGGGCCGCAGCTCCTTCTCCACCACGTCGCGCACCGCCTGGGCCGCCGCCCGCGGCAGGGGCCCCTCCGCGCAGTGCAGGGCCCACAGCTTGTCCTGCAAGTCAAAGGCCTCCCGAGGCAGCGGCGGCTCCAGCGCGTCCCAGGACCGCGACATCCGCGTCGCCTCCGGCCCCGCGCCCAGCGTGCGCGAACCGGCGTCCGGGGTCGGGGGGACGTCCATGGGGGCCTCCGGGGGGAATCGAAGCCTGATTCTGCCAGGAGGGGGGGCTGCGTTCAGCCCACTTCCGTCTCGAGGAGGGCCTTCAGGCTCGCCGGGAAGCGGGGTTCCATGAGGGCCCGCACCGCGGCGGCGTACTGCTGGATCTCCCACTGGGCGTGGCTTTCGCTCCGCAAGCGGATGAAGTGGGCGGCGGCCTGGAGGCTGGTGGTCCAGTAGACCTCGCTGTAGAGGCCCAGGGGCAGCACGCAGCGGGCCTGCTCGCGGCAGACGCCCAGCTCGAGCATCGCCTTGTACTGGGCCACCGCGGTGCGGCAGGCGTCGAGGTAGGCCTCCCTCGCCGGGCCGCGGCTGGCCGCGTCGATCTCGCCCTCGCTGCCCTGCTTGTTCACCTTCGCCTGCTGGCGGAAGGAGGCGGGCACGAAGTACTCGTCGTCGGGGAACTCCACGTAGCGCCCGCTGATCTCGTTCCAGGAGCAACCCACCTGGTGCTTCATCCACTGCCGGAAGACGAAGATCGGCGCCTTCACGTGGAACTGCAGGTAGGCGTGGCGGAAGGGCGAGGTGTGCTCGTGCTTCGCGAGGTACGTGATGAGCTTCGCGTCGCCCTCCTCGAAGGCCTCCTTGCGCTTGCCGAAGGAGACCCGGGCCGCGTTCACCACGCTGAGGTCGCTGCCCATCACGTCCACCAGGCGGACGAAACCCTTGTCGAGGACGGGGATCTCGGGGGCGGGCTGGGTCATGGGAACTCCGTTCCCTTGAGCTTGGCCGAGGCCCTGAGACAATGGAATGACCGCCATCACGCCCCGGGAGGCCCCGCATGAAGTTTTTCATTGATACCGCTGCGATTGCGGAGATCAAGCGCATCCACGCCCTGGGCATCCTGGACGGCGTCACCACGAACCCGAGCCTCATCGCCAAGGAGACCGGCAAGCCCTTCGAGGCCATCATCGAGGAGATCTGCGGCATCGTGGACGGGCCCATCAGCGCCGAGGTGATCAGCCTGGAGGCGCCCGGCATGATCGAGGAGGGCCGCAAGCTGGCCAAGATCCACCGGAACGTGGTGGTGAAGGTGCCCCTGACCGCCGAGGGCCTGAAGGCCACCCACGCCTTCAAGCAGGAGGGCATCAAGACCAACGTGACGCTCTGCTTCTCCGCCACCCAGGGCCTCATGGCCGCCAAGGCCGGGGCCACCATGGTCTCCCCCTTCGTGGGCCGCCTGGACGACGTGAACCACATCGGCATGGAGCTCATCGAGGACCTGGTGGAGATCTTCCAGAACTACGACCTCGACACCCAGGTCCTGGCCGCCAGCATCCGCGGGCCCCGCCACGTCACCGAGGCCGCCCTCGCCGGCGCCCACATCGCCACCATCCCGCCCAAGGTCTTCGACCAGATGCTGGCCCACCCCCTCACCGACCGCGGCATCGAAGGCTTCCTGGCGGATTGGAAGAAGGGTGGGAGGTGAGCATGGGTGTAGCGATGCGATCTGAGCCCGATTTGGGGGCGAAGAAAAAGGGCGGGAGGTGAGCATGGGTGTGACGATGCGCCGCGCCCTGCTCGCCCTCGCCCTGCCCATGCTCGCCGCGGGCCTGGCCTGCCAGAAGCCCGCCCCGGCCCTGGCCTACGCGGCCAAGCCCGGCTGCATCTTCTGCAGGATCGTCGCCGGCACGGCGCCCTCCAGGAAGGTCTACGAGGACGACCGCGTGCTGGCCTTCTGGGACATCGCCCCCCGGGCCAAGGTGCACGTGCTTGTGATCCCCAAGCAGCACGTGGAAAGCATGCGCGAACTCGAGGCGCTGCCCATGGAGAGCCGGGCCGCCCTGCTCAGCGCCTGCCTCAAGGTGGCCCAGGACCAGGGCCTCACCGAGGCGGGCTTCCGCATCATCACCAACGCCGGCAAGGACGCCAACCAGTCGGTCTTCCACCTGCACTTCCACGTGGTGGGCGGCGAGAAGCTGCCCGAGGACGCCGTGCGGGTGAAGCCCGGCGGTCCGAGCTGAGCCCGTCCCGACCCGCTTCCATTCCAGGAGTCCCGCCATGCGCCTGACCGCCCTTCTGCTCGCCGCCTCGGCCCTGCTCCCCGCCCAGGAGGCCGCGCCCTCGGCCGCCCCCGCGCCGGCGCCCGCCCCTGCGGCCGCCCCGGCCCCCGCCCCCGCCGCCTCGCCCGCCCCCCCGCCTCCCGCCGCGAAGCCGGCGGTGAACGCCCCCAGGCTCGACGACGGGCTCCTCGACCCCGCCTGGTTCGGCGAGGCCGTGGCCTTCGCCAAGGCCGAGGACGTGGACTTCGTGTGGGTGAAGCCCGGCACCGACTTCGCCGGCCGCACCCTCTGGATGAAGCCCTGGGAGGACCCCGTCATGCTCCGCAAAGGCCGGGACGGCAAGGACAACGCCAAGGCCACCGTGCTCACGGACAGCATCCCCGGCACCCTGAGGGGCGCCCTGGCGGGCGCCTTCAACGGGCGCGCGAAGGTCTCCCGCACCGAGGGCGACCTCGAGCTCGTGGGACGGGTGGTGGACTGCAACGCCGGCAGCACCGCGGCCAAGTGGCTCATCGGCATGGGCGCCGGCCAGGAGAACGTGACCTTCGACCTGAAGATCGTGGACGCCCGCACGAAGGAGCTGCTCGTGGCGGTGCACCACCGCACGATCAGCGGCACGAACCTCAGCAACATCGAGGGCAAGCTGGTGAAGTGGGCCGAGAAGTTCGGCCTCCTCCTCGCCCAGAAGACCCTGAAGTAGGCCTCCCGCGGAGCCCGGCATGTCCCTCCAGAAGAAGATCGAGACCCTCAAGGCCAGGCACGCCGCGGCGCTCGCCGGCGGCGGCGAGGCGCGGGTGAAGAAGCAGCACGAAGGCGGCAAGCTCACCGCCCGGGAGCGCGTCGCCGCCTTCCTGGACGAAGGCTCCTTCGAGGAGCTGGACGCCCTGAAGGTGCACCGCACCGAGGGCGTCGAGAAGATCCCCGGCGACGGCGTGGTCACCGGCTTCGGCCGCGTGGACGGCCGCCCGGTGGCGGTCTTCGCCCAGGACTTCACGGTCTTCGGCGGGTCCCTTTCCGAGGCCTACGCCCAGAAGATCTGCAAGGTGATGGACCTGGCCCTCAAGGTGGGCTGCCCCGTGGTGGGCCTCAACGACAGCGGCGGCGCCCGCATCCAGGAGGGCGTGGTGAGCCTGGGGGGCTACGCCGACATCTTCCTGCGCAACACCCTGGCCTCGGGGGTCGTCCCCCAGATCTCCCTGATCATGGGCCCCTGCGCCGGCGGCGCCGTGTACAGCCCGGCCATCACCGACTTCATCACCATGGTCCAGGGCACGAGCTACATGTTCGTGACGGGCCCCGACGTCATCAAGGCCGTGACCCACGAGGAGGTCACCAAGGAGGAGCTGGGGGGCGCCGCTACCCACGCCGCGAAGTCCGGGGTGGCCCACTTCGTGGCGCCGAGCGACCTCGCCGCCCTCGCCCACGCCCGGGAGCTGCTCTCCTTCCTGCCCAGCAACAACCTGGGGGAGGCGCCCCGCAGGGCGCCGAAGGCCGAGCAGCCCTTGGAGAACCCCGACCTGGACAAGGTCGTGCCCGACGATCCCGGCAAGCCCTACGACATCCGCCAGATCATCAAGGGCGTGGTGGACGACGGCCACTTCTTCGAGGTCCACGAGCGCTTCGCCCCCAACATCGTGGTGGGCTTCGCCCGCATCGACGGCCGCAGCGTGGGCATCGTGGCCAACCAGCCGGCCTTCCTCGCCGGCGTGCTGGACATCTCGGCCTCCGAGAAGGGCGCCCGCTTCGTGCGCGTCTGCGACGCCTTCAACATCCCCCTCATCACCTTCGAGGACGTGCCCGGCTTCCTGCCCGGCGTGAACCAGGAACACGGCGGCATCATCCGCCACGGGGCCAAGCTGCTCTACGCCTTCTGCGAGGCCACCGTCCCCAAGATCACCGTGATCACCCGCAAGGCCTACGGCGGCGCCTACTGCGTCATGGCCTCCAAGCACATCCGCACCGACTTCAACTTCGCCTTCCCCACCGCGGAGATCGCCGTCATGGGCGCCGACGGCGCCATCAACATCCTCCACGGCAAGACCATCTCCGCCGCCGCGGACCCCGACCTCAAGAAGGCCGAGCTGCTCGCCGAGTACAACGAGAAGTTCGCCAACCCCTACATCGCCGCCGAGTTCGGCTTCGTGGACGAAGTCATCCTGCCCCGGGAGACCCGGAAGAAGCTCGTGAAGGCGCTGGCCCTGCTGGAGACCAAGCGGGACGCCACGCCGCCGAAGAAGCACGGCAACATCCCCCTCTGACGAAAGGACACCATGCGCACGCCCCTCCTCCTCGCCGCCGCCCTCGCCACCGCCCTGCCCGGGGCGGCCCAGTCCTTCAACGCCGAGTACTTCAAGGGCGACCGCAAGGCCATCATGGCCGCCTGCGCCGACAAGGCCCGGGCCATCAAGCCCAAGGACAGCCGGCTGCTGGCCGAATATGGCCGGGCCTACCTCGCCAGCGGCGACCGGGCCAAGGCCGAGGACGCCTTCGCGGCCGCCATCGCCTCGGATCCCAAGGACGGCGAGACGCATTTCCTCATCGGCTACGCCTGGTCCATGAACGGCTTCAAGCCGGAGGCCCTGGCGGCCTGGGACAAGATGGTGGCGATGGATCCCAAGGGGAAGAACAGCATGACCAAGGCCGCCCTCGTGCTGATGGACACCGGCAACGAGGCCAAGGCTGCGGAGCTCATGGAGAAGGCCTGGATGCTCGATCCGAAGGACTGGCAGAACTGCGTGGAATTCGCCCGGGCCTGCCTGAGGAACGGCAAGAAGGACCTGGCCGCCGCGTGGTTCGAGCGGACGGTCCAGGCGCGCCCCAAGGAGGAGCGCATGTGGAACGAGATCGCCCTGGCCTACGCCGACGGCGGCGTGCCTGCGCGCACCACCTTCTGAGGCCGGCCACTCGGTCCAGCGGACCGCCCTTGCCTGCGCGCTACAATGGGCGCCACCCCCGCCGGAGGCCGCCATGCGCCGCGCCCTGCTCCTTGCCGCGTTCGGGTCCGCCCTGATCGCCCAATCCCCCTTCACCTCCTACACCGAGGAGTTCTTCAACGGGGACCGGCGGAAGATCCTCAGGGACATGGGGGACGCCCTCCGCGCCCTCAAGCCCCGGGACGCCAAGTACCTGGCGGAGGTGGGCCGGGCCTACCTGGCCAGCGGCGACAAGGGCAAGGCCCAGGAGACCTTCAAGCTGGCCGAGGCCCTGGAGCCCAAGGACGGCAAGGTGCTGCGCATGATCGCCGTCGCCTGGCTCAAGCACGGCTACCGCACCGAGGCCCTGGACGGCTACGAGCTGGTCTTCACCCGGGACAGCGGGAACAAGGACGCTGTGATGGACGCCGCCATCGACCTCGCCGAGGCGGGCATGGTGCCCCAGGCCGAGAAGTTCATGAACCACTACCTCGCCATGGAGAGCAGCAAGTGGGAGGCCTACGTCGCCTTCGGCAAGGCCCTCCTGGTGAGCGGCCAGAGGAAGAAGGCCTCCCCGTGGTTCGCCCGGGCCGTGGCCGTGAAGCCCAACGAGGAGAAGGTCTACCAGGAGATCGCCCGCGCCTTCGCCGACACCCAGTCCCTGATCTGAAGCCGTCCGCCTAAACCCCCCCGCGGCCATCCGCGTCACCCAGCCGGAGGAACCGTGGGGTCCGTCTTCGTCAATGCCGAGGGGCAGCTGCGCAACGGCTGGTGGATGCTGGTCTTCACCGTGGTGCTGTTCTGCCTGGGCGTGCCCGCCACCTTCGCCGGCTCCGCCCTCCGCCACGCCGGGGTCTCCGGCGCCTGGCTCACCCCCTCCAGCTTCCTGGTGACCCTCGCCGCCACCTGGCTCTGCACGCGCATGCGGCGGGAGCCCCTGGCCTCGGTGGGGTTCCGCCTGGACCGCCGCTGGGCCCTGGAGTTCGCCGCCGGCGCTGGCCTGGGCGGCGCGGTCATGGTCCTGGCCGCGGGGCTGGTGTGGGCCGCCGGAGGCCTCCGCTTCGAGCTCGACCCGGGCCGGGGGGCGGCGGGGCTCCTCTCGGGCCTGTACCTCTTCACCCTCGTGGCCTTTTTCGAGGAGACCCTCTTCCGCGGCTTTCTCTTCCAGCGGCTGCGGGACGGCCTGGGCGTCCCGGCCGCCCAGGTCCTGCTGGCCCTGCTCTTCGCCTACGCCCACTGGGGCAACCCCGGCATGCACGGCGCCACCAAGCTGTGGGCCACCCTCAACATCGCCCTGGCGGCGGTCCTCCTCGGCCTGGCCTACCTCCGCACGCACAGCCTCGCCCTGCCCATCGGCATGCACCTCGGCTGGAACTGGACCCAGGGCAACCTGCTGGGCTTCGGCGTGAGCGGCACCACCGACCAGCCCGGCTGGCTCAGGCCCGTGTTCCTCGGCAAGCCCGACTGGGTCACCGGCGGGACCTTCGGCCTGGAGGCGAGCGTCTTCGGCGTGGTGGCGGTGCTGCTGGCGATCGGCCTGCTGTGGCGCTGGAAGGGGATCAGGCCGTACTCGGCACAAGGGCCTCTACCGGATCTCCCCGAAGCGCACGGGCCGCTCCACGAGGGTCCCTAGGTCGTGGCCGACACAAGCGGGACTAAGGGGCCGGCCGAAGGGCGCTGGCCGCTCCCCAAGTCCCGCTAGCGCCGCCCCTTCCACTGCCCCGGCACCGGAAGCTCCGGATCCAGGATGAGCCTGAACTCCGGCGTGGGCTCGAAGCCCATGCTGCGGTAGAGCTTCTCGGCGTCCTTGCTGGCGTGCAGCTCCACCATGCCGATGCCCCGGCTCCGCGCCACGTCCAGCAGGGCCTCGGTCATGCGCCGGGCCAGGCCGCGGCCCCGGAATTCGGGCTCGGTGTAGACGTTGAAGAGGTAGGCCCGCACCGCCTGGGGCGTCAGGGGGCTGGGGAGGGCCTCCCGGAACTGGATCAGGGCCGCCCCGGCCACGGACTCGCCGATTGAGGCCACCACCCCCGCCACCTCGCCGGTGGCGAGCCAAGTGCGGAGCCGGTCCCGGAAGGTGCCGGCCATCCGCGTGCGGCCCGCCTCGTCCCCGTAGTCCATGTCCCGGAACATGGCCACCCGGTGCGCGGCGTGGAGGTCCAGGTCGGCCAGTGTCGTGGGGCGCAGCGTGAAGTCCATGGCCCATGATCGCGCGGCGGGCCGCGGGGCGGCGCGCTATCTTGATCCATGCGCTATGCCTCGCTGGCGTCAGGAAGCCAAGGGAACTGCCACGCCTTCGTGGACGGCGGCCTGGGCCTCCTCGTGGACGCCGGCCTCTCCCTGAAGCAGGTCCGCCTGCGGATGGCCGAGGCGGGGCTGGACGCCGGCGCCATCCAGGCGGTGGCCCTCACCCACGAGCACGGGGACCACATCGGCGCCGTGGGTGTGATGCTGCGCCGCACGCCCTGGGCCTTCCTGGCCACGGCGGAGACCAAGGCCGCCGTGGAGGCCATCCATGCCATCGAGATCCCGCCCGCCCGTTGGATCCCCCTGGAGCCCGGCCGGGCCCTGGACTGGCAGGGCTGGCGCATCCATCCCTTCGCGACGCCCCACGACGCCTCGGACCCCGTGGCCTTCCGCCTCGAGGTCGGCGGCTTCCATGCCGCCGTGGTCACTGACCTCGGCCACGGCACCGCCCTGGTGGCGGACCACTGCCGGGACCTGGACCTGCTGGTCCTGGAGGCCAACCACGACGTGGGCATGCTGCGGGAGGGCCCCTACCCGGCGGCGGTGAAGGCCCGGATCCTGAGCCGGGTGGGCCACCTGAGCAACGACGCCATGGCGGAACTCCTGGCCTCGGTGCTGTCGCCCCGCCTGCGGGACGTGGTGCTGGCGCACCTCAGCGAGACCAACAACCACCCCGACCTGGCCCGTTTCGCCGCCGAGGGGGCGCTGCGCGGCCACGGCGCCCGCCTCGCCCTTGCCCGGCAGCGGGCTCCCCTCGCGGTAGCCTGAGGGCGGCCCCCGGGGGAACCCAGGCCCGGAGCCGCGCACCTCTCGAGACCAGGAGATCCATGACACCCCCCCGCGCCCTCGGCCTCGCCGCCCTCGCCGCCGCCCTCCCGCTGGCCGCCCAGGGCGCCCTCGACGGCCCCGCCTTCGGCGGCTCCCTGGTCTTCAGCGAAGGCGTGAACAGCCTGGGCAATCCCGCCCGCTACGACCGCTGCCTGCCGGGCTGGTACTTCAGCGCCCTGGACGGGGACCTCAAGGCCAAGGGCAACGCCGGCGCCCTGGAGGGCCTGGCCCGGGGCACCGATGCCGCCGGCGCCCTGGCCGACCTGGCCGGCGCCCCCTGGGCCTCCCGCGCCTCCGGCTTCGGCCTCGCGCTCACCTCCGCGGGCCTCCACGGCGCCGTGGCCCGGGAGCGGTGGAACGGCCTCACGGCCGCCGTGGACCGGGATCCCGCCCACCTGGGCGCGGGCCTCGCCCTGAACGGCACCACCGCCCAGGTCCTCCGCGCGGAGGTGGAGCGCGTGGTGCTGGGGGCCGGGAGCGCGGAGGGCCGGAGCGGCTATGGCTTCGCCGTGCGCCTCGAGCGCTGGACCGTGACGCGCCGGGTGGCCGCCTTCAATCCCGGGCCCGGGCAGGACCCGCTCTCCCGGGGCGAGGGGCTCCTGGACGCCACCGGGACTGGAGACGCGACCTTCGACGCGAACCTCAACGGCGGCTACGTGGCCGAGCTGGGGGGCGGCGTGCGCTTCGGGGTCCTCGGCGACCACCTGCTGCCCCGGACGGTGGCGGGGGTGGCCCAGCGGGCCCAGCTCCGGGCCGGCTTCATGGTGGACCTGGGGCCCCACGCCCAGGCCTCCGTGGAAGGGGACCTCAACGAGGCCACCCGGCTTCCCCTGACCCTGCCCCAGAAGAGCCTCAGCGCCTCGGTGCGCCTGGGCTTCGGGCCTTCGGTGGGCCTGACCTTCGGCGCCGAGCGGCGCACCGTCGGCGGCGCGGCCTCCACCGCCGCCGGGGCCACCCTGTACTGGAAGCTGCCCTCCCTCTCCCTGGGCTTCGGCTTCCGGTTCGCCGACGACGCCCCGCTGAAGGCCCTCCTGGTCCGGGTGAACGCATGATCCGCCTCCCGCGCCTCCGGCCCCTCTTCCTGGCGCTCCTCGCCGGAAGCCTCCTGCCGGCCCGGCAGGCCCCCCAGGCGCCCAACCTGCAGGAGGTGGTGGCGCGCTTCGACGCGGCCCAGGCCCGGGTGAACACCCTGCAGGCCCCCTTCACCCTCACCCTGCGCAGGGCGCTGCTGAAGACGCCCACCGTGACCAAGGGGACCCTCTACCTCCAGGGCTCCGACTTCGCCCACTTCGCCTTCGCGCCCCCGGAGGACCTGATCCTGCACCTCACTCCGAAGGCCCTGGTGAGCTACAGCCCCGGCGCCCGGGAGGGGGAGATGCTGAAGATCGGGACCATCAAGAACGCCAACCGCAAGTTCCTGGGCCTGGGGCAGAAGCTGACCTACCTGATGGAGTACTTCCAGGTTGGCATGGGGGATTCCAAGGAAGTCGGCGGGACCTGGTTCATCACCCTCATGCCCCGGACCATGGCCATGAAGAAGCGCATGCAGGCCCTCTACCTCTGGGTCGACCGGGACACCTACCTCCCCCGGCAGGTCCAGTGGATCGAGCGGGGTGGGGACTCCTGGCTCCTGGAGCTGGGGGCCCTCCAGACCAACCAGCCCCTCCCGGCCGCGGTCTCGAGCTTCAAGGTCCCCGACGGGGTGCCCCTGCGCTCGGAGTTCAGTTTCTTCGCCACCCGGAAGAAGTGACGGATCCGCCTTTACGGCCCATCGGGATTACACTGGGGATCCGATTCCCGACCCGGAGCCTTCGATGATCGTCGTCTGCCCCTCCTGCGCAGCCCGCTTCCAGTACGACGAAGCGCGGTTCGAGGGCGTGCGCGCCAAGCGCTTCCGCTGCCCCAAGTGCAGCTACGTCTTCGAAGTGATGAATCCCTTGATCCAGGGCGAGGTCCCCCGGGAACGCACGGCCCGCATGGATCCCAGCCAGATCCCGAGCCGCGACCCCGACGCCCCCATCGTGGTCTCCGGGCAGATCCCCGGCCGGCCCGGCGACATCAAGATGTCCCAGAGCCTGGTGCCCGTGGGCGTCCCTCAGCCCTCGGGATTCCCTCCCGCGGTCCCGTCCGCCCCGGGCCAGGGCGAGGGCGAGACCACGGCCAAGCGGGACCGCCAAGCCATGCTCGCCGAGGCCGGAATGGGCATCGGCAAGATGCCGCCGGGCATGCGCTTCAGTCTCGCCTTCCTCTCCGGTCCCCACGCTTCCACCGTGAAGGTGCTGGACAAGCCCAAGATCATCATCGGGCGCGAGGGGGCCGACATCAGCACCATGGATCCCGAGACCTCCCGCATCCACTCCAGCCTTGAGATCCATAGCGACGGCGTGGTCTACCTGACCGACCTGGACAGCACCAATGGCACCTTCGTGGACGGCATCCCCATCACGGGGCCCGTGCAGATCGGGGACCGCCAGGAGTTCACCTGCGGGAAGAGCACGTTCATGCTGCTGGTCCGCAAGGACGACATGTACGGCATGGAGTGAGGCCCATGGCCCACCCCGATCCCTTCGCCGGCTATCTCAGCCAGGCCCGCGCGCTCTTCGAGGGTGGGGAGGTGCTGAAGGCCGGCCAGATCTGGCAGGCCATCCTCAAGAAGGATCCCGCCCATCCCGAGGCCAAGCAGGGGCTCTACCAGGTGCGCCTGTGGCTGGAGGCCCAGCAGGCGCCCCCGGCGGCCGCGCCTCCGCTCCCGCCTCCGCCTCCGCTCCCGCCCCCGCCTCCACCCCCGCCGCCAGCATCCTTGGCCCCTGTGCCGCCGGCGGCTCCAGACCCGTTTGCGGCCCTGCCCCCCCTGCCCCAGCCCTCGCCGGTTACGACGCTTCCTGGAGCGGATCCCTTCGCGGCGCTCCCGCCCCTGCCCGAGCCGCCACCCGCCACGGCGGCCAACGCCCCTGCGGCCCCCACCCCCGAGCCCGCGGCCGCGCCGGGGCCCGAGGAAGCCGAGGCGGACCTGCCGCCCCTGCAATCCATGAATCTCGAGGCCCACGTGCCCGAGGCGGTGCCAAAGTCCATCAAGCGCACCCAGCGTTCCTTCGGCGGGGCCCTTCCCCAACCCGAACCCGAAGCGCCCCTGGAGGACAGCGCCATGCCGGCCCCTCCCCCTCTCGAGGAGGACGAGGTGGAGCGCTACATCCGGGAGGGCTGCACCCTCTTCGACATGGGGGAGGTCCGGGGCGCCATGCAGAAGTGGGAGGCCGTGCTCGCCCGGCACCCGGGGCACCCGATGGCCCTCGGCTATCTCAACGAGGCCCGCCGGGACCTGGGCCTCTCGCCCCTCCAGGTCGAGGCGCCGAAGGCCGCCTCCTGGAGCGCCGGCGCCCCCGCGCGCCCCGCGGAGGATCCGGACCAGCTCCTCCGCGAGGCCATCCAGCTGGAGGAGATGGGCCTGCCCGAAGAAGCGGTGGCCAAGCTCAAGCGCGTCCTCGAGATCGATCCGGACCACCGGGACGCCAAGTCCTACCTGGAGATGCACGCGCGCACCCAGGGCGGCGCCCCCCTCGTGGCCCCGCCGCCCCCGCCGAAGCCCGCGCCGCCGGTCCCGCCATCCCCGGCCGAGGACTTCAAGGACTTCACCCCGAGCACCCTTCCCCCCCTGCCTCCCGCCCCGGCGTCGGAGGCGCCTCCGTCCCCCGGCCCTGCCACGGGCAGCAGTCCCAGCGGTCTCCCTGCGGCGGCGGCCTCCCGCGCCCCCGCCCTGCCTGTCTCCCCTGGGACCTCCTCGCCGGGCCTGCGGCGCCTGGACCCGGCCGCCCTGGAGCAGAAGGTCCGCCAGGGGGAGCGCCTGCTCCAGATCAAGCACTACGAGGAGGCCGTCTTCGCCTTCCAGATGGTGCTCATGCAGGATCCGGAGAATGCCCGCGCCAAGGCTGGTCTCGAGCAGGCCCAGGCGGGGGGATCGGCCGCCGCCCCTGAACCCGCGCCGGCGTCCTTGCGCGCGGGAGCGCCTGTGCAGCCCCCGGCCGCGGTGACCGCCGCCGCCCCCGCCGTGCGCTCCGGCCCCGAAGTCGCGACCCTGCTCAAGGATGCGGCCTGGTGGAAGCGCAACCCCCTCATCCTCGGGCTTTCCGGCGGGTTCCTCCTGGGCTCCCTGCTGGCCTTCTGGCAGCACCAGCAGAAGGAGGCCCGGCTCCAGAAGGCCGTGGAGGCCGCCCGGACGGCCGCCATGACGCCGCGGACCGCCGCCCGCCGGCCGGCGGATCTCAAGGAGACGGCCAGCAGCGTGCGGAACGAGAGCGAGTCCATCCTGCAGGAGGATCCGGTCCGCGCCTACCACCGCGCGCTCTTCCTCCTCAGGATCGAGCCTTCGGATCCACTCGGCGCCCAGCTGCGGGAGCGCGCCAAGGCCGCCATGGCCGCTCCGCCCCCCGCCACGCCCGCGGAGCTCCAGGCTCAGATCCAGAACGGGGACCTCGAATCGGCGGTCCAGACCATCAACAAGCTGCTCCAGGCCAATCCGGAGGACCCCGCCCTCATGGCCCGCGCCGCCCGGCTGAACGCCGCCCTCGCCCAGTCCTATGCCGCGCGGGAGAACTGGTCCGAGGCCCGGGAGGCTCTCCGGCGGGGCCGCGCCCTCTTCCCCGAGGACCTTTCCTGGCAGGGCCGGCTGCGCCTGCTCGACGCCCTCCAGGCCATGCCCAAGGGCGAGCGGGATGCCTGGATCGCCATGCTCGGCTGAGGCCCCGTGAGCCGCCGCCTCTGTCCCAGCTGCCAGGCCAGGCTTTCGCCCTTCGCCGCCGAGTGCCCGGAATGCGGCCTCGGCTTCGAGCGCCGGGAGCTGCCGCGCCCCTTGCTCTTCCAGGTGTCCGCCGGGGAGCGCAGCGCCGGCCGCGTCTCGCCCCAGGCCATCCGCGCCCCGGCCCTGGGCCGTGTGGCCCCCGTCGCCCTCGACCCCCTGCTGGCGCCCGCGGCCACCGCAGAGGCCCTTCCCCTGCCCCCGCCCTCCCCGGCGGTGGAGGAGGCCACGCCGGAATCAAGCTTCTGGCCCCTGGTCCGGCTGGAGTCCCTGGAGGCCCTCCTGCTGCTGGGCCTGAACGGGATCCTCGCCCTCGCCGCCGCCCGCCAGCTGGGCCTCGCCCTGGGCGCGGCCTACGGGGGCCTCTGGGCCTTCCTCGTGCCCCTGCACCTCGGGCTCTCCTGGTGCCTCATGCTGGTCCCCCTCGTGCTCAGCGGCCAGAGCCCCCTGATGTCCCGCTTCGGCTTCCAGCTCGCCAGCGAGCAGCCCGAGCGGCGGCTGGCCTTCAGCCTCTTCCACCTCCTTTCGGTGGGCCTCTTCCCCCTGAGCTTCCTCTGCATGGTGCTCACGCCGAACCACCGCACCCTGGCGGAGCTGATGACCGGGCAGGAGATCCTCTTCCGGCCCTGGAGCCGGATGCGGTAGGGCTCCCGGCGCCTAGTCCAGGACCGGATCCAGGTGGTAGGGCACCGAGACGACGATGACCTTCGGCCGGAGCAGGAGGGCGCTCTTGATCCGGAAGGCCGTCTGGTTGTGCAGGGCGTTCTCCCACCAGTTCGACGTGACGAACTCCGGGATGATCACCGTGAGCATCACCTCCGGCTCCACGCGGCGCATGCGGTCGATCTCGTCGAGGATCGGCTCCACGATCTTCCGGTAGGGGCTCCGGACCACCCTCAGGGGCACGCCCTCGCAGTAGTTCGGCCAGTCGCTCCGGAGCTTCTCCACCGCGGCGCTCTCCTGGCCGAGCTCGTCCGTGAAGTCCACGGTGACGGCCTCCACGTCCCCCCGCCCTGCGATGGCCCGGGCGTAGGAGAGGGCGTGGACCACGCCGTGGTGGATGCCCGAGATGAGGACGATGACGCGGTTCTTGTGGGGATACACCTGCTCCGTGCGGCTCGCGGCGAGGATGGCCTTCACCCGGATGTAGTGCTTGTGGATGTTGTAGAAGAGGATGACGAATCCGGCCACCAGGACCACCACGATGCCCGCGCCCCGGTACTTGGTGATGAGGATGTCCAGCAGCACGACGCCGGTCGTGAGGGCCCCGAGGCCGTTCACCAGCACCTTGGCCTGCCAGCCCGGGCCCTTCTCCTTCACCCAGTGCAGCACCATGCCCGCCTGGCTGAGGGTGAAGCCGATGAAGACCCCCGCCGCGTAAAGCGGGAGCAGGACGTCCGTGTTGGCGTGGAAGGCCCACACGAGGAATCCCGCCGCGGCCGTGAGGATGAAGATCCCGTTGGAGAAGACGAGGCGGTCCCCCTGGCTGGCGAACTGCCGGGGCAGGTAGCCGTCCTTGGCCATCAGGGCGGCCAGGAGGGGGAAGCCCGTGAAGGCGGTGTTGGCCGCGACCACCAGGATCGCGAAGGTGAAGCCCTGGATCGCGTAGTAGAAGGCCTGGCCCGCCCCGGCGAGCTGGCCGTCCTGGCCCAGGATCTGCCGGGCGAGCTTCGAGAGCAGGGTCTCCTGCACGACGGAGGGGTCCGTGGTGTGCTGGTAGACCACGCCGAAGTGGTTCGCCAGGAAGGTGATGCCCAGGAACATGGTGATCAGCAGGGTCACCATCACCGCCATGGTCTTGGCGGCGTTGGCGGCCGCCGGCTCCCGGAAGGCCGTCACGCCGTTCGAGATCGCTTCCACGCCCGTGAGCGCGGTGCATCCGGCGCTGTAGGCCCGCATGAAGGTCCACACCAGGGCGGCGCCGGCCACCCCGAAGCCCGGCACCGGCTCGGCCGGCCCCGCGGCAACGGCGGGCGCGTGCGGGGCCGCGAGCCACCGCGCGAAGCCCAGGGCGAGCAGCGGCAGCAGGCAGGCGATGAACCCGTAGGTGGGGATCGCGACGAGGGCGCCGCTCTCCTTGATCCCGCGCAGGTTCATCATCGCGATGAAGGAGATGGCGAGGACCGTCAGGGCCACGTTGTGCCCCGAGAGGACCGGGAAGGCGGCGGTGATGGCCGCGATGCCCGAGGAGACCGACACCGCCACCGTGAGGATGTAGTCCACCAGCAGGGAGGACCCGGCCACCAGGGACGGCATCTCCCCCAGGTTCTCCTTGGCCACGATGTAGGCGCCCCCGCCGCCGGGATAGGCGTGGATCGTCTGCCGGTAGCTCACGGTCAGGATGAGGAGGAGCCCCACGATGCCCAGCGAGACCGGCACGGAGAGCCCGAAGATGGCGTTCGCCGCCACGCCCGCGGCCGCGGCCCCGCCGGCGTGGGCGAGGGCCATGGAGAGCGAGGCCATGATCTCCTGGGTGGCGTAGGCCACCGAGGAGAGGGCGTCCGAGCTGAAGACCGCGAGGGCCACCGGGTTGCTGACCCGCGCGTGGTGCGATTCGTCGCTGGCGAGGCGGCGGCCCAGCAGGAGCCTTCGGAGGTTGAGCATGGATGGGTGATTCTAGACCAGGGCGCCGCCGCCGGGCCCTGGAGGATCAGTCCTCCTCGGGATCCAGGTGGTAGGGCACCGAGATCACGATGGTCTTGGGTTTCGAGAGGAGGGACGCCTTGATCCGCAGGGCGGTCTGGTTGTGGAGGGCCTTCTCCCACCAGCCGCTGGTCACGTATTCCGGGATGATGATGATCTGCATCACCTCGGGCTCGGCGCGCCGGATGCGGTCGACCTCGTCCAGGAGGGGCTCGACGATCTTGCGGTAGGGGCTCCGGACCACCCGCAGGGGGACGCCCTCGCAGTAGTTCGGCCAGTCGCTGCGGAGCTTGTCCACAGCCGGGCTCTCCCGGCCCGCGTCGTCGGGGAAGTCCACGGTGATGGCCTCCACGTCGCCGCGGCCCGCGATGGACTTCGCGAAGGAGAGGGCGCGGACCACGCCATGGTGGATGCCGGAGACCAGGACGAGGACCCGGGTCTTGTGGGGGAAGACCTGCTCGGTGCGGCTCGCCGCCAGCTTGGCCTTCACCCGGATGTAGTGCCGGTGGACGCTGAAGAAGAGGGCCACCATCAGCGGGATGATGATGACCACGACCCAGGCGCCATGGCCGATCTTGGTGACCACGATGACCTGCATGACGATGAAGGTGGTCACCGTGCCCAGGCCGTTCACGGAAGCCTTCCAGGCCCAGGCCTGGCCCTTGTCCTTCATCCAGTGCCGGACCATGCCCGCCTGGCTGATGGTGAAGCCGAGGAACACGCCGAGGGCGTACAGGGGCAGCAGGGCATGCTCGTGGGCGTTGAAGATGACCACCAGGAGCCCGGCGAGCCCGCTGAGGATGAGGATGCCGTTGGAGAACACGAGGCGGTCGCCCTGGCTGGAGAACTGCCGGGGAAGGAAGCCGTCCTTGGCCATCATCGCCGCCAGGCGCGGGAAGTCCGCGTAGGCCGTGTTGGCGGCCAGGAGCAGGATCAACATGGTGAAGGCCTGCACCAGCAGGTAGAGGACGTGGGGCAGCCCGTGCCGGGTGTCCGCGCCGAGGATGGCCCGGGTCAGCTGGGAGAGCAGGGATTCGCCCTCGCCCGTGTAGGTGACGCCGTAGTGGTTCGCCAGCCAGGTGATGCCCAGGAACATCGTGCCGAGCAGGACCACCATGGCCGTCATGGTCTTGGCCGCGTTGGCGCTGGTGGGGTCCTTGAAGGCGCCGATGCCGTTGGAGATGGCCTCCACGCCGGTCAGCGCGGTGCAGCCGGCGGAGAAGGCCCGCATGAAGAGCCACACGGCGGCCCAGCTGGTCACCGGCGGGATGGCCATGTCGTGGTGGGGCGCCGGGTTCGTGCCGCCCAGGAAGTACCGGAAGAAGCCGTAGCCCACCAGCCCGAGGATGATGAGCACGAAGCCGTAGGTCGGGATGGCGAAGACGAATCCGCTCTCCTTCACGCCCCGGAGGTTCATCATCGCCACGAAGGCGATGACCGCCAGCGCCAGGGCGATCCGGTGGGGATCGAGGGCGGGGAACGCGGAGGTGATGGCCGTGACCCCTGCGCTGATGCTCACGGCCACCGTCAGCACGTAGTCCACCAGGAGCGAGGCCCCCGCCACCTGCGCCGGCACCTCGCCGAGGTTCTCCTTGGCCACGATGTAGGCGCCGCCGCCGCTGGGGTAGGCGAAGATGGTCTGCCGGTAGCTCACCGTCAGGATCGCCAGCAGGATCACGATGCCCACCGCCACCGGCCAGGACCAGGTGATCACCCCGGCGGTGAAGGCCGCCACCATGGGCGCCAGGACCGCCATGATCTCCCCGGTGGCGTAGGCCACGGACGAGAGGGCGTCCGAGCTGAAGACCGCCAGGGCGATGGGGTTGCTGATCTTGGTGTGGTGGCTTTCGTCGCTGGCGAGCCGTCGGCCAAGGAGGAAGCGTCGGAAGCTGGGCATGGCCGACCATGGTAGGGCCCGGATGGGCCCGGGATCAAATGAGGCGCAAGTCACAGGGAGGAATTCGGGGCTGGGTCCCGGGCGGTGGTTCGGCCTCCGCGTCTTGGAAGCAACGGCTCACAATCAAGCTGGTGTAAATCAATAAATAAGATTTTCGTTCTCGTCTGGCCCCTCCTGCCTTGCGGAATTCCGGTGACCGGCGTCACATTGGGGACCCCGGGCGCATTCAAAGGGCATTGCAGTCCCCAGGACTGAAGCATTCCAACCGGTTCCGGAGTCCCCGGACCTTCGCGGCGCCGCCGCAGGAGCACACCATGAACCGCAAGCTGACCACGCTGGCCACCCTCTTCGCCGCGGGCGCCTTCAGCGCCACCGCCATGGCCCCCGCCGGCGCGTCCCCCGTGAAGCACAGCACCGACACGTCCCTGGTGGAAGTGGGCTGCGGCGCCGACAAGAAGGACGCCAAGGACGCCTCCTGCGGCAAGGACAAGAAGGACATGAAGGACCACAAGTGCGGCAAGGACATGAAGGACGGCAAGTGCGGCAAGGAGCACAAGTGCGGCAAGGACGGCAAGTGCGGCAAGGACAAGAAGGCCGGCAAGGACAAGAAGGAGAAGTCCTGCGGCGCCGGCACCTGCGGCTCCAAGAAGAACTGAGCGCGCACCGCTGATCCCAGGGGGGAGGTTCGCCTCCCCCCTGGCCATGTCCGGGATTCCCGATGGCTGAACTCTCATTCAGGGGCGTGGGCGTGGGGCTCCGCCGCCCCCACCTCGCCGAGGTGGCGGCCCTGGACGCCAGCCCCGTCCCCTTCTGGGAGATCGCCCCGGAGAACGTGGTCGGCCAGGGCGGCCGGCGCCACCGCCAGGTGATGGCCATCCTCGAGCGGGATCCCGTGCTCACCCACGGCCTCTCCATGTCCCTGGGGGGCTTCGACGCCTGGGAAGCCGAGGCCCTGGACAACCTCCGGGGCTTCCTCAAGGCAACCGGCTCCCCCTGGCACAGCGAGCACCTCTGCTGGACCTCCCACGGCGGGGCCAACACCATGGAACTCCTCCCGATGCCCTTCACCCGGGAGGCGGTGAAGCACACCGTGGACCGCGCCCGGCGGCTCCAGGCCGAGCTCCCGGTGCCCTTCCTCTTCGAGAACGTCAGCTACTACGCCGAGCTCGGCGCCGCGGAGATGGCCGAGAAGGATTTCCTGGCGGAAGTGCTGGAGGGCGCCGACTGCGGCTGGCTGCTGGACATCAACAATGTCTACGTGAACAGCGTGAACCACGGCTTCGACCCGAAGGCCTGGCTCGCGGGCCTGCCCCTTGAGCGCGTGCGGCAGATGCACATCGCCGGCCATTGGTGGGACGAGGAGGAGCAGCTCATCATCGACACCCACGGCGAGGACGTCATCGACCCGGTGGTCGAGCTCTTCGAATGGATCCTGCCCCGCATCGGGCGCCCCGTGCCCGTGGTGCTGGAACGGGACAACAACATCCCGGGCCTCGAGGCCCTGCTGGCGGAGCGGGCGAAGCTCCAGGCCGCCTACGACCGGGCCCTCGCGCCGGTCCTGGCGCCGGAGGCGCGGCATGGCTGAGCGCCTGCGGGCCCTCCAGGGCGCCTTCGCGGACCTCCTCCTGGACGGGGACGGCGAGCGCGTGTTCCTTGAGGATCCCGCCGCCTTCGGTGCGGCCCGGGGCCTGGGGGAGGCCGACCAGGGGGCCCTGGTCCGCTACCAGCGCCGCCTCCGCGTCTACCGGGACCTGGTGCGGGGCGCCCTCGAGGATCCCCTGCCCGACTGCTTTCCCTGCACCCACCGCCTCCTGGACGAGGCGGGCGCATGGGAGGCCTGCGTGGACGCCTTCATCGCCAGCCGGGCCGTCCAGAGCCCCTACTACCGGGACATCAATCCCACCTTCGTGGCCTGGCTGGCGGACAGCGCCTGGGGCCAGGACCGCTGGCCCTTCCTCCTCGCCCTGGCCCACTTCGAGTGGATCGAGCTGGAGGTCCTGCGCTGGCCCGAGGACCCCGCCCCCGCGGGCCTGGGGGAGGATCCGGCCCCGGAGCGGCGCGCCGTCTTCGACGGGGCCTTCCGCAACCTCGCCTACGGCTGGCGCGTCCACGGGAGCACGGCGGAGGCCCCCGTCCCGGCCCCCGGCGCCGCCCACCTCGCCTGCTTCCGGGACCGGGACCTGGACTTCCGCGTGCTCGAGGTGGACCCCCGGAGCTCGGCCTTCCTCGCCCGATGCCAGGAGGGCTCGACGGCCGCGGAGGGCGCGGCGGCGGCAGGCCTCGACCTCGCCGAAGCCCTGGACCTGCTCCGCAGGCTGCGCCGGGAGGGCGCGATCCACGGCTTTTCCTGAGAAGCTGGAGGGATGCCGCGTTTCCCCAAGCGCGCCGGCCGCGAGGTCCTCGGCGCCCACCCCCGCCTGCCCGACTGGATCGCCAAGGAGCGCGTGAACCTCCGCGACCTGCACGGGATGAAGGTGGGCCTGCGGGAAAGCGAGCTGCACACGGTCTGCGAGGAGGCCCGCTGCCCCAACCGCGCCCACTGCTTCAGCCACGGCACGGCGACCTTCCTGCTCATGGGGGACGTCTGCACCCGGGCCTGCGGCTTCTGCAGCATCGCCAGCGGGAGGCCCCGGGCCCTGGACCCCCGCGAGCCCGAGGAGACCGCCAGCCGGGTGGAGGCCCTGGGCCTGAAGTACGCGGTGCTCACGTCGGTGAACCGGGACGACCTGCCGGACGGCGGGGCCGCCCACTTCGCCGCCACGGTGTCCGCCATCCGCCGCCGCTGCCCCGGCACCCAGGTGGAGGTCCTCACCCCGGACTTCCTGGGGGACCTGGAGGCCGTGAGCCGGGTGGTGGCCAGCGGACCGGCGGTCTTCAACCACAACACGGAGACCGTGCCGGAGCTCTACCCCGCGGTGCGGCCGGCCGGGCGCCTGGGGCGCAGCCTCGCCGTGCTCCGCCACGCCAAGGACCTGGGGACCTCCCTCTTCGGCGAAGGCTTCCGCACCAAGTCCGGGCTCATGCTGGGCCTCGGGGAGACCGAGGACCAGCTGCTGGCGGTTTTCGAGGCCCTGGCGGCGGCAGGGGTGGACATCCTCACCCTGGGCCAGTACCTGCGCCCCACCCGGCACCAGCTGCCGGTGGCGCGGTACGTCCCGCCCGGGGAATTCGAGGCCCTCGGCCGGAGGGCCAAGGCCTACGGTTTCCGCACGGTCTACGCCGGGCCCCTGGTGCGCAGCAGCTTCAACGCCTTCGAGGTGGCGGGCATGGAGGGGATCACGGTGGCCTGAGCGCCAGGCTCAGCTCGCCTGGGCCAGGGACTCGATGGCCTTCATGAACTCCGGCGCGGGGTTCGTGAACTCGGCGCCGAACATGATGTAGCCCTCCCGGGCGCTCTGGTGGCGCAGGGTGGAGAAGACCACGGCGGCGTCCCCGGGGGGCGGCGGCAGGCCCGAGTCGTCCCAGGTGAAACGGTGGAGGCGGTTCCCCGGGGCCAGGAGGTCGGCGTAGTGGTCCTCCACCCAGGCCCCGAAGCCCCCGGCGCCGAGGGACACGATCTCCACCCCCTGGACCCACTCGCCGTGGACCTGGAAGCGGGCGAGCAGCGGGCGGGTGGGCCTCAGGCGCTTGAAGCGCCGGACGTCTTGCATGTCCGTCATAGGATGTTCCGGGGATCTGGCGCCCAGCATACTCCCGGCCCGCCCGCGGCCAAAGGCCCGGGTGGGTTCGCCAAAGGCTCCCCCGCCTTGCCACACTGGGTCCGTCCTTCAGGAGGTCCCATGCGCTGGCTGGTCCTGCTCCCCGGCTTCCTCGGCCTCGCCGCCGTGCTCCAGGGGGGTCTGAACCGCCAGATCATGGGGAGCTGGGGCCTCGCCCAGGCCGCCCTGCTCAACACCCTCGTGCTCCTGGCCGCGGTGGGCGTGCTCCTGCTGGTGGTGAAGCTGCGGCCGGCGGCCCTGCCGGACCTCTTCCAGGCCCGCGGCGCCCTGGCCGAAGCCCGCTGGTGGTGGCTCATCCCCGGCCTCTGCGGCTTCGCCCTCGTGACCTGCATCCCCTTCGCGATCCCGCGGCTGGGGGCCTTCCCGGTCTTCCTGGGCATCCTCGCCGGACAGCTCATCGCCAGCCTCGCCTGGGACGCTGCGATGGAGGGCCGTCCCCTCACGCTCTCCCGGGTCTGCGGCGCCCTGCTGGCGGTGGCCGCCGCGGCCCTCGTCCGGAAGTAGGCCGCCTCAGTCCAGGGCGACGAGCTGGGCCGCGATGCTGATGGCCACCTCCTGGGGCGCTTTCCGCGGGCCCAGGTCCAGGCCCAGGGGACAGTGGAGCCGGGCGACGAGGGCAGGGTCGAGCCCGTCCTCCGCCAGGGCCGCCCGCATGCGCGCCCCCTTGGCCTTGGAGCCCAGCAGGCCCACGAAGCCCGGCGCGGACGGCAGGGCGGCCCGCAGGATGGCGCGGTCCAGATCGCCGCTGTGGGTGGCCACCACCACGCGGTCCCGGGGACCCCAGCGGCGGTCCCGGAGGACGGTCGCCCAGCCCTCGGGATGCCTGACCACCCCGGGGGGAATCCCGGGCTGCGCCAGCCACTCGGGGCGCTCGTCCACCAGGTGCACCGTGTGGCCCGTGCCCTCCAGCACCCGGCAGAGGGCATGGCCCACGTGGCCCGCGCCGAAGAGGAGCAGGTGGGGCCCGGCGTTGAGCACCTCGATGAGCACCTCCGCCCGGCCGCCGCAACTCTCAGCCTCGCCACACAGACCATAGCTCGCCACCCGGCAGGCGCCCTCCGCCAGGGCTGCCTTCGCGTCCTCGATGGCGGCGTGCTCCAGGGGCCCGCCGCCGATGCTTCCCCACACCCATCCCTCGGCGGTCACCAGCAGCTTGGCGCCGGGCTCCCGGGGCGTGCTGCCGTCCACCCGCAGCACGGTGAGCAGGGCCGCGGGGCGGCCCTCGGCGTTGAGCCGCGCCAGGGCCTCAACCCACGTGGGCAAGGAAGTCCAGGAGCAGGGCCTCGAAGAGCCGTCCGGAGACCGCGCGGCGGAACTTCGCGCTGGCCCGGAGGTCGTCGATGGGGGCGAGGTCGGCGGCCAGGGCCTCCCGCAGGGCGGCGGGATCCGCGCTCCCCTGGAGCACCAGGGCCTCGGCGCGGCGGGCCCGCACGGGCGTGGGCGCCACGGCGCCGAAGGCCGCGCGGAACTCCACCACCCTCCCCTGGTCCTTCCGGCCCCAGGCGGCCAGGCACACCTTCGCGATGGCCTGGGCCTTCCGGGTGCCCACCTTCCGGTAGAAGTGGAAGGAATCCGGGGCGGGACGGGGTACGCGGATCCGCGCGAGGAGCTCGCCGGGCTCCAGGGCCGTGCGCTTGTAGCCCAGGTGGAAGGCCTCGTAGGGGATCCACCGCGCGCCCCGCTCGGAGCGCAGCTCCACCTCCGCGCCGTAGGCCAGGAGGCTCGGGGGCGTGTCGGCGGCGGGGCTGGCGTTCACGAGGTTCCCCCCCACGGTGCCGCGGTTCTGGATGGCCCGGGCCCCGGTGACCCAGGCGCTCTGGACCAGGTTCGGGAAGGCGGCCTGGATGCCCCTGTGGAAGCGGATCTCGGAGAAGGTCGTGAGGGCGCCGAGGGTCAGGTGCGTGTCCGTGAGCTCGAGGCCCCGCAGCTCGTCCAGGGGCTGGAGGTTCAGGAAGGCCCGGTCCGGCAGGCGTCCGGCGGCGAAGGGGACCATCAGGTCGGTGCCCCCGGCCAGGGGCCTCACGGCGGGATGCGCCGCCAGGAAGGCCAGGGCCTCCGCCAGGCTGGACGGCGTGTGGACGGTGCAGGCGGCGACGTCGCCCCTCATCGCGCCGCCTCCCCGCGGGCCTGGGCCGCCGCAGCCATCACGCTGTCCACGATCTTCACGTAGCCGGTGCACCGGCAGAGGTTCCCCGCCAGGCCGTCCCGCACCTCGGCCTCGGTGGGAGCGGGGCAGCGCTGCAGGAGGTCCACCGCGGCCATCACCATGCCCGGGGTGCAGATGCCGCACTGGGCGCCCCCGTGCTGGAGGAAGGCCTGCTGCACCGGGTCCAGGACCTCGCCCTTCGCCACGCCCTCGATGGTCCGGAGCTCCGCGCCCTGGGCCTGGCAGGCAGGCACGAGGCAGCTGTTCACCAGCTGGCCGTTGAGGAAGACCGAGCAGGCGCCGCACTCCCCTTCCCCGCAGCCCTCCTTGGTGCCTGTGAGGCCCAGGTCCTCCCGGATCACGTCCAGGAGCCGGGCCATGGGCCAGGCCTGCACGGTGCGGGCCTCGCCGTTCACGGTGAGGCCGAGGGCGATCTTCTCAGCCATGGCGGGCCTCCAGGACCTCGAGCACGCGTTCGGGGGTGAAGGGCACTTCGGCCGGCGCCGTGGAGCCCAGGGCCTGCTGCAGGGCGTTCAGCACCGCCGGGGCGGGGCCGTCCATGGGCAGCTCGCCGATGCCCTTGGCGCCGCTGGGGCCCAGGGGGTTCGGGTTCTCCTCGAAGAGCACCCGCAGCCGCGGCAGGTCGGCGCTGGTGGCCATGAGGTAGTTGGTCATCTGGGCGTTGGCCATGCGGCCCTCCCGCCAGGCCACCTCCTCCCAGAGGGCCCAGCCCAGGCCCTGGGCCACGCCGCCCTCGATCTGGCCCGCGGCGAGGGTGGGATTGATCACCCGCCCCACCTCCTGGAGGGCCACGAAGTCCTCGACGGCGACCTCGCAGGTGCGCGTGTCCACGGAGACGTCGGCGGCATAGCAGGCCCAGGCGTAGGTGCCGTAGGCGTCCCCCTGGTAGGTCTCGTCGCTCCAGACGATGTGCGGGGGCGTGTGGTACTGGCTGTAGGCCTTCAGCGTCCCGAAGGCGGCCACGTAGGCGGCCACCGCCGCCTGGAAGTCCTGGGCGGTGTAGGGCTCCTTCAGCAGCCCGGCCTGCACCACGGCCTGCTTGAGCCCGATGGCGGCGTCCTGCACGAGCTTGCCCACCACCATGCAGGTGCGCGAGGCCACGGTGGGCCCGCTGTTGGGCACGAGCTTCGTGTCGGGCTGCTGGACCTCCACCAGGTCCGCGGGGATGCGCAGGGCCTCCCCCACCACCTGGCCGAACATGGTGTTGGTGCCCTGGCCGATCTCCGTGGAGGCCGCCAGCACGCGCACCTTGCCCTCCGCGGTGCCTTCGACCCCCGCCACGCTGGCGAGGTAGGCCTCGCCGCCGCCGGTGAAGCCGCAGCCGTGCATGAAGACCGCGAAGCCGACGCCCTTCCTGACCGGGTCGCCCGTGGCATTGTGGGCCTCGTGGGCGGCGCGCCGTCCGTGGTAGTCCAGGGCCTCCAGGGCGCGGTCCATGATCCCCGGCAGGTCCACGGCCTCCTTCACCACCTGGCCCGTGGCCATGGTGTCCCCGATGCGCAGGAGGTTCATCCGGCGCAGCTCCACGGGGTCCATCCCCATGCGCGCGGCGGCCACGTCCAGGTGGCGTTCCATGGCGAAGAGGCTCTGGGGCGCCCCGAAGCCCCGGAAGGCGCCGTGGGGCGGGCAGTTGGTGGCCAGGGCCCTGGCGCGCAGGTCCACCACGGGCCAGCGGTAGGGCCCGCTCGCGTGGATGGCGCCCCGGCTCAGCACCACCGGCGAGAGGGTGACGTAGGCCCCGCCGTCCAGGAGGAACTCGGCCTCCAGCGCCAGCATGCGGCCCTCGGCGTCGAAAGCGGTCTTCAGCCGGGTCCGGGAGGGATGCCGCTTGGTGGTGGCGGCCATGTCCTCCTCGCGGTCGTAGAGGATCTTCACGGGCCGCCCGCCCGCCTTGAGGGAGAGCAGGGCCGCGTGGCCGGCGATGAGGCTCGGGTAGTCCTCCTTGCCGCCGAAGCCGCCGCCGGTCTCCATCTGGATCACTCGGATGCGGTCGTCGGGCTCCTTGAAGAGGTGCTTGAGGGCCTTGTGGACGTAGTAGGGGCACTGCAGGGAGCCCCAGACGGTGACGCCCTCCTCGGCATTGGCCGTGGCGACCACGGCGTGGGGCTCGATGTAGAGCTGCTCTTGAGCCCCTGTTCCATAGGTGCCCTCGACGACGTGGGCGGCGGTGGCCCAGACGTCCCCGGGTTCGCCCTTGCGGATGTTGAGCTGCTTCAGGACGTTGTCCTGGCCCCAGACCACGGTCTTGGCCGCCAGGGCCTCCTCGATGGTGAAGACCGCCGGCTCGGGCTCGATCTCCACCCTCACCGCCCCGCGGGCCTTCTCCAGGAGGCCGCGGTCCGCGTGGGCCAGCAGGACGATGGCCTCCTCGGGGTGGTTCACCCGGTCCTCGGCGAGGAAGGGCTGGTCCTCCACGATCATCGCCACGCGGTTCACGCCGGGCACGTCCTTGGCGCTGACGATGACGAACTCATCCCAGGGGATGCCGTCGCCGAAGGTGATGGCCTTGATCCGGCCCCGGGGGACCGCGCTGCGCACGGTCGCCCCGTGGAGCAGGCCAGGCGGCGCCGGGGCGTCGTCGGTGTAGACCGCGGCGCCGGTGACCTTGGCCCGGCCCTCGGCGCGGATGCGGGACCGCCCCACCTCTGTCAGACCTGCCACATCGCGCTCCAGGAGTGCCAAACCCTAGCACTGGCGCGGGTTTGACGCAACCGCGCGGCCCCGCGGGCGGGTCAGTCCTTCACCACCACGATGGCGGGCTGGGGGGTGGGACAGCCGAAGACGCACAGGCCGCAGCCGGTGCACACGTCGGCGATCACCTCGGGGTGGGGCACGGCGCCGTCCTCCGGGTCGCCGATGCGGATCGCCAGGCCGGGATAGGGGCAGCGGTCCACGCAGGTGCGGCAGCGCTGGGCCTCGCGGTCCTCGGTCCCGTAGGTGATGCAGAGCTCGGTCTTCACCCGGGCGGTGCCGATCTTCACGGCGGGAGGACCCTCCACCACCGACCCGTCCGCCAGGGAGCGCTTCGGCCAGACCAGGGCGCCGTCGGGGCAGGCGGTGACGCAGGGCAGCTCCGTGCAGAGGTAGCAGGGCACGTCCCGGGGTTCGAGGTAGGGCGTGTTCAGCCCGAAGCCCGCCGAGGGCCCCGCCTTGATGAGGCTGTCCTGGGGGCAGGCCTCGATGCACTTGTCGCAGCGGGTGCAGGCCGTGAGGAAGGCGAACTCCTCCAAGGCGCCCGGGGGGCGGAGGAGCTTGGGCGAGACCTTGGTGACCGCCTCCTCGAGCTGGTTGGCGATGAACCCGCCGAACAGCGTGCCCAGGGACTTGAAGAAGTCCCCTCGGGCGTGCGGATCGTCGAGCTTGCGCGGCATGGCTAGAGCCCGAGCAGCCTCAGCGTGGGCCGCAGCACGCCCCAGAGGATCGGATCGAAGCCCAGGGTGAGGAGGGCCGTGCGCCCGCCTTCGGCAAGGGCGAGATGGGCCAGCAGGTCGCTGCTCACGGCCACGTCCCGGGAGCTGGGCGGGGCCTCGACCCACTTCACGCCCTCGGGGGCGTCGAGCTTCCCAAGGCTCTGGCCCTCGGCCGCGCGCAGGTTCAGGATCAGCAGATCCCCGTGGAAGGTGGGCGTGCGCACCTCCAGCAGGCTGCCCCGGGGCGGCTGGGGCACCAGCTCGAAGGCCTGGCGGTAGCTCAGGGCTCCGGTGTCCGGATCCTCGCCGTGCATCACGGCGTGGGACTGGGCCACCAGGGCGTCGATGCCCCGGTCGCCGAGGTGGGCGACCGAGCGGAGGTGGGTGCCGCCGAGGTCGCCGATGCCCGACACCAGCTTCGGCAGCAGGGCCAGCACCTGATCGAGCGCCGCCCGGCCCCGGAACCGCAGCACGGTGGGCGGCCAGGTCCCGGCCAGGGGCATGGGATCGCCGGCGGTCTTCGGGTCCGCGTCCTCCCGCAGGTCCAGGATCCGGCCCGGAAACGCGGCCAGGAGCTCCGGGTCCTGGGGCGTGTCCACCAGGATCGCCACGTCCAGGCCCTCCAGCAGCGCGGGCACGGGGGCGAAGATGACCAGATCGCCTTCCTCGTCCTCCTTCGTGAGCAGCCCCGTGGCGAGGGGCAGCACCGAGCAGTCCTGGGGCTCCAGCGCCCCCACCAGTTCGCGGCCCAGGAGGGTCTGGGCGCCGATGACGGCAAGTTTCAGCATGACAGCCCCCAGCAACCTGTTTGCTCAAGCACTTGTTTCCAACAATATTTCAACAATCAATCACCGCTCTGCAGCCAAGCTTGCCCGCCACCAAGAGATTGAGAATAAAAACCATGGAAGCACAATAACCACCAACATCCAGGGTGGATAGCGCTTAACAATATAGGGAAAGATGGAAGCAGTTATATACATCGGAATCATGAAAAAGTTGGATGTGGATTCGTTTGAAAAGCGTCCAGAGCCAACATAGATGGCGGCTCCAAGCATCCACAACGATTTAAGCCACCCTAATTTGTAAACAATTTTTATCACGACTTGAATTTTCATAAAAACCAAAAAACTTAAACATGCGCTAATCATCATACTGTAAATAAGAGGACTAGCCTCGGGTGGGAAAAATATTTGACCTATGTCTTTTCTTGTATTATTCCACATATCAACAATCTGGAATAAAAATAAAAATGCAACACACAGAAAATAAAATGAAATTACTGTGGTTAAGTTTCGTTTTTCGCGATTTGATTGAATACTTGTGTTTTCAAACACGTACACCCTCCGCGGCATCCGGGGAGTATCCCTTGAGGGCCTCGGAGACCTCCCGCGCGAGGAAGGCCCGAACCTGGTCCCCCGCTCTTCCCGTGAAGCGCTTGGAATCCAGCAGCGACGCCAGCTCGGCTTCGGTCATGGCCCAGGCGGGGTCGGCGGCGAGGAGGCCCAGCAGCTCGTTGCCGCGGCCCTCCTGCTTGATGCGCCGGCCGGCCTCGAGGGCGGCGACGCGGAAGCGCTCGTGGAGGTCCTGGCGGTCGCCGCCGCGCTTCACGGCCTCCATGAGCAGCACCTCGGCGGCCATGAAGGGCAGCTCCTGCTGGAGGCGCGCCTCGATCATCTTCGGGTACACCACGAGGCCCGTGGCCACGTTGCGGTAGAGCACCAGGATGGCGTCCACCGCCAGCAGGCCCTGGCTGATCGTCAGGCGCCGGTGGGCGCTGTCGTCCAGGGTGCGCTCCATCCATTGCGTCGCGCTGGTCTGGTAGCTGCTGGGCATGAGGCCCAGGACGAAGCGGGCGAGGCTGTTGATGCGCTCGCTGCGCATGGGATTGCGCTTGTAAGGCATGGCGCTGGAACCGATCTGCTTGGTCTCGAAGGGCTCCTCGACCTCCTTCAGGTGCTGCAGCAGCCGCAGGTCGCAGGCGAACTTCGAGGCGCTGGCCGCGATCCCGCAGAGCACCTGGCCGATGCGGTCCTCCAGTTTGCGGGTGGCGGTCTGGCCGCTCACGGGGATCGCCGGCAGGCCCACCTTGTCGCAGAAGCGCGCCTCGAGGGCGTCCACCTTCGCGCCGTCCCCTTCGAACAGCTCCAGGAAGGAGGCCTGGGTGCCCGTGGTGCCCTTCACGCCCCGCGTCGGCGTGGTGGCCAGCACGTGGTCCAGGTCCGCCAGGTCCAGCAGCAGGTCCTGGATCCAGAGGCTGGCCCGCTTGCCCACGGTGGTGGGCTGGGCGGGCTGGAAGTGCGTGAAGCCCAGGCAGGGCTGGTCCTTCCACGCGTCGGCGAAGGCCGCCAGGGCCGCGATGACGTCCTGGAGCCGGCGGCGCAGGAGGCCCAGGGCCTCGTGGCAGATGAGCAGGTCCCCGTTGTCCGTGACGAAGCAGCTCGTCGCGCCGAGGTGGAGGATGGGGCGGGCGGCCGGGGCCTGGTCTCCCCAGGCGTGGATGGCCGCCATCACGTCGTGGCGCAGGGAGGCCTCGTGCGTCGCGATGGCCTCCAGGTCCACGGCGTCCTGGGTGGCCCTCAGGTCCGCGATCTGGCCTTCCGTGATGGGCAGGCCCAGCTCCCGCTCGCTTTCCGCCAGGGCGATCCAGAGCCGCCGCCACACCCGCTGCCGGTAGAGGGGGGAGAGCAGCCGCACCATGGCCTTGGAGGCGTAGCGGCTGGCCAGGGGGTGCTCGAAGCGCTCCAACTCCGGGGCATCGGCGGGCGGAAGGAAGTTCTCAACCATCCTGCCAGTCTACCGGCCCTTGCCCGGCGGCCCCGCAGGTCCCAGGGTCAGGCCTCCGGATCCTGCGGATCCCCGGGCTGCAGCGCGGCCCCCGAGGTGGGCAGGACCTCCCCGGGCCGCGGCAACGCTGTCCCCAGGGACGTGGCATCCGTGGCCCGCCGGCCGCCCTCCTTTCCTGCGAGGAGGTCCGGCCAGCCGGCGCGCTCCCCGTCGAAGCGGGCCAGGGCGTCGGAGAAGGCCGTCACCCAGGCCTCCACGTCCGTGGGCCGGTTCTCCCGGTCCGTGGCGAGGGCCACCTTGAAGGCCATGTCCACCAGGTCCGGCAGGCCCGGCACATAGCGGCTGGGGGGCGGGAAGGCCCCCTGGCTGATGGCCAGGAAGACGTCCGCCAGGGCCGTCGGCTGCACCAGCCGGTGGCCGGTGAGGGCCTCGAAGGAGACGGCCGCGAAGGCGTAGAGGTCGCTGCGGGCGTCCAGGGTGAGGCCCTTGAGCTGGTCGGGGCTCATGTAGTTCGGCGTGCCCACCACCATGCCCGTGCGTGTGAGGCCGTCCTCGGCCCCGAAGGGCTTGGCGAGGCCGAAGTCCAGGAGCTTGGTCTGGAAGCCCTCCTCCCCGGGGATGAGGAAGAAGTTCTCGGGCTTGATGTCCCGGTGCAGCAGCCCCGCGCGGTGGGCGGCGCCCAGGGCCGCCGCGCCCTGGCGCATCAGGCGGGCCACCTGCCGGGGCGTCCCGGCGCCATAGCGGCGCAGGAGTTCCCCGAGGTTCTGCCCCTTCAGGAGCTCCATGACCAGGAAGGCCGAGCCGTCCTCCAGCTCGCCGCTGTCGTAGATGGCGATGACGCCGGGATGCTGGATGCGGGCCAGGGCCAGCGCCTCCTGCTGGAAGCGGCCTCGGATCTCGGGGATGTTGTAGAGCTCGGGCTTGATGAGCTTGACCGCCACCTCCCGGTCCAGGCGCAGGTCCCGGGCCTCGAAGACGAGGCCCATCCCACCCTCCCCGAGGGCCCGGCGCAGCTCGTAGCGGTCCTGGATGCGCCGCGGGATGAGGCGCGGCGATTCCAGCGCCGCGCCGTCCTGGGGACAGGTCCGTTCCTCGGCCCCAAAGCAGCGGCCGCAGGTGGGGCAGAGCTGGAGCGGTTCCACGCCCTTGGCGAGCATCGCCTCCCGGCTCTTGGCCTGGAGGTCCCGGGCCTGGTGCAGGGCCTTGCGGGCCTGCTGCAGCTCCAGCATGGCGCCGAGCTGGGAGGCGAAGCTGCCCACCAGCTTCCGTTCGGCCTCCCCCCAACCCACGTGGCCGCGAACCACCAGGCCCCCCAGGATCTCTCCGGCGGTGCCCCGGACGGGGATGACCTGCTCCAGGCGGCGTTCCGAGGACACGTTGCGCCGTTCCTGGCGGCGGTCCCGCTGGGGGTCCAGGAAGAGCGACTGCTGGAGCTGTTCCAGCGTGGGCAGGGCGAAGCTGCTGTCCCCCAAGGGACGGACGGAGTCCCCGGCCACCGTGACCAGGCCGATGTGCTGGGCCCGCAGGCTCTGGCAGAGGTCCATGGCCATCTCCTGGGCCCACGTGCCCAGGTCCCGCTGCGCCCTCGAACCGCTCTCCATGAGGGCGGCGATCTGGTTGCGCTGGGCCTCGACCTCCTTCGTGCGCTCGCGGACCTTCGCCTCCAGCTCGAGGTTGCGTCGTTCCAGCGCCCGGAGCCGCGCCCGCACCGCCAGCCAGGCCCCGCCCCCCACCACCAGGGCGTAGAGCGCGTAGGCCCATGGGGTGCGCCAGGGCGCCGGGAGCACCTGGAACTCCCACCGGGCGGGGGCGACGGGACGGCCATAGGCGTCCACCGCCTCCACCCGCAGGGCGTAGGTCCCCGCGTGGAGCCCGGGATATTCCCGGTGGGGCTCGAGGCCCCAGGGACCCGCCTTCTCCTCGAGTCCCTCCAGCTGGGTCCGGAAGCGCAGGGGCGGCCCCTGCGGGAGGGAAGGCAGGGCGAAGGTGAAGGCCAGGTTCCGTTCCCGGAAGCCCAGGCGGGCGCCCGGACCCAGGCCCCGGGGTTGGCCGTTCACGGCGAATTCCTCCAGGGCCACGCGGCCGGGAGGCGGCGGCGCCACCTCCTCCCGGGGATCGAAGACCACCGCGCCGCCGACGCTGCCGCCCCAGATCCGGCCCTCGGCGTCCTTCATCGAGGCGCCGCCGTTGAACTCCAGGCTCGGGAGCCCCGCCTCGCTGCCAAAGGTCTCCACGGCGAAGGCCAGGCCCGCCCCGGAGACCCTCGGCGTGAGGCGGGCGACCCCCCGGTTGGTGAAGGCGTACACACGCCCCAGGGCGTCCGCCTGCAGCTGATAGACCGTGTTGTTGGGCAGACCCTCCTCCCCGGCGTCCCCCAGGACCTGCCACTTCGGCTGCGCCG
>JABLTH010033880.1_pt1 | contig 64535 bp, 67 predicted proteins | sample 7875711 | NCBI WGS metagenome assembly JABLTH01 (sample SAMN14941262, study PRJNA633318) | bioreactor metagenome | isolation source: bioreactor | place: China | collected 2019-03-05 | reverse complement strand
GTGTTATCCGTTATTACAAAGGCCTGCACATTTTGTTAGAGGCCGCAAAAGGGCTAGATTATCCGATTGTCATTGTCGGTGCAGGTCCCATTGAGGGCGAGCTAAAGCAGCAGGCGATCAAACTGGGGCTGCGCAATATACACTTTTTGGGGCAATTGCCGGACGAAGATAAAGTTGCACTGCTAACTTTGTGTTATGGCGTTCTTTTTCCTTCTCACTTAAGGTCGGAAGCGTTTGGCATTTCATTGCTGGAGGGGGCCATGTATGGCAAACCGATGATCTCTAGTGAGATCGGCACCGGCACCACTTTTATTAATATTGCAAATGAAACGGGTTTGGTTGTGCCCCCAAGTGATCCTGCGGCTTTACGTCAAGCGATGCAGTATTTATGGGAGCATCCTGATCAGGCGGCTGAAATGGGAAGGCGGGCTGAAGAAAGATATTGGGAGCATTTTACAGCGGACCAAATGGTTAAATCTTACGTTGATTTATATCGAAGTTTGGTAAAGTAGAGATCAAAACATCGGCGCTTACTGAAGTGTAACGTTATGGCGGTAGATTGAGTTAGGCTCCTCGCTGTCACTGCGGCCATCCATCTTTGCTATATACGAGACAAGTTCATTTTTAGGTATTCACTCTAACGAGTTTGCTTAATGCCATTGATGAGGCAGCTTTGGTTGCCTCTTTGTTTATTGCAACCTCAACCGACAATTTTAGGGTACGCACATGAGTAAGCTTGGACTGAACGGACAAATTCTACTGGCTGTTGTGGTGGCTGTAACGCTGGGGTTATTTGCGCAGGGCAAAGCGCCAGAGGGTGTGTTATATGCGGCGAACTTAGTGGGCACTTTGTTCATTGATTTGTTGAAAATGGTGATGATCCCATTGGTGTTTTGCGCGATTGTGACTGGCATCGCCAATCTGCGCCAGCATCGTCAGATTGATGTGGTGTGGAAAACAACCTTGCTGTTTTTTGCTACCACGACCATCATCGCGGTGGTGATTGGGCTCACTGCCAGCCATCTTTTTAAACCGGGGGCAGGGCTGCATCTGGAAATGTTTTCGCATGCCATGCAGCAGTTTGAATCCAGGCAGATGGGCCTACCCGAGTTTTTCGCACAGTTTTTGCACGGCATATTCATGAATCCCTTCAAGGCGCTGGCCGAGGGTAATATTCTGGCGATTGTGGCTTATGCTATGTGTTTGGGCATTGCGCTGGTGATGGCCTCCGAGCGCTATCCGCAATGGCTGGCGTTGTTTGAAGAAGGCATGGGTCTAAGCATGCAGATGATTGGTTGGATCATGCGGCTGGCACCATGGGGGATTGCTGCACTGTTATTCAAGCTGGTCGTAACGCAGGATGTGAGCCTGTTTGCCTCTTTAACCAAGTTTATGCTGGTGGTGACCGGGACGACCTTGTTTCATGGCGTGATTGTTTTACCGGTCTTGTTGTTTCTGTTTACAGGCAAACATCCTGTGTGGTTTTTGCGGCAAGCCCGGGAGGCGTTGGTGACGGCATTTGCCACCAGTTCTAGCAATGCGACCATGCCGGTGACGATGCGGTGTGCGACGCAAAACATGCATGTGAAGCCTGAGATTGCCGGGTTTGTAGTGCCGCTAGGGGCAACCATGAATATGGACGGCACAGCCCTGTATGAAGCGGCGGCGGCCTTGTTTGTGGCACAACTGGCCGGGATTGATTTGTCGCTGGGGCAGCAGTTGGTGGTGTGTTTAACCACCATGATCGCGGCCATGGGGGCCCCGGGGATTCCCAGTGCGGGCATGGTGACCATGGTGATGGTGTTGCAAAGCGTGGGATTGCCGGCTGAAGCCATTGCCATTTTGTTGCCTATAGACCGCTTGCTCGATACCGTCCGCACTGCCGTCAATGTCGAGGGCGATATGATAGGCAGTTTGGTGGTACAACATCGCATTGAACAATTAGAAAAACAGGGGCATGACTGAGTTAGTGGTTAGACCTGCGAAAGCGCAGGAGGCCAATATCATCGCGGCACTGGTGAATCGTGCGTATCGCGGCGAGAGCAGCCGGGCAGGATGGACCACGGAGGCTGATTTGCTCGATGGCAAGCGTACCACGCCAGACGAGGTGCTGAGTTTGCTCGCTAGGAATGATATCCAGATACTCACCGGTTGGGTGGCGTCACAATTGAGGGTGACGCTGTGTGCTGAATGGCATGCTGCACAGCAGACCGTGCATCTGGGCATGATTGCCGTAGAGCCGACTGCGCAGAACCGCGGGTATGGCAAAACAGTGATTCTGGCGGCTGAGCAATGGGCGGTGGAGCATTGGCAGGTGCGTGCCAGCCAAATGGCGGTTGTCAGTCTGCGGCAGGCATTAATCGCGTTTTATCAGCGGCTGGGTTATCAGCCGACCGGGGAGGTCAGGCCGTTTCCCTACCAGCCAGAGATGTGGCAGGCCAAGGTTGAAAACATGCAGCTGATCACCCTGCAAAAGCCGCTTGGCTTAAGTTGAGGCTATCGTGGCAATCACCCAACATCAGGCAATTGTCGTCGGTGTATCACAAGATGCTTGACCATTTTTGCCAATCCACGTAAATTGCCCAACCTTATGAACAAGCAATTTTTCTCAACTATTGTGTTGGCAATGCACCGAAAGGCATTGTGGCTGGTCGCCACAGCGTGCCGCGGTTGCTGCTTGTCGTAAATCTCATGCAACCGCGGGCTCTCCGCGGTTGATCTGTTGTCCCTCCCTCCCGGCGAGCCCTTTTATTTAGGGCACATATGAAAGACGCGACACACCCCTATTACGGTGCCATATTGGTACTGTTATCCTCCGTGGCCTTTTCGTCAAAAGCGATTATGGTCAAGCTGGCCTATGCCTATCATGTAGATGCAGCGACCTTGATCTCCTTGCGGATGGCGTTTGCTATTCCTTTCTTCGCTGCACTTGGCTGGTGGGCTATGCGCCAAGGCACGCCTGTGCGTATGGCGCGCCATGACTGGTGGAAGCTGGCATTGTTAGCGATGGCTGGCGGGTATGGGTCGATGTGGCTTAATTTTGAAGGCTTGCGTTATGTCTCTGCAGGGCTGGAACGAGTCATTTTATTCCTATACCCAACCTTGGTCGTTGTGATGAGTGCGATTTTTCTTAAACACCAGATTACCCGGCGTGAGTGGTTTGCCATGGTGACCAGCTATGCAGGTGTCGTGCTGGTGGTCTGGCATGATGTGGCGCTGGCGGGATTCGATTCTGCAGACACCTTATATGGCGCTGGGCTGGTGTTACTTAGTGCGATTGTCTATGCCGGTTATTTACTGGTGAGCGGGCAACTGATTCCCAAGTTGGGGGCCAGCCGCTTTACTGCGTTGACCATGGGTCTGGCCGCGCTCGCTAGCGCTACACATTTTGCCTGCAATGGTTCGTACGAAAAGGTGGTCTCATTCCCGCAGGCCGTTTACTGGTTGGCTTTGTTGATGGCGCTGGTGGCGACTGTTCTACCTTCAATGTTGATGAATCTCGGCATCCAGCAATTGGGGAGCCGCAAAGTCTCGCTGATCAGTGCGATTGGTCCGGTCTCTACCATTTTGCTTGCTTACCTGTTCCTGGGCGAGCATCTTTCATGGGTACAGGGGCTGGGTACCCTGCTGGTGCTGGCAGGGGTGATGGCAGTGAGCCTGGATAAGGCTACGAAGGCTTAAGTATTCGTAGAGAGGCGCTGCCAGTCAAAAAACGGGCCGGGGTCGGTTTTGCGCCCCGGCGCAATGTCTGAGTGGCCGACAATATGCTGGATGGGATAGCGTTGCTGTAGCGCCGTGACCAGGGCTTGCAAGGTGACATATTGCGCATCTTCAAACGCCTCAATATCACAGCCTTCCAGTTCAATACCAACTGAAAAGTCGTTGCATCGTTCGCGGCCTTGCCATTGTGAAACGCCAGCATGCCATGCCCGCTGCGCGCAACTCACATACTGCAATAGCTCACCGGTACGGCGGATCAGAAAATGTGAAGATACTCTGAGCTGCGCAATTTCTGCGTAGTAAGGATGTTCATCCGCATTCAGCCGGTTGGTGAATAACTGTGTAATGCCCTCGCCGCCATATTGTTGCGGTGGCAGGCTGATATTGTGGATCACAATCATGTCGATGGCCGCATGCTCAGGCCGGTCGTCCTGATTGGGTGAGGTGATGATGCGCGCATGACTGGCAAAGCCAGCATGATCAATTTCTATCATGGGTGACAAGTAGCGTGACATATAAACATTGTAGGTGAATTTGACCGAATTGCGTTATGATTTCGCCCGCGTGCACACCTTTGGCATGCACATGCGGATCGGGCGGTGGACGCATGCAGGATTGATGACCGCCAGACAGGGACAGGTATGGTTTTTTTACAATTATTGCTGATGCTGGTGCTGATTTTAGTGGCCGCAGAGGTGTTTACCAACGCGCTGGAACATTTGGGGGAGCGCCTGGGGATTTCTGAAGGCGTGACCGGCTCAATTTTTGCGGCGGTGGGGACGGCGTTGCCAGAGACGCTGGTGCCATTGCTGGCGATTTTTTCGTATACGTCCTCCACGGGCGATAGTCATGCCGGCAATGACATCGGGGTGGGTGCGATTTTGGGCGCGCCCTTGATGCTGGCAACCTTATCCATCAGTTTGATGGCCTTTTCAGTTTTAAAACGTCGTGGCGCACACGGTCATATCCGTCCCGAGCGCACTGGCCTGATCCGTGATCTGAATTTCTTTATTCTGGCATTTGTCTTTGCCACGGTGGCCATGTTTATTCCGCACACTGTCCCCATGGTGCGCTACGCGATCAGTATCCTCATGATTCTGATCTACTTTGTGTATGTGCTGATGACCATCAAGGCGTCTAAAGGCCTGGTGGAGGAGGGGCATGCGACGGAGGCCGAGGATGTCATGATGTTATCCCGGTTGGGCTTGCCCACCAACATGGTCACCATTCTGCTGCAATTGTTGCTTGGCTTGGGCTTGCTTATCGTCGGTGCCAAAGGCTTTATTAACGAGGTGGAAACTGCGGCTGCCATTTTGGGCGTGTCAGCCTTGTTGCTGTCTTTGCTGATTATCCCGATTGCTACTGAATTGCCCGAAAAGGTGAACAGCATTTTGTGGATACGCAAAGGCAAAGACACGCTGGCGTTTGGCAATATTACCGGTGCCATGGTGTTTCAAGGCACTTTGTTGCCGGCAATCGGCATTATGTTGACTGACTGGTCTCCGCGACAAGAGGTCGCGCTGGGCATCCTGATAACCTTGCTGGCGGCCATCTGGGTGCGTTACCGCATTGCCAAAGGTGGTTTGCTGGTATGGCACCTGCTTGTCAACGGCCTGTTCTACCTGGCCTATCTGGCGATTGTATTAAGCTAACCCTGACTGGATGAAAAAAGCGACCTTCTGGTCGCTTTTTTGTTTTACTCTTCGTCGCCGTCTGCGTCGTCCAGGTCCGCGTCTTGCTCTTTCGATAATCCTAGCTTGGATAAACGGTAGCGCAAGGTACGGAAGCTGATGCCCAGTAATTTGGCCGCCGCAGTTTTATTGTTGTTGGTTTTCTCCAGGGCTTGCAGAATCGTGCGTTTTTCAATATCTTCCAGATAATCAGACAAGCTCACATCCATCGGTAACATGGTCCCGGGGGCCGTCGCGGGTGCGGCGCTGGCTGGCGGGGCCGCGTCAACCGCTTTCGCCACAGGTTCGTTGGCGCGTTCCAATACTGGCGCCTTCCAGGGCAACACCGGGCGATCACTCAGTTGCGCAGGCATGTCCTCCAGCGACAAGTCCTCTACCGTAATGGTCTGGCCATCGCATAGCGCCAGTGCGCGTTCCAGCATGTTTTCCAGTTCACGGACATTGCCATGAAAGGGCAGTTGCTGAATAAATACTTTGGCATCATCGGCAATCACCGGGATGTCTATGCCTTGCGTCTGGCACAACTTGGTCAGCAAACGTTCTGTCAGCTCTGGAATGTCTTCGGGGCGCTCACGCAAGGCCGGCATTTTGAGCTGAATCACATTGAGCCGGTAATACAAATCCTGCCGGAATTCGCCTTTTTCCATCATGGCATTGAGGTTTTTGTGCGTGGCAGAAATGATGCGTACATCCACCGCTTCTTCAATGGTGCTCCCCACCACGCGGACTTTTTTCTCCTGAATCGCGCGCAGCAGTTTCACCTGCATGGCCAGTGGCAAGTCGGCTACTTCATCCAGAAACAAGGTGCCCCCACTGGCGGCCTGAAACAGGCCTTGCGTATCCTGAACGGCGCCGGTAAAAGCCCCTTTTTTATAGCCAAAGAATTCGCTTTCCATCAGGTTCTCGGGGATGGCGCCACAGTTAACTGCTACAAAAGACTGGTCCTTGCGGGCGCTGTTCTGGTGGATCAGGCGTGCGGCCAGCTCCTTACCACTGCCTGATTCCCCGCTGATGTAAACAGGGGCCTGGCTGCGTGCCAGCTTGGCAATCATGGTCCCGACATAGCCCATGGCCGGAGACGCCCCAATCAAATCGACGGTGTTGGCTCCTTGAGATTCTTTTTGCGAGGAAAGCTTGAGCGCAGACTCGACCAATGGCCGCAACTGTTTGAGTGAAATCGGTTTGGTGATGTAGTCGTAGGCCCCGGCCTTGAGCGCAGAAACCGCATTTTCTGCACTGCCATAAGCCGTAATTACCGCGACGGGCAGCCCCGGAAATTGTGCATTGATGTGCTGTACCAGTTCCAGGCCCAAGCCATCCGGCAGGCGCATATCGGTTAGGCACAAGTCATAGCTGAAAGACTGCAGCATATGTTTTGCATCGGTGACGGTACTGGCGCTCTCGGCCTGTATGCCCATACGTTCCAGTGTCAGGACGACCAGTTCGCGAATATCGGTTTCGTCATCAACTACCAGACAACGATAAGTGTTTGCCATTTAAACAATTGCCTTTTTAACTGTCAGTGAAAATTGGGTGCCACCGGCCCCCGTGGTATAACTTAATTTTGCGCCATTGGCCTCAGCCAGCTCTCTTGCGATAAACAAGCCCAGCCCTGTCCCGGTTTTCTCCGTGGTCATGAACGGTTCGAACAAGTGGGGTTGAATTTTCGGGTCCACGCCTTGGCCATCGTCTTTGACCAGCAGATGAATAAACTGTCCGCTTTTATCGCTCAAGACGCTCAGTTGCAGGCTTTGTGCCTGTTGCTGACTGTGCCGCCATCCATTTTTACACAGATTCCATAAAATCTGGTTGATGTGTCGACGATCAAAAATAATGCCGGTCTCTGCTGCAGGCAAACTGAGTGTGAAATCACTCAGGGCAATCTTTTCTACCGCACAAAACTGTTGATAAAACTCCAGCACAAAGCTGTTGATATTTAATTTTTCCTGATTGGTGCGGTCGCGCCGGTTCAACTCCAGCACATCCTTGATAATCTGGTCCAGCCGCTGCACGTTGTCAGAAATAATTTGCAGCATGCGCTGCGTGCCAGGCTGCTGCGAGTCTTCTTGCATGAGTTGCGTCGCATGGCTAATCGCACTGAGCGGATTGCGGATTTCGTGCGCGATATTCGCTGTCAGCCTGCCCAGTGCTGCCAGTTTTACCTGGTGGGCCTGGGTTTGTATTTGTGACCAGTCCTCAATAAAAATCACCACACCATTGTCTGCATTTTCTGAGATGGCGTGAAAGCGGATACCGAGGTCGCGATTGTTGATACTGAGTTTGGTGGCATCTGGCGAGGCCAGTTTGGCCGAGGACGTCGTACGCAATAATTGCATGATTGCCGGAATCAGTTGCTCCACCGGGGTGGAGAGTTCCAGCGCTGCCAGCATTTGTGATTCTTCCAACCCCAGCAGCTTGCAGGCTTGCAGGTTGTAGTGTTTGAGCTGCTGGTGCTGGTCTATCACCAGCACCCCGTTAGGCATTTCTTGCGTGATCAGGGCGTTAGTTTTGGCTAAATGTTCAATATCGCGCCCACGCTGGCTGGCCAGCTTTTCACTGCTTTGCATGCGTGCAGTCAGCGTTTGTGCCAGCCAGGCCGTGGCAAAGCAACTCAATGACAACAGCACTGCATTGCTGTAATCGTTCATGGGCACGTTGCGGTTTAACAGCTGAAAAGTGTTCTCGAGCAGAATGCCTATGGTGGCAATGGCCGCATAAAACATGGCAAAGCGGCCATCGCTGATCAGTCCGGCAAAGATGATATTGATGATGAGCAGCAACCCAATCGCACTCTGGTTGCCAGGTAAAAAATGCAGCATGAGCACGATAAAAACAATGTCGAGGCTGGTCTGGATCTTGACGGCTAGCCCTTGCTTGCATTGCAGGGACTCAAAGCTGACACTGACGGCAATCGCGTACAAAAAGAATAACAGCAATGCCCAAAAGGTGAGCGAGGGTTCTGCCGGGGCATTGCGAAAAAATGGCCATAGCTGGCTACCAAACAGCATGCCCGAGGCCCCCAGCCTGAAGAGCGTATACAGGCGCAAGTGCTGGATATCAGGAGTTCTTTCAATCGTGCTGATCATCATAAGGCGCACGCAGAAAAAACGGAGGTTTGCCGAGCGGCGGCTTGCACTACTTGGCAATTTACTGGACAAGGCATAAACATTATTTTTTAATTGTGAGCATAAATAGTGTGCTTTTGCTATTGAGCTTGTGGCCGTTATCACGTGGCAATTCGCAGGCTTATTCTAACAGTAATTAAATTTAAAACTGATATACTCCCTGTCAGAGGGAGATAAAACCGTGGATATTTGTTTTAGACGGATAAACACTCACAACAATGTCGCAAAAATGGCACCTTTGTCAGCATGAGAAACTGACGATCGCGGGAATGGGAATTTGTAGTGGCGAGTGCGCAAGAACTATCGGATTTTTTACGCCAGGTTGAAAAACGGGCCTTCAGGCAAACGGCGTATGCGGTGCGTGACGATCATGCCGCACTGGATATCGTGCAGGATGCCATGATGAAGCTGGCTGAAAAATATGCCAGCAAGCCGATTGAAGAGTATCCCTTGTTGTTTCAGCGCATTTTGCAAAATACCATGCGCGACTACTGGCGGCGGCAGAAAGTGCGTAACTTATGGACCAGCCTGTTTTCGTCACTCGGCTCGCAAGAGGATGAAGACTATGACCCACTTGAAACGATAGAGGTGGAAACCCAGGAAGGGGATCCTGCCGAGCAACTCGAGCGGTCACAAGTGATTCGCCTGATTGAAAAAGCCCTGGCAAAATTACCGGCACGTCAACGGGAAGCCTTCGTCCTGCGTTATTGGGAGGAATTAGACGTTGCTGAAACAGCGTCGGTGATGGGATGTTCAGAAGGAAGTGTTAAAACGCACTGCTCCAGAGCAGTCAGTGCGTTATCAACGTTAATGGAGCAGGCCGGCATTGGTCGCCGGAAACTGCCAAACAAGGAGTAAGGCATGAGGATACAACGTCACGTGGATGATGACTTGCCCACCCCTCTGCGCGAAGGGGTGCAGGCACTCAAGCAGGATGATCGGCCGCTGTCTGCCGCAGTACAAGACCGGTTGGCGAAGGCCCGTCAGGCTGCTTTGGCGCAACATGCAGCTGCGCATCAGGCCCGTTCCGGTTGGTCGGATGTGTTGTCATGGGCTTCATGGGGGCATCCCCGTGTCGCCGGGATGGCCGCCTTCTCTATCTTTTTTGCGGTGGGCTTGATGTTTATCTCTAACAGCCAGAATGATGATGCGCTGTTGCTCAGCGATGATATGCCTGTCGAGGCATTTGTCGATAACGGGTTTGCTGCCTGGCAGTATTCAGAAGATATTTGATGGCGCTTTGGGTAGGGTTGTGCGCCGGGCGATACAAAATGCTTTCATGGAATAATGAGAAATGATACGAAATCATTCTTTGTGGATTGGGTGGATATTCTGTTTCGGCACTTCGTTGCCGAGTTTTGTGGCTGCAGAAGCGTTCTCGGGCGAGGCCGCTGCCTCGCGCGTGATGGCGATGGCCGATATCGGGGCGATCAAGAATGACCTGGCCCCGGCCGATCCTGCGGCCAATGTGACTTGGGCACAGTTGACGGAACAGCAGAAAACCGTGTTGGCGCCTTTGGCCAGTGAGTGGGATAGCTTGCGGCCCTGGCAGCGTGAAAAAATGCTCGATATTGCCAAGGAGTATCCAAAAATGGATGCGCAGAAGCAGCAGCGCATCCAGCATCAACTGGTGAAATGGAGCCGCATGACGCCCTACGAGCGCGAGAATGCACGCAAACGTTACCAGCAGTTTCAAAGCTTGAGTCCCGAGAAAAAAGAAGCTTTGCGCAAACAGTGGCAGCAGCACAAGCAAAAATCGGCGATCAGTGAAGGCTATGATCCTGAGTTTGATGGCGCAGAGCATTAAACTTTCTCTCATAAAAAAGGCCCGCTGGATGCGGGCCTTTTTTATGAGAGTTCAGGATTAGTTGGCTTCTTCATTCAGAGATTTGCTCATCGACAGGCCGGTCAGCACAATGCCGGAGCCTGCACTCTGGGAGGTCAGGGTGCTGTAGTTGTGTTCCATCCATTTTTTGATGCGTTTGGCGTCGCCAATTCGGGTCAATTTACCAACGGAGTCCAGCAACACCATGATGAGCGGTTCACCCGCAATGGTTGCCTGCATTACCAGGCAGCGGCCTGCTTCACTGATATACCCTGTTTTGGAGAGGCCAATTTCCCAGCTGCTGTTGGAGCTGTCACGCACCAATGCATTGGTATTGTGAAAGTGTATCGGCTGGCGTCTGCTATTCACATATAAGTCGTAGTCAGACGTGGTCGTAATCTGGCGTATTAATGGGTACTGATACGCGGCGTGAACCATTTTGGCCAAGTCCATGGCGGTTGAGACATTGTTGCTGGTCAGGCCGGTGGAGTCTTCAAAATGCGTATTCATCATGCCCAGGCTGGCTGCTTTGGCGTTCATTTCCTGGATAAAACGGGCCTTACCACCTGGATAGTGCGTTGCCAGCGCAGAAGCTGCACGGTTTTCGGAGGCAATCAAAGCCAGGTTCAACAGGTCGGCACGTGTCATGGTGGTGCCGACTGGTAGGCGTGAAGAAGTGCCTTTCAGGTAGTCAACGTCCATTTCAGTAATGGATACTTCTTCATTCAGGTTAAGTTTTGCATCCAGCACGACCATGGCAGTCATGAGTTTGGTGACGGAGGCAATCGGTGTCGGCGTATCGAGGTTTTTGGAGTAAATGATCTCGTGCGTGTTCTGGTTCATCACCAGCGCCTTGGTTGAGGCGATGGACAAATTGCCATTGTTGAGCGATTTGCCTTGGAACGAATCAAACATCTCGGCATCGACTGTCGGTCGCGCCGCTTTTCTGGCATGCGAGTGTAATTTCACCGGGCGCATCCCTTTGGTTTTTTCAGGGTTAACGCGGTACTGCGAAGAAACGCGCGCGCTATATTTTTTAGTTTTGCTCGCAGAAACGGTTTGTTTCTTGGAGGATGATTTGGCAATGGCTTGACCCGCAGGTGCAAAAGCAATTGAACACATTAGTAAAACTTTAAAACAGTGCTTGTAAAAACTCATAATCAACCTTCCTGAAACCCGCCTCATTATTGCCCAGTAATTATTCAGCGTCAATCACTTATCGCAATTTTTTCGTGTGAAAAGTTAAGCAATTTGCTTGCCTGTCTGAATAAGTTTTGGCGCGTTGTGCAGACTATGGCACAATAATTATCTACTAAACTTTTGATTTTTAAATTCTATGTCAGCAGGCTTGAAATACTTCTTTTCCAAAGACCACACCTGGGCAGCGCAAGGCGAAGATGGATTATGGCTGGTTGGGATTACTGACTACGCCCAAAATATGCTGGGGGATGTGGTGTTTGTCGACCCGCCCAAAGTGGGGCAGTCTGTTGAACAAGGGACGGTGTGCGGCCTGATTGAGTCAGTCAAGACCGGTTCTGACCTCTATGCGCCCTTGACCGGGGTCGTGGACGCCGTCAATGAACAGGCTTTATCTTCACCTGAGCGCATTAATGATCATCCTTATGACACGTGGTTGTTCAAGCTGGCAGCGACTGCCAGTGGTGCAGAAGGGCTGCTTGACCAATCAGCTTATGAATCACAGCTTTAGTGGCTGATGGTTTAGCTGGGGGTTGCTTAGTCCGCCTGTTTTATCCTGAGCGGGCGCTTGGTGGCTGCCAATTCGGCTGGCGTGAGGGCTGCTACTTTCACTGTGTCGGCTTTTTGATCTAGCGATAACATGGTGTGATGGATGTTCAAATCGCGGCTGGCTAAGCTCAGAAAAAATAGTGCGATCAGGCTAAGGGGTATTTTAAGTGACAGTGATTGCATGGCGGGTTCCTTAAAGTCTTTTTAATTCAAATACATCGCGCTGCTTTTTATGATTTGTAACGCGAATCGGGTATAATTTGTCTTTGTTCAGTTTTTAAGCAAGTTATCTTTCGGTTGACGTTCAAAATGCCTATCTACGATTTTCAATGTACCGCCTGTGGTTACCAGCAAGAGTTGATGCGTAAGGTCTCTGCGCCTGCAGTGGAGGCTTGTCCGCAATGCCAGCAGCAAACCTTTAGCAAGCAAGTGTCGGCGCCCAATTTTCAGCTGACCGGCAGTGGCTGGTATGCCACCGATTTCAAAAATAACCAGTCAGCCAAGAGCAGCTCTACGTCTGAATCTGCCAGTGCCGGAGACACTGCCAAGTGCTCACCGGGTTGCGCCTGCCACTAAAAAGACAAGCATGAAAAAATACTTTATTACAGGGTTGTTGGTACTGGTTCCACTGTTCATTACGGTGTGGGTGCTAAAAACTTTAGTGCAAACGCTGGACCAGAGTCTGCTGTTGTTGCCCGCCGCCTGGCGGCCAGAAGCCTGGCTGGGCGTAGATATTCCAGGCTTTGGCGTGATTCTGACCGTGGGCATTATTTTGGCGACCGGTCTGGTAGCGACCAACATTTTTGGCCAGCAACTGATTGTGTTATGGGAAGGCTTGCTGGTCCGCGTGCCTGTGGTCAAGTCTATTTATTCCAGCGTCAAGCAAGTATCAGATACCTTGTTTTCTGACTCCGGTAACGCATTCCGCCAGGCATTGTTGATTCAGTACCCACGCCAGGGCGTCTGGACCATCGCCTTTTTAACCGGTACACCCGGTGGCGATGTGAGCAAGCACTTGCAGGGAGAATATGTCAGTGTGTATGTGCCGACCACGCCTAATCCGACCTCAGGATTCTTTTTGATGCTGCCCAAGGCGGATGTGATTGAGCTGGATATGAGCGTAGATCAGGCCTTGAAATACATCATCAGCATGGGTACAGTGGCGCCCTTGCCTAAACAACATTAACCGCAACACCACTTTAAACTTTATAAAATTATTATGATGCGTACACATTACTGCGGTCACTTGAACCGCGAACATATTGGACAAACCGTGACCCTGTGTGGCTGGGCTCACCGTCGTCGCGACCACGGGGGGGTGATTTTTATTGATTTGCGGGACCGCGAAGGTCTGGCGCAAATCGTGATTGACCCGGATACCAAAGATGCATTTGCCATCGCAGAAACCGTACGTAATGAATTTGTGTTGCGTGTGGTCTGTAAAGTGCGTGCCCGTCCTGAAGGCACCGTGAATCCCAACCTGCCAACGGGTGAAGTGGAGATGCTGGCGACCGAGATCGAAGTGCTGAATGCTTCATTGACACCGCCGTTCATGCTGGATGACGACAATCTGACCGAGACCGTTCGTCTGGAGCATCGCTATATCGATCTGCGCCGCCCGGCCATGCAGAAAAATCTCATGTTGCGTTACAAAGTGGCGAAAAACCTGCGTGACTACCTCGATGAAAATGGCTTTATCGAAGTTGAAACGCCGATGCTGACCCGTTCGACGCCAGAAGGTGCGCGTGATTACCTGGTGCCTTCACGCGTACACCACGGCATGTTCTTTGCACTGCCACAGTCACCACAATTGTTCAAACAATTGCTGATGGTGTCCGGTTTTGACCGTTACTTCCAGATCACCAAATGTTTCCGTGACGAAGACCTGCGCGCAGACCGTCAGCCAGAATTTACCCAGGTGGATATTGAAACTTCTTTCCTGGAAGAAAACGACATCATGGACATCGTCGAAGAGATGATTCGTCGCATGATGAAAAAGGTGCAGGACATCGACCTGCCCGCCAAATTCCCGCGCATGCCCTTCTCTGAGGCCATGAACAAATACGGTTCTGACAAGCCTGATATGCGCGTGACACTGGAAATCACTGAGCTCACCGATGTGATGAAGGATGTGGATTTTAAAGTGTTTGCCGGTGCTGCCAATATGGCCGGTGGCCGCGTGGCTGCGATTCGCGTGCCTAACGGTGCGGCCATCAGTCGCTCTGAGATTGATGCCTATACCGAATTCGTCAAAATTTATGGCGCCAAAGGTCTGGCTTATATCAAGATCAACGACATTACCAAACTCAACGAAGAAGGTCTGCAAAGCCCGATTGTGAAGAACATTCACGTCAATTCCTTGCAAGCCGTGCTTGAGCGCACGGGTGCGCAAAACGGGGACATCGTATTCTTTGGCGCCGATAAAGCCAAGATCGTCAATGAAGCCCTGGGCGCTCTACGCACCAAGGTTGGCCATGAAAAAGGCCATGTCGATGGTCGTCAGTGGGCGCCATTGTGGGTGGTAGATTTCCCGATGTTTGAGCACGACGAAGATGCGGACCGTTGGGTCGCCTTGCATCACCCGTTTACTGCACCGAAAGATGGTCATGAAGACTTGTTGGTCAGCAATCCAGGCGCTTGCTTGTCCAAAGCCTATGACATGGTACTCAACGGTTGGGAAGTGGGTGGTGGTTCCGTGCGTATACACAAGCAAGAGGTGCAGTCCAAGGTGTTTGATGCATTGAAGATCAGCAAGGAAGAAGCGCAAGAGAAGTTTGGCTTCTTGCTGGATGCACTGCAATACGGTGCGCCACCGCATGGTGGCTTGGCATTTGGTCTGGATCGTTTGGTTACCCTGATGGCTGGCGCCGAATCTATCCGTGATGTGATTGCCTTCCCGAAAACCCAGCGTGCACAATGTCTGATGACCAATGCGCCTAACGAGGTAGACGAGAAGCAACTGCGTGAATTGCATATTCGCGTACGTCAGCAAAACGCTGCTGGCAGCTAACATGCGGGCGACTTGCCACGTGATTGTTGCAGGTCTCTGTTTTGTGATCAACGCGCCCAGACGGGCGCGTTTTTTATTGGATATTTAGAGTATGTTGTCACTGATACGCACGATTCCCGATTACCCAAAACCCGGCATTCAGTTTCGGGATATCACGCCTTTGCTGCAGCATAAGCAGGGGTTTGCAGCGATGCTGGATGCGCTGGCAGCACATTGTTCCCAGATCCCGGTAGATAAGGTGGTCGCCGTGGAGGCGCGGGGCTTTATTATTGGCGCAGCATTGGCTGCACGCCTGGGAGCAGGCTTTGTGCCGGTGCGCAAACCGGGCAAATTGCCAGCGCAGACCATCAAGCAGTCTTACCGTCTCGAATATGGTACCGATACACTGGAGCTTCATGCCGATGCGATTCAGGCAAATGAGCGCATTTTGCTGGTGGATGATCTGATCGCTACCGGTGGCACCGCACTGGCCGCGGTCGCGTTAATTCGGCAGCTGGGCGGGCTGGTAACGCAGGCTGCTTTTATCATTGATCTGCCCGATTTGGGCGGGATGCAACATTTAGCCAATGCTGGCGTCCAAGGCTTTGCCTTGTATCAATTTGAGGGCGATTAAGTTTTGTACTATAGTGGCCGACTTGCATGCCACTTAACACACGGGACCTCACAGGATTACTATGCCACTGACCGAAATCAATCATGTCAATTTTCGCTCTGACCGCGAAACCATGCACAAACTGCGCGATTTTTATTGCGAGGTGCTTGGGCTGACGGTGGGCAAGCGGGTGGCGAGTACCACCTATGGCTATTGGCTGTATATCGGTGATAACGATGTGATTCATCTGGCCGAGTACAAAACGGCAGAAGCGCCGCAGTTGCATGTGCATGGCACCTATGACCATGTTTCATTCACCTGCACAGACATGCCTGCCATGGAGGCGCACTTGCAGGCGCGCGGCATCACTTACACCACGCGCATCCTGGCCAATGGGGTTCGTCAGATCAACTTGCGGGATCCGGCCGGTAATGGCGTGGAGCTGAATTTTGAAGAGTACCGTGACCCGGCGTATGTGATGCGGCCATCTGGCGACCCGAGCAAAATGTGAGGGTCAATGTGATGCGTATCACATATTGTATTTGTCAAAGCATAAGAAAATCCTTTTCATGCAATCTAAGATAAAAATGGAAGATGGGGAATCGTATGAAAAAAACATGGATGATGGTCGTAGGGTTGTTGGCTTTCTGTGCGGCAAGTGTGGTGCATGCAGAGGCGGATCCCAAGTTATGGACAGTAGTGAAAGAGGCTTTTTTCCCCAAACGGGAGATTCAGGAAGTTGACTTCCTGAAAGTGGAGGGGCCACGCCGCGCCGAGAGCGGCGCACAGGTGCCCGTCACTTTCATTTACGACAAGGCGGCGGCCAACGGCATCCAGTTAAAGAAACTGTATGTGATCGTCGATGCTAACCCGATACAATTGGCGTCCACTTATCATTTAACCGACGGCTTGAACGGCTTTCAGATGGCGACCCGTATTCGTCAGGAAACCGATTCTTATGTGCGCCTGATTGGCGAAACTGCAGATGGCAAGCTGTATATGGGTAAGCGCGAGATTCGTGCGGCGGGCGGCTGTGGCGGTACCGTCGATAATAATGAATCCGAAGTGCGGGCGGCGGCGGGCAAGATCAAAATGAGTGTGGATGCGCCAAAATTTGGTGAGTCTGCCACGGCCACGTTCAACATTAAACATGTGATGCGGACCGGCTTGCAGCGCGACCTGGTTTCACAAGGCTATGTGCCTGCGTTTTATATCAACAAAACCACCTTTACCTACAACGGCAAGGAGTTGATGACGGTCGATGTCGGTGTGGGCACCAGTGAAGATCCTTACATGAAGTTCAGTTTTATCCCCGATGCGCCGGGCAAGCTCGAAGTGGTCGCCACGGATAATGAAGGCCAAACGTTTAGCCAAAGCCTGGATGTCCATAGTTAGTCGTGATGCATGCATAAAAAGGTCTCTCAGGAGGCCTTTTTTATTTGCGCTGCGTGGGCGCGTTTGGCCTGCTCACCGTCAATGTTAAAATAACATTATTTGGGGAAAGGGAAAGCATGAAAAGTTTTCGTAAAGAGCTGTGGTTTAACATTCCGGCACGCATGGATTTCAAGAATATCACCAGTGACGTGGTTGCGTGTGTGCGTGAAAGTGGCGTGCAAGAAGGCCTGGTGCTGATTAACGCCATGCATATTTCTGCCAGCGTGTTTATCAACGACGATGAGCGCGGCCTGCACCATGATTACAAAATATGGCTGGAAAAGTTGGCGCCGCACGAGCCGGTGAGTGGCTACCGCCATAACGATACTGGTGAGGATAATGCAGATGCGCATATCAAGCGCCAGATCATGGGCCGCGAAGTGGTGGTGGCGATTACTGAAGGCAAGCTGGATTTCGGCCCATGGGAACAGATTTTTTACGGTGAGTTTGATGGCCGCCGTAACAAGCGTGTACTGGTGAAAATTATCGGCGAATAAATGGCATTCTCTGCAAGTGATTGAGCTATAAGCTTTTTTAATGGACTAAATTGAAATGAAATCCCCTGAATTGTTAGCGCCCGCCGGTGATCTTGATCGCATGCGTACGGCGTTTGATTATGGCGCCGACGCGGTCTACGCCGGTCAGCCGCGCTACAGCTTGCGCGTGCGTGAAAATGATTTTTCAATGCAAAACTTGGCAATTGGTATTCAGGAGGCGCATGCACGCGGCAAAAAGTTTTTTGTCGCCAGCAATATTTCACCGCATAACGCCAAAGTCAAAACCTATATGCGCGATATGGCGCCGGTGATTGACATGCAGCCCGACGCATTGATTATGGCCGACCCTGGCCTGATCATGATGGTGCGCGAGCAATGGCCGGACATGCCTATCCATTTGTCTGTACAGGCCAATGCGGTCAATTACGCTTCGGTCAAGTTCTGGCAGCGCATGGGCCTGACACGGGTGATTTTGTCACGTGAGTTATCGCTGGACGAGATTGCCGAAATCCGCCAGGAATGCCCGGATATGGAGCTTGAGGTGTTTATTCACGGTGCCTTGTGTATCGCTTATTCCGGCCGTTGCCTGCTGTCAGGCTATTTCAATTCGCGCGATCCGAATCAGGGGACCTGTACCAACAGTTGCCGCTGGGATTACAAGGTGCATGATGCCCAGCCCGATGCCGCAGGCGTGATCCGTTTAAAAGAGTTTGATTTTCAGGCCGAGCTGGAACAATCCAATCTGTCTTCCTGTGGCTCATTACCGCGCCATCCGGCGGCAGACCAGGTTTACCTGATCGAGGAAAAAGGCCGTCCTGGCGAGCTTTTGCCTATCATGGAAGACGAACACGGCACCTATATCATGAATAGCAAGGACTTGCGGGCGATTGAGCACGTGGAGAAGCTAATTGCCATTGGCGTCGATTCGCTCAAGATTGAAGGACGTACCAAGTCGCGCTACTACGTGGCGCGTACCAGCCAGAATTACCGCCAGGCGATTGATGATGCCGTAGCCGGGCGTCCGTTTGACTGGCGTTTGCTGGGCGAGTTGGAGAACCTGGCCAACCGGGGCTACACCGATGGTTTTTACCAGCGTCACCATACCGCCGAGCACCAAAATTACGTCCAGGGGCACTCGAGTGCCAATCGCAGCCAGTATGTCGGCGATGTGGTGGCCTATGATGCAGAGCAGGGGCTGGCTTCCATTCAGGCGCGTAACAAATTTGCTGTAGGTGACAAATTGCAACTGATACACCCCAGTGGTAACCGCGACATTGTGGTGGAGCAGCTTTTTGATAAGCGGGGCGAAGCCGTGCAGCAGGCCGCTGGCAGCGGGCATTTTGTCAAACTGCCGATTGCCGCATCTGCCCTGGATAATGCCATGGTTGCCAAATATCTGTAAGTGCGAATCAATCTGGGCAATCAAAAAAGGGGAGTGAGCTCCCCTTTTTTGTTGTCTGCTGAAATGCATCAGCTATGAATATAGCTTTCCAGTTGCTTGATCAGTGATTGCTGATAGTCGATCGTCTCTTTGAGAATATCCCCGATCGAAAGCATACCTAGCAGTTTGCCATGATCGACCACGGGCAAGTGGCGGATACGCTTTTCCAGCATGGTGTTCATGGCCGACTCGACCAGGTCACCCGGTTTGCCTGTGATGACTTTTTCCGTCATCACTTCACTGACTTGCGTGGTTTTGGATGAGCGGCCTTTCAGGATAATCTCGCGCGCATAATCGCGTTCCGAGAAGATTCCCACCAGTTCGCCGTCTTTGATCACAGCCAGTGCACCAATCTGGTATTCCGCCAGAATCACCAGTGCGTCAAACACCGGTCGGTTGGGCGCAATACTAATGATGCCTTGATGTGTTTTATGAGTGAGTACTTGCTGAAGCGTCTTCATGACTTCCTCCTTTCATAGGGCACGAGCGTCTAAATATACACCGATGTGTCGTGGAGTAAAACCTCAGATTTTTATTGACATAATTAGCTAGCTAACTATAATGTGGCTAATTATGTTACAGCTTAGAGATCTCCCTACCCCAGAAGTCCTGCAACGGTTTGCCCAGCGCTATCCGGAAGCCGATGTCACGGCTATTGCCAGCTTCTTGATGTTGCTGCGCGTGGCCACTGATTTGTCAGTGGCACTGGATTCCTGCCTGAGTAAACACGATTTGTTGCAGGGGCGCTGGTGGGTGTTGATTTTATTGATGCGCGAAGTTGACCTGACTTCTACGCCCTCGGTGTTGGCAGAAAAGCTGGGGGTGACGCGCGCCACCATGACTGGGTTGTTGGATGGCCTGGAGCAAGGTGGCCTGGTCCAGCGTATCTTGGTGCCAGAAGACAGGCGCAGTGTCAAAGTGCGTCTGACTGAAGCCGGGCAAGCCAGGCTGGATGCCGTGATGCCGGATTATTACACGCGGCTACGGCAGTGCATGCAAGGGTTAAACGAGCAGCAGCGCAAGGATTTGCAAGCGCTGTTAGGGGTGATAGACCAGGGCATCTCAGCCTGGGATTTTAAATAGTAATGTGTCTTTTATTCAGGAGTTTTGTATGACTAATGTTGATCACTTCATTGCGTTAAACCAGCAGTTTGATGCCGCCTTTAACAGCAAAAACCCACAGGCGATTGCGGCCTTGTATGCAGAGCAGGCGATCGTGATGCCTGCGCCCGCTGGCCAGGTCGTGAAGGGCCGTCAGGCGGTTGCAGATTTTTTTGCTGGCCTGATTCAGGCTGGGGTCATTGAACATGCGCTGACGATGAACGAGGCGGTGGTCAGCGAGACATTGGTCACTCAAACCGGACATTGGGCGGCAGCAATGATGGCTGAAGATGGCGTCAAGCAGCAGTTTGGCGGCAATGTGCAAGTGGTGTTTCAAAAGCAACCCGATGGGCGGTGGCTGGCTGTGACCCATATCTGGAACTAAATCAACGGATAACGTCATGGATCAATTGGTTAAACAGCGTTCACAGGCACTGACAGCACTGCTGGTGCTGACGCTGATCTGGGGCTATAACTGGGTGGTGATGAAAAGCGCATTGCAATATGCGGGGCCGTTCCAGTTTGCCGCCATGCGTACCTTTTTTGGCGCGCTGGTGTTGTTTTTAGTGCTGTATGTGACGCGGCGGCCAATGGGCTTGACCGAGTTTCCAACCATGCTGCTGCTCGGCATTTTGCAGAATGTGGGGTTTACCGGCGTGCTCATGTGGGCGCTGGTGCAAGGCGGCGCGGGCAAGACGGCGGTGCTGACTTATACCATGCCTTTCTGGACCTTGCTGTTTGCCTGGCCCATGCTCGGTGAGCGTATCCACGGCTGGCAATGGCTGGCGGTGATTTCGGCTGTGTTGGGCATGCTGTTTATTTTTGATCCTTTGCATTTGCGTGCAGACAGCTTCAGCATGCTGTTGGCAGTGTTGTCTGGTGTGTCGTGGGCGGTGTCTGCGATTATGACCAAGCAATTGCATAGACGTCATCCAACGCTAGACCTGATCAATCTGACGGCCTGGCCAATGTTGCTGGGTTCGCTGCCTATGGTGCTGATTGCCTTTCTGGTCCCTGCACCAACTATGCAATGGTCGGGTTATCTGATCGGCGCGGTATTGTTTAATGTGGTGTTATGTGGCGCGTTGGCCTGGTTACTCTGGCTGTTTGCCTTGCAGCGGTTGCCCGCCGGGGTGGCCAGTATGGCCTCCATGCTGGCACCCGTGATTGGGGTGATTGCGGCCTGGATACAGTTGCATGAAGTGCCGGATGGCATGGAGATGATCGGCATGGCACTGATTCTGTTTTCCCTCAGCCTGATTTCCATTCTGATGATGCGGCCTGCCTATCACGGTATCCCGCCGGCGAGTGCCAACGTTTAGCGCCATTTTTCGCTGTTCTCCCGGTTTTTTCATTGCGCAGGGCTTGAGTCAATCAGGCCCTGTTCGTATTGGTCTTGCCTATCTGCCTTCAATCAAGCCGCCGCCAAGCCTACTTGCGCCTGTGGTAAAATCCGCCAGTTAAAACATTTCATCCCGTTGTTAAAAAATACAAGGAAGTCATATGGCTGGACATAGTAAATGGGCCAATATCCAACATCGCAAAGGTCGCCAGGATGCCAAGCGCGGCAAAATCTTCACCAAGCTGATTAAAGAGATCACGGTCTCTGCACGTATGGGTGGCGGTGATACAGCCATGAACCCGCGTCTGCGTGCGGCCGTGGCAGCGGCCAAAGAAGAGAATATGCCTTCAGACAATATCACGCGTGCCATCAAAAAAGGCACGGGTGAGCTCGAGGGTGTTAACTACGAAGAAATTCGTTATGAAGGCTATGGCATCAATGGTGCAGCCATCATTATTGATTGTCTGACCGATAACCGTCAGCGTGCGGTCATGGACGTGCGCCATGCCTTAACCAAGCATGGTGGCAACCTCGGCACCGATGGTAGCGTGGCTTTTATGTTCAAGCACTGTGGTCAGTTGGTGTTTGAGCCTGGCGTGTCAGAAGATGCCGTCATGGAAGCGGCACTGGAAGCCGGTGCGGAAGATGTGATTGCCGATGAGGATGGCAGCATAGAAGTGATCACGGCCCCTGGCGATTTTGTGACGGTGAAAGAAGCGCTTGAGGCTGCGGGCCTGAAGGCGGTGATGGCGCAAGTGACCATGAAGCCGCTGAATGAAGTGGTGTTTACTGGCGATGATGCGGTCAAAATGCAAAAAATTCTCGACATGCTCGAAGACCTCGATGACGTGCAAGAGGTCTACACTTCTGCCGTGATTGAAGAAGATTAAATGGCGCGATTGGCGGTGCACGCCTTTGTGGCCAACCGGCTTGAACTGGGTGTCTTGACGTGAGTAGTCAGCGTATTTTGGGCATAGACCCCGGCCTGAGAATTACGGGTTTCGGTGTGATAGAAGCCGTGGATGGCAAATTGTCCTACGTGACCAGTGGCGTGATTAAAACCGCATCAGCCAAAAAAACCGCAGAGGGCGAGTCAGAAAAAGAGGCCTTGCCCGAGCGCCTGAAGGTTATTCTGGACGGCTTGTTTGAGGTGATTTCAACCTATCAGCCCACGCAAGTGGCGATTGAAAAAGTGTTTGTTAATGTCAACCCCCAGTCCACGCTATTATTGGGTCAGGCGCGCGGTGCCGCCATTTCTGCGGCGGTGATCCGTCAACTGCCGGTGGCCGAATATACGGCGCTGCAAGTGAAACAATCGGTCGTGGGTAATGGCCATGCGCAAAAGGAGCAGGTGCAAGAGATGGTCAAGCGCCTGCTTAAATTACCGGCTACACCTAGCCCGGACTCTGCGGATGCCTTGGCTTGCGCGATTTGTCATGCACATGGCGGTCAGGGCCTGGGGGCTTTGGCCACCACCGGCTTCAGAGTTAGAAATGGAAGATTGATATGATCGCACGCCTGAATGGCCGCTTGCTGGAAAAGTCCCCACCCTTGATTGTTGTGGATTGCAATGGCGTGGGCTATGAAGTAGAGGTGCCGATGAGCACTTTTTATAATTTGCCCGATCTGGGGCAACCTGTGCAGATTTTGACGCATATGGTGGTGCGTGAGGATGCGCAATTGCTGTATGGCTTTGGCAGTGAGCAAGAGAAAAACACCTTCAAGCAATTGTTGAAGGTGAATGGCATTGGTGCCAAGTCGGCCCTGGCGATTTTGAGCGGTGTCAGCGTGAATGATTTGATGCTGGCTGTCAGCCAGCAAGAAGTCGGCTTGCTGACGCGTATTCCTGGCATCGGCAAAAAAACGGCCGAGCGTTTGTTACTCGAGCTCAAAGACAAATTTGTGGTGACGGGGTCCACCTCGGCGCAACCGGCCGTCAAAGCGGCGACAGATGATATCCTCAATGCACTGGTGGTGCTTGGTTACCATGAGCGTGAGGCAGCTGCGACCCTGAAGTTGCTGGAGCCTGGCATTAGTGTGAGCGATGGTATCCGGCAGGCGCTCAAGTATCTGGCTAAGTAGTCCGGCCAGGCCGAGCGCGAGTCTGTAATAGTCATACGCTGCATGGTATGATGACAAAAATAACTGATTCAATCGCGGCATGAGGCCTTCATTGTTGAGTATTGCATTGCACTTCATCGCCCATCACCCATGATAGAAACCGATAGACTCGTCGCTCCCGCTACTGCCAGCACTCAAGAAGAGGCGCTTGAGCGTGCCTTGCGCCCCAAGCATCTGGATGAGTATGTGGGGCAGGAGAAGGCGCGCGGTCAACTCGAAATCTTTATTAATGCGGCCCGTGGCCGGCAAGAGGCGCTTGATCACGTGCTGCTGTTCGGCCCGCCTGGTCTGGGTAAAACCACGCTTGCTCACATTGTGGCTAAAGAGATGGGCGTCAATCTGCGCATGACCTCGGGTCCGGTGCTGGAGCGGGCCGGCGATCTGGCTGCATTGCTGACCAATCTTGAACCCAACGACGTCTTGTTTATTGACGAGATTCATCGCCTGAGCCCGGTGGTTGAGGAGATATTGTATCCGGCCATGGAAGATTACCGACTCGATATCATGATCGGTGAAGGACCTGCAGCACGCAGTGTGCGACTGGATTTGCCGCCTTTTACGCTGGTGGGGGCGACCACGCGCGCGGGCATGTTGACCAACCCCTTGCGTGACCGCTTTGGCATTGTGGCGCGGCTGGAGTTTTACAGTCACGCCGAGCTCTCCAAGATTGTCATGCGGTCGGCCCAATTGCTCGAGGTTGAAATGCAAGCGGCCGGGGCACTGGAGATTGCCAGACGTTCACGCGGCACACCGCGGATTGCCAATCGTCTGCTACGCCGGGTCAGGGATTATGCGCAAGTCAAATCGGATGGCATTGTGACCGATACGATTGCCGATGCCGCCTTGAAAATGCTAGATGTCGATCAGCAAGGGCTGGATGTGATGGATCGCAAGTTATTGCAGGCGGTGGTTGAAAAGTTTGGTGGCGGGCCAGTGGGACTGGACAATCTTGCCGCGGCCATTGGTGAAGAGCGTGACACCATAGAAGATGTGCTGGAGCCCTATCTGATTCAGCAAGGCTATCTGATGCGCACGCCGCGCGGACGCGTGGCCACGCAGTTGACTTACCAGCATTTTGGCTTGAAAGCGCCTGTCAGCATGGTGTCAGCCGATTTATGGCAAGATGCCGGGCAATAACATGGTTGAGTTTCCTGTACGTGTGTATTACGAGGATACCGATGCCGGTGGTGTGGTTTATCACAGCCGCTACCTGAATTTTATGGAGCGTGCGCGCACCGAGTGGTTGCGGACTGCAGGCTTTGACCAAAGCGCGCTCAAGCAACAAGAGCATGTGTTGTTTGTCGTCCACAGCATGCAGCTACAATTTAAAAAACCGGCCCGGCTGGATGACCAGTTGCGCGTGGTTTCGCAGTTGCTGGAGATGGGGCGTGGCAGTTTTAGCTGCCAGCAGCAGATCATGCGTGATGAAACGATTTTAATTGAGGCACAGGTGAAAGTCGCCTGTGTCGATGCGGATTCATTTAAACCCACGGGTATTCCGGCCCGTATCAAAATTGCACTGGAGTCTTCATGAATGTAGCGAACGATATGTCGATTTTTACCCTGGTGAGCGGGGCCAGTTTGCCAGTTCAGCTGGTGATGCTGATTCTGCTGCTGACCTCACTAGCGTCCTGGTGGTATATCTTCATTAAAGTTTTTTCACTTAAGGCTGCCAACGAAAATGTGGATCAGTTTGAAGCGCAATTCTGGTCCGGCGGTGATTTGAACGAGCTGTATGAGCGCATCACGACTGGTCGCAAAACACCTCAAGGCATGGCCAGCATTTTTCAGGCCGGGTTAAAAGAATTTATCCGTTACAAGCAGCAAAAAGATACCGAAGTCAGTGATGTGATGGAGGCGACGCGTCGTGCCATGCGTGCAGCGTATAACCGCGAACTGGATTATCTGGATGCGCACCTGCCATTCTTGGCTTCCGTAGGTTCGGTCAGTCCTTACATCGGCCTGTTCGGCACAGTATGGGGCATCATGAACGCCTTCCGTGGCTTGTCTAACGTTGCGCAGGCGACATTGAGTCAGGTTGCCCCTGGCATTGCCGAGGCGCTGGTGGCGACTGCGATCGGGTTGTTTGCCGCGATCCCAGCCGTGATCGCCTATAACCGCTTTGCCGCGGGCGTAGACCGCCTCTCTGTCCGTTACGAGAGCTTTATCGAAGAATTTACCAACATTTTGCAACGTAGAGCCTGATAGGAGCCGCGATGAGCAGAACGCGTAAACGTCGCATGATGAACCAGATTAACGTCGTCCCCTATATCGACGTCACGCTGGTGTTGCTGGTGATTTTTATGGTGACCGCGCCCATGACCAATCCCGGTATGGTGGAGTTGCCCAAAGTCGGGCAGGCGCTCAAGCAGAGTGGTGACCCGATTGTGATCACCGTGCAAAAAGAAGGCACCGTGATGATGGAAGGCAAAGAGATGCAGCGTGACGATATGCTGGCTTTGATTCGTCAGCGCCTGTCTGAGACACAAAAGCCGGTGGTGGTGTCTGCAGATAAAAACACGCCTTATGGTGAAGTGGTGTCCGTCATGGATTTGCTCAAGCAAGCGCAGGTGAATCAAGTTGGTTTGCTGTTTCAGAATGAGAAATAACGGGCAGGTTGCTTAAAGCGCATGAAAGTCACTTACTCCCCACAAGATCAGGCGATACGCAAACGGGCAGCGATCTTATCCGTGCTCATGCACGTGTTGCTGTGCTTGGGCATGATCTTTATGGTTGACTGGAAAGCGGTCCACGTGACCCCCAGCGTAATGGAGGCGACCTTGTGGGATAGCTTGCCCAGTAAACAGCCTGCCAAGCCAGTGGAAAAGCCGGTAGAACCGCCACCACCGCCTGAACCCAAACCAGAACCGACACCGCCGCCCAAGCCGCCTGAGCCAGAACCTAAACCGCAACCCAAGCCTGAGCCTGCGCCTCAAGTCAAGCAAGCGGAACAAGAGGCGGAAATTGCACTCAAAAAGCAGGAGGAAGAGAAGAAGCGCCTGCTGGACGAAGAGAAAAAGAAGGAACTTGAGCAGAAAAAGCAGGAAGAAAAACTGAAAAAAATTCAGGATGCCTTGCGTAAACAAGAGGAAGAAGAAAAACTGAAAAAAATTCAGGATGCGATGCGTCAGCAGGATATGGAGGCTCAGCAGTCTGCTGCTTCAACTGCAGATCCTTCGGTGCTGGCTTATTATATGGGATTGATGAAGCGGAAAATTAAAAGCACTATGAACCCAGGTTTGTGCCCAGCTTCTAACCCCGAGTTGTTAGTTGACATACAGTTGACCAATTCAGGTGATATATCTGGTATGCCCAAACTGGTAAAAGGCTCGGGGGATGCGGTCTGCGATGATGCAGTTATACGAGCTGTATTGGCTGCAAAACCGTTTGATTTGCCTGATGACCCGGCTACTCGAAAACAAATGGTAGATTTAATACATTTGAAATACAGGCCGCGTAGTTAATACAGCAATGACGCTAAACAAGCTTTTCGTTATAATTCAGATATATAAGCAAACCAGATGAATAATATTGTTACCATGAAAACACACACACGAGGTTTGATGCACGCATTTGCTACGGCTATTTTTGCCGGATTCGTTGCGCTGCTGGCGGTTATCCCTGCCCATGCGGCACTAGAGCTTGAGATCAGTGGCGGTAGTGCCATTCAGATTCCAGTCGCGATTCTACCGATGGCCGAGACAGACAATCCGCAAGCACAAAGCCGTTTGCATGAGATCATCAGTAACGACCTGCGTAGCAGTGGCATGTTCCGTATTATCAACACCAGCGGCATGCCAGCGTTGCCGACCAATGCTTCTCAGATCAAATATACCGACTGGACTGCGCTCAAGGCACAAGGCTTGAGCCTGGGTGAAGTGCAGTCAACAGGCAACGGCAATCTCAAGATCTCGGTGCAGGTGATGGATGTGTTGCGGCAAACGGCGTTGCTGCAACTGACGTATACCGTCTCTGCTAGTCAATACCGCCATGTCGCGCACATGATTGCCGACCAGATTTATGAAAAGTTTACCGGTCAGCCTGGCGCCTTTGCCACGCGCATTGCTTACGTTACCAAAACAGGTAAGCGCTTTACGCTGCAAATTGCGGATTACGATGGCTACAATGCACAAACGCTGGTGTCTTCGAATGAGCCGATTATTTCACCGGCCTGGTCGCCAGATGGCACCAAGATGGCTTACGTGTCTTTTGAGAAAAAGAAACCGATTGTGTTTGTGCAGTCCTTGTATACGGGTGAGCGCAAAGTGGTGGCTAACTTCAAGGGGAATAACAGTGCCCCGGCCTGGTCGCCAGACGGTAGCAAATTGGCGGTGGTGTTGACCTATGGCGCCAACTCGCAGATTTATACTATTGCTGCGGATGGTTCCAACTTGCAGCAAATCACCAAAAGCAGTGCGATTGATACCGAGCCAGCGTTCTCGCCTGATGGCCAGTTTATTTACTTCAGCTCAGACCGTGGCGGACGTCCTCAGATTTACAAGGTGCCTGCTTCTGGTGGCTCCCCTTCGCGCGTGACTTTTGAGGGTGGCTATAACGTGAGCCCGCGCTTTTCCCCCGATGGCAAGTATTTAACCTACATTCGCAATGACGGCGGTTCTTTTAAAGTAGCCGTTCAGGAGTTGGCGTCTGGCAATGTCAAACTGCTGAGCAATGGTTAGCAAGATGAGTCGCCGAGCTTTGCCCCTAATGCACGCACCATCATGTATGCCACCCGGGTGGGCGGCAAAGGGACCTTGGCGACAGTGACCGTGGATGGTCTGGTCAGACAGCGTCTGTCTGAGGCCGGCGGTGATATTCGTGAGCCCGCCTGGGGTCCTGCACAAGCTTCAGCCAAGTAGTCGTAACAATAATCGTCTTTTTGGTTAATTTTATTCAGTCAATCATTTTTAAGGAGAAAGTATGAACAAGAGTATTTGGACAATTGCAGCACTGGCATTAGTGCTGACCGCTTGTAAAAGCACCCCGATGAACCCAGCCAAGGTTGAAGATTCCAGCGTGACTCGCCCAATGGCAAAACAAAACGGCAATGGTAATGATGGCTCTGCAAGCACAGACAAAATCAATATCAAAACTGTTGATGTGGATACCAGCAAAGACGAGTTGAGTGCCGCTGAATTGGCCAAGCGTCAGGTATTCTTTGACTACGACAGCGACGCGATTCGTGAAGAGTACAAGAGCCTGATCGCTAACCACGCCAAATACCTGATTGCCCACCCACAAACTAAAGTGGTACTGCAAGGTAACACCGACGAGCGTGGCACACACGAGTACAACCTGGCATTGGGTCAGCGTCGTTCCGTGGCTGTGAAAAATGCCCTCAACGTATTGGGCGTGAGCGATAGCCAGATCGAAACTGTGAGCTACGGTGAAGAGCGTGCAAAACAAAACTGCGCGGATGACGGTTGCTTCCAGCAAGACCGCCGCGTAGACATCGTTTATGCAGGTCAGTAATTTGCGATACGCTGCGGTATTGATGGCCCTTGGCTTGACGGTGTCTACCGTCAGCCAGGCGGCTTTATTCGATGATACTGAAGCCAGAAAGCGTATTCTTGAGCTCGAAACCAAGCAGGGTGCAGATTATGATGCACAGCAAAAAGCCATCACAGACCTGACGCGCACCCAGCAATCGCTGGACAGACGCGTGCAAAGTCTGGAAATGCTGATCAACGGCAAGGGTTTGCTGGACATGCAGAATCAGCTGGAGCAGCTCCGTCAGGATGTGGCACAACTGAAGGGTGATCTTGAAGTGGTGACCCATCAGCTTGAGGATATGCGTACCAAGCAGAATGCGTCTTACACCGATCTGGATACGCGTGTGCGCAAGCTGGAAACCTTGGCACAATCAGTGACGAATGGTCAAGGCTTACCCGTCGCAGGCGCGAGTGGCACGACTGGCGATGCAAAAGCTGATGTTTCCCAGCAGGAAACCAGCGCGTTTGCCGAGGCAGAGTCGCTCAACCAGGCAGGCAAGTACAAAGAGGCCTTTAATGCCTATGATGCGTTCCTGAAGACTTACTCTAATAGCAAGCTGGTGCCAGATGCCATGTACGGCATGGGATATACCCAGTTTGCACTGAAGAGCTACAAATCCTCTGCTGCCACACAGCAGAAGTTTCTGGAGAGTTATGCGACGCATCCCTTGGCACCGAATGCCATGCTCAATCTGGCGAATAGTCAGATTCAGTTGGGGCAGATTCCGGCCGCCAAAAAGACCTTGAAGGATCTCATTGCGGCCTATCCATCGGCTGAAGTGACACCTAGCGCGCAAAAACGCTTGAAAGTGCTCGAAACGATCAAATAGCAGATTTTCGTTATTGAAATGACCTTATTTCAGCGATAATAGCGGGCAGATAGCAATATCTGCCCGTTTACTTTTAGTTTCCCCATGACCACACTCAAAATTTTCGAGATTTTTTACTCCCTGCAGGGCGAGAGCTCACGTGTCGGGCTGCCTACGATTTTTATCCGCTTGACCGGCTGCCCATTGCGTTGTGGTTATTGTGATACGGAGTATGCGTTTAAAGGCGGCAGCAATATGACGCTGGATGACATCATGCAGCAGATTGCAGCCTACGATACCCGTTACGTCTGCGTGACCGGCGGCGAGCCGCTGGCGCAAAAGGGCTGTATTGAATTGCTGACCAGGCTGGGCGATGCTGGCTATCAGGTGTCTTTGGAGACCAGTGGTGCCATGGATATCGCCGAGGTTGATTCACGCGTGAAAGTGATTATGGACATCAAAACGCCAGGGTCGGGTGAAGTAGAAAAAAACCGCTGGGAAAACTTGCCTTTGCTGAAAGCCGGTGATGAAGTGAAATGGGTGATTTGCAGCCGGGAAGATTATGACTGGGCCAAATTGATGTTACAGACCCGGGCATTTCCGGCCGATTGCGATCAGTTATTTTCGCCCAGCTTTCATGAGGTCAGTGGCGAAACCTTAGCCAGCTGGATTTTGCAAGATCACCTCAAGGTGCGTATGCAGCTTCAATTACATAAAATTCTCTGGGGCGAGAAACAAGGAGTATAAGCGTGACAGCAGCAAACCCTAAGGCGGTGATTTTATTATCGGGCGGCCTGGACTCAAGTACGGTATTGGCGATTGCCAAATCGCAAGGCTATGACTGTTATTGCCTGAGTCTGGATTATCATCAGCGCCATAATGTCGAGCTGCAGGCCGCCCAACGCGTTGCGGCAGCCTTGGGGGCAGCCGAGCATAAAACCGTACAGCTGGATTTGTCCTTGTTTGGTGGTTCGGCACTCACTGACAATGCGATCGCCGTCCCTGAGCAAGAGACGCAGGGCATTCCTGTCACTTACGTGCCGGCACGCAATACGATTATGCTATCCTTGTCACTGGCCTGGGCCGAAGTGTTGCAGGCGCGGGATATTTTTATCGGCGTCAATGCGCTGGATTATTCCGGCTACCCTGATTGCCGTGGTGAATATGTCAAAGCCTTCCAGCAAATGGCCAATCTGGCTACCAAAGCAGCGGTAGAGGGACAAACCATTACCGTGCATGCACCGTTGATCGATATGACCAAGGCTGACATTATCCGCACCGGCCATGCGCTGGGCGTGGATTATGGCTTAACCGTTTCTTGTTATCAGGCCGATGGTCAAGGCGCCGCGTGTGGCGTGTGTGACTCCTGCCGCTTCCGTAAAGCGGGATTTATACAAGCGGGCGTGGCTGATCCGACGCTGTACAGGAATGCATCGTCAGGTGAGTGAAAAAGACTTGCCTCTGTTTTAAAAAATCAAGTATAATCCGCGCCTTTCTGCAAAGAAATTCATTTTTAAGAGAACAAGATTATGGTCGTTATTCGTTTATCACGTGGTGGCTCCAAAAAGAACCCGTTTTACAGCGTTGTTGTGGCAGATTCCCGCAACCGTCGTGACGGTCGTTTTATCGAGCGCGTTGGTTTCTACAATCCATCTGCACGCGCTGGCGCTGAAGGCCTGCGTATCGATGAAGCACGTACACAATACTGGGTTGAGAACGGTGCACAACTGTCCGACACCGTAGCACGTCTGGTTAAATTCCACGCTAAAGGCGTTGAAGGCATGGCTGCTGCTAAAGCGAAAGAAGTTGCTAAAGCTGAAGCTGCCAAAGAGAAAGCCATTGCTGCTGCCGCTGCAGAAGCCGCTGCCAAGGCTAAAGCAGAAGCCGACGCTGCTGCTGCAGAAGCTGCCGCCGCACAAGCAGCTGCCGCTGAAGCGCCAGCTGCTGAGTAATTGTTTCAACGCCTGAATACAGATGGCGTTTGAGAACATGGTTGTGATGGGGCGCATTGTCGCCCCATATGGCGTTTATGGCTGGGTAAAAGTCGTGCCTGATACTGAGTATCTGGATGGCCTGCTGGACTACGAAGCCTGGTGGATCGGTAAAGCGCCTAATTGGCGTTAAACGACGGTAGAGCAAGCCAAAATCCATAACGATGTGTTGCTGATCAAGTTGTCAGGGGTGGGCGATAGAGATGCCGCCTTTGCGCTCAAAGGTCAGCAAATTGCTGTACCGCGTGAGGCCTTGCCCGAGACAGAAGAGGGCGAGTATTACTGGTCTGATCTGATTGGTTTGCAAGTCAGCAATACTGAAGGCGTGGATTTCGGCAAGATTACGCAAGTGCTGGAAACCGGCGCGAACGATGTGCTGGTCGTGCGTGAAAAGCAGCCGACACAGGTCAAAGGCAAGGATGGCAAACTGCGCGAAGAGTATCGCGAGCGTTTGATCCCGTTTACCAGTGACGCTGTGCCAGAGGTGGATATCCAGGCGGGTACCGTGCTTGTGGAGTGGGATGCCGATTTTTAAAAGAAAGCGCAGCTCATGATGCAGATTGAAGTGATCAGTTTGTTTCCTGAGATGTTTGCAGCACTGACGGAATACGGGATTACTAGTCGTGCCAGACAGCGTGGCTTGTATCAGTTAACCCTGACCAATCCGCGCCAATATACGCAGGATGTGCATCACACCGTTGATGACCGGCCATATGGTGGTGGACCAGGCATGGTGATGCTGGCGGAGCCGCTGGCGCATGCCATTGGCGAAGCCAAAGCGCGCTTAAGTGCGAAAGAAATAACGCCCAGGGTGATCCACTTATCGCCACGGGGCAAACCGCTGACACACGAAAAAGTGATGCAGCTCAAAGCATTACCGGGGCTGGTGCTGTTAGCCAGCCGCTATGAAGGCGTAGACCAGCGCGTGCTGGATACCTTGGTGGATGAAGAACTCTCCATCGGCGATTATGTGTTAAGTGGCGGTGAGTTGCCTGCCATGGTGTTGCTGGATGCTATCATCCGCCAATTGCCTGGGGCACTTGGCGATGCTGATTCGGCGCAGGAAGATTCATTTGTGAATGGCCTGCTCGACTATCCGCACTACACGCGCCCAGAAGAGTTTGCAGGATTAAAGGTGCCCGACGTATTGTTGTCCGGGCACCATGAAAAGATTAGACAATGGCGATTACAACAATCGCTGCTGCTAACAAGGGCTAAACGCCCGGATTTATTGGCTGAAAGGCCGTTGACGAAAGAAGAGGCTAGGCTACTTAAAGACGTTGCATCAAAAGGCGTCGAGTAGGAACGAGTCACTTTACAATTAAAAGGAACTGACATGGCAGACATTATCAAAATGTTAGAGCAAGAAGAAATTGCTCGTTTAAACAAAGCTATCCCTGACTTCGCGCCAGGTGACACCGTAGTTGTAGGTGTAAACGTGGTTGAAGGTAACCGTAAACGGGTGCAGGCTTACGAAGGCGTTGTAATCGCCAAGCGTAACAGAGGTCTGAACTCCTCTTTCATCGTGCGTAAAATCTCGTCAGGTGAAGGCGTTGAGCGTACATTCCAGACTTACTCCCCACTGATCGCTTCTATCGAAGTGAAACGTCGTGGTGACGTGCGTCGCGCTAAACTGTACTACTTGCGTGAGCGTTCAGGTAAATCTGCACGTATTAAAGAGAAACTGGTTGCGCGCGAAAAAGACATCGCAGCAGACAACTCTTAATTCAAGCGTTGCAGCAAAAAGCCCTTCAGTTGAAGGGCTTTTTTATTGCCATATTCTAATGATAGTTGGTTGCACCCGGGCCAAGATTACAGTTAAATAGGCGCATGAACCGTCTTGATGATGAACTCGATGCATTAGTGCCTGCGCCCTTTGGCTTTGTTGGTGTGCGTAGCGATGAGGCCGGTGAGCGGCTGCAATTCTTGCTACATGCATTGCCCGTCAAAGCCAGCCCCCATCCGCGTGCGCAAGCCGTGGCCGATCAAGTCGCCACTTATCTTGAAAATCCGCATATGGTCTGGCAACCTATTCAATCCACTCTTGGTACGGCTTTTCAGCAACGCGTCTGGCAGGCCATGCGTGCGATCCCTGTCGGTGAAACCTGGACTTACAGCCAGTTGGCGGCAGCGGTTGACTCTGGCCCACGTGCCGTGGCTAATGCCTGCGGTGCCAATCCCTTACCCTTGTTTAATCCCTGTCACCGGGTGGTTGCCAGCTATGGGCTGGGCGGATTTATGCAAGGCATAGACGGTGGTTTGGAGATTAAACGCTGGCTGCTCGCCCATGAGCAAGGCCACAAATAAACGCCGATGCAGCAAAAAGTGCATTATTTGACCGAGGCGGCAGCATTTCCTGAAATCGATCCCTTTATCGACCAGCTCTGGCTGGAAGATGGCTTGTCGCCCAATACCTTATCCAGCTACCGCAATGATTTAAAAGGTTTTGCCGAGTGGTGCAGACAGCACACCCATACTTTGTGGGAGGTGCAGTCGCATGATGTGCAAGCGTATCTTGCCCATCGTTTCCCGCAAGTGAAGGTGCGGAGTATCAACCGCCTGATAGCCACCTTGCGCCGTTTTTACCGGTACGCGCTGGCCGCCAATCTGATTCAGCAAGACCCTACCTTGCATATCGAAGCGCCCAAAATGCCTAGGTCACTGCCAAAAACGCTGAGTGAGTCGCAGGTGGATGATTTGCTCAATGCCCCGGATGTGAATGTGCCGCTTGGTATGCGAGACCGAGCCATGCTGGAGCTGCTCTATGCCAGCGGATTGCGTGTCTCAGAGCTGGTGAATATCAAAATCAGCGAGGTCAGTACGCAAGATGGTGTGGTGCGCGTCACCGGTAAAGGCAGCAAAACGCGCCTGGTGCCCATGGGCTAGGAAGCGGCCGAGTGGATAGACCGTTACTTGGCAGGCGCCCGCGCGGAGATTTTAAAAGGCAGTCTGAGTGACGCGGTATTTGTCACCACACGTGGCGATGCCATGACGCGGCATGCGTTCTGGCACATTATCCAGCGCTATGCTTTGCAGGCGGGGATTTCACAGCATATCAGCCCGCATGTGTTACGCCATGCGTTTGCCACGCATTTGCTCAATCATGGCGCGGATTTACGCGTAGTGCAGATGTTGCTGGGGCATGCGGATATTTCGACGACGCAGATTTATACGCATGTGGCGAGGGAGCGGTTGCAGCAGCTGCATAAGGTGCATCACCCGAGGGGGTAGTTGCCTTGTGTATCGTCATTCCGGCGGAGGTCGGAATCCACTTGTATGTCGTTTCAAGCGGATTTTATTGATTGGTAAGTTGTCTTTCGCCTCTAGGCGAGTTACTTTCTGTTGCTTGCCCCACAGAAAGTAACCAAAGAGGAGGGCACCCAGCCATCACGGCCTTCGGCTGCCTTGCGTTGCTCATCAAAGTAAGCGGTCACGAAACTCGCCCTAGCAGCTTGCACACCCCGCAAGCTGCCGCGGAGCTCAGACAGTCGCTCCCTTTTTCCTTACTTTGTTTCCGCTACTCAGCGTGATGGGATGGGATTTGTCTCGCCAAACAAGCATTGCAGAAGTTTGTAATAGTTAAAAACCAAAATTCTTTTCTTTAATCCACTACCAGTGGCGCTCACGGATTTTTCGAGCCCCTATTTGCTGCGCCGAGTAGCGCAGGCAACAACTGGAAGCTAGGGTGTCTTGTTCTTTGCCTTCTTCTTATGGGTAAGCATAAGAGAGAACGGTCGCCTAAAGGCGAATATAGAATATATCTTAAGCGAAAAAACTTAAGAATTAAGCAGTCCGATAAAGCGTAACCCCCAACGCCTTCAACCCCGGCAATATCCCCGGCTTGCTCACCTTCAACTTCACATTCTGCGCTTTAAATTCCTGCAAAATCAGCTGGCACACATGTTCACCCAAGGCCTCAACCAGTTTAAAGCTATGCTCGGCTAATGTTTCGCGAATGCGGGCGACTACCTGACCATAATCAATCGTGTCTTCAATCGCGTCACTGAGGCAGGCTTTACTAAAGTCGTAGCCGATTTCAATATCCAGAATCACAGTTTGCGGCACGGTACGCTCCCATTCTGGCACGCCCAGTTTGGTTTGCACTTTGACTTGTTCGAGAAAAATTGTGTCCATGAATCTGTGTCCTTTTATTTCCGCGCAGGCAGGAATCCAGTATGATTCGGCATCATACAACATCGTGCAGTGGCTGGCTAAGCGACTGCATTTCAGTGGAATTAAGCGCATGAACGAAATTGGTTTTGATATTGAAGCATTGGTGTGGATCGCTGCGGCTTACCTGATAGGCTCGATTGCTTTTGGCATTATTATCAGCAAGCTGTACCGCCTGCCAGATCCACGCACCGTGGGGAGTGGCAATATCGGCGCGACCAATGTGGCGCGCAGTGGTAAAAAATCTGCTGCCATTTTGACCTTGCTGGGCGATGCGTTCAAAGGCTGGTTGCCCACTTGGTTGGCACTGCAGGCAGGCATGTTGATGGACGTGGTTGCACTGGTGGGGTTGGCGGTGTTTATTGGTCACTTGTACCCGATTTATCATAAATTCAAAGGTGGCAAAGGTGTGGCGACGGCATTGGGTGTGATGATTGCCTTTTCGGGTTGGCTGGCGTTGAGTGTGGTTGCCGTCTGGCTGGCGGTGTTTTTAATCAGCCGCATTTCTTCGTTGTCTGCGCTTGTCGCTGCCGTATTGGCACCGTTGATTGCCTGGCAGTTTCTGTCACCTTATCCGGTGTATGTGGCGGTGGTCGTGGTGATGTCCGCGTTTTTGATTATTCGTCATCAATCGAATATTGAAAAACTGTTGGCCGGCACTGAAAGCCGTTTTGGAAAGAAATAGCTAACTGCCGATAAACCCAGATATGAAAACTGGGAAGATCGTTTTGTGAGTCTTTTTTAGATTTTATCGGTGGTAGAAATACAGCCCAGCAACGCCCTTTAGCAGGCAATCACTGAGGGGCTTTGAGCTCAGCCAAATCCCAACGTGGGCGGATGCTAAAGCTGTAATCCTGCTTGCCTGGCTGCATGGCGTGCAGGCGCATCGCACCGGCAAAGGCAATCATGGCGCCGTTATCGGTGCAGAATTCTAGGCGTGGATAATTGACGCTGATACCACGTTTGGCGGCGGCTTCATTGAGCCGGGTACGCAGGCGTTTGTTGGCGCCTACGCCGCCAGACACCACCAGTCGTTTGAGTTTGGTCTGTTTGAGTGCCTTCAGGCATTTGTGCACCAGAATCTCGGTGACGGATTCTTGAAATTCCCAGGCAATATCTTTAATTGTTTCTTCATTCAATTCAGGCTGGTTGTTCACCAGCGTTAACACGGCCGTTTTCAGGCCGCTAAAGCTGAAGTTTAAATCCGGGCTGTTGAGCATGGGGCGCGGCAGTTGAAACTGTGGCTTGCCCTGATCGGCCAGTTTAGACACCGCCGGGCCGCCGGGATAGCCCAGACCCAAGAGTTTCGCCGTTTTATCAAAGGCTTCGCCAGCCGCATCGTCCAGCGTGTCGCCTAATAGTTCATATTGGCCAATGCCATCCACGCGCATGAGTTGGCTATGTCCGCCTGAGACCAGCAAGGCGACAAACGGGAATGCGGGTGGGTTTTCTTCTAGCATGGGTGCCAGTAGATGGCCTTCCAGGTGATGCACTCCCACAGACGGGACATTGAGGGCCATGGCCAGCGATTGTGCAATGCTGGTGCCCACCAGCAAGGCGCCCGCCAGGCCGGGGCCTTGCGTGTAAGCGATGCCTTCGATGTCTTGCAGGGTTTTATCGGCTTGCGCCAGGACTTGCTGCGTGAGCGGGAGTGCGCGGCGGATATGGTCACGGGAGGCCAGCTCCGGCACGACGCCACCATAGGCTGCATGCATGTCGATTTGCGAGTGCAAGGCGTGCGCCAGCAACCCACGGCGCGTGTCATATAATGCCACTCCGGTTTCGTCACAAGAAGACTCGATACCCAATACCAACATCTTAAGATAAGTCTCGCATACGTTTTTTTGCAGAAAGGATTGATAAATCCAAATAAGCGCGATAGAATACGCGGTTTTCAGTGCTGCATCAATCCGCAAGCACCATTGTCTAACCAAATATTTGAAGGATAGGGAATTACATGACCGCTATTCGTGTGAAAGAGAACGAACCGTTTGACGTTGCAATGCGCCGTTTCAAGCGTTTGATTGAGAAAACCGGTTTGTTGAACGACTTGCGTGCTCGCGAGTTCTACGAGAAGCCAACTTGGGAGCGTAAGCGTAAAGCAGCTGCCGCGGTGAAGCGTCAGTACCGTCGTCTGCGCAACCAACAGTTGCCTACCAAACTCTACTAATTTTTTAAGTAGATGTGCAAATCGGGTAAGTCATCCCTTGGCTACCCGGCTTGAAAAAACAAATATGCGAAGGTTGTGGATTTCCGCAACCTTTAGCTATTTTTAAAGCATACGCTTTAACGTCCCTCTTTAATTGAGAATAATCCCCGCTATGAGCCTGAAAGCACAAATCTCTGAAGACATGAAAACCGCGATGCGGGCGAAAGACATGCCCAAGCTGGGCGTGATTCGTTTGTTGCAAGCCGCCATCAAGCAGCGCGAGGTGGATGAGCGTATTGAGTTGGACGATGATGCCGTGATTGCCGCCATTGAGAAAATGCTCAAGCAGCGTCGTGATTCGATTGCTGCATTTGAAGGCGCTAACCGCATGGATTTGGCTGATCAGGAAAAATTTGAAGTCACCGTGTTGCAGGCTTATTTGCCTGCCCAGTTGAGCGAAGAAGAAATCAATGCGGTGATCGCCAAAGTGATTGCTGAAACGGGTGCAGCGGGTGCCAAGGATATGGGTAAAGTGGTGGGTGCAGTGAAACCATTGGTCGCCGGTAAGGCAGATATGGCGAAAGTGTCTGGCTTGATCAAGGTGGCCTTGGGATAGTGTGTTTTTGCAGGCATTGAGTCAGGGGCGCATTTGCGCCCTTTGTTTTTTTGACCCGCATCAGCGATACTTGCATTTATGATCCCGGAAAGTTTTATTCAAGAACTGCTTAATCGCGTAGATATTGTCGATGTCATCGACAAGTCTGTTCCGCTGAAAAAAGCCGGGGCCAATTATTCAGCCTGTTGCCCGTTTCATAACGAAAAATCCCCCAGTTTTACCGTGAGTCCGACCAAGCAGTTTTACCATTGCTTTGGCTGTGGCGCGCATGGTTCGGCCTTGAGTTTTTTGATGGAATATAACGGCTTGAGCTTTGTCGAGGCCGTGCATGATCTCGCCAAGCAAGTTGGCATGATCGTGCCGCAGGAGCAGCGTGATCCCAACCAGCCTGCACCAACATCTAAAGCCGTGCTACTCAGTTTGCAAGAGACCTTGCAGCAGGCCGCCAATTATTACAAAGCCGAGTTAAAAAAATCACCGCGGGCGATTGATTACCTGAAAGCACGCGGCTTAAGCGGGCAGGTCGCGGCAAAATTCCAGATTGGCTATGCGCCAGCCGGGTGGCAAAATTTGCAAACCGTTTTTCCGCAATATGATGCCGAGCCGCTGGAAACTGCCGGGCTGGTGGTGCAAAACGAGCAGGGTCGTCGCTACGATCGTTTCCGTGACCGCATCATGTTCCCTATCCATAACCAAAAAGGGGAAGTCATCGGCTTTGGGGGGCGTGTAATTAACCCTGAAGACAGTCCCAAATATTACAACTCGCCGGAAACGCCCGTGTTTCAAAAAGGGCACGAGTTGTATGGCTTGTTTATGGCGCGCCGCGCCATCCGCGATGCGGGGCGGGTGTTGGTGGTAGAAGGATATATGGATGTGGTGGCGCTGGCGCAGTATGGCATTGAATATGCCGTCGCGGCGTTGGGCACGGCAACTACGCCTTTTCATATTGCCAAGCTGATGCGGCAAACCGATGAAATCGTTTTCAGTTTTGATGGCGATAAAGCCGGGCGGACTGCGGCCTGGCGCGCGGTGATGAATGCCTTGCCTGCCATCAAAGATGGCCTCAAGTTGCGGTTTTTATTCTTGCCTGCCGAGCATGACCCCGACAGCTTTGTGCGCGAGTTTGGCAAAGAAGCCTTTGAGGCCGAGATGAATCAGGCCATGCCCTTGTCGCAATATATCATTCAGCATTTAAGTGAACATAACCCGCTGGCCTCGCAAGAGGATAAAGTGCAATTCTTGAATGATGCCGAGCCCATCCTCAAACAAATTCAGGCGCCGCGTTATGCCATGCTGTTGCGTAAAAAGGTCGCCGAGATGACCGGCCTGGCGCAAGGCGAAATGCAGCGCATGCTGAAATTGCCGAATACCGCCAAAGCCAAGGAAAAAGCCGTGCGTCAACGCTCGCGTACGCCGTTATCTTTGCATCTGCGTTTGGCGTTGATGTTGCTCATGCGGCCACAATGGGCGCAGGCCGCGCTACTCGAGCAGGTGGCGGGTGAGAGTGATGAGGCGCAGATGTTGCGCGTGGTGTTGAAGGCAGCGATTGCCAAGCCTGAGTCTCGTCCTGTGGTACTGTTGCAGATGATTGCGCCCTATATTTCTGAGTCGCTACGACACCAATTGCAGCGCGAGTTGTCTTTGTTGGATGAAAGCCTGGACTTTACGCTTGAATTTGAGGGGGCGTGTACCCAATTATCAGACATGGCGGTCACTGCACGTGAAAATTCCCTGTTGGGGCAGTTAACTGAAAAGCCATTTTCAATGTTGTCTGAAGCAGAGCGTGAAGCCTTGCGGCAATTAACCAGCAAGCGCTAGTCGGTAATTCCCTAAAAACCGTGAGGGCATGCTTAAAAAACGTGCAAAAATCTGGTAAAATAGAGGGTTTCCCGTAATGTTAAATCGAGTGATGTGCCTGCAGCGTTTGCCAGCACTCGGCATCAATCATTTTAGAGGTGGAATCGGCCATGGCCAGACCCAAAGCAGATAAAAGTTTAGACAAAGAACTCGGAATTAACGAAGTCGAAACACACAAAGACCCCGCCACCCAGGCAATGGATGCCGAGGCACGTCGTACACGCCTCAAAACCCTGATTGTATTAGGTAAAGAGCGCGGTTACCTGACTTACGCCGAAATTAATGACCACCTGCCGGATGATGTACAAGACTCCGAGCAGATCGAGAGCATTATCGGCATGATCAACGACATGGGCATCCAGGTGTATGAAGAAGCGCCGGATGCCGAAGTGTTGCTGATGTCTGATGCACCCCCTGCCGTGACAGATGAAGATGCCGCTGAAGAAGCAGAGCAGGCATTGGCTACGGTCGATTCAGAGTTTGGACGTACAACTGACCCCGTGCGTATGTATATGCGCGAAATGGGTACCGTTGACCTGTTGACCCGCGAAGGCGAGATTGAGATCGCCAAGCGTATTGAGGACGGCCTCAAGCATATGGTGCAGGCGATTGCCGCCTGTCCAACCACCATAGCCCAATTGCTGGAGATGGTGGACAAAGTCGAAAAAGACGAAATGAGCGTGGATGAGCTGGTCGATGGTTTGATCGACAGCGACCTCGGTCTGGATGACGCCTTGGCCGTGGCGGATGCTGAAGAAGAGGAAGCCGCCGACGAGGAAGACGAAGACGAGGACGAAGACAGCGATGCCAAAGCATCTGCGCTTTCGGCCGAGGCCTTGGCAAAACTCAAAGAAGAGGTCCTGTCACGCTTTGCCGTGATTCGTGCCGCCAATACCAAAATGAACAATATCCGCGAGGCTAAAGGTACCAACGATGCCGAGTACAAGACTTTGCATCAGCAAGTGCTCGACGAGCTGACCGCTTTCCGCTTCTCTGCCAAACAGGTTGAAGCTCTGTGCGACCAAGTGCGTAACATGGTCGAAGAAGTGCGTACGCACGAACGAAAAATCATGGATTTCTGCGTAGAAAAAGCCAATATGCCACGCCAGCAATTCATCAAGAGCTTTGTTGGCAACGAAATCAACCTTAACTGGTTGGATGACGAGCTGGCAGGTAAGCCTGCCTACGGTGAGCGTTTAGAGCGTTTTAGACACTCTATTCTGGACCAGCAAGAGCGGTTGCAAAACCTGCAAATCCGCGTCGGCTTGCCAATTAAAGAGTTGCGTGAAATCAACAAGCAAATGACCACCGGCGAAGCACGTGCCCGTCGCGCCAAACGCGAAATGATCGAGGCCAACCTGCGTCTGGTGATTTCTATTGCTAAAAAGTACACCAACCGTGGCCTGCAATTCCTCGATCTGATCCAGGAAGGTAACATCGGCCTGATGAAAGCCGTGGACAAGTTTGAATACCGCCGTGGTTACAAATTCTCTACCTATGCAACATGGTGGATTCGCCAGGCGATTACCCGTTCTATCGCTGACCAGGCACGTACCATCCGTATCCCGGTACACATGATCGAAACCATTAACAAGATGAACCGTATCAGCCGCCAGATCCTGCAAGAAACTGGTCTTGAGCCTGATCCTGCCACCTTGGCTGAAAAAATGGATATGCCGGAAGAAAAAATCCGCAAAATCCTCAAAATCAGCAAAGAGCCGATCTCCATGGAAACGCCAATTGGTGACGACGAAGACAGCCACTTGGGCGACTTTATTGAAGACAACACCACACTGGCCCCAATGGACGCAGCGGTGTACGCCAGCCTGCGTGATGCCACCAGTGAAGTGCTGGAATCACTGACCCCACGTGAAGCCAAAGTGCTACGCATGCGCTTTGGTATTGAAATGAACACCGACCACACGCTGGAAGAAGTCGGCAAACAGTTTGATGTCACCCGCGAACGTATCCGCCAGATTGAAGCTAAGGCCCTGCGTAAATTACGTCACCCGACACGTTCGGAACGCCTGCGCAGCTTCTTAGAAAACGGTCAGGATTAGTTTATAATCCCACGCTTTCCGGCCCCTTAGCTCATGCTTGGTTAGAGCAGCGGACTCATAATCCGTTGGTGCTGTGTTCGACTCACAGAGGGGCCACCAATAGAATCAAGGGCTTAGGTTGAATCCTAAGCCCTTTTCTTGTTGTGCTATGCGTAGAAGATACGCATTCGGTACAGCTGAGAGTCATTATGTTTTTTCATCTACATTAGCGCCTGTATTTTCAATGATGACTTCAACACGACGGTTTAACTGGCGCCCAGATGCACTATCATTGCCCGAGACTGGTGAGGTTTCACCCTTGCCAGCAGTCACGAGGCGATCTGAATGGATGCCCTGTTTCATTAGCCAGCCCTTAACCGAGTCTGCACGGCGCTGTGACAACGCTTGATTGTAGTCAGCATTGCCAACAGTGTCTGTGTGACCTTCGATCATCACAGAGCGGTTTTGATGCTGATTGAGGAAGGTCGCAAGTTTGGCTAAATTTGTCGTCGCACCACTTTTTAGCTCAGCCTTGCCGGTGTCAAACAACACGTCGCCTAGCGTTACAACAAGACCACGTTCGGTTGGCTTGGCGTTGAGTTCTGCAATCTGGCGTTGCAAATCAGCGGCTTTCTGTTGCGCATTCGCCGACTCTTGTTGTGCAGTCAGTGTTTTTAGCCGTGAGGATTCTGCATTGCTGCGTGCATTCTCAACCTCCTTTTGCGCCGCTAGCGTTTCTATCCGTGCGGAATCAGCGTTGCTGCGTGCAATATCAACTTCTTTTGTCCGGGAGTCGAGGCGTGCAGTTTCCCGTTGCTGGCTCAAGGCCGTGCGTTGCTCAACGAGCAGGCGACTTTCGGCCAGTGCTTGTGCGGTATCGACCTTGCGTTCTGCGATGTACATCAGGTGCGCAACTTGTTCTTTGTCGCCTTGAGATACCTCGGCAGCACGGACTGCCACTTCGGCCTCCTTGATTGCGACGGGGGCCTGGCTTGCCAGTGGCTGATTAGATTGCAACATGGTCAATTTACTGCGGGCATTGTTGACCGCTTCTGGTTGTATTTGTCTGGCTGTACATGCCACCAACAAGACGGATGCCACAGCGGTGGATATGAGTGTTCTAGCGTTAAAAATTTGTGTGTTCATTATTGATCTCCTGTCTTGCGCTTCATTTCCATTTTTAATGTCTCAGTCCCTTTTTGCATCTGCTCGTTAACCACACGGGCTTTTGCCACTTCGGCTAGGGCGGAGGCCAACTCAGCGTCAGCGCGTGCCTGTTGGGCAAGGCGTTGTGCCAGAATCATTTTTTGTTCTTGTACTGCGCTGTGCGTTGCAGAGAGTTTGTCGCGTGCTGTACTCAGTTCGACGGCAGCATAATCCGCAACACTTGCTCTTTCTGCACTCGCGATGGCTTGCTCCGCGGCTTGCAAAGCAGAAGTTGGCGGTTTGGGTGTTGAGGCGCAACCACTTAGCAGCAACAATGCTGTAAATGCGGGGGCCAAGCCCCAGGACAACAGGTGATGACTCTTTGCCTGTGGTAAATGTAATGTGTGTGCCATGTGTTTCTCCTTGTATGAATCGAGGCACTTAGTACCTAGTGCATACAAGTATTCCAGACGACGGTTGAATGCTCCGTGCACTGGCGTACATAAGCCATCGGGCTTAGTTGCTTAACTTGCATCGATCCGATAATCCTCTAACTGAATCTTCATTACCGCTGCAACACGGATTAATCCATGAAGTATTTGATTAAAAATCAAGCGCTCACTAGAATGAAGGTCCGATTTTTGGGAAAGGTAAACGATGGATAATCCTAAACAAGTCATTGCGGCTTTAGTGCTGGGTTTTTTCTATTTGACAGCTACAACGAGTGTGATTGCTGCGGATAAATGGAGCGATGGGCACGTGGACGAGCATGAGCACCACCATGGTAAAGACGGACACGCGGATGAGCATGAGCATCACCACGGTAAGGACGGCCATGCGGATGAGCACGAGCATCACCATGGCAAAGATGGTCATGCGGATGAACATGAGCACCATCATGGGAGTGACGACCATGCAAATGAACATGAGCATCATCACGAAGATGGCAGCAAAGAAAACAAGCATGAGCATCATCACTAACTGGCGCTGCCTGGCAACGAAAGATGCTAGCGGTATGGTTTTAGCCATCACCAAATAGGGAGGGTTGTTTGTTGATGAATGAATTCGGGAAAAACTCCTATAGGCAACTTGGTGCTATCCCGGCATGATGCGACTGAGGGCTTGATTTACCACTAGGACCACTGAACGTAACCTCGGTTATGTGCAGCGGGGTAAACCAAACCCTGCATTCGATTAAACGCATATTGATCTCAATGCAAAAAAAGCATCTCTTCGGAGGTGCTTTTTTACTTTGTATGGCTGAAATCTTCTCATTTTAAATCAAGGTCACCACTGATCCTGGTTTTGTCCTGTCTTGTACGAAAATTCCTACAAGAGGTTCAGCCTGATGTGTATTCGTTCAGGTGGTTGATTATTGGATCATAGAGGCTGTGTGAAAACAGTCATCAGTGATTGGGGAGGTTAATATGCCAAAAACAACATCACCACGAACATTTACAAGCGCACTCTCTTTACTTGCCATTACAATGGGCGCGGTCTCTGCGGCCTTAATTCTGATGTGCATTGGAATGTACTTCACGATTCTGTCGGTAGATGATTCAACGTCAGTCAAAGTGCATGCAAAGGCGGTGGAAGCGACAGCGATCGTGCCTGCTGATACTCAAGTACTCGTTGGATTCAATGGCAAGTTGACTTACACGAATGCGCCCATGATCAATGAAGCTGGCGCGGATACGCATTTGAGAGATGCCTTGTTCCGTGAGGAAGCCGAGGAAGAGATGGCTTCGTCTGCAGAGCCGCGCTTGCAGCAAGAGGCACCCCTTGCCCGCACTTATCTTGCAACTGCTCATTTGCCTGTGCAGCCGGTTCATTTTCGTGCAGTCAAACGTGTGATGGCTTAAATGCGCTGCCTTGATTGGCTAAGCATTGGTGAGAATGTATGAAAAAGGGTGTAAACATAATGGCAATGATTGAAATTTATTTCTTTTTAAGGCATTGTTAGAGATTGCATATCCTATTGGCGTAAAACTATACCTGACCGAATTTGTGGAAATATGCATTATCTTCAACATCAAACACAACCCTTGGGGATAAGGGTTTGCCTACCATGATCTACTGCTCATATCATTTTGCGCCTACTCAGCGTGGCGAAATCCAGATTGGTAAAATCAATGTGCTATTGATAGGTGTGCTGATCGTCATCTTGCTCGGCCTGATTATCAAGGGGGAGGAGCGCGAAGAGGGCAGCGCAGCAACCCTGCGTATTCAAAATCAGGTCTCTGCCGTGGCTGCCCCCGAGGTGAGCGCACAAGTAACCAGCGAGCTGACACAGGCTGTGTCTGAGACGACGCCAGCCCCTGAGTCAGAGGAGATGCCGGTGAAAAAATCGGGCAAAAAAACGGATACCCTTGCTCACAAAAAAAATGCATCACCTGAGCCAGCCTCCGAGCAGCCAGCCTCAACGACAGTTGTAGCACCCCATGCACATGTGGCAGCGAATCCGGTGCCTGCAGCAACAAGTGAAGAGAATTTACAAAAAGACAGCTCCAAAAAGATGATTGTTTTTAATATCTGGAGTGTATCCGAACTCAGGCTCAGAAGTGCCTATGCGGCCTATATGAACGATAGCGCGGTGCCTGCCGTTCAGCTTGAGGGTAGAAAAAAAGAGTATTTGAGTTTTGCCAGCCATCGTACAAAAAAATGTGGCGAACTGGATGGCAAGTTTGCCAGCAATATCAATACGGTAGAGAAGCTGACGCTGGTGAAGGGTGATGCTGAAGTGTTGCAATGTCATACCATAGAGAACAACCTTGAGATTGATCGGCTCAGTGCCATTCAGTAAGGGTGGTCTAAAGATCTGATGCGATTCAATCTTGCTGAATGAGCGATTCTTTTACAGCACTCAGTGGATGCGGTTTTGCTCTTAAGTAACCTTGTGAGTAGTGACAGCCCATCTGCTTGAGCAGGGTTTCTTGATCCTGTGTTTCTACGCCCTCGGCAATCAGTTTGATATTGAGCTGATTGCCCATATAAATCATCGTTTTGCATAAGGCCTGATTTTTTTCATTTTCTGTTAGGCTGCTGATGAAGGATTTGTCGATTTTGACATAATCAATCATGAATTTATGCAGATAGGCGAGCGAGGAATAGCCCGTCCCAAAGTCGTCAATCGCCAGTTTAATCCCTGCATGATGCAGATTGTTGAGCATCGCCATTGTATTGACTGAGGAGTCCAGCAATAGCCGTTCGGTGATTTCAAAACAGAACTGTTCTCCGGGAATATGTTGTGCGTTGAGGGTGACGAGAAATTGCTCCAGGCTGGCAGGATGTGCAAATTGCAGGGACGAAATATTAATGCAGATTTCTACCTTGCCAAACTGTTGCTGGATCTGTTGCAGGTCTTGAATGATTTGTGCAAACACCCATTCGCCAAGCGCAATAATAAAATTATGTTCTTCTGCAATGGGGATAAACACGTCTGGCGGGATCATGCCCAGTTGCGGATGTTGCCAGCGTAACAAGGCCTCCAGTTTTTCACAGTGCAGATTACTCAAGCGAAAGATGGGCTGATAATGCAGTGACAGTTGCTGTTGGGGAATGGCCTCTTTAAGCGCCTCGATCAGTTGCATTTTGCGGACAAACTCTTCATAAATGGCCTGATTGAACAGCACACATTGATGTTTTCCTGACTTCTTGGCCTGATACAGCGCCTGATCGGCAAACATAATCAGCTCGTCGGCATCTTGACCATGGTCGGGAAAAAGCGCCGCCCCTATACTCATAGACACGCTTACTGTTTTGGACTGAACCTCGAAGAGTGGCGACATTACTTGCAATAGTTGTTCACACAGAGCCTGTAGACCTACTTGATCAATCCCTGGCAGCATCATCAAAAACTCATCTCCGCCAAAGCGGGCGGTGAGGCTGGGTGGTTGAATCATGCATTGTATGCGTGCGGCGACCTGGATCAGCACTTCGTCGCCAAAAGCATGCCCAGCCGTATCGTTAATCTGCTTAAAGTTATCGAGATCAATAATGATGACCCCTAGGGACTGCTTGGATTCGCGGGCCTGTTGCATGGCCTGCTCAATTTCATTTTTTAACTGAAAGCGGTTAGGGAGCTTGGTGAGAAAGTCGTGATTAGCCTGGAACCAAATCTCCTGCTGTGCGGCCACCGCCTGTTTTTTGCTGCTGCGGTAGACTTTTAGCAGTTGCAGAAACAAAAGCAAGGCAAGCACTCCCGGGACCGCAATCAGGTATTGTGTCCGCTCTGGCGCAGGCGAGGCTTTCCAGGTATTCATAATCTCTGGCGGATTGGTGCCAATCTGTTGTGTGGCTTTATTGAGTATACTGACCAACGTTGGCAGATTTGCGTCTACCCCCATCCAGACCTCACTGGTGATAGCGGTGATGCGTACTTTCTTGATGTTCTGGATTTTATGCAAGTCGATGTGGTAGTCCAGGACCAGCTCATTGCCAACGTAGGCATCGACATAGCCAGACTCCAAATCATCAAACGCCTCATCCGCGATATCAATCAGTTTGATTTTGATCGTGGGGAATTCATTTTTAAGTTTTTGTGCGACGGGGCCGCCCTTGAATACCGCAACCGTTTTGTCTGTGAGATCACTCAGGCTGATTTCATGATGTGCCAGGGGGTGATTAGCGGCCATATAAATGGCATTGACTGTGACCAGATAGGGTTGTTTGAGCAATTGAAAGCCGGCTGGCGGATTTTGACCACGTATCCCTGTCATGAGCGGCGCGTCAGCCGGGGTGAGGTTGTCATGATCGTTGACAATAACAAATGTTAAACCGGTGAGCTGGCTGATCTGCTCCAGATACTGGATGGAGACACCGGCATGGTTGTGATTTTCCAGCTGAAACTCTACGGGCATCCAGCCACTTTTCACTGCGACCTTGAGGCGTGGGTGCTGCTGCAGCCAATCACGCTCTTGTGTGGTGAGTGCCAATGCATTTGATGGTGGTAACTCGCCTGGCAAAATTTCTTCTGCCTGTAGCATTGCTCCGCTAAAACCTATGCCTAGCATCAGACACAGGCGACCAAGAATATGGACGACCGAACATAGCCCTTTCACTCTGCTGCAAGCCATGATTCAACCCCCAATGGTTTTTGGATAATTTATCTGTAAATTGTATGTGACTATAACGGCGTGAAATGCAAAATATAAAGGCTTTTATACAGTTTTTTATATAACACTGTGAGTATGCGTTAAGTTAGACTATGATGGATAATGCGTGTTCGCGGAGGCGTCAAACTTCTGCCTACAATGGAAAGCACCTGTCATCAAAAATAAGTGAAGGACTGTTAGACTAACTATGACGGTGTTAACCGGTAAGGCTGCGCATGAGGGTGTGCATTGAATAAATAACTGGCTAAGGGAGTCCGGTGAATGAAAAAAATGGGTGTATTGCTGGCAGCGATATTGCTGTTGGCGGGCTGTTCTGTGAACATGGTAAAGCTGGGCGTCTATAAAAATAAAGCGCAATTGATCGGTACGGATGGGGCGGTCTATACGGGAAGTATCATGATTAATGATATTAGTAACGATGGCGATATCGACTTCGACGAGTCACCTTATGGCAAGCTTGCTGGCAAGTGGACCGCCACCAGTACGGTGGCCCCGGTGATCCGTACGGTGGATGCACAAAGTGCCTCTGATGCGGTGGTTCGTCGTGCCTATTCAGGCAAAAGCTTTTTAATTGCTAACCAAAAAGCCGTGCTTAATTGTGACTTTAAAATCAATATTGAGGGCGATGGCTTGCTCGGTAGCGTCTACGTGATTGGTGATGGAATCTGTGTGGATGATCAGAAGCGCAGTTTTCCTATCCAATTTTTCAAGTCCTAACATCATCAAAAACGCATCAAAAAGCCCCTCATTCACTGGGACTTTTTGATGTTTGTTGCTCTGCGGTGAAACAGCATTCGGCATCACCAGCTTGAGCGCGCCTGTCTTTTTCCAGCTGCGATGCTTGCCGGTTTTGTGCCTGTAGACATCATTCCCCTTTCGTTGAAACCACTGTTCAGACCATACATAGTGCCGTTTAAATCAAGTATGATGCGCCAAACAAGCTAAGATAGCTGCAGTCAATGGATTGATTGCAGCAAACCTACGTTTAACCAATTGGGGGAGTTATGAGTCGCTTATTCGGAGAGATACATCGTCAGGTGCAAGATGCGCAGGGCACCAGAAAACTGGCTGACCGTATTGAGGAAATTGCCTGTAAAACGGAAATTGATGAGGATGCCAAGGGCTTTATTGAGTCACTGGATATGTTTTTCCTGTCTACGGTGGACCACAATGGCAGACCTACGGTGTCTTACAAAGGTGGTTTTCCTGGATTTGTCCGCGTGCTGGACAGCCAGACGCTGATGTTCCCGATCTACAATGGCAACGGTATGCAGCTGTCGGTAGGCAATATGGTGGGTAACGGCGAGGTAGGGCTGCTGTTTATTTCATTTGAGCGCCCGCATCGTATCCGCTTGCAGGGCGTCAGTGAGGTCTCAACCGATCCAGCTTTGTTGGCGCATTACAAAGAGGCTGAGTTTGTTGTCAAGGTAAGTTTGTCCGAGCTCTGGCAAAACTGTCCACGCTATATTCACCGCTATCAGCGCGAAAGTGCCTCGCGCTACGTCCCTTCTGCACAATGCGAAACCCCGTTGGCTGAATGGAAGCGGTTGGAGTTTGTGCAAGACGTGATCTCTGAAGCCGATGCACAAAAAGCACAACAAGCAGGCTTCATTCAGGTCGAAGACTGGATCGCCAAGATCAAGGCTGGCGCACCAGATGCTTAGTTCATACCAGACCTCATAAGGCGCTCATAGACTCTGCGAAAGCAGTATTCACTGGCCTCTCTCAGCAGAACGCAAATAGATTTGCGTTTTCTGATAGAGGCCTTTGCTATTTTCATGTATCTTTTCGGTGTACGATATGCATCATATTTCTTAAGATAAATAATTGTTCGACATAGAATTGTTATCAATCTATAAGGTGACCATCTCTATGGTGCCGCGGGGGTGGCGTCAACGTGATTCATCAGGGTGCAAAGAGATCTCTACGGTATTTCGCCATGCGAAAGGTATCGATACTTGCTGGTTGCATGCTGTGCTTCATGGGCTTGATGCAGCCCGGTATCGGATGTGCAGAACAGACCATTACTGTTACCAGTGATGATAATTACCCGCCCTATTTGTTTAAGGACGCAAATGGCAATACGGTGGGCATTGTGGTGGATACCTGGAAGTTGTGGGAGCAAAAAACCGGGGTTAAGGTGACCCTGCTTGCCATGGTCTGGGAGCAGGCGCTACAGCAATTGTTGAGCGGGCATGCTGATGTGATTGAGATGATTTATCAGGATCCCGAACGTGAACAGCGCTTCAGTTTCAGTACCCCTTATGCCACGCTCCCGGTGGGCATCTATGCGCATAAAAGCATAGGTGGCCTGGCATCTTCCAGCCATCTGAGTGGCTTTACCGTCGGTGTGCAAAAAGGCGATGGCTGTATTTTTCACCTGAAGCAAGCCGGGGTTCAATCGTTTCGGCTATATAACAATTATGAAGAGATGATCACCGCCACGCTCAAGGGCGAAATCAAGATACTGTGTATGGATGATTATCCGGCTAGCTATTATCTGTATCGCGCAAAAGCGGATCAAAAAGTACTGCGTGCTTTTACCCTTTATCACGGCGAGTTTCACCGGGCGGTAAAAAAGGGCAATGAGCCCATTCTGGCCTTGATTGAAAAAGGCATGGCGGCCATCACCCCGGCTGAAATGGCTGCGATTGAGGCACGATGGAAGGGCCGTCCCTTGCAGCAAGACCTCTATGAAGGGCAAGCGTTATGGATGTTGGCTGTGGCATTCATCGTTGCCGTGAGTTTGGTATTGCTGGTGTTTATGCTAAGACTCGCGGTGAAAAGAAAGACCGCTGAAATTGAAAGCAAGCGTGCCGAGCTGGAACTGGAGCGATTGCGTCTGACTGAAATCATTGATGCGACGCGTGCAGGCACCTGGGAGTGGAATGTACAAACCGGAGCGTGTCAGTTTAATCATCGCTGGGCAGAAATTCTGGGATATCAACTCGAAGAGATCCAGCCTTTAGGCGTAGAGGCGCCAAAACGTCTGACGCATCCGGATGACTGGAAAATGGCCAGGGCCTTGGTTGAACAGCACCTGAAAGGCGAGATTGCCTTTTATGAGTGCGATATCCGCATGCAACATAAAGACGGGCGCTGGTTGTGGATCGCGGATCGGGGGCGGCTGATTTCGCGTACAGCCGACGGGCAGCCGTGGATGATGCGCGGTACGCATATTGATATCACGGATAAGAAGCAGGCCGATGCTGCGATTTGGCAACAGGCCAATTATGATAGCCTGACCCAATTACCTAACCGCCATTATTTCAATCGCCACCTCAAAGAGGCGATTGCCGAGGCGGCGACCCAACAGCAAAAACTCAGCCTGTTGTTGCTCGACTTAGACCGCTTTAAAGAGGTCAATGATACGCTCGGTCACCGGCATGGGGATGAGTTGTTGATTGAGATCGGCCAACGGATACGCCAATGCTTGTATGATCATATGGAGGTGGCCAGGCTGGGCGGGGATGAGTTTGCCATTATTGCACCAGAGTCTGCCTGTGCCGATTTGCAAGCATTCGGCCAGCAGTTGATGCAGGAGATCTCTAAAGCCACCATTCTTGGCGGGGAGCGCGTCTATGTCACGGTCAGTATCGGCATCAGCCAGTATCCCGAGGATGCCGTTAATGCTGAAGAAATGATACAGCATGCGGATCAGGCCATGTATGAGGCAAAAAGTCGGGGCCGTAATAACCTGCGTTTTTTCTCGCTAGCGATTAAAGAGGCCATGTCGCAACGCGTGATGTTGGCACGGGACCTGAAGGCGGCCCTTGAAAAGTATGAGTTGCGCGATTACTACCAGCCGATTGTGAGTTTGAACACGGGCAAGATCGTCAAAGCCGAAGCGCTGATGCGCTGGCAGCATCCTGAACGCGGACTGATCAGTCCAGCGCTCTTTATTCCCGTGGCCGAAGAAACGGGGGACATTGTTGCGATGGGTAATTGGATTTTTTCTCGGGCGGTCGCGCATGCGTCCAAATGGCAGCCGCTGGTGGGGGAGGCATTTGCCATTAGCGTCAACAAGTCTCCGGTGCAATTCGTAGACCCGCAACGCTTTCATCATGACTGGGGAAAAATCTTGCAGGATAACGCGCTGGCAGGCAAGCATCTGGTGGTTGAAATTACCGAAGGCTTGTTACTGAATCCCGACCCGGTCGTCGAGCAGCGCTTATTGTACTATCGCGACTTGGGGATTCAAGTTGCGATCGATGATTTTGGAACTGGCTATTCTTCGCTTTCTTACCTCAGTAAATTTGATATTGATTATTTGAAAATTGACCAGTCCTTTACCCGTAACCTGAATGCGGGCAATGAAAGTTATGTCTTGTGTGAGGCCATCATTGTCATGGCGCATAAGCTAGGCCTGAAAGTGATCGCTGAAGGGGTGGAGACCGCACTGCAGCGTGATTTGCTGATGGATATCCATTGTGATTTTGCCCAGGGATTTTTCTATTCCCCGCCTGTGCCTGCTGAGGCCTTTGAGCAAATGCTGGTGCAACAATCGCGGCAAGAAGCTGCGCTGCTGCAGGGTTAGTTCGCACATATGAAAAAAGGCCCAAGCACGACTTGGGCCTTTTTATGAACAGGCAGCGAACTTAGAACCGGAAACGTACCCCGGCACCTACCGCCTTCACATCCTGATACCAGGTCGAACGCGGGAACTTGTCCCCTGAAAAGTGGTTATTGGTGTAAGCAACATAGGTATCAACCCGCTTGTTGATCTTATAGTCAATCACTGAAGTCCAGGTGTCAATTTTACCTTGTGAGTTGGTAGAGACTGTTGGGCCATCAATCGCATCAAACCGGGTTGCATAGTAGCCGACAGAAGCCGTCAGACCTGCCAGGGCTGGAATGCGCTGCGAAAAGTCGTAGCTGGCACCAATGTAGTAGACATTGTTATCTTGTTTGTAACCTGGTTGTAATGCAGAGGTGGCGACGCCGCCAAATACAGTCTGGTCAAACAGTTTGCTGTATTTGATGGTCCGGTCTGATGAAGGCTTCAAGCGGTACCATTCCCAGCCGCCTGTGAATTTGATTTCCTTGTTCGGCGTCCACTTCAACGCGATTAAAGTGGCTTCCGTGTTATACAGGGACGCAGTAATGGTATCGTTGGCCGCTGGATTGCCAGCGGCAGCTGCACCTGCTTTGACGGCATTGTTAAAGCCGTTAAAGGCAAACTGAACGCCAAATACGCTATTTTCAAAGCCCAGTTGACCGGTGTAGCCATAACCCTCGGAGGTGCCTGCGGTATTGCCAAACTGATACATGCCGGCGTAGTTGACCTTACCTAACCCTTCAACATCGTAAGTATTGCCATACTTCACCGTGTTTTTCATGCGGGAGTTTTCGGAGATGCCGCCACCGCCGCCAATCGTGCCGCTCTCACCCAAGGGCGAGAAGGTATCTGCCTTGCTGTTCGGGTCATAAGGGTTGGTGATTTCAAAAAATGGGTTGTACTGGGTACCGTATGACACACGCCCCAGCTTGCCGCCATCAATCCCTACCCAGGCCTGACGCGCAAATAACTCACCGTTCATGGAGGAGTCCGCGCTGACGCTAGAGTTGGCATTGGTCCCGGAGTTGTCTGCCAGCGTCTGTGCCGCATCATGCAACTTCATATCAAGCGGGTTGAAGCCAGCTTCAAACTGGTACATGAATTTAAAGTCACGATCCCACATTTGTAGTTTGCCGACTTCGCCCTTGATGCCCAGACGGGAGGCTTGCAAACCACCATTGACCCACTCGGTTCTTGAGGTGGTTCTCGGTGTGATTTTTGCACCATTGTAAGGATAGAAGTTGTTAGGTAATTCGTAGTTTTCAGGCAACGAGTGGTTAACACTGGTGCGCGCAATATCGATGATGCCATACACTTGTACGTTCGATGGATGGTCTCCGACGTTGAAGTCCAGACGCAGCGGGTTGTCATCATTCATGAAACGTGTCATGAACGAGCTTGGTGCCTGATCGTTTTGGTTGGCGGACGTTGTAGGCGTTTCTGCCTGGGCGGTCAGGACCTGACCGATTGCGACTGGAAGTAATGCCAGTTTAAAAAAATGTCTGATGGTCATCTTAATCTCAATGTTTTATGCGATATTGCGGGTTGTCACAAGACAACGCATTCTCGTGCTGGCAAATGAAGATTAGATGACATGCGGCTTACATGAAGCTTACGCCCGTCATAATTGACTTGTCACAAATGTTGGAGCTCGGTTGAGCGCTGCGCGCGCAGTGCCCTTAAGCCTTAGAATTGGTGGTTAAACTGCAGGCTGATGATATCAGCACTGCCAGTGTATTGACCGGCCACCAGCCCCCTGCTTGGAGTAAGCGCCCGCTGGTCGTCATAGATACTGGCTTCTTGGATAAATAAATGTGCATAGCCAACATCCAGTTTTGTTTCATGGCTATATTGCCAGCTCGCGCCCAAAGACAGCCAGATACGGTCATTGCCAGGAATGCGGGGGGTTCTATGTTGCTTGTCTATGGCTTCTTGATCGTAAGCAATGCCGGTCTTGAGTTTGAGTGTGTCTGAGTAATGATAATTGAGCCCGACCGAATAACGTAAGGTATTATTCCAGTGTTCCTGCGTGGTCCCAATGGCAGTATTCGAGCCATTATCGCGCATGATGCTCAAGGCTTTGAACCGGCTCCAGCGTGTCCAGGTGATGTCTGTCAGTAGCTCCCAGCGGTCGTCCAGTCGGCTGAAACTACTTAGCGAAAGCGTCTCAGGCAAGGATAAATCTGCTGTAATGTCGGTATTCAATGTGCTCGATGGACTCGCATTGGCCAACGTGAAAGGTGAGCGCGCTTCCCCCTTCAAGTGCTGGTCGACTTTTGAACGGAAAGCCAAGCCTAGCCGGGTATCGGGCGTGACTTGATAAATGGCACCCAGGTTGTAGCCAAATCCCCAGTCGTCCCCCTTGGTTTTAATCGATGAGTCTGCGGCCCCTAAATTGACTGCACTGGTCAGCTCTGCCTGTGCCCACATGGCAGACACGCCAAATCCCAATGACCACTGGTCATTGAGTTTCCAGGCCAGTGATGGGTTGATGTTGACGGTTTTAAGCTCGGATTTAATGGCTTGAAAGCGGCCAATCCAGTTGTTGTTGTATTCGGTTTTGAGTCCAAATGGGCTGCCAATACCGAGGCCGATTTTGAGTTGATCGTTTATGTCCTGCTTGTAATAAAGATTGGGAATCGCCGCAAAACTGCCCAAATTACCGCCTTCTCCATTTAGAGATGGATTTCTGGCTGCTTGACTACCTTGATTATCAAAATTTCCCCTGACATTAATCAGGTTGACTGCACCCACGATCTGACGCCCCTCCAGGTAAGTCATCCCAGCCGGGTTGAAGAAAATCGTACTGGCATCCTCTGCCACGGCAGCCGCTCCGGCATAGGCATTCCCAAGCCCGCTGCCACTTTGTTCGGATAAGGCAAAGCCTGCTGCCTCAGTGACTTGATGGGTGCTGACCAAAGCCAGCCCCAGCCAGAAACTGGTAGATTTTAAACGTAACATGGATCCCCCTAAAACGACTTTTTTGATTTTTTTAAGCTTGATCACTACACTCATGCGGCGTGATCAAAAGCATTAATTTTCTGCACTCGCAATTTTTCTGAACACTGCCGGAATGCTTTCCGGGAAGTCTGCCATAAACGTGGTGGTTTGGCTCGCAGATAAGGCCGCACTGAACAAGTAACCTTGCACATGATGGCAGAGTTTGTATTGCAGGTATTCAAACTGGATTGCGCTTTCCACGCCCTCTGCCACCACTTTTAAATTGAGGCTGACTGCTAACGCAACCAACGCGTCGACAATCGCGATATCGACTTTGTCATGCGGAATGCCCGCCGTAAATTGCTTGTCAATTTTTAAAATATCTACCGGCAATTGTTTCAGGTAGTTCATTGACGAGTGGCCAATGCCAAAATCATCAATTGCAATGCCTATGCCTAACTGCTTCAGTGAGTAAAGGATTTGTTTGGCAGAATCAATATTACGCATGACCATGGATTCGGTAATTTCCAGGTTCAGGGTACGTGGCGAAATGTGGTAAAAATCCAGTGCATGACGGATAGTGTCTGACAGGCTATCGTCATCAATCTGGCGCGAAGAAATATTCACATTCATGAACAGATCCCGGTCAAACATCTCTTGCCACATGGCCAGTTGCTTGAGTGACTGGTGAATCACCCAGGCACCGATACTGATAATCAGGCCCGAGCCTTCCGCCAGATGGATAAACTGGTCAGGGCTGAGTAAACCTCTGGTTGGATGACGCCATCTGAGCAAGGCCTCAAAGCCAATGGTTTTCAATAGCTGTGTATGGATGATGGGCTGATAATAGAGCTCCAGCTCCTGATTTTGCAGCGCGAAGTGCAACGCCTCACGCAGGTTACGTAGCTCGGAGGTATTGGCTTCATCCATTTCACTGTAAAAGCGATAGGTGTTGCGACCCGCGTCCTTGGCTTGATACAGCGCCACATCCGCGTTTTTCATCACTTCGGTTTTAGAGTCAAATCCGGCTCTCAATTGCGCAATGCCGATGCTGACCCCAATATTAATTTCATGGTCATCGACGATAAATTGGGCAGAAATCGTCTGGATAATCCTTTTGCAGACTTGCTCGATTGTTTGCCGGCCTGCGGCATCCAGCAGAATGGCAAACTCATCGCCACCCAGGCGGAAAATCGCATCCTTTTGTGCCAGGTTGCCGCGCAGGCGGTGCGCCACTTGCAGCAACAACTTGTCCCCGGTGTTATGGCCAAACGAATCATTGACGATTTTAAAGCGGTCCAAGTCTAGCAACAGCAGATATACATTGGCTGGGCCATTGGACGAAGCGGTGATTCTACGCGTAATCGCTTCTTCAAACGCGTGACGGTTCAGTAATTGGGTATTTTTGTCGTAGTGCGCCAGGAACTGCAATTTTTCTTCAATGACTTTGCGATGTTCCAGTTCGGTTTGTAGCTGTGCGTCACGCTGCCGGATGCTTTCCAGCATATTGTTGATGTCATGGCCCAGCATGCCGATTTCATCCTGACTGCGGATACTGATGCGTTGGTCATAGTGATGATTGCGAGTGATATTGCTGACAAAGCTTTGTAAGGCGTGAATCGGGTTAACGATATTGCGGTTAAGTCGCCAGATAATCAGACAGCCGACCAGCGCGGCTGCCAGTACCGCAATGGCGTTAGACCAGGCAAATCCAATCAGGACATCGACAATTTGCGCCTGCTTGATGGTTGCTTGCAAGGTGCCCACCGTTTTTTCATTCACCACGATAGGCGTCTCAACTTCCAGATCCTTGAAAAAAGGGTAGAGCCATTGCCAGACGGCAGTGGATTGTGGATGTTGCGGATAGAGTTGCTGGATCGCTTGTTGCTGCTGGTTAAAAATCGTGATGCTGCGGATATTCTGATTATCCGTCAGCGGTTCCAGTGTTTTGGTCAGTGAGTTGACCTCCCCAAACATGACCGCGGGTCCAATCGAAGTGGCCACGACCTGAGTTTGCACCAGTATGTCACGAATCATGTGGGTGCGCAGATTGTGATAATGGCTGCCAAATGCAAACACGATAAACACCAGAAACATACTCAAAGTCATCACCAGCTCGGTGAGCAGCAGTTTATGGGCAATCTTAAGGTGAGGCAGCAGTTTTAACATACAAAATCACTGAATAAGGTTAGTCGCCAGTTTCATCAAGCGGGAGTCGAACACGATGCCGGCCTGTTTGGCCGCGCCCAAACGCAGCATGAACTGATAGCGTTTGTCTAGCTCGCTGATTTCTACATGGCCAAACTCGGCAAACTTGTTGCCCTGATGGACAACCGTGAGCACGGACTCTTTTTGAATAATCTGCTGCAATTCTAACGGCTTTTGTGAGACGACATCTTGAATATATAGCAAATTACAACGTTTCACATCGGCTTGTGTTTTCAGTGTCACCAAAAAAATCGGAGATTGTTGTAATTTTTGCGATTCCAGCGAGGTGGCCTTGAGATGACCAATGTCTTCCTCAAACGCACATACCGTGTAAATCTCTTGGCGTGGGCGATAAGGCGTCTGACTCAACAGGGCCAGATTGTAGAGTAACTCACTTTTTGAGGTGCGTGCCTCGTCCACGCTGGCATGTGCTTGCTGGATGAAGTAGGGGTAAAGCAGGAGAAGCAGCAAGCGTGGGAAAAAACAAGACTGGCGCGCTGAAATCATCTTGATCTGACTCCAAAAGGGTGAGGGATCTGATCGAACGGTTTAGATTACAATGGGTTGCGGGCCAGTTTTAAGGCATTGCCACGGCCAGCTTACCGTCTGATGCAATGCCTATCATACCTTGCGGCCACCTATCTATAATCAGCAAAATTGATAAATTCTGTATCGGTTTGATAAATTCATCAAACTAAAGGATTTTTTCTGGCTTGTGACCCTGCAGGAGATTAATAGTCACTACGTGTGAAGCCGGTTGGCGTCGCGGGTTTTAAATCAAAGGCAATGCAAATGCGCTCTGCGTCTGCCTGAAACGGGATCGTTCTATGAAAGAGCGAAGAGGGAAACAGCACAATATCTCCAATCGCCGGCTTGATATAACGTGTCGGAAACCGGTCATGCAATTGCGGGTATTGGTCGCCATGCGTGCCATATTCAAAGGCGCCTTCCTTTTCATCCTCAGTCTCCGGCATGGCCAGGTAAACCGCGCCGCTGATCCAGCCGATTTCATGAATATGCGCATCCAGATGCCCGCCTGTTTGCATCTTGACATACCATGAGCTGGTGAACTCCAGTGCTGAGGGAAAATGCGTAATTAAGGCACAGTCCGCATGTTTATAGTGTTCGTGGTATAAGCGAAACTCTCGCTTGACGATTTCGCCCAGTGCCCGGAACGAAGCTTCCGCCCGTTTGAATAAGTTGCCAGCAGACTGTTTGCCGTGAGTGAGCCGCGCTTGTTTGCGTTCAGCAATATCTGCTTGCGCGATATCGTTCAATAACTGTGTGAGCAAGGGGCTGCCAGGGGCCAGCTCAGGCAGGCTGCGGTGATAGACAAACGAAAAGCCATCCGGGCAAAACTGGTAAGGGTCGGGCTCGCCATGATTGATGCTGTAGTGCGTAGAGAGGGTGGCGATAAACGGTGCCGTGTGCGGGCCTTGCGCAAGCATTGCATCGCGACGTTGTTTAAAAACCTCAAATTGTTCGGCGCGATATAAACAATACAAGACTCTGGCTTGCCAGTCTTCCAGTTGCGATGTCTCAAAGTAAGGGATCGCTTCTTCGAAGCGCTTGGCCAAATATAGAAACTCGCCCATGTTGTAATTGGCTGCAGCATGTTGGGGATTGCGCTGCAAGGCTTGCTGATAGCAGTTGACCGCCCGTGTCATATCGCCCTGATCGCGCCAGGTTTCCCCTAGATTGTTATAGGCATCGGTGTAATTTGGGAACAAATCGATGGCACGCTCATAGCTTTGTACGGCGGCTTGCAAGTCGCCTTGATCGCGTAGCACGGTGCCCAGATTAAAATGACCGCGTGCATCTTGCGGCTGGATGCGCAAGCCGCGCTGATAACTGGCGAGCGCTTCGTCCAGCCGGCCTTGCTTTTGCAATATCGTGCCCAGATTGCCGTGGGCTTCAAAAAATTGCGGATTCAAGGCAATGGCTTGGGCATAAGCTTGCTCCGCGGCAACCAGGTCATTCAGATATGTTTTAACAATCGCATAGTTGAACCAAAGCTCAGGGACTTGCGGGTTTAGGTTTAAAGCATGTTGGTAAGCCTCAGCCGCTTGCGGGTAGGCTTGCTGTTGATCGAATGCTAGCGCCAGCAAATGATGCAAGATAAATTCGCGAGGATGTTGCGCCACTAAAGGGCGAGCACGTTGAATCACTGCCTCGAATTGGCCGCGATTCAGTTGCTGTATTAATGCATTGATCTCTTGTGCGAGTGGAATAGCCATCATGAAAAATTCCCAATATAGTTACAATTTTGTAACAGATATTACAATTCCGCAATGATTGCGTGTGTTGATCTCCCGCAAATGGTGATTGTCTAAAAGGGGATTGGGTGCCAAAAAGCAGGTGGGTTAGTGGGGGGCGGGGATGGTCTGAGCGCTGTTTGAGCAGTCTAACGGCAATTTCAGGGGCTTGTTCCAGCAAGCTGTGCATGTAGTCGCTTTCTATGCGGATGACGGATGCCCTCTCGGAGACTACCACTACACTGGCGGTTGCCGCTTGTTGAGAAAACAAGGCCATGTCACCAAAGAAATCGCCAGACTGCAAAATGCGCACGGTGCTTTTCTGCCCATTAGCGTGCTGTGTCATATGCAAGGTGCCCTCGACCACCATGTAATAGTAGTTACTCAATGCGCCTTGCCGGATGATGTGGTTGCCTTTGCTATAGGACTGTCCAAAGATCTGTGTCAGCGCTTGCAGGTAATGCTGCTGATTGGGCACATCATCAAACAGACCTTTCAGTAGCAATACTTCTTTTTGTTTCAGCGTGACCATCAATTCTATGCCCGCCAAAAAGACGGCAAAGTTGAGATATAACCAGCTGATCGAGACAAACATGGCTTTCATGCTGCCAAACACGGCGCCAAAATTTTTATTCACCGTTAAAAATAACCCGAAGGCAGGGCGCATCAGCATCCACACCGTCGCCGTCAGCAAGGCTGAGATGAGCAAATGACGCCACTGGATGGGTAGAGGGCAAAAGCTATGATAAAAGCCGGCGATCAGCAAGGTGGTCAACAAGAGTGAAGCCAGCCAGCCGACTACGCTGATCATCGCTGTTGGCAGGTGCTGCGCCAAAAAGACAATCACTGATTCCAGCACAAAGCCCGCTGCGGTAAACAGGAAGAACACCAGCAACACGCCCAGTACCGCCATGATGTCCCGCAGCTTCTTATGCCAGAATGAGGGGACATCCTGGCGGCTGGCAATCAGATAAAAGCTGGAGCGCATATGCGCAGCCAGAGGGGTGATGGTCCATAACAGAATAAAGAAGCCGACGGCACCCCAGGCGGCTTCGGTTTGAGTGTTGTGATACACCTCTACCATAATGCGCTGGCTAAATTCCGGGAGCAGATTGCTGGTCAGGATGGCCAGCTTCACGATCGCATAATCCGATGAGTACACCAAGTGGCTGAGTAAAAAGAAAATCAGCACAATCAGCGGGATCAGCGCAAACAGGGCATAAAACGACAACGCTGCCGCCAGCGCCATCAGGCGGTGGCGAATCACACCATGCCAGGTGGTCTGCACCACAAATAGCGGCGTGCAATAGGTATAAGCCGAGAGCTGCTGTTTCAAGCCTTGCCACTGCTGCTGCAAGGTTGACCATAATACGGATGGCATCATATTGCGTTTAGTGGCTCAGTCTGCGTCTCATAAATGCTTATATTGTTCTGTGGCGTTCAGCAGGGCAAGGCAGGTACCTGCCTCCATCGCGGAGTGACCAGCATCCGGCACCATCACAAACTTGGCGTGAGGCAGAACTTGGCTCAGTGCCCAAGCCGTTTGCGGTGGGCACACCATGTCATAACGGCCCTGAACAATCGTCGTTGGAATGTGTGTCAGTTGTTTGCCCGCATCGGAGAGCATCTGCTCACCATCCACAAAGCAGAGATGCCGGATGTAGTGAATTTGTACCCGTGCGCGGGCGAGCTCCACCTGGCCATCCGGGGCGGCGCTGCTGTCAGCCTTGGGCAGCAGGCTCATGATGCTGGATTCAAATGCATTCCAATGAATTGCCGCTGGAATACTGACGACGGGGTCAGGATCGAACACCTGGGTTGCATAGTACTCCAGTACCTGGCTGCGCTGCGCTTCTGGGACTGGGGCTAGCAATGTCTGCCATGCTTCAGGAAAGAACAATGCAACCTGTCCCAGAAACCAGTTAATTTCATGTGGTCTGCTTAGAAAGATGCCACGCAAGGTCAGGCTGATCACCTGATTCGGATGTTGATTGGCATAAGCCAGCGCCAGGGTGCTGCCCCATGATCCGCCGAAGACATGCCAGCGTGAAATATTTAGCCTGGTCCTAATCTGTTCAATATCGGCAACCAGATGTTGGGTTGTGTTGTCTTGAATTTCTCCCGCCGGCATGCTGCGGCCGCAGCCGCGCTGATCAAACAGAATGATGTGGTAATGCGCAGGATCAAAAAAGCGCCGTTGCGCAGGATTGCAGCCGCTGCCCGGGCCACCGTGCAAAAAAATCACGGGAACCCCTTCTGGATTCCCGCACTGCTCAACATAGATAGAATGTAACGAAGTGGCAGCAAGATGCCACTGTTTGAATGGTTGGCATTCGGGAAAGAGGGCGAGGTTCTTCATAGAGGGTTTTCTTTAACTGTTTGATTTTATTTGTGAAAATTTATTTCCAATGAGAAGGTGGAAAAATTCAAAAAATAATTTGAAAAAATTGTAACCAATTTGTAACCAAAGTGTTGCAATTGAAAACAAATTGTTCTATATTGCAATCCTCACATGTGGCAAGTGACAATTTCCAAGTTAGTTCAGGATAATTTCCCTTGTCTCTGGTGTGTAAAGTGTGTGCCTTTTATGCTCATTCCTAGTGTCAGCAAATCAGGTGCACACCTAATATTAAACCCTTAGTACTAACTTTGGAGATCAATATGCAAGTTAACAAAATCAAACTGGCCCTGGGTCTGGTAGCTGCTTTGCCAATGGTTGCATTCGCTGCTGCTGACCAAGAAGCTGCGATGAAAGATGCCAACAACTGGGCACACCCACGCGCTAACCATTTCAACCAAGGCTACAGCAACCTGGCTCAAATCAACAAAGGTAACGTTAAAAACCTGAAAGCTGCCTGGACATTCGCAACCGGTGTAAACCGTGGTCACGAAGGTTCTCCAGTGGTTGTGGGTAACATGATGTATGTACATACAGCATTCCCAAACAACGTATACGCTCTGGATTTGAACGACAACCAAAAAATCGTTTGGTCCTATTTCCCAAAACAAGACCCAAGCGTACAAGCAGTTCTGTGCTGTGACAACGTTTCTCGCGGTCTGGGCTACGGCGACGGCAAAATCTTCTTGCAACAAAACGACGGCATGCTGGTTGCTTTGGATGCAAAAACTGGTGCTAAAGTTTGGGATGTTAAAAACACTGATCCAAAAGTCGGTGCAACTAACACCAACGCACCACACGTGATCAAAGACAAAGTACTGACCGGTTGCTCAGGTGCTGAGTTCGGCGTACGTTGCTTTATTGTTGCTTACAACATTAAAGATGGTTCTCTGGCATGGAAAGCCTACTCTACAGGCCCAGATAGCGAAACATTGCACGACGCTAACACCAACAAAGAAAACCCACAGTACAACGCACTGTCTGTTTATGAAGACGTGAACGGTGGTAACAAACAAGGCGGTTCTTTCAAAAAGATCCCTAACGACCAACTGAAAATCGGCGAAAAAGAACTGGGTACACGTACTTGGTTGAAACCACAAGCTGTGAAAGACGGCTGGCAACATGGTGGTGGTTCCGTATGGGGCTGG
>JABLTH010072748.1_pt1 | contig 64669 bp, 51 predicted proteins | sample 7875711 | NCBI WGS metagenome assembly JABLTH01 (sample SAMN14941262, study PRJNA633318) | bioreactor metagenome | isolation source: bioreactor | place: China | collected 2019-03-05 | reverse complement strand
GGCGCGCGATGCCTCCGGCACGCCCGCCTTGGCGATTGCATCGGACAGAGCGGAGTTGTTCGGCCCGTCTCGCACGTCGCACGGAATCCGCGAGACACTGCCGGCGCGTTCCTCAATCCCGGTGCCGCCGCTTCCGGCGATCAGGAGCACCGGGCGCCGAGAAGAGTCGTCGATCGTGAGCGACACAAACAGTTCATGCGCGATGTTCAACCGCTCTTCGACCAAGACCTGCGACACCGGGAAGTTACCGACCTTCATGGCCAGCAGGCGTTTGACGGCGTCTCGAACGTCACCCTCGGTTCCGGCGAACACCACGCCGCCCATCGCCTTTCGCCCGGTGGTCCATGCCTGGATCTTGACAACGGTCGGCCCTCCGAGCCCCCGCGCGATAGTCGCGGCGTTTTCGGGGCTCGACGCCACACCGCCGCGCGGAACCTCGATGCCCCGCGCGTTCAGAACCGCTTTTCCTTGGTATTCGTGCAGCCTGGCCAACGGCGAACGCCTCCCTCACGAGCGTGGGAATTGCCCGTACCTATAGCTTTGGAACCGCCGGCGCAGAATCAAGAACTCCGCGTCCGAATTTCAGCCGGCTTCGGGCTGAAGCGGCAAGATTCCATGTGAGGCAGGCCGAATGATTGCCCGTGCCAGACCCGTCCATCGAACTCTCCCGAACCGTGATCGCGCTGGCCCGCGAGCGGGGGTTTGCGGACGCGGGGGTGACCCCGGTGGCACCCTCGGCTTGGTCGGACGAGCTGCGGCGATGGTTGGGGGCGGGCAAGCACGGCTCGATGGCGTACCTGGCCGATCATGTCGCCGAGCGGCTCGACCCCTCGAAGGCGATCCCGGGCGCTCGCGCGCTGATCATGGTCGCCGACCAATACGCGAGCCGCGGCCAGAGCGATGACGCGCCAACGCCGGGGAGCGGGCGAATCGCCCGGTACGCGCGCGGGCGTGACTATCACGTCGTAGCCAAGCGCCGGCTGCACGAGCTTTGCGACAGCCTGCGCGGGACGTTCCCGGGCGAGTTGTTCCGCGCGTTCGTGGATACCGCGCCGGTGCTGGAGCGCGAGCACGCGGCCCGCGCCGGGCTGGGCTGGGTCGGCAAGCACACGCTCCTGATCCATCCGCGACGCGGGAGCTATTTCTTCCTCGGCGGCATCGCGACCTCGCTCAGCCTGCCGGCGATCCCCGAGCGCGGGGCCATGGCCGATCACTGCGGCACATGCACTCGATGCATCGACGCGTGCCCGACCCGAGCGATCACGCCCTACTCCCTTGACGCCTCGCGCTGCATCAGCTACCTCACCATCGAGCATCGCGGCGCGATCGAGCCCGAGTTTCACGCGGCCATGAACGATTGGATCTTTGGCTGTGACGTGTGCCAGGACGTGTGCCCGCACAACTCGGCGCGGGGTGCCCGACCGCCGAGCGCCGAGACGCCCGCGCCTTGCGTCGGACTGGCCGGGTCCGAGCGGGGCGAGGACAACAATGCGGGAGTGATCCGAAGCGAGTATCGGGAATCTCGGCGCTCACTGCCGCTGTTGGAGGTGCTCGGCTGGGATGCCGACGATCGCTCGCGTGTCCTCTCCGGATCGGCGATGAAGCGGGCGACCCTTTCGATGCTCCGGCGCAACGCCATGATCGCCGCGGCCAACACCCTCGGTGAACACGACCGGGCGGCGTTTATGGCGCGACTCCAAGAGGTGGTGGGGGATGACACGGAGGACGCGATGGTCAGAGAAACCGCGGCGCAGACGCTGACGAGGCTCGGCGAGCGCCGCTGAAGCCTCGGAGAGCTTCGCGGGAAGCCCGGCGAATAGGAAAGACTCATCGCCGAGCCTGTGCGCAGCGAAGATCGGCGTTGGTGATACCCCTCCGGGGGCGCTGGCCAAGCCCGCTCAGTCCTTTCGGCCCCACGGCACGATCACGCCCGCCAGAAGAACCACGCCAAGGCCCGGGAGCAGCCAGATTTCGCGCCGCTCGATGAATCCCATCCAGAACGCCGGAGCCGCGATCAGGCACGACAGGGCCCACACGCCGACGTGCCACTTGGTGACCCGCGTTGCCCCGTGGCGTGTCGGCGCAATGCAGAGCCAGACATACGCGGGGAAGAGCAGGCCATAGGCGCTCATGTAGACGCGATAGACCAGTTCATGGGGTTCCCAGCCGCGCGTGCCGTGGAGCCATCGGTCGGCCATGGCGCCGGCGGCGGGAACAATCCCGACCATCACGAACGCGAGCGCCATGAGGCCCCAGCCGACTCGCAACCCCTCGGGAGTCTGGCCGCGGAATTCCATCCACGCGCGGGCGTGAACGCCGCAGGTGAAGAGTAACTGCACGAAGAGGTGGACGACAAGCCATGCGCCGCCGGTTCCGGCGCGAGCAAGCCCCGAGGCCAGCGTGCTTCCGTTGAACAGATGCGAGTAGCCCGCGGTCATGGCGATCATGGCCGCGAACATGAGACCGAATCCGATCACGAACGCGGCGCTTCCCGTGCCGCCCGAGGACCGCTGGCGGGCACGATGGAAGGTGAGGTCGGCGTACGGGCAGAGCGCAAAGCCGAACAGGCACACCGGAGCGAGCGAGGCCAGGCGCGTCGCGTGCTCGCCGACGGGCGCGGCCATGTCGGGAGCAGCGAGCGTGCCCGATCTCCACATCATCACTCCCGCCGTGATGCTGACGAGCAGGACCACCACGCCCGCCAGCGGGGCGAGCGATTCGCGCGACATCGCGACGGCGCACGCGATCAGCCCCGCTCCCAGCGAGGCGAGCACAACGGGGTCCTTCAGGGCCGCCTCGTGAAATGGCACGGAACGGGCCAGCCAGAGCATGAAAAAGACCTGAAATGATGCCGTGACGAGCGAAAAGAGTGAGAGGGCGCGCCAGTGCTTCGCGACCATTCGTTCGCTGTCGCCGGGGCGTGAAAGCACGAGCCCCATGACGGCGGCTCCGAGGATGTTCGGAACAGCGAACACCCAGAACGCCCAGCCGCCGAATTCCCGCACGAGCATGGTCGGCAGGAACATGCCGATGCACCATGTCCACGACGCGGCCAGGTAGGCGCCCCAGGAAAGGCTGCGCGCCGTGGTGGTGATGAGTCCGTCGTTTCCGGCGTGGGCCGCGTCGCTCATGCGATGCAAGAGTACGCTGGACGACCGCGGCAAACACCGTGCGATCCGCGCGTCCGCTCGCTTCTGAGTTCAGCGGATCGTGCGCCCCTTGCTTTGCTGGTGGGCCTTGGGCGTGACGTGGAACGTCGCCACGCTCTTGCCCACGCGGCGATCCTTGCCCGCGACTTTCTCGCCGATGGACTTGGGGAGCACCTTCTCGGCCCCGGGGCGCAGACGCTTGGGGATGATCCCCGTCTGGACGATGTCCATGTCGAGCGTGACGTTGAACTCGCCGCCGCCGGCGATCAACGCGTTGATGTCCTCGCGCGGGGTGATCTTGTAGAGCGCCGGCCCGTGACAAGGGCGGAGGAACTTGTATTCGAGGGTCTTGCACACAACGGTGTAGTCTCCGCCGCAGGCGTTGAACACGTACATCCCGCCCGCGATCTCGCTGTTGCCCAGGAGCGCCGCTCCCGCCATCGCGTTGTACCAATTGCGGTTGAAGCGGTTGAACGGCAGCTCCGCCGCGAAGGTCGATTCATCCACCCGCTTCATGCGGATGCCGGAGCGAAAGGCGTACGGCAGCCAGATCATCGAGCAGACGCGGTGCCAGAACGCGTTGCGGGCCGAGAGGCGGCTGACCCACGCGTCGAGACGATCCATGAGCGTGGGCCTGGGCGCCGCCATCGCCCGCTTGCCCGCGGGCGCGACCGTGGTGTCCGAACTCGTGGTTGCCGCCTGCTCCAACTCCGCTCGCTCCTTGATGCGACACAATCCTAGCCGCCGGACCGGATCACTCGATCTTGGTGTCCCGGGTTCGGGTGTTCCGGCGGTCCCCGACGGACCCGGCTCTCTTTGCTCGATCACCGATCACGCGACGGGCCGATCTCATCGCTCATTGACGTCTTCGATCAGCTCAAACCACGGACCCGCTTCCTTCACGCGTCGGCACGGGTTGCCGGGCTCATGGTCGAGCACCAGCATCCAGCCGCCCTCGCACGCGGCCCGCAGGAACCAGTGGCGTGTCACCATGCTCGTGTAGGGCTCGACGTCATAGCCGAGGCTGTACGCCGCCCCGACGTGCCAGGCGGTGGGCATCACGTCGGGCGTGAAGACCACCGTTCGCTCCTTGTCGTCCACGAACGCGATCGCCTGCTGACCCCAGGTGTGCCCCGGCGCGAGGAATACGCCCACGCCCGGCAGCCCCGCGAGCATCGAAACGCGGTTGTAGATGGGCGCCAGCGGAAGCTCATCTCGCCCCGGCACGTGCCCCGCCGGGAAAGGCCGCGGGGAATCGGCCAGCACCAGCCGCTCGCGGATCAGCTCGAGATGATCGCGGAAATACGTACGTGTCATGACGCTGCGGTTGGCGACGGCGTCGCTCCACTCGCGTGCCTGCGTGTGCAGGGCGGCGTTGGGGAATGTGAGCTTCACCCCGTGCTCGCCGCGCGAGCCCGCGAAGCACGAGGCGGTGCCGGTCCAGTCGGCCTTTTCGCCGGGGCGGGCCAGGCGCGTGAGGGCGCCGGCGTGGTCAAAGTGCAGGTGCGTCGTCACCACCGCGCCGATGTCCTCGCAGCGGCAGTTCCTTTCGTGGAGCGCGTCCCCGATCCATCGCGTGCCCATGGCGAAGATGTCGCGGCTCTTGGCGTCGAGCTTGTCGCCGGTTCCGACCTCGATCAGCACCAGCTTTGGGCCATTGCCCTCGCCGACGCGTTCGAGCAGGAGGCAGTTGTGCTGGACCTCGATGCGTCCGCGTTCATCGGGCTTGGCGGTGCGTTCCCAGACGACGCGGGGGATGAGGCCGAACATGGAGCCGCCGTCGAGCCGAAACGCGCCGGCCCGAAGCAACTCCCAGCGATATCGAGTGCCTGTGTCGAGGAGCGGTTGTGGTGTGTTCGGCATGAGCCGGATGGTAGGTATGACAGAGGTCCTGCCGCGTCGGCGCGTGTGTGGCCAGCGATCATCCTGATAAAGTACGATTCAGAAGTGAGTTAGAGCATGTGTTCAGGGCTCCGGAATGTGCAAAGTCTGTCAATAATGATCGAATCCGACCAGCCACTTGACGTGATGTTTGGTTGTTGATAAAGTGTTCGTGCCGGGCTCGCGTCCAGCGCCGCCCCCGGCCGCGGCGGAATCGAGTGATTTCCCGTGCCTTGCGCTCGGCCCCCGTGGGCCCTCAGAGAGTCCAGGTCCGCCCCGCGGACCCTCGGGACGACGAGGCCACCCCCGGCAGAAAAGGCAGGTGTTTCATGGCAGCGTCGTCGACCGCCCAGTCCTCCGCTCCCGCCGTTTCCAAGATCGCCAACAAGGTCGAGGTGAAGCTGGAGGACAAGGAAAAGTCGCAGGCCTTGGGGCGTGCCGTCTCCCAGATCGAGAAGACCTTTGGCAAGGGCTCGATCATGCGGATGGACGAGGCCGCGTACCTCAGCATCCCCGGCATCTCAACCGGCGCTCTCTCGCTCGATCTTGCCCTGGGCGGCAAGGGGATCCCGCGCGGGCGTATCGTCGAGATCTTCGGGCCGGAGTCGTCCGGCAAAACGACCCTGGCCCTGACGGTGGCGGCCCACGCGCAGCGCGAGGGCGGCGTGGCGGCGTTCATCGACGCCGAGCACGCGCTCGACCCCTCCTGGGCCCGCAAGATCGGCGTCAACATCGATGATCTCCTGGTGTCCCAGCCCGACACGGGCGAGCAGGCCCTGGAGATCTGCGAACTGCTCGTGCGCTCCAACGCGGTCGACATCATCGTCGTTGACTCCGTCGCGGCCCTGATCCCCAAGGCCGAGATCGAGGGCGAGATGGGCGACGCGGTCGTCGGCCTCCAGGCCCGCCTGATGTCCCAGGCGATGCGCAAGCTCACGGGCGTCATCGCCCGCTCCAACTGCACCGTCATCTTCATCAACCAGATCCGCGAGAAGATCGGTGTGATGTACGGCTCGCCCGAGACCACGACCGGCGGTCGGGCCCTCAAGTTCTACTCGTCGGTGCGCATCGACGTTCGGCGTACCGGCGCGATCAAGGAGGGCGAGGTCACCGTCGGCAGCCGCACGCGCGGACGCGTGGTGAAGAACAAGATCGCCCCGCCGTTCCGCGAGGCGGAGTTCGACATCATGTACAACGAGGGCATCTCGGCCGAGGGCGACCTGATCGACCTCGGCGTGGAGGCCGGCGTGGTGCAGAAGAGCGGCGCGTGGTACAGCTACGGCGAGGTGCGCGTGGGTCAGGGGCGCGAGGCGGCCAAGCAGTTCCTCCGCGAGAACACCGAGCTGGCCAAGGAAATCCGCCAGAAGATCCTGGCGATCAAGATGGCGCACGCTGCGCCGGCGGTTGTGGCCTCGAACGATGAGGACGAGGGCGACGAGGAATAAAAATCGGCCGCGAGTGTGAATGAGTCGGTGATCGACCACGCAATCGACAGGGCCCGCCGCGAAATCCGGCGGGCCCGTTCGTTGAGATTCGGCACGAAATCTCGCTGGCAGGACGTGCGGGAGCCGCGGGATCGCGACATCGCCTCCGGCGAGTCATCCGGGCACATCCAAAGGCTCCGGCGCGTCGCGGCGGTGTATCGCCTCGTCCCCGCGTCTCACGGGAGCGGCGTGGTGAACCTCTCGTTGCTCGTGCAGGAGCGTGCCGAACCGTCGTACATGGCGGCGTCGAACTTCCCCGGCTTTCCGGGCTTGGTCGCGTGGAATCGTCCGATGCGAGTCTCATGCTCGGGACGGCGGAAATCCAGCACGCCCGAAGTCTGCGTGGGCGGCGGCCCGTCGCTCTGCTGGTTCATCGCGGAATCGATCGCCACGGGCGTCGACGCCTGGAACTGGATGAGGTGGATTTTTGCGTGAACGCTCCGGCCGGGCGGCGGGTTGTCGAAGTCGTCGGGGTCGCCGGCGAAGCCCGAATGTCCGGTCGCGTTGACGGCGTAGGTGCGTGTGAGCGGCATGCCGTACCACGCGACGGCGCTGGGACAGACCAGCACCAGCTTCATCGCGTATTGCTCCGCGGGAGTGTCGCCGCGGGAGCCGAAGGTTGTCTGGACCACGATCGCCCAGTTGGGCAGCGTGGTGTAGGGGCGACCGAGCCCCGGCGAAAGTCCTTTGTACATGTCGGCGTAGGTGTCGAACGCGGTATGGACCTGCCGCAAGTTGGAAAGGCACGCGACCTGTCGCGCCGACTCCCGGGCCGTCGCCAAGGTCGGCAGGAGCACCGCGATCAGGATCGCGATCACGGCGATGACGACCAACAGCTCGATCAACGAGAACGCGCGGCGCACGGGTCGAGTGTACCGGGGTCGGGGCCGACGGCCAGCCCGCCGCAAAGGACATGGACGTAACCTATTCCGGGGCCAAGGGTGAGGCGGCCCAGTGCAGCTTGCTGATCAACGTGTCCCAGTACGTCGTTCGCGGATTCAGAACGAACCAGACCCCGTCGGGCGAACTCTCGATCCGCACGCGCTCGTGCTCCCGGAGCGGCTCGAGGATCTGTCCATCCAGCACCAGCGTTGTTCCCCGGCTTTCCGGCGTCGGCTCGTTGACACGATTGAGGCGCAGCTCCAGGGGGCTGTCTGACGGCACGACCAGCGGTCGGAAGCTGAGCGTGTGCGCCGCGATCGGCGTCAGGGTCAACGCGTCGACGCCCGGCGCCACGATCGGTCCGCCGGCGGAAAGGTTGTAGGCGGTCGAGCCCAGGGGCGTCGAGACAATCAGCCCATCGCCGCTGAAGGTGGGTCCGGTGATGCCGTCGATCGCCACGGTGACGGTGATGACTCGGAATGGCGGTCCCGCGGTGACGACCGCCTCGTTCAGGCACACCGCCTCAAAGCGTGGCGCGGTCGCGTGGCTCTCGAAGATACGCACCGAGATCTTCGGCATGCGTTTGAGACTCAGGGAGCCGTTCCCGAAGATGTGATCGGCGTGGAGGTCGAGCGACTCGAGATCAAACTCGGCCATGAAGCCGAGCTTTCCAAAGTTCACGCCGAGCATGGGGACACGAGATCCGGCGAGGCGCCGCGCCTGTCCCAGGAGCGTGCCGTCGCCGCCGAGCACGACGAGCAGATCACACTCGGGGAAGGGCTCCGGATCGTTGGTATCGCGCTCGCGGACGATGCTGCCGCGGCGCAGGATCATGTCGCGCACCAAGCCGGCGGCGTCGCTGGCCTCGCTCTTGCTGTGATTCACGACCAGAACGACGGATCGGCCCATAGAGAGTCATGGTAGCAGACCGGCGATTGGGCGTGCCCGTGGCGCCTGTTGCCATGCCAGACTCCACCGCGCGCCGGGCGGCTCGCCCGCCGCTTGGTCGATGGCGATTCGGCGCGTGAGCGAGTTACTCCACGTTCAGGCCGCGCAGGTACTCAGCGAGGTTGTTCTGCGCCGCCGTCAGGGCCTTGCGGGCGTTTGCGAGTTCATTGACCAGCTGGTCCATGCGTTCTTCCTGATCAGTGAGCTTCTGCATGTACTTGCGGTAGAGCTGGCTCGACTGGTCAATGTGCCCCATGTTCTCGCGGATGCGGGCCTGGTCCTGCGTCAATTCATTCCGTTCGGCGTCGAGCTTTGCGATCGAGCGTTCGACATCCTGGATCGCGGCTTGGCGTTTGGCCGCCTCGCGGAAGGCGTCAACGACCTTGTCCGACGCCTTGCCGTTCTTCGAGAGCTGGAGCAGCGTGTTGAGGTCATACGACAGCAGTTGTAGGTTCTGTCCCTGGGTGATCTCGCTGACGATCGTGAGCGGCGCGTTCCCGCCCGCGGCGATCGGCACGTCGAAACGATACAGGCTCTCCGTCTGGTCCGAGGGCTTCTGCGGCTCGACGAGCGTCCAGCCCATCATCCGGTCCTGCTCGACCACCACCGTCCGTTCGCGGGCCGTGTCCTTGTTCGTGAACGTGTACTTCTGGGTCGTGCGCGTCGTCGTGGTCTGCTGGAGCAGGCCGTCGACGATCTTCAGCTTGCGGACTTCGCTCGTCGAGGATTCCTCCAGCGACGCGACGACGTCAAGGTCGACCGCGTACGCGAGCAGGCGGCGATCGCCCGGCGCGATGTGCCCGATCTGCGCGTCGCCGGCGTAGGCCGCCCCGTCAAACACCGAGATCGGCCCGGGCAGGAGCTGGAGCTTCGTGGTGTTCTTGATCTCCACGCCGCGCATCGGGTTGGTCGGGTTATCGTTCCGGTTGTAGATGCTGACGCGCCGCCCCTCGATGTCGCCGCTGATGATGGGGAGCATCGCGGAGCGCTGGCGTTCGATGGTGACGGGCGACGTCAGCTCATACTGAAAGACTTCGCCCGACTCCTGGCCTTGGGCCATGGCCGCGGCGCTGTAGCTGGCCATGTCGCCGCCGGAGATCGGCCGCCCGGCCGAGCGTTCCATGGCCGACGCGGGTGCGGGGGCGTTTCGGCGCGCGGGCGACTTGGCGGCCGCCGGCTTGTCCTGGCGGTATTCCGCGTCGGCCTTCAATCCGCTCAGGTCTTCGGCGCCATCAATTCCCCCGGCATTGCCCGGCGAGGACGCCCACGCCCGTTCTCCCCCGCCCGTCCCCGTCGCATAGATCCGTGGCATCACGCCCGGGATCGTCGGCACGGGAACCTCCGGCCGCCCCATGTAGAGCGGCTCGTACAGGTCCATCCTGAAGCTCACCGGGCGTCCGCTCACGAGCGACAGCGATACGTTGTTCCAGTCCTCGTCGGTTGTGTTCTCGACGATCGCCCACCCCTGCATCACGACCTTGGGCTTCTTGTCTTGCCCGAGTTCGGGGAGCACGAGGCGATAGCTCGTCTTCCAGACGGGCATTTCCTGCACATAGCTCACGACGATATCACGAGATCCCTTGCCGCGCAGGTGGATGTCGACGGTCTTGGTGCGATCGGCGCGATACTCGGCGAGCGTGCCGAGGGCCTTGGTGAGTTCCTCGTTGAGGGCCGGGTCATCCAGCGTTACGTTTGTCGCCGTTCTCAGGCTCACCGAGCGGATGCCCTTGTCCGTGACGAGGTTGAGGTACGGGACCTTGATCGGCTCTTTCGACTCTCCCTGTGCCTCGGCGCGTACCTCAACGCCGAGGATGGTGCCGCTGACCGCGCCGTCGGCCGTCGTCACGCTCACCTTGGAGCCGCGGAGTTGCCCGAGCAGGTCGGTCATGCCGGGGTTGCTGGAGATGTCAATGCCAAAGGACGCGAGTCGCCGATCGAGCGGCTCTTTGGACCCATAGGCGACGCCCGCGATCTGACCTCCCGAGAGGTCGAGCACCACCATGGATTTGAGAATGTCGTTGATCTGGTCGGTCTTGAAGCGGAGCTGAACATCCGCGTCGCTCTCGACGCTGCCGCGACGCTCAAAGGACCCGACGCCCGAGCGGTACATCACGATCCGCCGGATCGCCAGCGTGTCCTTGATCGCGATCGGCTCGTGGAACAGCGCGCCCGCCGCGGATGCGAGCGCCGCGTCAACACGCACGCCGCCCACCGGCGGCTGCGTCCTTTCTTCCTGCGGTCCGGCCTGTATGTCCCGCTCGAAGAAGGCGATGCCAAGGGCCAGACCAGCGATCGAAACCAGGGCCAGCGGAGCAAACGGGCGACGCGTGATGCGCATGAGGATTCTCCAGAAGGAAGCGGCACGGGCATTGTCGGCCCGTCCACCGCTCTGACATGAATGTACTCGCGGGTGGCGGGGAAGTTCGTCACGCCCTCGTAACGCGGCTCGTATAGTCTCGCCGCATGACGCCACCTCCCGCCGCGGGCGCGACGCCGGACGCGGTCGATCGTTTGCCCCTGCTCACCGAATCCGAACGTGCCGCGTTGGCGCGTGAGCTGATCAATTGCCTCGACGGCGAGGTTCGGTTCGGTGCGCACGATCGCATGTTGTACGCGACCGATGCTTCGCTCTATCAGGTCGAGCCCATCGGCGTTGTGATCCCCGCCGAAATCGGCGACGCCGTGCGCGCCGTTGAGTTCTGCGCCGCCCGGTCCCTTCCGATCCTGCCCCGGGGCGGGGGGACGAGCCTCGCGGGGCAGTGCACCAACCGTGCCGTCGTCATCGACTTCTCGCCCAACTGCCGGGCGATCCTGGCCCTCGATCAGGCCAACCGGCGCGTGCGCGTCGAGCCGGGCATCACGGTCGATGATCTCAACGACGCGATCGCGTCCAGCGGGCTGTTCTTTGCTCCCGACCCCGCCACGTCGCGTCACGCGAACATCGGCGGGTGCATCGGCAACAACGCCGCGGGGGCTCGCTCCATCCGCTACGGGCGGACCTCTGAGAGCCTCATCGCGGTCGACGTCGCGCTGGCGGACGGCTCGCGCCATCGCCTCGCCGAGGGCTCGTGCGCGGCCGATCCGAAGCTCCTCGCCATCGCCTCGCGCGTCTGCACCATCATCGCCAACCACGCGCCGCTCATCCGCGGGCGCTATCCGAAGACCGTCCGTCGCAACGCGGGGTACAACCTCGATCTCATCCTTGCCCAGATGGAGCGTGCCGCTCCCGTTCGCGCGGACTTTGGCTCCCGGGACATGGAAGCATGGCTTCGTGCCGTCAACCTCGCACACCTGGTCTGCGGCAGCGAGGGAACACTCGCCGTCACCCTCGGCGCGGAGCTGGCGCTGCATCCGATCCCAAAGGCCAGGGGCCTTGCGGTGGTTGCGTTCTCTTCGCTCGATGACGCGATGGACGCGGTCAACCCGATCTTGACCACAGGGCCGACCGCGATCGAACTCCTCGACGACACCGTCATCGACCTCGCCCGCGCGAACACCGAGTATCGGCGCTATGTCGACCTCATGCCCGCGCCGCGCGAGGGCGAGCTGCGCGCGATCCTGTATGTCGAGTACTCCGCCGCGTCGTCGCGCGATGAACTTTCCGAGAGATTCGCGGCGTTGCAACGAGCGGTCCCCGCCAAGGCCGTCGCGTGCCATACCGACGCGGCCGCCATGCTCCAGGCCTGGAAACTCCGCAAGGCCGGAGAGCCCCTGCTGCACGGCATTCCCGGGAATCGCAAGCCGCTGACATTCGTCGAGGACAACGCCGTTCCCGTCGAGCGACTCCCCGAGTTCGTCAGGCGATTCCGAGCGATCGTCGAGCGGCACGGCACGCGCGCCGCGTTCTATGCCCACGCCTCGGTGGGAGTGCTCCATGTGCGCCCGCTGCTCGATCTGCACGATCCCGACGATCGCGCCCGCATGAGGTCGATCGCTGTCGAGGTCGCGGATCTTGCCCGTGAACTGGGCGGCGTCATGTCGGGGGAGCACGGCGACGGGCGCGTCCGCTCGCCGCTCCTTGAGCGCTTCTACGGCCCTGAGCTCATGGGCGCCATGCGAGACGTGAAGCTCGCCTTCGATCAGCGCAACCTGCTCAACCCCGGCAACATCGTCGCGATCGGAGGCCCGCCCACGCCGATCGACAGCATGACCACGCGCCTCCGCATCATGCCCAATCCGTCACGCCCGCAGATCGCGTTCCCGCGCGTCGAGACGTTCTATGACTACACCGACCAGCACGGCTACTACGCCGCCGTGGAGATGTGCAACGGCGCGGGAGTCTGCCGGAAGAAGCAGGGTGGCACGATGTGCCCGTCGTATATGGCGACCCTCGATGAGCGTCACTCCACCCGGGGGCGAGGGAACGCCCTTCGGCTTGCCATCACGGGACAGCTCGCGGCCCCTGACGAGGCATGGGCCGACCCCGAAACCATCAAGACGCTTGATCTCTGCCTCTCGTGCAAGGCCTGCAAGACCGAGTGCCCGAGCAACGTCGATATCGCCAAGCTCAAGAGCGAGTACACCGCGCAGCGATACCGCACGCGGCGACCACCGCTCGGCGTACGCCTGATGGCAAGCCTTCGTATCTTGAATCGCATCGGATCGATCACGCCGGCGCTAGCGAACAGGATCGCCGCGATGTGGCCTTCGCGCTTGCTCGCGAGCGCGATCGCCGGCATCGACCCGCGCCGCTCGCTCCCCAGGTTCAGCACTTCGCTCGCCTCGCGCTGGAGCGACCCGGGGCTTCGTGTCTCTGGCACGCTCAACAGCGCCGTGTCCCGCCCGCACGTCGCTCTGTTCGGCGATTGCTTCGCCATGTACAACGAGAGCGGTCTCGGGCTTGCGGCCAAGCGCGTGCTTGAAGCGCTCGGCTATCGAGTCTCGCTGGCCAATGCCGGTTGCTGCGCGCGCGTCAAGATCTCGCTGGGTCTTCTGGGAGAGGCCATCGACGAGGCCGACGCGACGCTCGATAGTCTCCGGCCGCTGATTGCCGATGCCGACGTTCGCGCGATCCTCTTCCTGGAGCCCTCCTGCCTGTCCGCGGTGCGTGACGATTGGCTCTCGCTCAGGCTTCGCACGCCGATGGCGATACGCCGTGCACTTGCCAACAAGGCAATGCTGGTCGAGCAATTCATTGATGCATCTTGGGACTCGCATCCGTTCCGTCCCGCGTCGCAGCCGGACGGACCGGCCGTGCTCCTTCACGCGCACTGTCATCAGAAAGCGCTCTGGGGCGCGGAGTCGAGTGCCGCGGCGCTCCGGCGTGCGGTGGGGGTCCGGCTGAGGGTTCTCGATACCGGTTGCTGCGGCATGGCCGGATCGTTCGGCTTCACACGCTCGCGATACGACCTGTCAATGAGAATTGGAGAGCTGGCGCTGTTTCCTGCATTGCGAGTCGCGGCACGCGGTTCGATTTTCGTGGCGCCGGGAACATCGTGCCGCCACCAGATCCACGACGGCGTGGGCGCGACGGCGGTCCATCCGGTCGAACTCCTGGATCGACTTTGGTGCGGATCATCGCCGGGATAGCGGTCCTTTGGAAGGTTCTGGAGTTCACTCGCTCGCCGGTAAACTCTCATGGGCCGGGGACATCGGCCACACCAGGCGTTGGAACGTCACACGGGCCGATTTCGCGGCGTGCCTGCGTGGCGGGGTCATACTCGTAGAGCACGCCCGGTTGCTCGTCCTTGCACTGCTTGTGCGAGCCGTCGCAGATCGGGAACCTTCGCGATACGCCGCACGCGCACAGCGAGATCGGTTTCAGGTTGCCATGTTCGTCGCGAGGAAACTGCGACGGATCGAGCTTGATCGAGGCCGCGGCGTGGAAAATCACTCGTCGTGCCATTCGTACCTACTCAGGGGTTTATGCCGGGCTGGGCACCGAGCGGAGCGCCGAGCGAACCAGGTCGGCGACGGGTGTTCCCGTGCGGCCGGAGCCTCCGCGCGCGACAATGCGGTGCACGCACACCGGCTCGACATTCGCGATGACGTCATCGGGCACGACGTAATCGCGTCCGGCGTACAAGGCGGTGGCGCGGGCGGCCTGGGCGAGGGCGAGGGCGCCGCGGGGCGAGAGTCCGAGATGAATGGCCTCGTGATTGCGAGTCGCGCCGGCGAAGGCGACGATGTATTCCAGGATCGACTGGTCGACGCGGATAAGATCCACCCGGTCCTGAAGCTCAATGACCTGGGCGCGCGAGATGACGGGCTTCAGGTCGTGGAGCGTGCCGTTGGCCGGCCGAACGTCGAGGACTCGCAGTTCGTCCGCGGGGGAGGGATACCCGACGTTGATCCGCATGAGGAATCGGTCGAGCTGGTTTTCCGGGAGCGGGTAGGTGCCCTCAAACTCGTACGGGTTTTGTGTCGCCACGACCATGAACGGTCGTTCGAGCTCAATCGAGCGGCCGTCGACCGAGACGGTGGCCTCGTTCATCGCCTCCAGCAGCGCCGATTGCGTCCGTGGTGGCGTGCGATTGATCTCGTCGGCCAGCACGATGTTCGCGAAGATTGGCCCGGGCTTGAACGTGAACTGCCCGGTCGAGCGATCGAACACCGAGACGCCGATCACGTCCGAAGGCAGCATGTCCGGCGTGAGTTGGACTCGGGAGAACGAGCAATCCATGCTCCTGGCCAGAGCCGTCGCCAGCACCGTCTTGCCAACCCCCGGCACGTCCTCGATCAGCACGTGTCCGCGTCCCAGAACGCAACAGATGAGGTGGTCGACGGCCTCACGGCTTCCCAGGAACACCCGCCGGACGTTGTCCCTCAGGGCACGAATTCGCTCGATCGATTCGGTCATTCCGGCGTGCGTCATCCAGCGTCCTCGGGTATTCTGATGCTGCCTCGCGGGGAGTATACGGCCGCCCTGCAACGCGGAAGGACGACCGAACCGTTGACCAACGACGGATTCAGACATCCCGTGGAACTGTCCGATCAATCCGTGCGCCCGGATGCCCTGGCGCGAGAATTGACCGGAGATCTTCGCTGCGCCAAGTGCGGATACAACCTCAAAGGACTGTCGGTTCGATCGGTCTGCCCCGAGTGCGGATTGGCGATTCCGGCCACGGTTCTTGCGAAGATCGACCCCCACGCCGCGGAGCTTCGCCCGATTGTCTGGCGCGTCCCCATCGCGCTGGGACTGGTCGTCTGGGCGGCGGCTGGTCTGCTGGCGGCGTGCATCCTGTGGCTGCTCAGGACCGAGGATCTGGCCACCCTGTTCGGAGTCTCGTCGCCGATCCCTGAGAACGTCTCGACTCAGCTCGGCGATCTCTCGGTCGTCTTGGTCGGCATCTCCGGGCTCGGCGCCATGGCCTTTGTCCGTCCTCATGCCGGCATTCCGGCACGACAGATTCTCTGGGCCTCGCTCTCGGTTGTTGCGTATGTTCCGCTCGTGATGGCCCTGCACCGGCTGTTGTCGGTGTTCAACATCGCGATCCCCACGCCGTACTTCGGCCCCACTCCCGTGTCTGCGACTCGCGTTCTGCTGCGCCTTGCCATCGGCGCCTGCGTGCTCCTGATCGTTCTTGGAATTCGCCCCAACGCCCGCCTGCTGGTCGCCAGGTCGATGCTCATGCGTTCGGGAAAGGTCGACCGCCAGACGCTCTACGGCGTCGCCGGCGCCGTCGGGGTCACGATGCTCGGCGACCTGATCCACCTCACGAGCACGCTGGGAACGGGCTCGCCGGGCTCGATCACGCGACTCGCCGGCACCGCCCTGATCGGCGTGGGGTCGCTCCTGACCACGCTGGGCTTGCTCGGCCTCCTGATCGATGGCCTGCGGATCATGCCGGCGATCATCGCCACCCCGCTCTCGGAAGAGGACGTCATCGGGCCGCGTGCCGCCCAGGAGTTCAAGCCCCACGAGCGGCTCCCAAAATCGTGACCAACGACCATGACTCCCCGGCAGCAGCGAGAGTTTGACGCGATATTGGAGCGGGTGATCGACTCTCTTCCTCCGCCCATCGTCGCGTTGCTCGACGAGGTTCCGGTGATCGTCCAGGACCGCCCGTCCCTGGACCAGCTCCGCGACCTTGGGATCGATCCCTCGGATGAGGACGAGGTTCTTTCGCTGTGCGGGCTGCACACCGGCGTCGCCAACACGGAGCGGTCCGTCGATGCCGCCGACATGCCCAGCGATATCCACCTTTTCCGCGATGGAATCCTCGACCTGATCGGCGGCTGGGATGCCCCGGATGCGCGGGCGGCCCTCGAGGAGGAAATCCGCGTGACACTTCTGCACGAGATCGGCCACCAGTTCGGCCTCGACGAGGACGATCTGGACCGCCTGGGCTACTCCTGAAGCATCCCTTGCAACGTGAGCGGGCGATGACCGGTACGATTCGCGGTGGAAGCGTTGGGTGCTCCCGGAGGTATGCGATGAAGCGATTGATGGCCGCGCTGGTCGTGTCTGTGTTCTCGATCGTCCCGATGGCCGTTGCGCAGCCGGGGGGAGCTGGAAAGCCCGGGGCGCGTGTCGTGACGCTCGATCTCGAGGGCGCATTGCGTGAGCGCCCCGGGCCGCTGGACTGGCTGATGGAAGGAGACTCGGAGCCGACGTTTCGCGCGGTGATCGAGGCGCTCCACAACGCGTCGACATCCGACAAGATCGACGCGATCCTGATCCGCCTCAAGGATCCAGAACTGAAGGTTTCACAGATCGAAGAACTCGGCTCGGCCCTCTCACGCGTGCGAGCGGCGGGGAAGAAGATTCTCGTGTTTGCCGAGGCCTATGGGAACGCTGAGCTGCTCCTTGGCTCCTACGCGGACCGTGTGATCGCGCAGTCGGGCGGCCCGGTCTCGATGCCCGGCATGTACATGGAAGAGATGTTCCTGGCCGACACCCTCGCGTGGGCGGGCGTCAAGGCCGACATGGTCCAGGTTGGCGACTACAAGGGCGCCGCCGAGCAGATGGGTCGCGCAGCTCCCAGCCCGCAGTGGGACCAGAACATCAACCAACTGCTGGATTCCCAGTACGCGAACCTCCGCGATGAGATCAAGCGAGGGCGCGGCATGACGGATGCGCAGCTCGATGCCGCCATGGAGAAATCCTGGATGACCGACGCCGCGTCCGCCGTCAAGCTCGGCCTGGTGGATGAGGTGGTGGACCTGCCGAACCTCTCCGATGATCTTGCCAAGGGGCTCGGCGGGACAATCGCCTGGTCCGGCGGCCTCATCAAGACCAAGCGCCAAGGCCCGTCCATGGACAATCCCTTCGCGATCTTCCAGAAACTCTCCGAGAAGCCCAAGACGTCGCCCGATGGAGACGCGATCGCCGTCCTGCATATCGACGGCGTGATCGTCGATGGTGACAGCTCGTCGGGCGGCCTCTTCGGCGGCGAATCGAACGTCGGCAGCCGGACCATCCGCAACGCCATCGAAGATATTCTCGAGAACGACAACTTCAAGGGCTGCGTCGTTCGAATCGACTCGCCCGGCGGATCCGCGACCGCCAGCGAAGTCATGTGGCAGGGTCTGCGCCGCCTCGCGGCTAAAAAGCCGGTCTGGGTGAGCGTGGGCTCGATGGCCGCCTCGGGCGGTTACTACTGCGCCGTGGGCGCCGACAAGATTTATGTCAATCCCTCCAGCATTGTGGGCTCGATCGGTGTCGTCGGCGGGAAGCTCGCCATGCAGGGCCTTTACGAGAAGCTCAAGGTCAACGTTGTCACTCGTGCCCGCGGACCCCGCGCGGGAATGTTCCGGTCCACCGCACCCTGGTCGCCCGAAGAGCTCGACATGGTCCGAGGAAAGATGAAAGAGACCTACGACCTCTTTACCTCCCGAGTCAGCGCCGGGCGCAAGGGCATTGATCTGTCCAAGACGGCCGAGGGACGCTTGTTCAGCGGTTCGTTGGCCGTGGGCCTGAAAATGGCCGACAAGGTCGGTGGCCTCAGCGACGCCATAGCCGACATGGCCGATTCGCTCTCGCTGACCAACTACGAGGTGATGGACCTGCCGGGGCCAAAGCCGCTGGACGAGGTGATCCGCGACGCCATGAAGGGCTTTGCCACAGCGCCGGTCCGCGGCAGCGAGGCGATGCAGCCGATCGCGGCGATCGCCCGACAGATCGTCGGACCTCGCGCGTGGCCGGCCGTCCGCGACGGCATGAACGCCATGATGCTGCTCCGCGAGCAGCCCGTCATCCTGATGTCCCCGAGCGTCATCGTGACTCGCTAACCGGGCTCACCAGGCAAGCGTTCAGAGCATTCAGCGCTGTGGCAGAAGCGATCGGTACGTCAAAACCCGCCGCTCCCCGGCTTCCTCCGGGCCCATGCCCTCCAATGATTCGCCGCACGGAGGCCCCATGGCGCGATCCCACAAACTACGGACCACTCAAGGTCCGCGACTGAAATCCAATCAGTCGGAGATGCCGGCACCCGCCGCACGCGAACCCGCCTGGACCGTGCCGACGCCTCTCCCGGCGCCGCTGACGCCGCCCGATTCATTCCTCGCGCAGGCAAAGGAATTGGGACTGGAATTCGACGACGGCGATCTCTCTCGCCTCGGCCTGTTTCTTGCGCTCCTGCTTGATGCCAACAAGGCCTTCAACCTCACCGCCGTCCGGGACCCCGGTGAGGCATGGACCCGCCACATTCTCGATTCGCTCACCCTCATCCCTGTTCTGGCCGAACTCCCAGAGCACTCGCGCGTGATCGACGTGGGCTCCGGCGGCGGGCTCCCCGGCATTCCACTGGCCATCACCATGCCCTCGCTGCGCTTGACGCTGCTGGAGGCGACGAGCAAGAAGGCCGCGTTCCTCAGCGACATTCGTGCGCCCCTCTCTCTCAACAACACCGAGGTCCTCAACCAGCGTGCCGAGTCCGCCGCCCACCTGCACAAGGCCGACGGACATCGCGAGAAATACGGCGCCGCGATCGCCCGCGCGGTCGGGCCGCTCGCCGTGATCGCCGAACTGACCTGCGGCTTCGTTGAAGTGGGAGGCTTTATTGCCCTTGTGAAGGGCGAGAAGGCCGAGCAGGAGCTCGAGGAAGCGGCCAAGGCGATCTCGCTCCTGGGGCTCTCGCACGTCGGCACGATCCCGACTCCGACGGGTCGCATCGTGGTGCTCGACAAGGTGAAAGCCACGCCGCGGACGTACCCGCGCGCCGATGGCGAGCCCAAGCGAGTTCCCCTGGGTGTGAAGCGGTCCTGATCATTTTTCCGCGACTTCAAGACGATGCCCGATGCGATCGAGTCCATCTTTGCTCCCGGCGGAGTGCTGAGCCGCAAGCTTGGTGATCATTTCGAGCCGCGGAATCAGCAGCGCGACATGGCGGTGGCCGTCGCGAAGGCGTTCCGCGAGCGATCGCACCTCCTGGTTGAAGCCGGCACGGGCGTGGGCAAGTCGTTCGCGTATCTGATCCCGGCGATCAAGCGTTGCCTCGAGCACAACGAGATCGTGGTCATCGCGACCAACACGATCGCGCTGCAAGAGCAGCTCATCACGAAAGACATCCCGTTGCTCTCGGGCCTGCTCGATCCCGACCTGCCGGGAGATGATGACCCGAATGTTGAGCCCAGGCCGCGGCTGCGCCCCGTGCTCGTGAAGGGCCGGGGCAACTACGTGAGCGTGCGTCGCCTGAAGCTCGCGTCCGAGCGTCAGGTGAAGCTGCTGGGCGATCCCGCCGCGCGACGTTCGCTCCACGTCATCGAGGACTGGGCCTACGAGACCAAGGACGGAACGCTCTCGACGCTCCCGCCGCTGGAGCGTCCCGGCGTCTGGGACAAGGTGCAGAGCGACTCGGGCAACTGCATGGGGCGTCGCTGCCCGACGTTCGAGCAGTGCTTCTACCAGCGCGCGCGACGGAGGATGGAGGCCGCGAACCTGCTGGTGTGCAATCACGCGTTGTTCTTCTCCGACCTGGCGCTGCGCTCGCAGGATGTGGGGTTTCTTCCGGCGTATCACCACGTCGTGCTGGACGAGGCGCACAACATCGAGGATGTCGCATCCGAGCATTTCGGGATCTCCCTCGCCGAGGGACGCGTGATGCATCTGCTCACGACGCTGCACCACCCGCGGACCGGCCGGGGTTATCTGTCGCAGTTGCAACTCCTGAGCAAAGACAGTGCGCCGGTCGAGCGGGCGATCCGCCTTGTTTCTGACGCCGCCGACGCGACGCGCGCGTTCTTTGAGTCGCTCATCGCCGAGTCGCTGAAGGACGCGCCGACGGGCGAGCGATTGAGCAGCGGCCCGCGGACCACGCGGCTGCGCCGGGCAGCGTGTGTTCCCAATATCCTCTCGCCCGCGATGCGCGATCTCTCGCTGCGACTCAAGGGGCTGAAGGAGTCCGCGGCGGGAGACGCCGACCGGTTCGAGTTGAACGCCTACGCGATCCGGGCCCAGATGATCGCCGACGAATGCGACGCGCTGGTCGACCAGGCGATGCCTGGCTCGGTCTACTGGATCGAAGTCGGTGGCAACGACGACGAGGGCGCACGCTACCAGAAGATCACGCTGGCCTGCGCGCCGATCGAGGTCGCGCCGATCCTGAAGGAGCGGCTCTTCTCGCGCGAGCACAGCGTCGTGCTGACGAGCGCCACGCTCTCCACCACGCGGGGCGAGGGCGCGTTCGAGCACGCGATGAGGCGGCTGGGGTGTGACGGTGCCGCCACGCTGCAGCTCGGAAGCCCGTTCGACTATTCCCGTCAGGCCAAGGTCATCATCGATCGATCCCTCCCCTCGCCCAAGGCGAGCGGGCACACCGACGCGCTGGCCAGATCCGTGCTCCATCATGTGCTCGAGACCGACGGCGGAGCGTTCGTGCTCTTCACCAGCTTCGCCACGCTCAACGCGCTGGCGCGTCGCCTGCGCGGCCCGCTCGGCGAGCGCGGCATCACCCTCCTGGCGCAGGGGCTCGACGGATCGCGCCAGGCGATCCTCGAGCGGTTCCGGGCCGAGCCGCGCGCGGTCCTGTTCGGTGCGGCGTCGTTCTGGCAGGGGGTCGATGTACGCGGCGATGCGCTGCGCAACGTGATCATCACCAAGCTGCCGTTCGAGCCCCCCGATCGTCCTCTGACGCAAGCACGGGTCGAGTTGATCGAATCGCGAGGCGGTGATGCGTTCCGCGAGGATTCGCTGCCGCGTGCCGTGATCCGCTTCAAGCAGGGCTTCGGGCGTCTGATCCGCTCGGCGAGCGACACGGGACGCGTGGTGGTTCTTGACCCGCGCATCGCCACGTCCGGCTATGGGCGTGCGTTCCTGGCGGCGCTGCCCCAGGACGTCCCGGTGACGGAGTTTCCTGAGCGGGAGAGCGACGTCACGCCGTCTGAACCCGAATAAAACCCAGACATTTGCGAGTGTGGACCTGCTTCTGGCTATCATCGGGGCCGACAGTCGATGGGTTGTCGTTCGCATTGTCGAAGAAGTCCGACGCGGCGGAGCTGGTCGGGCGTCAGTCTGGAAACCGAGGCAGCATCGCGTGTCGTCGGAACTGTCCGGCGTCTCGATGCACGGGCGTTGGCAAGCGACGAGTCCCGTGCCGCCGGACCAGGAAGGAGACTTTCGTGCTCGGACGCGTCTTTAAGGCCTATGACGTGCGCGGGACGTATCCAGACCCGCTGAACGAAGCGCTGGCGTGGCAGATCGGGTATGGGTGCTCGAAGTTCCTGCTGGCGGACGCGCACGCGGCGGGCGAGACGTCGCCCATGATGAAGAACATCGTGGTGGGACGAGACATGCGTTCGTCCAGCCCCTCGCTGACCAAGGCGCTGGTCTCGGGCATGACCGATCACGGCGCGAATGTCATCGACCTGGGCATGGTCGATACGTCGATGATCTACTTCGCGGTGAACCACCTCGATTGCGCCGGCGGCGTGATGGTGACGGCAAGCCACAACCCTCCCCAATACAACGGCTTCAAGGTCTCGAAGCGAAAGGCCAAGCCCGTCGGCGAGACGACGGGGTTGGCGGAAGTCCGCAAGCACGCCGCCATGGTCGACAAGGCGACCATGGTTCCCGCCAACGGGAGGATCGAGTCCCGTGACCTTTGGCCGGCCTACGCGAAGCATGTTCGATCGTTCCTGGACACGACCGGCAAGGACGGCAAGGCCGCCCCGCTGAAGATCGTGATCGACGCGAGCAACGGCATGGCGGGAACGATGATCCCCAGGATTTTCGGGAAAGCCGCGGCGGGCGGATTGGGCGCCGCGCCGGGGTTGCAGATCATCGAACTCAACTTCGAGAACACCAAGGGCGTGTTTGCGCACGAACCGAATCCGTTGGTGGCGGCGAACCTGAAGCAATTGCAGGACGCCGTCCTGCAGAACAAGGCCGATCTGGGCGTGTGCTTCGACGGCGACGCGGATCGCTGCGTGCTGGTGGACGAGAAGGGTGTGGTCGTCGGGTGTGATCACCTCACCGCGCTGCTGGCCAGGCACTTTCTTGCGAAAAGGCCCGGGGCGGCGATCGTGTATGACCTGCGATCGACCAAGGCCGTGGAAGAGGAAATCAAGGCCGCGGGCGGCAGGCCGGTGCGTTCGCGCGTCGGCCACGTGTTCATGAAGAACGCGATGGCGGAGCACCAGGGCGCCTTCGGCGGCGAGCTTTCGGGGCACTTCTACTTCGCGGACAACTTCAACGCCGACTCAGGCGCGATCGCGATGGCGGTGGTGATCTCGCTGCTGGCCAAGTCGGGCAAGTCCATGAGCCAGCTCGTCGCGCCCCTGGCGCGCTATCCGCAGTCGGGCGAGATCAACTTCCAGATCGAGGATAAGGACGGCGCGCTCAACCAGTTGCGCCAGGCGTTCGGCCCGTCGTCGCCGGCGCGCGGCGTGGTGGACGAGCTCGACGGCGTGACGATCGATTGTTTCGCTGGCCAGGGCTGGTGGTGCAACGTCCGCAAGAGCAACACCGAGCCCTTGCTGCGCCTCAACTGCGAGGCCAAGGACAAGCGGACGCTGGAGAAGATCCTCGCCCAGATCGCGCCGATGCTGGGCAAGAGGGTGGATCACTAGAAGGTTGGTGATGCACTGGGCACCAGGCGCTCGGAAGGAAGCGGCGGAGTATCTGAGTGGCCGAGTGACTGGCCGGCAAGGTGTCCGAGCGAAGAAAGGACAGAACCGGCGGAGTGAGCAGGTGATGTGACGGGCGGTGTGGTGGTGCTTACGTTGCGGCTTTGATGATTCCTCTTGGGATTGACCCCGATGCCTCGTGGCTAGTGCTTATCCCCAATGACGCTCAACGAATTTCTCAGTCACTGGTCGATCACAGAGAACCCGTTTCGCGGCGAGGAAGCCCGCAACGACGCGGTGTTCGTGCGCATGACCGGCTCGGGCGGGCTCAGGGGCACCGGCGCCAAGCTCGTGGAACTGCAGACCGATACGCTGGCGTTTCCACCGCCCAGCCACCCGCTCGCGTCGTTCCACTCGGACTTCGACAAGGTGCTCGGCGACCTGCACCGCCCGAGTACGTCGATCGTGTTCGGCGAAAAGGGGAGCGGCAAGACGGCGATTCGCCTGCAGATCGCGGCGCGCGTCGCGCAGCACAACGCGGAGCACCCCGCGGCCCGAGTGCTGATGGTCGCGTACGACGATCTCAACCCGTTCCTGGCGCGACTCCACGAGCGCGTGGGCGGAAAGACGCCGCTGGAGAGCTTCCAGCAGATGAGGCTCGTCGACCACATGGACGCGATCCTGCACACGGTCGTGCCGCGGCTGGTCGACGCGATTCTTGGATTGCGGGCGCAGGACGATCCGATCGACCTTGGCGCTGATGTGAAGCGGGTGGCGCGGCGGCTCGATCGCTACGACGTGCGCGATCTCCTGCTGCTGCAAGCACTCTACGACCGCCCGGAGCAGGCGGAGCATCGCACGGCGGAACTGCGGCGGCGGCTGAGCGCGTGGCGGTCGATGAGCGTGGTGCTGGGCGACACGCTCGTGCTCGTCGGCCCCGTCATGCTCGCGGCATTGTTCGTGTGGGGGCGGTTCTTTCAGCCTGGCTGGCTCACCGGCGATTGGCCGGTGTATGCGCTGGCGGGGCTGGGCGCGCTGTGGCTGATCTTTGCGATCAAGCACGGCGTGTGGGATCGATTCAGGCTGGCGCGGACGTGCGGCAGGATCAAGAAGCAGCTTCGGGTGTTGTCGCGCTCGTCTCGCTCGTGGGCTAGGTCGCTGCGCCAGCTGCCGGCGGGCTGCCGCGACCCCGAGGTCCTCCCGATCGGCGACACGGACGAGGTTCGCTATTCGCTGTTTTCGAGGCTCCGTCGGCTCATCGGCGCGTTCGGGTACACGGGCATGCTGGTCGTGATCGATCGCGTCGACGAGCCAACACTCGTCTCGGGCGATGCCGACCGCATGCGGGCGATCACATGGCCCCTGCTGAACAACAAGTTCCTTCAGCAGGAAGGTCTCGGCGTCAAGATGCTGCTGCCCGTCGAGTTGCGCCACGCGCTGTTCCGCGAGTCGAGCGCCTTCTTCCAGGATGCGCGGCTCGACAAGCAGAACATGATCGAGCGCCTGACGTGGACCGGGCCGATGCTGTACGACCTGTGCAACACGCGGCTTCAGGCCTGTCGACCGGCCGGCTCGCCGCAGCTGGCACTGCTGGATCTCTTCGCGGAGGACGTGACGAGGCAGGACGTGGTGGATGCGCTGGACCAGATGCACCAGCCGCGTGATGCGTTCAAGTTCCTGTACCGCTGCATGACCGAGCACGCGAGCAACGTGACGAAGGACCAGAACGCGTGGCGGATACCGAAGCTGACGCTCGACCAGATTCGGAAACAGGAGGCCGACCGGGTGCAGCAGTTGCATCGCGGGATTCGCCCGGCGTAGGGCCAAAGAGACGGCGCCATCGACTACCGGACGCGCTGGAGGCGTGCGTACTCCAGCACGAGTGTCTTGACGCCGATCCCCTGAAAGTTGATCTTGGCGCGGGCATTCGGCCCGGCCTCGATCGACTCCACTCGCCCCGTGCCGAATTGCGGGTGACGCACAAGAGATCCGACCGGGAAGGGGACGGCGGTTGCCTGGGAGACGCGAGGCCTGACGTGAATCTCGTCGCGTTCGAGGTGTGGCTCTTGGCGCAGCGCGCTCGCGCCAGCGCCGAAAGAGTCCGTCATACCTGATTGGTCTGAGAGCGTGACACCCTTGGTTCCGATCTCGCCGAGGAACCTGCTCGGGATGGTGCGCTCGGGCAGGCCGCGTGTGGTTCGGTACTTGGCGCTCGTGAGAAGCAGCCGGCGCATCGCGCGGGTGATGCCGACGAAGCACAGGCGACGCTCTTCCTCCATCTGCGCCTCGGATTCGGCGGCGCGGAGGTGGGGGAGCATGCCCTCCTCAAGTCCGATGATCGCCACGGCCGGGAACTCCAGGCCCTTGGCGGCATGGAGCGTCATCATGGTCACCGCGCCCTGGGTTGGGTCGATGGCGTCGGCGTCGGCGACCAGAGAGACAGATTCGAGATACGCGCGGAGCATTGCAAGCGTCGAATGCGGATCGAGCCCCGCGGCTCCGGCTGAGATCGGCGCCGGATCGCCCTCGGGGTCGTATTCGAGCTCAAACTGGCGTGCCGACGAAACAAGTTCGGCGAGGTTGTCGAGGCGCTCCTCGTCGGATTCGCTCTTGCTGGTGTGGGCCTGGGCGCTGTACATAGTCTCCAGGCCGGATTCCTTGATGACACGCTCGACGAGCGTGGCCAGAGACTCCGCGGCGCCGTGCGGCGTTCCGAGGAAGCCCTCGACGCCCGTCCATGCGTCGTACATCTCGCAGAACTTCCGGCACGAGGCAGCCGCGCGGGCGGTGATCCCAACGGATTGGGACGAAGCGGCGCGGATGGCCTCGAAGAGGGTGATGCGCTGCGCGGCGGCCAAGGCTTCGAGCTTGTCGAGCGAGGCAGCGCCAAGGCCGCGCGTCGGCACGTTCAGGATGCGCGAGAGCGAGACGGAATCGGCGGGGTTGGCCAGGACGCGGAGGTAGGAGAGGGCGTTCTTGACCTCCTCGCGCTCGTAGAAGGCCGTGCCGCGAGCGATGACGTAGGGGACGCCCGCGGCGCGGAGCGCGTCTTCCATGACGCGTGAGAGCGCGTTGGTGCGGTAAAAGACGGCCATGTCGCGCCAGGCGAGCCCGGCCTGCGTGCGCATCCCAAGGCCGCGCGCCTCGTGCCTGTGGCGGAGCCAATCGACGACGACCATGGCTTCGTGCTGTTCGTCCCGGCAGAGGATGGCCTCGACGTTCTCGCCGCCGGGCGTGCTCGTAAAGAGCGGCTTGTGCTTGCGGCGCTTGTTGTGCCGGATGAGCGTGTCCGCGGCGGTGAGCACGGGTGCCGTGGAGCGAAAGTTCTCCCCAAGGGCGATGACGGCGGCGCCGGGATATCGCTCCTCGAAATCCAGGATGTTGGAGATGTCCGCACCGCGCCATCCGTAGATCGCCTGGTCGGGATCCCCCACGACGCAGATGTTGGGGCGGCGCTCCGGCGAGACGTCCCCGGCGAGCAGCGACGCGATGGCGAACTGGGCCCGGTTGGTGTCCTGGTATTCGTCGATGAGAAGGTACTGCCATCGCGAGCGGCATTCCTCGCGGACCGCCTCGCTGTCGCGGAGCGCGCGGACGGTGCGAAGGAGCAGGTCGTCAAAGTCGACAGCGTTGGCCCGGTGGAGCGCCGACTCGTACGCCTCGTAGATCCTCGCGGCGGTTCGCGTATAGAAATCGTTGGCCCGGGCGGCGTAGGCGGCGGCGTCGATCAGCTCGTTCTTCGCGTTGCTGATCGCCGAGAGCGCCGAGCGCGGCGGCCAGTTCGTCGTGGAAAGATTCAGCTCGCTGATCACCCGCTTGATGAGCGTCGATTGATCGCTCGCGTCGTAGATGCTGAAGTCGGGCCTGAGCCCGGCCTGCTCCGCGTAACGGCGAAGGAGGCGCGCGCAGAGAGAGTGAAACGTCGTGACGGTCAAGCCACGCGCGGAACGCTCGTGGCCGGACATCAATGTCGCGACGCGCTCGCGCATCTCGCCCGCGGCCTTGTTCGTGAAGGTGAGGGCAAGGATCGCCCAGGCGGGGATACCGAGGCGGATCAGGTACGCGATGCGGCGGGTGATCACGCGCGTCTTGCCAGACCCGGCCGCGGCAAGAACCAGCAGCGGCCCTTCGGTGTGAACAACAGCGCGGCGCTGCGGCTCGGTGAGGTCGCCGAGAAGGTCCGGCGCGTCAACGCCCTCGGGCTGGTTGTGGTCCACGCGTTCCATCGCGCTTGTTCCGAGCGAAATCCCGGCGGAGAGTAGCAGGGGTGGCGAAGAAATGACGGGGCGCGTGCGGCCAAGTGTGCCGGCGTTGAGCGGAGCGATCAGGGTCTCATGCCCGACGAAGAGGCGGGTAACCCTGTGCGGCGCCCGCGGGGAGGTACGAGGGGACATCGGTCACGATTTCTCGTGATCGTGGTCCTTCTCGTCGGGCTCGCGGATGACCTTGACGACCTGCTCGGGTTCATCCTGGAACGCACGCGACAGCTCAGAGAGGGGGCCCGCCGAGCGCGTGATGAGGGAGACCTCATCGGGCAATTGCCTGGCGACTTCGGCGACGACGTCTCCGACGACCTTCCGGCTGAACAGCGAGCGCCGCGACTTGCCCATGATGAGCGTGTCACAGCCGAAGGTCACGGTGTAATCGAGAATCTCGGCCGGGACCTCGGTGCTGGTGACATAGATGGGGATGACGGGGACGCCGGCGTCCCGGCCCATGATCATGGCGCTTCCGAGGGATTCCTGGGCGTCTCGGTCGTCCTCGAGCTTCGGGATGTTCCCCGGTGTGACGTCGAGCACGCGGAGGGTGCGCACGTAGATCACGAACAGGAGGGCGTGGCGCTTCTTGGCGAGTCGGACGGCGTATTCGGCCTGGTCGTGCCCGCGGGCCGCGAGCATGATCCGCGGCCGCCCGGGCTCGAGTTTCATCGGGCGATCGCGCAGCTCGGCCATCCACCCGGCGGCGGGCTCCTCGACGCGATCCGCCCGAGAAGCGGCTCGGGCCTTCATGACGATTCGTACAACAAGCACGGTGCCGACTAGGCCGGCGGCGAAATAGGTCGCGTGGGGCTTGGCCACGATGATGGTGGCCTCGATGGCGGTCATGAGGGCGGCCAGGGCCCACAGTCCGCGACGCTCCCAGGGACGAATCTCGAGCTTTGAGTTGGCGGCGCAGCTGAACAGGCTGATACAGATGGCCCCGCAGACACCGATCGCGTAGAGCTCGCCGAGCGACTTCGGATCGGCTTCAAAGACGAGCACCCCCGCGGGCAGCAAGCAGGCGACGATGAGCGGGATCCATGGCACGCCGGAGTAGTTGAGGCGGGTCAGCGGGCGGGGGAGTTCGGAATCGCGCGCCATCGAATATTGGACGGAGACCATGGCCATGATGGCGGTGTTGACGGCCGACATGAGCAGGAGGCCAAAGACCAGAGCGGTCGACACGCCGAAGTACAGGCCAAACGCGGGCCCGAGGGCCCTTGCGCCCGCTTCGGTGGCCAGGAGTTTCACGCCGACGTCGCGATACTCGCGGACGGCTTCAGGGACATCCTCTGGCCTCAGGCCGCCCAGGATTTCATGGCGGACGTAATCTGGTGTGGTCTGATTGATGAGGCCCGGCAGGGCGTTCATCGCCAGGCAGAAGATCATGTTGAGGAGCAGTACCTCGACGAGCACGGTCCAGATCGTTCGGCGCGCGGTCTTGGCGACCGGCTCGGACATCAGCCCGGTCATGTTGGCGACGGCCTCGATTCCTGAGAGCGCGAGAACGATCCGAACGAGGCTCTCCCACCGATGCCACCAACTGTCGATGCCGGGGGGATTCCAGGTCACCTTGTGCAGCCCGGGCCAGACGAAGGGGATGCAGGCGATGGCGATGAGGAGCGAGGCGCCGATGGCGACGATCGCGATGACCAGCGCGAAGCGCCCCGCGGAGCGAGCGCCAAGCCAATTGACCAGCCCGATGACCACGATGGCCGCGATGGCGACCGGCACCACGAAATCGTGGGGCATGTCGAAGTAGTGGAGTGCCTCGACCATGGAGAGCGCGGCGGTGACGATGTAGTCGCACAGCAGGAGCGTCGCGCCGATCACGGAAAGGGTGGGCGACACAAGGCGTGAAGCGGTGTAGACCCCGCCTCCATCGGGGAAGCATCGGCAGATGACGGTGTAGGCCCACGCGACGCCGGCCATGATGGCGGCCATGACGGTCATGTAGGCGGGCGAGGCGTGCCCCGTGTAGTAGAACGCGAGCCCCAGGACGTACAGGCGGCTGGTCCCCCAATCACCAAAGAGCAGCGGGCCGGCGTGGAACCACTTGAGTGAACGCGGGCGATGTTCGGCAACCAGCATGCGCGATGGGCCCAGCGCGACTCCGTTCGCATCGACGGCGTGAACTCCCACGCCGTTCCTTCGGGTCGGCGTCGTCCGCCCCGATGGCACACACGATAGCGAATCGGCGCGGTGGGTAAAGTCGGCCCCGCCCCGGGGGTGTTGTCCTTCGGGCTTGCTAACGCACGCCGAGCATGCCGGCGAGTTCATCGACGAGCCTGCCGATCCCCGTGAAAACGCCGTAGGGGCCCGACTCGCACATGTACGCAGGGGTAGAGACGATTCGCTGCTCGGCGTCGAGGTGGGCCTCGGTCACGAGGTGATCGACGTTCGAGGCGCCCATCTTTGAGAGAGCCTCGGCGGTTCCTGGGTCGCTGCCGATCGTGAGCTCGCAACCCGGGCCGCCCGAGGCGGCGCCGAGGACGCGGGCCGCCAGCACGGGCGCGATGCAGCAGAGGCCGATCGGCTTTCTGGCGGCATGGAACTCCCGGATCACGCGCGCGACGTCAGACTGAACGGAGCAAGCCGGGCCCTTGCCCGCGAAGTCACAGAGGTTCTTCGCAACCCCGAAGCCGCCCGGGAAAACGATGGCGTCGAAGTCTGCGGCCTTGAGCGAGGCGAGCGGTGAGATCTTGCCACGCGAGATGCGCGCTGACTCTTCGAGGACATTGCGTGTTCCGGCGCCCGGCGTGTGCGTCGCGTGGTTGACGACAGTGGCCTGTGGGATGTCAGGCGCGAAGCAGGTGAAGGCAAGACCGCGACGGTCGAGATGGACGAGGACGCAGACGGCCTCGGTGATTTCGGCGCCATCGAGGAAGCCGCACCCGGAAAGGACAACGGCGACATGCTTCATGAGAACTTCCTTTGGACACGTGACGCTATGCGAGGACTTCCTTGACGACCTTGCCGGCGACGTCGGTGAGGCGGAAGTCGCGCCCTTGGAAACGGTAGGTAAGCCGCTCGTGGTCGATGCCCAGGAGGTGGAGCATCGTGGCGTGGAGATCGTGGACGTGGACGGGATTCTCCTCGATGTTGTAGCCGAAGTCGTCGGTGCGGCCGATGGTGATGCCGGGCTTGACGCCGCCGCCGGCCATCCAGACGGAGAAGCAGCGGGGGTGATGATCCCGGCCATAGTCGTTCGCGGTCATTCGCCCTTGGCAGTAGGCGGTGCGGCCGAACTCCCCGCCCCAGACAACCAGGGTGTCCTCGAGCAGTCCGCGACGCTTGAGGTCCATGACCAGCGCCGCGGAGGCCTGATCGGTCTGGGCGCACTGGTTGGAAATGCCGGAGGGGAGAGAGCCGTGCTGGTCCCAGCCTTGATGAAAGAGCTGCACGAAGCGCACGCCGCGCTCGAGCAATCGGCGAGCGAGGATGCAATTCGCGGCGTAGGTGCCCGGCGTGCGTGAAGACGGCCCGTATAGATCGAACGTCTCTGAGGATTCGCCTGAAACGTCTGTTGCTTCGGGGACGCTGGTCTGCATGCGGAACGCCATCTCGGCTTGTTCCATGCGTGCCGCGACCTCGGGATCGAGCGTAACCCTGGCCTGATCGGCGTTGAGCCTTGCGAGCGTGTCGAGCATGCCACGGCGGGCATGGGGCGAGACGCCCTCGGGATTGGTCAGGAAGAGCACGGGCTCCTTCCCGGCCCGGAATTGCACGCCCTGGTGCTCGCTGGGGAGAAAGCCCGAGCCCCAGAGGCGGGCGTAGAGCGGCTGATCGCGCGGCGCATCCTTGGAAACGAGCACGATGAAGGCGGGGAGATTGGCGTTCGCGCTCCCGAGCCCGTAGGAGAGCCACGCGCCCATCGAGGGCCGACCGGCGAGCTGGTGCCCGGTACAGAAAAAGGTAATCGCGGGATCGTGGTTGATGGCCTCGGTGTGCATCGAGCGGATGATGCACAGGTCGTCGGCGATCCCGGCCGTGTGAGGGAGGAGATCGCTGATCCAGGCGCGGCTGCGACCGTGCTGTTGGAACTTCGCGAACGAACCGGCGAGCGGGAGGATCGACTGATTGCCACTCATGCCTGTAAGGCGTTGCCCCCGACGAACCGAATCGGGCAGTGGCTCGCCATGATGCTGGTTGAGGGCGGGCTTGGGGTCGAAGGTTTCCAGGTGCGACGGCCCGCCGGATTGGAAGAGGTAGACGACGCGCTTGGCCTTGGCGGGGAAGTTCGGGAACGGGCCTGGCTGCGCGCGAGGGCCGACTCCCCCGGTCGAATCGAACCCGCCGGCGGCCAGCGCGATGCTCCCGAGCCCCAGCGCGCTCATGCCGAGGAAGTGGCGGCGCGTCAGGGTCATCAGTTGATCGGCGTGGCAGGGATGGCTTGGGCTCATGGTGACTCCTATCGCATGACAACACTGGCGTCGGAGGCCATGATCGTCGAGGCGACGATGGAGAGTGCGGCGAGTTCTGCTTGGGCTCTGGCACCGGGCTGATCGGTGGCATCGGGCTTGAGGCCCAGCAGCGCCGCGGCGCTGGCGGGGTCGTCGGCAAAGGACTGGGTCTGCTCGCGCAGGAGATCGACGAGCGCGGCGAGTTCATCCGGGCGGGGCTCGCGGGAGGTGAACCGATTGAAGAGCGATGCACACTGCGCCACGGGGGCAGCCTCGTGCTGTGCCAGCCCGGCCGCCGCGCGGGCGCACTCGAAAAAGACCGGATCGTTCCAGATGACGAGCGGCTGGAGGGGCGTGGTGGTTGGCTGGCGCCTCGCCAGGCACTCCTCGCGGCTGCCGGCGTCGAAGACGAGCATGTTCGGGGGTGGAGCCGTGCGCTTGCGGAATGTATACAGGCTGCGTCGATGGGCGTTGTCGCCCGTATCCGGTGTATAGGCCGAGGAAGCGCTCACACCGGAGTCCTCCCAGATCCCGGGCGGCTGCCACGGCTTGACGGACGGGCCGCCGACCTTTTCGACCAGCAGGCCCGAGGCGAGCAATGCCTGATCGCGGATCATCTCGGCCGAGAGGCGGACGGACGGGCCGCGGGAGAGGAACGCGTTGGCGCGATCGTCGATCCCGTCGCGGTGATCGCTCGATTGGCGAAAGGTGGAAGAAAGCACGATGCGGCGGAGGAGCGCCTTGACATTCCAGCCGGACGCAACGAAGTCGGACGCGAGCGAGTCGAGCAATTCCTGATGGACGGGCGGCTCGCCTTGTTGTCCGAGATTCTCCAGCGTCGGCGCAAGGCCCGTCCCAAAGCACATGGCCCAGAGGCGGTTGACCGCGACCCGGGCCGTGAGAGGATTGGCGGGGTCGGTCGTCCATGAGGCAAGACCGGCACGATCGTGCGGGCGATCTCCGAACTTCATGATTCCGTTGATCGCGCGGTCGGGATGGACGGGACGCGTGCGATCCGGCTGGTCGTACCTGCCGCGCGTGAGCACACATTCCTGCCGCTGAAATGGAGCGGCCTCCATCACCATGACCTCCGGAATGGACTCGAGCAGGTCCTGCTCGTCACGGCGTGCGGCGCGGAGTGCTTCGCGAGCGGCGATGCATCCGGCGTCCCGCACGGCGAGCCAGCGAGCCAAGTCGCCGGGCGAGCCAGGGCCGGGATCGCCGCCCGCGGGCTTGGTGAGTTGTTCCAACCGCTCGAGGATGCTCCCGGGCCTGAAGAGCTCGAGCGCGTCGAGTGGCGAGAGTTCGCAGGTGAACAGCCGAAGATCGGCGAGCGAGCCGTCCTTGAACCCGACATCTCGATCTCGAGCACCGATCTGAAGTGTGCGGCGTGGCGTCGGGCCGTCGAGATGATCGCGGACGGTCTCGATCGCGGCGGGCTGGCCATCCAGGTAGAGGTGGAGACCAGACGCGCGCGACGAGCCGTCGTACGTGGCGACGACGTGGACCCAGCGGCCAAGGGGGAGCCTTTCGGTGGTCTGGATGGCGGCCGCGGACCCCGGCCACAGGTGAACAATCTCCCAGCACAAGCGCCCGTCACGGATCAGGAGCTGGTAGCCCTGTGGATCGGTCTCGATCGTGAAGTGGCTGGTGTGGAGGATGACGGCGCGAGACTTCTCGTCTGGGCAGTTGAGCCAAAGCGAGAGGGTGATGGGATCGCAGCGTCGGAACTCCGGCGAGTCGTCAAACGTCACGCCGACATCGCCATCGAACCGCGTGCCCTTGCCGGCGGGAGAGTCGATCGAGCCCTCGAGCGGCCAGCGCCGGGCAGGCTCCGCCGCCGCGGGTCTGATCGCCGGAGCCGACGCACCGGCGAGCTGCTGTTGCTGCTCGTTGGAAGCGAGCATCGCGGCCTGGTCGGCGAGCTTGGAAGCCTCGGCTTCGGCGCGTGCGACGGCTCGCTCCGCATCATTCACCCTGGCACGCAACTCGGCCAGCTTCGTCTCTTGCTCGGGCGTGGCGAGGCGGAGCGCGGGGCGCGGCGTAGCCCCGGTGGCGTACGGATAGGTGCCGGCCTCGTCGATCGCCCCGAAGAACGAGCCGAGGCTGTAGTAGTCCTCCTGCGTGATCGGGTCGTACTTGTGGTCGTGGCAGCGTGCGCATTCGAGCGTAAGCCCGAGGAACGCGGTGCCGTAGGTGCGGACGCGATCAGCGACGTATTCCTGACGAAACTCCTCGTCGATCGAGCCCCCCTCGTTGGTCTGGCGGTGCAGACGGTTGAACGCGGTGGCGAGCTTGCCCTGTGATCCTGCATTCGGCATGAGATCGCCCGCGAGCTGCTCGGTGATGAACCGGTCATACGGCATGTTGGAGTTGAACGCGTTGATGAGCCAATCCCGCCAGGGCCACACGCGGCACTCCCAGTCGGACTGGTAGCCGAACGTGTCCGCGAAGCGGGCGGCGTCAAGCCAGTCCGCCGCGAGGCGCTCGCCGAAGCGAGCCGACGCGAGCATCGAGTCGACCCGCGCTTCGTAGGCCGTGCTGCTCGTATCGGCCAGGAACGCGCGCGTCTCCTCGGGCGTCGGGGGCAGGCCGGTGAGCGACAACGAAGCCCGCCGAAGGAGCGTGGCCTTATCCGCCTCCATGCTCGGGGACCAGCCCCTGGACTCGAGGCTCCCGAGCACGAAGAAATCGATCGGATCACGCGGCCAGGACAAATCCTTCACCGGGGGCGGCGTGGCCTTCTTCGGCGCTACGAACGCCCAGTGCGGCTCGTACGTCGCGCCCTGCTCGATCCACTCGCGGAGAAGCTCACGCTCCGCGATGGAGAGAGAAAGCTTCGACTCCGGCGGGGGCATGAGGTCGTCGGGGTCGTGGGCGTTGATGCGGGCGATGAGTTCGCTCTTGTCCGGGTCGCCGGGCGTGATCGCTCCAAAGCCCCCTCCCAGGTCGGCGGTGGCGCCGTCGAAGGAGTCCAGGCGAAGGTCCGCCTTTCGTGCGGCACTGTCCGGACCGTGGCAGCGGAAGCACCGATCTGAGAGGATCGGGCGGATCTGCTTGTTGAAGCTGATGCGTGCGCCGGCGGGCGGCGAAGAAGCGTCTTGCGGTGCGCTCGCGCTGTCGTCGGAGAGCGTCGAGCGGCCGGATCTTGGGGCGAGCGCCGCCGCCACGAAGGCGAGGAACAAGGCCGGGGCGGTGTACGTGGCTTGCCGCATGGCGCCAGTATAAAGGCACGAGCCAGAAACGCACGAGGATTCATGGCACCCCGCGGTGCCGTGCAGCGATCACTGCCCCAGCGAGCGGAGCAGGGTGGTCGCGTAGGCTCCGGAGGGAAGGCCGAACGCGACGGTGCGCGCCAATCGGCCCTTCGCAAACTCATCTGGTACGGGCGGCGACAGCGAGAAGTTGGCAGCGCGCGCGAACAGGGAGCGTTCGCCGCGGTCGAATCGGGGGCGTCGAAGCGACGCGATATCGAGTGAGTCGAGTGTAAGTCCTTCGCCCGCGAGCACCATATTGAGTGCGTCGGCCCAGCGGCCCTCGATCGAGGCTCCCTTGCGGGGCAGCGGCGTGATCAAACGAGCCATCTCTGGCGAAACGTCGCTCGCACGCACGAACATCAACGCGCCGAAGTCGGTGCCGACCTCAACAACGGCGGGAGAGTTACCGCCGAAGGCTCTCCGAACAAGCTCCGCGGCGGCCTTGTTCCAGAGCCAGGACTGATACGCGTCAACGCACATCCGTTGCTCGATCATCGGGAGGGCGGCAAAGGCATCGGCGAAGGAACCGCCCGACGCGAGCGTCTCGATCGAGCGACGCAGCGGCGATGCGGGCGCGGCTGCGAGGAGTTCGTGCCAGCGCCCCCAGTGCGCGGCCGCGGCGCGTGTAAATCCACGGCGGGCGCCGGTGTCCTTCCGAGCGGGTGTTGCGATGAGAAGCTTCAGCGCCGATTCGAAGTCCCCACGAACGAGATGAGCGGCGGCGAAGCCCCGGTGATGGCGTGCCGACCCGAGTCGCTGTTCGCCAAAGTAATTCGTGAACAGAAGGGTATCCGATGTCATCATCATGGCCGCGGCATGGCGAGTCATTCGATCACTGGCTTGGCGTGTGAGGTCGCGAACGATGATCTCGAAGCGGTTGGCTTCGAGCATGGACGCGCTGATCGGTGCGGTGCTCCATCCAAGAAGCGTCGCACGCATCCCCGGGGCTTCGACCTGGGCGGTGAAGCCGTCGGCGCTTGACGCGTTCTTCGCCCGCACGCTGACGTGCTGGACGGTCAGCGCGTGCTTGTCCTTCATTCCCGCGTGCACGACATCGCCACCCTTGACCCCGAGCGCCCTGGCAAGCCGGGCCGTCGCCTCGGGAGTTGAAAGGGATGACTTTTCGAGGCGGTAGGTCGCCTGGAGCGAATTCGCGTCCGCGGCCGCCCTCAGCGAACGAAGAAACTCGCTGGACGCGAGCTCCGTCACGCGAAAGTCAGTTGGAAGACGCCGAATCGTCACGCGGGAGGATAGTGGGGGAGATCGCCAGCAGATGCGGCCGCGAATAGCCCTGAGGATCAGAATAGACTCACGCCATGGTAAGCACGAGTGCCAGGTGGCCGGACGCGTGTGCGGTGATCGTGTCGTTGCTCGGGCTGCGTGCGGGCTGCTGGGCGAGCGACCTCCATGTCGGGCCGGGGCGCGACTTTTCTCGCATCGAGGCGGCCGTCGCCAGGGCGGTCGCGGGGGATCGCGTCGTGGTGCATCCCCGCGAGCACGGCGCCGAGTACGACATGGTCGCGGTCCTGGTCAACACGCCGCGCGTCGAGATTGTCGCGGCGGAACGCGGGATTCGCCTCTCGGGGAGCGGGTTTGACTATTCCGGCGAGGGGCGAGTGCCGCGAGCGATCGTGCAGTTCGATCCCGGTTCGGACGGCTCTTCGTTGCAGGGCTTTGAGCTTGTGGGGGCGCGGAACGCCTCGAACAACGGCGCCGGCGTCCGAATCAACCAGGCCAATGGAATCTCGGTGCGTGAGTGCGACATCCACGCCAACGACATGGGCATCATGTCAAACGGGAGCATCAACGCCGCGGGCGTTGGAGTCGGGGCGAGCGATCAGCGGTTCGAAGCGTGCCATGTCCACGACAACGGCTCGACTCGCGAGCAGGGATACAGCCACAACTTCTACCTCGGCGGTGATTCGGCGACGCTCAGGCGGTGCGTGGTCGGCGCGAGCAAGGCGGGCCACAATATCAAGAGCCGGGCCCGGGTGACCATCATTGATTCATGCCTCGTGCACGATTCGGCCAACCGAGAGATCGATCTCGTCGATGCCAAGGGGTTTACGGATCGCCGCGACTCCTCCGCCATCATCATCAATTCGATCATCATCAAGCACGCCAACCTCGCTGGAAATCGGGGCGTGATCCACTTCGGGCGAGATGGCGCCGCGAATCGAGAGGGACGATTGACCATCGCTTGCAGCTTGATCCTGACGCCCTATGTCACCCCGGCAGTTCAGGTCACGACACCGAACGCGGAAGTAGCGGGCGTCGGCTCGATGGTCGTGAACACCAGCAATCGGCGAGCGAGCGGTCCGTTCCTGCAGCACGGGCCGCAGATCCAATCGCTTCTGCCCAAGTGAAGGAGGGCGGCCAGGCCCCGGGCTTCCGGGGCTCCAGCCAGGCCGGGCGCGTGCCCACGGCCCGGCATCCGACGTTCGAAGCGATATGCGTCGCGAGGGATCGGCGGCCTGCCCGTCGCCGGAGCGGAATGAGCGAGGCCTGGTCAGCACGCCGTGTCGCATGGTGCGCGTGAGAAATGCCACGCAGGTCGCTCCACGCTCCGGTCGCTATCTCACAAGCCTGTAGCCGGTGAGCCCGCGCTCATAGCGGGGCACTCGCTGGTCGGCGGCGAGCGACCACGCGTCGATGCCACCCGCCACCGACATGGCCTGGGGTTTGCCCATCGCGCGGGCCATGAGGGCGGCCTTCAGAGAGCGCACGCCGTGGTGGCAAAGGAACGCGATGGGGCCCTCGTGATCACCCAACTCGTCCATGCGGCTCTCCAGCTCGTGGAGAGGAATGTGCACCGCACCGGCGACGTGCGCGAGGCCAAGTTCCTCGCTGGTGCGCACATCCACGAGTAACAAGCCGCGCGTCATGGCGTCGCGTGCCTCGGCGGCCGTGATCTCGTATGAAGGCTTGAACGAATAGCCGGGAGGCAAACCCCTCGCATCGAACGGCGTTCCGGCGCTCACGGATGCGCTCCATCGGCGGGCGGCGGAGAGGAACTATCGGGCGCCGTGCCGCCGGTGGTGTCGCGTGCTCCGCTCGACGGGTCTTTCGGTTCCTGAGAGTGCTCGGACTTTCCGTCGTTGCCAGCTGGCGCTGCGGGCATGAACCTCGACTCATCCTCGTAAGCAGGCGCGAGCTGACTCGGGATGGAGGAGCCTCGCCGATTGCCCATCGTCTCGGGGCGCTCGCCGCCGTACCTGACGCGGTCATAGCTTTCCGGCCCGAGCGGGCTCCACGTCTCCTGCCACGGCCGATGCATGATCATGACGAACGGAAGGCGGACGAGCTCGATCGACGAATGGATCGGCGTGAGAATGCTCTCGAAGAAGCGGGCCTGCGAGGAAGGTCTTCCGCCGTCGAGGTCCAGGGCGCTGATCGCGGTGGGATACTCTCCGCGCTGCCGGCCCAGGTCGCTCGTGCCGATCGGCGCGAAAAAGCGATACTCCGGGCGATGTCGAACGCCGTCCACGGGCACGGTGATCGCGACGGGCTCCCAGCCCGACCGATCGAGCGAGGTGAGCGACGCCGTGTCATTGGCCCGCTGCGCGTCCTCGGAACTAAGCACGCGTGAGCCAGGTTGAAACGCCGAGAGCGTGATGTCATCTCCAACCCGATTGCGAGAGTTGCTCTCGACGCACCCCGGGAGGAAGCAGACGCTGGCCGCGAGCGCGATGATTCCAGCTCCCGTCGAACGCCGGAACGTCTCGGATTGATTCATCATGGGCGTTTGGTCCTTTGGACTGTCCGAACCGAGCTAAAGCGTATCCCGCTGATCGGAGTCCCAGGGGTGCGGGAGGCCAAGGCCGTCCATGGCCCGCTCGATGTCGTCGTCTTCGAACCCACGACGCGCGAGGGCGGCGGCGATGCGGCGCCAAACCTTGGCGTTAAGCGGCTGGCCGGGGTTGGACCTCCGCTTGGCGCCACTCGATGGAGCCCCCTTGATCCGGGCTTTGGCCGAGGCTCCGGCGCCCGACTTGGCCGCGATCTGCCTGAGCAATTGTCGCGCGACGGCCAGCGCGTCGTCGGCGCTCCGGCGGTCCCGGAGCGCCTCGTTGATGGCGAGGGATGCAACTCGATCGTCGATCATTCGTCGCGCCAGCCTGTCCTGAAGGCGCAACCGTCCGACGGCACCTTGCTCGAATTCGTTCGCGATCGTGTGTCGGGCGAGCTTGGCATCGTCCACAAGCCCGGCACGCCGAAGCTCCAAGACGACTCGGGCCGCGATGTCGGACGGCGCTCCGCGAGCGACGAGCCGGCTGTGCAGCTCGTCGCTGGACCGATCACGCACCCGCAGCAGGTTCACCGCGGCGCGCCGGGCGGCGTCGAGCGTAAGCACCAGGCGTGGCTTTCGGTCGCGGGTCATGAGCGAGTTCTCGATGGCGGGAATCCTCCCGGCGTGGATAAATCGCGAACCAGCCCGATCCTTGCAAGCCGTTTGTTCCAACAGGGATCGGACACCAGGGAGCTTCGGCTGCGCTAGCCCAACTGATCCAGCAACTCTCGAATCTCCGCCATCGCGTGCGAGTCGCCGGCGGCCTTGGCGGCGGCGATCCCGCGGTTGAGCGTCTCGATCGCGTCGCTCGCCCGCCCCGCCTCGCTTTGCACACGAGCCTTATGAAAGTAGGCATAGCAATAGGAAGGATCGGCCGCGATGCACCGCTCAAAGTAGTCCAGGGCCCGATCGATCTGGGCGATTTTCGCGTGCTCCATCGCCAGGCCGTACAACACAAAGGCGTCGCCCGGGTCCAGGCGAAGTAGCTTCTCGAGCTGCTCAATGCTCGGCATGGGGCGAGTGTACCCGGCCGCGGAACCGGAGTATGCTGTGCGAATAGCCCGCGCCCGAGCCCGCTCTGGGCCCTCGGTCATGGTCGGCGTCGCGGCGGGGTTTCAACGGGAGGTTCGCCATGGGCACGACGACAATCGGCGTCATCGGATCGGGGCAGATGGGCGGAGGCATTGCGCTGGTCGCGGCCGTGGCAAAGCACAGCGTCATCGTCTACGACAAGCTCAATGAAGCTCTCAACAAGGCCAAGGCCGACCACCAGAAGCGGCTGGCACGCGAGGTCGAGAAGGGCCGGATGTCGCAGGGCGACGTCGACGCCGCGTTGGGGCGGCTGAAATACGTGCACCATCTCGACGGGCTGAAGGACGCCGAGGTGGTGGTCGAGGCCATCGTCGAAGACGCCAGGGTCAAGTTCGATCTCTTCGCGTCGCTCGCCAAGATGTTCACGGGCAACCAGATCCTGGCGACCAACACCAGCTCGATCAGCATCACCGAGATCGCGGCCGCGGCGGACCACGCCCACAAAGGCGCGGGCGAGCGCGTCATCGGCATGCATTTCTTCAACCCCGTGCCGGTCATGAAGCTCGTCGAGGTCGTCAAGGGCAACCAGACCAGCGCCGCGACGACCGAGCGGGTGATCGCGCTGGCCCAGTCGATGGGCAAGACACCGATCCCCGCCAACGACCGCGCCGGCTTCGTCTCCAACCGCGTGCTGATGCCCATGATCAACGAGGCGTTCTACGCCTGGATGGAGGGCGTCGCCGAGCCGGCCCACATCGACGAGATCATGAAGCTCGGCTGCAACTTTCCGATGGGCCCCCTTCGCCTGGCGGATTTCATCGGGCTCGACACGTGCGTCCACATCATGAACGTGCTCGCCGACGGGCTGAACAACGACCGCTACCGCGCTTGCCCGCTGCTCAAGCAGCTGGTGGCCGCCGGACGCCTGGGCGACAAGTCCGGGCGCGGCGTGTTTGATTATTCGGCGACGAAGTAGGGCTCGAACCGCGCCGCCGGATCGAGCCGAGGCGGCGGCACGCAACCCGAGCCATTCCGCGCGGTACCATTCGACATGCACGCCACCCGCCGCGGCATCTCGACGCTGAAGGCCTTTCTCATCGTCCTCGCGATGCTCTTGCTTGGTCTCTGCGCCTGGTCGGGATGGCTGGTGCATTGGGCGCTCAACGCCACGCCGTCGATCACCGTCGATTACGGGGTGAAACTGCACGATCTGGCGATGGCCGGGCAGGACGCCTCGGCTAAGAATGAGTACGACACGCTCATCCGGATCGGCTCGACGCTCCGGCAGATCGACGACGAGTTGGCCGCGAAATACGGCAAGGCCGGCGATGCCCCGCTCGATTGGGACGTCAGGTACTCATACCCGCTCGATCTCTCGGCGCTCGAAAAGGATGACGCCACGAAAAAGGCGAAGGAGATCGCGAGCGATTATGTCGAACGCGTGTCGGCGTCGAGCGTGCCGGCGGACCTGAAAGTGCTGCGCGACGCCAGACTCATCGCGCGTCCGGCGCCCACGGAGCCCCTGATCTCGCTCCAGGTGCCGGAGCTGGCGGATAGCCGCATGGCCGCGAGATTCTGCCGGGCGCGTGCCGTGCTGGCGGCGCGTGCGGGAGATTGGGACACGTTTGTCGATGCACTCGCGGATGTCCGGGGTCTGTCGCGCGCGTCCAACCACGATCCGATCCTGATCGGCGCGCTGGTGAGCATCGCGATCGACGCGCTCGCGGCGGACGTGCTCCGCGATGCGATCCTGAGCCACGACATCCCCGCGCCGGCGCTGGAGAAGCTCGCCGCATTGTTCGCGGATCGTGCGACGCGGCGCACCTTAGAGGATTCGTTCGAGGCCGAGCGGCTGATGTTCCTGGACATCTGCCAGCGCACGCACGACAAATCGGGGCGCTTCATTCCCTCGGCCGCGGGCGGGCTGGCCGGAACGGGCGGAAGCTCCCCGCCGATTGCCAACGTGGTCGCGATCGCCATGCCCTCGCGGGCGCAGACGGAGGAACTGGCCGATCGAATCTATGCGCGATTCAAAGAGATCTGCCGCCTCCCGCGCAAGGAGAGGCGCGGGAACGCCGACGAGAATCTTGGCATCGAGATTCCTCAGCGTTATATCCTGCTGAACCTGATGATCCCCGCGATCGGCAAGGCCATCAGCGCGAGCGATCAGGGCCTGCAGCAGCAGCACGCAACGCAGATCATGATCGCGCTGGAGCGATATCGTGCGGCCGAGGGTGAATACCCGGAGAAGCTCGAACAGCTCGTGCCAACGTACCTGCCGAACGTGCCCGCCGACCCTTACTCGGATCTCGGCTTCGTGTACAAGCCGGGCGCCGATCGCAAGGCACGGGCGTCGTACAGGCTGTATTCCGTGGGCGATGACAACGAGGACAACGCAGGGCAGCGCGCCGCCTCTGAGTATGATGCGCTCAAGGCCGAGGGCAAGGGGAAAGACCTAGTCTTTGTGCCAAAGCAGTAGCGAGCAGCCCGCTCTCGCGAGCGGGTCAGGTGGATCAAACCGAGTTGAGCCGGGATCACATCGTCTCAACGACCATCGCGACGGCGTTGCCGCCGCCGAGGCACAAAGCCGCCACGCCGCGCTTGCCGCCGGTGCGATGGAGTTGGTGAACGAGGGTGGTGAGCACGCGGGCGCCGGAAGCGCCGATGGGGTGGCCAAGCGCGACACCGCCGCCGCAGATGTTGAGCTTCGACTCGGGGATGTTGAGCGCCTTGATATTGCACAGCACCTGGGCGGCGAAGGCTTCGTTGATCTCGAAGAGGTCGATATCGTTGACGCTGAGCTTGGCCTTGGAGAGCGCGCCCCTGACGCCCTCGATGGGCGCGGCGAAGATGTCCTTGGGCGCGATGCCGGAGGTGTGATAGCTCACGATCCTGGCGATGGGCTTGATGCCGAGCGACTCGGCCTTGGCGAGGCTGGCGACGACGACGCCCGCGCCGCCGTCTGAGATCTGCGATGCGTTGGCCGCCGTGACCGTTCCGTCGGGTGTGAACGCCGGGCGGAGCTTGGCGACGCTCTCGGTGGTGGTGTCGGCGCGGATGCCCTCGTCGCTGGCGACCCCGGGGCTCTTCTTGTCCATGCACTGCTCGCCGGTGAGGGCGACGATCTCGTTCTTGAAATGCCCGGCCTTGGTCGCCTCGGCGGCGCGCTGATGGCTCTGCACCGCGAAACGGTCCTGCTCGGCGCGGCTGATCTCAAATTTCCTGGCGATGTGATCCGCCGAGTTGCCCATGGCGCAGCCCTCGAACGCGCAGGTCAGGCCGTCGTGCGCCATGTGATCGACCAGCGCGGCGTTGCCATACTTCACACCCTCGCGCAACTTGCTGAAGTGGGGCGCGGCGGTCATGTTCTCAAAGCCGCCCGCGAGCACGAGGCTGTTGTCGCCGGCCTTGATGGACTGGGCGGCGAGCATAACGGCCTGGAGCCCCGAGCCGCACACCTTGTTGATGGTCTGGGCCGAGATCGTGTCGGGCAGACCGGCCTTGAGCGCCGCCTGGCGCGCCGGGTTCTGGCCCAGCGACGCCTGGAGCACGTAGCCCATGATCACCTCGTCGATCTGCCCCGCGAGCTTGTCGAAGCCCCCGATCGAGTCGACCGCGGCCTTGAGGGCATAGGCGCCCAGCACGGGCGAGGGTACCTTGGAAAGCCCGCCGAAGAACTTGCCGATCGGGGTGCGCTTGGCGGCGAGGATGACGGGCTGGGCGGTCATGCGATGCTCCTGCGAAAGGCCCGATGGGCCGGTGGAAAAGCGAGAAGAACAGCGGCGTGCGGCGCACGTACCGCGACGGAATGAGATGCTAGGGGAGCGGGCGGCGGATGGTGCGGACGCTCGCGGAAGCGTCAGAAAACGAAGGATTGTTTTGGAAGGGGCGCGTCATGCTCGACTGGATCTGGGACCTCATGCAACAACGCCGCATCGACGAGCTGGAGGGCGTCTCGGATCGCGCTCGTGAATCGGCGAGGACCGCGGAAGCACGCCTCGCCGAGCTGGAGCGCGCGGTTGAGTCGCTGACGCTCGTGACGATGGCGATGGGCGAGATCCTCGCCGAGAAGGGCCTTGCGTCGAGCCAGGAGCTTGAGCATCGTGCTCGCGTGATCGATGTCCCCGACGGGACGCTCGACGGGCGAGCCGCCCCCAGCCCGCGCGCGTGCCCCAGGTGCGGGCGGACCATCGCGGGTGGACGTGCCCAACGCATGTACTTCGGTGTTGTGATGCACGAAGGCGAACGTTCGTGATGTGAGGAATTGTGTGTCCGCCTGGGCCGCCCGTGTGAATATGGGGGCTCTGGCGCGATTTGGAGCATGAAAGTCACCCCCGCCAACACAATCCCACGCCCGATTGAGCGGGTCGTGCGATGGTTCGCAGATCGAACGGGCATAGTGCCCGAGGGTGCTCCTTCCGCTTGACCATCCGCCTGATCCGGCACCCAGGGGGCGGAACTTCTGCTATGCTTGCGGGTACTAACCTTGTGGCGATCGAACGCCGCGTAGAGCGTCGATCGTCCGAAAAGGGGACTTCCGATGTGTGCGCTCCGTTCCGCGTCGCGTCTTGCTCCGCTCGCCGCTTCGCTCCTGGTCGTTTCGCTCGCCGGCGTCGCGCTGGCCGGCCCGGATGGTTGGAGCAACCGAGGGCGTGGCGATGACCGAGGCCGCGACCGTGGGCATACGAGTTCGTGGTCTTCGTCGCGTCACGACAGCCGCTCGTCAGTGTCGGTGTCGGTCGGATTTGGATGGGACAATGGGTATGCGCGGATCTCGACGTACAGCCGGGGGTGGGATCGCTGCGATCCGCCGCGTTCCTGGTACCGCCCGTGCCCTCCGGTCTATTGCCCCCCGCCTCGCCCGGTGGTGTATTGCCCGCCGCCGGTGGTGATCGCACCGTGCCCGCCGCCCGTGGTCGTGTCGCGTCCCGTGGTGTGCGAGACTCCGGTCGTGGTGGAGCGACCGGTGGTCGTCGAACGCCCGGTGGTGATCGAGCGTCCGGTCGTGGTCGAGCGTCCGGTGGTGTATCAAACCACGACGGTCGTGACGCAGCCAGTGACCTTTGACTCGCCCATCTACCGCGCCAACCCCCTGGCGATCGACCCGCAGACCGCGACGCTCTACTGGTCCATGGGCGACGCGACCAAGGCGATCACCGGCCTGCGCGCGTACATCGCCGATCACCCGACCGACGCCGTCGCCAAGCGCCTTCTGGGCATCATCGCGATCGACCATGGCCAGGTTGAATCGGGCACGGGCTGGGTGTACGACGCCTACGCGACCGACCCGGCGCTCGCCTCCAAGCCCTTCGACGCGAATGGAGCGGGCATCACGATCGACCAGATGAAGCGACTGCAACGTGCGACGCTTGACGAGGCGGCCCGGACGGGTTCGCCACGGGCGTGGCTGAGCACCATCGTGCTGCTTCAGGCCGAGGGCAAGAACGACCTGGCCCGGTCAACCATGACCAAGGCGGCCGAGGCGGGGCTCCAGACGACGATCGCCGAGCCCTTGCGGGTCGCGATGGGCGGCTGATCGCCCCATAGAGAATCCGAGGATTCCACGACGCCGCTCGCAAGGGCGGCGTTTTCAATTGCCGGACCACGCGTCCCGGGCGCCACGGACAAACCGCGTTTGGACGGCCGCCCGCGTGCGGCTTACGCTTGCGCTCTTCCAAGGAATCACCGATGCCCGAAAAAATGCACGTCGTTCTTCCCGCCGAGACAAACCAGGCGCTGGGTCTGGCGCGTTACGCGATCGAGTTCATGTCCGACGACCCCCGGACGATGGGCAAGCCTGATGCCGCGGTGCTCGAGCGGGCCAACCTGTTCCATACCGACGCCGTGATCTGCGGGATTTCCGCGATCGCGCTCAACACCAACGCGCCGACGCTCCTGCGTCGCGAGGCGGCCCAGTACGCGACGCCGATCGCCGGTTCCGGCACGCTCGCGGGCGTGCCGTGGGCCAAGGGGTGCGTGCGCACGGGCGTTCCGGTGTTCGCGTCAACGCAGGACGTCGCCGTGGAAAAGGCGATCGTGGCCAACTGCGCCGCGGTGCGCGAGTGGGACTCCAACGGCACGAACTTCGGCTACTCCGAGGAACGCCCTCATCATCGCGCCGGCGAGTTCGGGCACAACGACTTCTACTCCGTCCCCGTCGCGGCGGCCCAGCTTCGCGGCAAGGACGGCGAGTTCGCGCTCCGCGGCATGATCCTGCTCGATGAGATCCGCGGGCGTCTGGCCGAGGTCTTCAGCCTCAAGTCCTACAAGATCGACCACGTCGTCCACGGCGCGATCGCGTCGGCCGCCACGTTCGGCGCGATGATGGGCGCTACCGCCGAGCAGATCGAATCCGCGATCGGCATGGTGGTCGCGCACTACATCCCGTTCCGCGCCATCCGCGCGGGCAAGCAGCTCTCCGACAGCAAGGGAGCATCGGCGGCGATCTCGACCGAGGCGGCGATCCTCGCCGTGAAGCGCTCGATGGCGGGGTTCCTCGGGCCGCGCGACATCTTCCGAAACCCCGAGGCGATCTTCCGCATCTTCGAAGGTCCGGGCCAGATGTTCCAGAAGGTCGGTGCGACCGGCGCCAACACGCAGAAGAAGGACGCCTCGCCGTTCGACCTCGTGCTGTCGAGGGCGGGCTCGGACTTCACCGTGATGGGCATGCACTTCAAGCTCGGGCTGTACGAGCACCAGTCGGCCGGCGCGCTGCAGGGCCTCATCAACCTCATCGGGCGTGCCCCGTCCATCCTCGACGACCAGTCGGGCGACTGCATCAAGTCGATCGTGGTCCGCGCCTATGAGCCCGCGTTCGGCATCATCGGCGACCCCGCCAAACGCGATCCCAAGACGCGTCAGTCAGCGGACCACTCGATGCTGTACCTGGTCTGCACGATGCTGCGCAAGGCCCTGGAACTCCGGGCGGCGAAGAAATCCGCCAAGCTGGGCTGGAAGGATCTGATGCTCACGCCTCACGACTTCGACAAGCGAGCGATCCACGACGACCTGACGCGCGCGCTCATGGCAAAGATGACCTTCGAGTGGGGCGGCGAGGAGTACGACCGCAAATATCCCGAGGGAATCCCCACGTCGGTGGTCATCACCGACGAGCAGGACAATGTCTACGACAGCGGCCTTGTCATGTACCCGGGCGGGCACGCGCGCAACGCGATGGGCCCAGACAAGGTCGACCTGAAGGACATCCTGTCGCACAAGTTCCAGACTCTGGGAAAACTCGCGGCCGACGACCCAAAGCCGATCATCAAGCAGATCAGCGCCCTCGAAAAGAAATCCGCCAAGGACGTGGCGAAACTCTACGACTTTGCGATCAGGCCGGCCGCGTTCGAGGAGTAGCCACCCTCGCTGACGCACACCTACAAAGGCGCGATGCACCCATGCGATGGGCCATGACCGCCGCCGAACGATGGCGGCGGATCGCCTGTCCCCATACTGTGTACGCATGGCGCTCACCGACTATCTGACCCTCGGGCGATCCGGCCTCCGCGTCTCACCGCTCTGCCTCGGAACGATGACCTTCGGCACGGACTGGCCGATCGGCGCCGACGCCGACGAATCGACACGCGTACTGAAGACCTACCTCGACGCGGGCGGCAATTTCCTGGATACCGCCAACATCTACACGCGCGGGCACTCCGAGAAAATTATCGGCGACTTCTTCAAGCACACGCCGTCGCTCCGCGATCGCTGCGTGATCGCGACGAAGTTCGGCGGAAGCTTGCACGCGGGCGATCCCAACGCGGGTGGGAGCGGCAGAAAATCAATCCATAACGCCTGCCACCACTCGCTCCGGCGATTGCAGACCGACTCGATCGATCTGTACTGGATGCACTTTTCCGACGTCCACACGCCGATCGACGAGACCATGCGGGCGCTCGATGACCTCGTGCGCGCGGGCAAGGTGCGATACATCGGATTCTCCGATACGCCCGCGTGGCGCGTGACGCAGGCGGTGTACGAGGCGAAGATCAATCACTGGACCCCGCTCATCGCGCTCCAACTCGAGTATTCACTGGTGCAACGCACGATCGAGGGCGAGCTGATCCCCGCCGCCAGGGAGTTCGGGCTCGGGATCACGCCGTGGTCGCCGCTGAAGGGCGGGCTGCTCAGCGGAAAGGTGACGAGGACAAGCCGCGCGGGCGAGGGGCGTGTGTCCGGCGACAACTTTTCTCGCCACCTGACGGAGCGGAACTACGCGATCATCGACACGCTGCTCGCCGTGGCAGCGGAAGCCGGCGTGACGCCCGCGCAAACGGCTCTGGCGTGGGTTCAGCAGCGCCCGATGGTCGCCAGCACCATCATCGGCGCGCGGACCACCGCCCAGCTCCGCGACAACCTCGCGTGCCTCGCTGTCAAGCTCACGCACGAGCAGATGGAGCGGCTGAACGAGTCGTCCAAGCCCACGCTCAATTTCCCGCACGAGTTCCTCCACACGACGATCCCCACCGTGATGCACGGCGGCGTGTCGATCAACGGCGTCACCCCCAAGCCTTGGGACCTGGCCCCGAAGAATGACGCGGAACGCCACTGAGCGCCGGGACCGCGGCCTTGCGAAAATCGCCCGTTGCGACGTACCCTCTCGCCATGCTCACGTCCGAGATGCTCCGGGCCGTCTTTGATCGCGGGTTGCCCTACGACAAGTATGTCGCGGGCGGCACGCCCGATCAGCAAGCGTCATGGTCGCGCGTCTACTCGCGGGTGTCCCTCACGCCCACGCAACGCGAACTGATCGCCTCGTTCACACGCGAGCTGCCCGTCCTGGTGACCTCCGGCCTGTGGTGCGGCGATTGCTCGGCCCAGTGCCCGATGCTCGCACGAATCGCGGAGGCCAACGACCGTATCAAGCTCCGCTTCGTCGATCGTGATCGCGAGCTCGAGCTCGCGGAGCGCGTCCGAATCTGCGGCGGCCTGCGCGTGCCGACGGTCATCCTCATGAACGAGGACTTCGAGCTCGTGTCCTTGGCGGGCGACAAGTCGATTTCACGTTTGCGGGCCATCGCGGCGCGTCAGATCGGCGCTGCGTGTGCCCTGCCATCCGCCGAGACCCCCTCCGATGAGGCCGCCGCCACGCTGGCCGATTGGGTGTTGGTCTTTGAACAAGCGCATCTCACCGCCCGTCTGAGTCCGAAATTGCGTACTCGGCACCTGGATTGAGATAGTCGCAATCTGTTCGGTATAGTATCCAGTGAAGTGCGCAGAATATGCGGCCTTCAATCCCGTGCGGACAGTCTGTTCATCTTGACATGCGCAAGCGTTGCGTTCATACTGGGTGTGGAGAGATGTTCTCAGGGAGAGGGAGTTCCGCTGTTTCCGCCCGGTGTGTTCTCGCGGTCGTGACACGATCCTCGAGATCCCTTGCGCCGCGAGGCCGAGGGGAGGGTGAATCACACAGGCGATGCGAAGCTTCTGACCCCAGAGCGCGTCGAACTCGGTCGGTCACGGCCGAGGGGAGGGTGTTTCCGTGGCGCGGGCGTGTGGCCCGGCCCATTTTTCTCGCGGGTGCCGAGGGCACTCATGGTTAGGAGGGTTTCCTGTGAAGAGGATGATTGTGGGGTTCGTTGGTATCGCTGCGCTCGCCGGTTCGGCGATCGCGAGCGATATCAGCGCTGGTGACCTTGTCGCGGTCGGGCACGCGAACATCGGTGAAGCCACCAGCTTCGCATCCGATCGTTCGAACAATCCGTACTACGACAACACCGTCAATTTCCTTGGCCAGGCGTATGCCAACGGCGGCGCCGCCAATCAGAGCGGCAACATCATCACCAAGATGGTGTGCGATGACCTCGAAGGAATTCACCCCTTCTTCGTTGGCAAGTCGGTCACATCGGTGACCTTCTCCGTCGCCAACCTGAACACTGTGTCCGTCAGCGTTCGCGCTCGAATCCGCTTCTACCTTGAAGACGGTACCGGCGGCGGTCCCGGCACCTACATCACCGGCTATTCGTTCAACCCGTTCACGTTCAGCTCGGGCGTGACGAACCTGACCGGCAACCTGGGCGCTGGCTTTGTGCTGCCCGCGACCAAGATCTGGGCCGGCATCACCTTTGACAACAACACCGGCGGCACCGGCGCGACGTTGGCCCAGCTTAACAACTTCGGCGTCGGCCTGTTCGATCCCCCGACCTTTGGCACCAGCCAGGACCGCCTCTTCGGCACCTCGGCCGCCGGTTCCTTCGTCGGCAACAGCCCCGCGGGTAGCCAGTTCAACTTCGGCGGCTCGCCGGTCGCGAACGCCGGCTGGAAGCTGATCCCGACCCCGGGCGCGGCCGCCCTGCTCGGCCTGGCTGGTATCGCCGCGGCTCGTCGCCGTCGCTAAGTCCATTTGACGGACTCGTTCCGTCAGGCGTCGTTCCTTTGTTCGTAGCCCCGAAAAGTCTCACGCTCCAAATGAGTTTTTCGTCGTACGTGTGAATGAACGATCCTGATAACCCCTCGCCCCGCGTTTAACCCGAACGCGGGGCGTGTTTTTTTGGACAACCCGCACCGAATTACGCACCCGTGGGGCGGGCGCGGCACCTGGTTCAAAGGTCCGAAATCGGCCGCGTGTACCCCTCGTTCCGAGTTTCCGGCACGCCCCACGAGGAGAACAAGGCGACCGCCGTGTGCCGCTTCTGTCCTGCAACGATTTGGCCGATCGACCACGCATGGACTTCGGCAACCCCGCGTCGCTCATTTCGGGCTTGGTCATCGGCCTGATCGGGATGGGCCTCTTCATGTACGGCAAGAAGGCCCAGCGCCTTCCCCACGCCCTCGCCGGCCTGGTGTTGTGCGTCTTCCCATACTTCGTCGAGTCGATCGCCCTTTCCTGGCTGATCACCGGGGCGTGCCTGGGAGGGCTCTACTTCGTTACCCGCGACGGCTGATCCTTTGATGGCCCCGCCTCCGCGCGTGGCTCGCTCACCCAGTCAATCGCGTTGCGAAGGAGACGCTCGAATCCCTCGATCTTGAAATCGTCGGGGTGCCCAAGGGTGGTTGTGAACACGCGCCCTCGCCATTCGTCCTCGAGCATCCAGGCCACGGGCTCGACCGGCCGATCGGGTTGGGGGATTCCCGACGCATCGAGCGACTGCCCGCGGAGGAGCACCGTCGCGCTCGCCGGCGGGAAGGTGCCAAGCGTCGGCGTCGCCGGGGGGTTCAGGCAGTAAAGCCACGAGCGTGAAGAGAACGCCGAGACACCCAGAAGCAACGGGTGCCCGCGGTTGGCTTCGTCAAGGATCACGCTCGTCGACGAGTCGTGCCCATAGTGGTAGATCCACGGCGCGCCGAGCACGCGCGGGCCGAAGGAGTTCCACGACGACAGCGGGCTCGAGGCGTCGTAGGCAAAGGCGTGGGTGCTGGTGCGGATCGCGACGATCCCCCCGCCGCGCCTGAGAAGGCGATCCAGCGGCGCGAGCTGTTCGGCGGGCCAGCGCTGGAAGCGGGCAAAGAGCACGACCGCGGCCGCCTGGTCGAGTACCTCGGCGCCGGGCAGATTGTCGGCCGTGTCCTGGATGGGCGCCGGCCTGAGCAGCGTCGTGCGGTACCGCGCGGGGTCGAGAGACTTCGCGAGCAGGCCGAGAGAGGCCGGCGAGTCGTATTCGGGCTCGGCGGCGATCAAGACAATGAGCGGGAGGGAAGCGATCGCGGCGTCCTTGGTGGCCGACGCTGACCTCGGGGAGGACGGCCGCGGATCAGAGCCGCCATCGCTCGAAAACGGCGTGAGGACAAGGCAAACCGCGAACACCGAACACCCCGCCAGCAACGTGTGGATGCGCATGTCGCAAGCCTACCGCGCCCGGCGAACTCGGGCGGCCTTACATTCCCCTCCATGGACGGCGAATTGGACATCATCGCCACCTCGGCCTTTGGCCTCGAAGCCGTGGTCGCGCGTGAGCTCGAGCAGCTCGGCTACCAGCCCAAGACTCTGTCCACTGGGCGAGTGTGGTTTCGTGGGACACCACGAGATGTCGCGCGGGTGAACGTTCGCCTCCGGGCCGCGGACCGTGTGCTCGTGCGGGTCGCGAACTTCCCCGCCGACAACTTCGATGCCCTGTTCGACAGGACGATGGACCTGCCCTGGGAGCGATGGATCCCGCGCGACGGAGCGTTCCCGGTCAACGGGCGCAGCGTCAAGAGCCAGCTCTCGAGCGTGCCGGCGTGCCAGCGCACCGTGAAAAAGGCGATCGTGGAACGTCTGATGCGCGGTCACGCGGCCCGCGAGCTCCCCGAGGCTGGCCCCCGCACGATCGTTGAGGTCTCGATCCTTGAAAACGTCGCATCCATCACGCTCGACACCAGCGGCGAGGGGCTGCACAAACGAGGCTACCGCGACATCGTGGGCGACGCGGCTCTGAAGGAAACCATGGCGGCGGGGCTGGTGCTGCTCAGCGTCTGGAACGCCGATCGCCCGCTGGTCGATCCATTCTGCGGCACCGGCACGATCGTGATCGAGGCGGCGATGATCGGGCTCGGCCTGGCGCCCGGGCGCACGCGGAGCTTCGACGCTGAGAACTGGGCTTGGATCGGCAAGGAAGTGTTCGATCGTGAGCGGGCCGCGGGACATCTGCCCGCACGCGAAAGGCTCGCGTACACGATCCACGGATCGGACATCAGCGACACGGCCCTTGCGCTGGCGCGAAGGCACGCGGAGCGAGCGGGCGTGGCGAGGCACATCCACTTTCAGAAGCGGGCGTTCGCCGACCTGCGGAGCAAGGCCGAGTTTGGGTGCATCGTCACGAACCCGCCCTACGGCGAGCGGATGGGCCAGGACGAGTCGATCGAGCGGCTCTATCGCTCGTTCCCTGAGGTGCTGCGACGCCTGCCGACATGGTCGCACCACATACTGACGGCGAGGCTTGATCTTGAGCAACTCGTGGGGCAGCCCGCGACCCGGCGACGAAAGCTGTTCAACGCACAGATCGAGTGCACCTACTTCCAGTTTCTGGGGCCCCGACCTCCGGGGAACGCCGAGCGATCCGGCGAGGAAGCGGCGACCGAACCTCGCCGCGACGAGGAGAGCCCGCACGCGTCCGTCGCGTCCCACGGCGCTGAGGGCCGGGCCCCGGCGTCAGCGGAACGCGGTGAGGAAGCCGGCGACAAAGAAGCGGACAAGATCGAGGAACCACCGACGGCGATGCCCGCGTTCGGCGGCCTGCGCCGGCGAGATCAGCGCGAGCTCGACGAGTTCGAAGCACGCTTGTCCAAGCGGGTGCGGCACCTCCGCCGCTGGCCCGAGAGAGGCATCACCTGCTATCGCATCTACGAGCGAGACTGCCCCGACGTGCCGGTGACGATCGATCGTTACGAGGATCACGCCCATATCTTCGAGTACGAGCGAGAGCACGGGCGCACGCTGGCCCAGCACATCGAGTGGATCGACGACATTGCGCGCCGAACGGCGAAGGTGTTGGGGATCCCCGAAGCCCATGTCCACGCCAAGTCGCGCCCGCGCCAGAAGGGCCTCTCGCAGCACGAAAAGCTCGACGAGAAGGGCACGACACTCGTGGCGAACGAGGGCGGCCTGAAGTTTGAGGTGAACCTGACCGACTACGCCGACACCGGGCTCTTTCTCGATCATCGCCTGACGCGCGGGATGGTGCGAGAGCTCTCGGCCGACAAGCGAGTGCTCAACGTGTTCTGCTACACGGGCGCTTTCACGGTCTACGCCGCCGCGGGCGGCGCGAAGGCGACCACCAGCGTCGACCTCTCGAACACCTACCTCGATTGGGCCGAGCGGAACATGCGACTGAACGGGCTCGAAGGGGCACGCCATCGGTTCGTGCGCTCCGACGTCATGGACTTCCTGCGCGGGCACCGCCCCGGAAGCCACTTTGACATCGCGATCGTCGACCCGCCGACCTTCAGCAACAGCAAGAGCACCGAGCACGATTGGGACGTGCAGAAGGCGCACGCCGAGCTGCTCACGCGTGTGGGCCACCTCATGCCCGCGGGCGGCGTCGTCTTTTTTTCCAACAACTCGCGACGGTTCAAACTTGATGAGGCGGCCCTGGCCGCCGCTTTCGACATCCGCGAGATCAGCCAGCGAACCGTGCCCGAGGACTTCAGGAACGAGCGGATCCACCGCTGCTGGCGGATGGTGGTGAAGTAAAGATTGATCCGCGCCGCGCAGGCCCTTGAAAGCCCTGCTCAGAGTTCAAACAAAGCCTCGTTCGTGGGCGTACCGGACCGGAACTCGGGACAGTCCCGTGCGTCCATCCGTGAACCAGCGCGGCGGTCCACCCGGGCGTGATTCCACGACCAAGGCGAGGCAACTTGCGGTGAGGGTACCGACGTCGGCTCCAACGCCGACGGCTTCGCCGATAGCAACGACTACGACTTCTTCGCCGAGCACTTTGATCAGGGTTGCTGATCGGAGGCAGAAACGACTTGATCACTTCTGCGTCTCGTCCTCGCCGACGTAGATGACGTAATCCGCTCGCCCCTTGTCTTCGTCGCGCAGCGTGCTCGACTCGGCGTCGACGTACGACAGCGTGACGATCTTCGCTCCCGGCGCGAGCTTGCGCAGCGCGAGCACGGTGCCGCCATCGTGATTGATGTGGAAGCACCCGACGACCAGCAGCGTCGGCGAGTGTCCGCCACGGATCGAGCGGGCCACCGAGTCCGCCATCGTCCAATCCCACAGCGATTGCGAGCGGAAAGAATCCTCGATCATTTTCTTGAGAGCGGCCTCGTCCATCTTCTGTCCGTGGGCCGCGGCACCACCCGCACCCATCACCTTCTGGAAGTCCTCCCAGTACCGCCCCGTCGGAAGCTCCTCAGGGATGCACCACAGCCGTTGCTGCTCGGGCGTGAGAGAGCGGAGTCTGTCATAACCCTCGGCCCGCGCCACTCGGACATAACGACGCGGCGCGTTGGCGGCGATGACGGCGCGATGATTGGCCTTGGCGGTCTCGACCATGGCGCGATGCCCGCTCGGGAAATTGCCGGGCGTGCGGTGCGTCGCGGTTCGAAACTCATCCTCCTTCGTCAGGCCGGCAAGGTAGTCGTCGAGAGCCGCCTGCTCGTCGCGCTCGAAGAACTCCAGCGCCAGGGTCGCGGTCGGCGACTTGGCGACCAGGTCTTCGAACAAAGCGGCGGCCGATGGCAGGCCGCGCGGGTGCCCGTGGTTCTCGCCGACCAGCACCGCATCCGCGCCGGCCGTGGCGTTCACGAGTTCGCTCCAGCTCGCGAGCGTGCCGTCGCTCCCGCGGAACACCGTGTAGCCGCGACCGGCCACGAGCTGGTCGGACGTGAGCCCGGCCGACGCTGGATGGCGCGACGGAGCCGTCGAGCAGCCCGTGATGCACATCAAGGAGACCGCACCGCAGAGCGCGACGAAACGCAACTTCTTCATGGCGACAGCGTATCGCGCTCAGGGTCGGGGCGCGCTACGCTCGCGGGACTTTTCTGGACCGGCCCGGGCGACGAGCGCCAGCCCCGCGGCCCGCGGATGCACGCCCCGCTTCGATGGAGAACCACGATGACCACAGGCCAGACCTTCCGCCCGCTCCCATTCATGGGCGTCATCCACGTCAACAACGAGGCCATGAAGGCAGGATGGGTCATGGGCGATCCCAACTGGTCCAACCTTGGACAGGGTCAGCCGGAGGTCGGCGATATCCCCGAGGCGCCCGCGAGATTCAGCGAGCTGAAGATCGACCCGGCCGACCACGCCTATGGCCCCGTGGAAGGAATCCCGGAGTATCGCCAGGCCGTGGCTGATCACTACAACCGCCTGTACCGCAATGGCAAGAAGTCGCTCTACACGGCCGAAAACGTGATGATCGCGCCGGGCGGAAGGGCGGCCCTGGCCCGCATCGGCGCGGCGCTCGGCGTCGGTCGGCTCGGCTACTTCACGCCCGACTACACCGCCTACGAGGACATGCTCACCACCTTCTCGAGAGTCGAGCCTGTCTGGATCGAGCTGACCGCCCAGCGCGGTTTCCGCATCGATGCCGCTGAACTGGATCAGCGCGTTCAGAGCGACAGGCTCGGCGCCTTGCTGGTCTCAAACCCTTGCAACCCGACCGGCGTCGCGATCCGCGGCAAGGAGCTGGCGTCGTGGCTCGATCTCTCTCGACGGCGCGGCACGACACTCCTCTTCGACGAGTTCTATTCGCACTTTCACTACACCCCCGGCACGAACTCCGGTGTCTCGGCCGCGGAGTTTGTCGACGACGTCGATGCCGACCATGTCGTCATCGTTGACGGCCTGACCAAGTGCTTTCGATATCCGGGCTGGCGCTCCGGCTGGGTGCTCGCGCCCAAGAGCGTGATCCGCACCCTTACCGCCGCGGGCTCGTTCATGGACGGCGGCCCAAGTCGCCCGATGCAACGGGCCGCGATCGAGGTCCTCAAGCCCGAGCGGGCCGATAAGGAGCTCGCGGCCGTCCGGGCCCACTTCCGAGCCAAACGCGATCTGACCCTCGCCAAGCTCAAGGCGATGGGTGTGAAGTTCCCCGCAGAGCCCGAGGGGACGTTCTACGCTTGGGGCGATGTGTCGGGCCTGCCGGCGCCGATCAATACGGGAGAGGGTTTCATGCGCCGCGGCTTCCAGCACCGCGTGCTCACCGTGCCGGGAGAGTTCTTCGACGTGAACCCGCACAAGAAGCGACTCGGAAACTCTCCCCTGTCAACGTTCGTGAGATTCTCGTTCGGCCCCCCGGTTCAGAACCTGACCGCGGGCCTCGATCGACTATCGCAGATGGTGCATTCACTTTGCTGACGACGGCGCCGGCGCACCGCCCGCCTCGCCGCACATCAAGCACCGATCGGCGTCGCACACCGGTCCCTTCTCGCCCAGGAGCCGCGCCGCGACCGTGCTGATGCGCACGCGGTGGCGCGCAAACCAGAGGTAGAGACGATCCACGATCGGGCGAACGATGGGCCAGGCGGTCCAAGAGAGCAGCCAACGCTGGCCGACCGCCGCGTAGGCCTGGCGGAAGACTTCCATTCCGCGGACCAACGTGCCGTCGGCTGCGACGCCATGAATCTGCCCCATGACCGCCGCCATCGTTGTGCCCAGTTGGGTGGGATCAAAGTCGGGTGATGCGATATCGATGATGCGGAGTCGGCCACGCCCCTGATCGAGCCGCCTCAGAAGCGACGCCTCCCGACGGCAGAGCACGCACGAGCCGTCGATGAGAATGGTGAACACCGGCGAAGTCATCAATGCAGCATTCGCGTCGCAGCGGGCCCGGATTCATGGAGATCCGTGCTCGAAGGGGTGCCCGGCCTCGGGGCCGCCTGACGCCGCAGTGGGTTGACTCGCATAGCGGCTCGACGGGTCTGGATTGGCTTCTCGACCCCCCGGCCTCTTATCGAACCAGTATTTCCGCGTGGCCGTTCTTTCGCGGCCAGAGCTTGGTCACGGTCAGGTTCTCGGGCTGATCCGCCGGGCCGGCTCCCGTCAGGATCGTGTCCTCGAGCTTGGTTCCCGTGATCGTTGGGTTCCAGCCGACGAGCTGGTGCGGCTGGACGCTCCGGGTTTCCGTGGGGGTCGCGACGAAATCGCGGCATTCATAGCCCATCGGCCCGCCTTGGTGGTGCAACTGCCACTCATCCCCGTAGCCCTGGTCGCGGTATGACTTGATCGCCGCCGCCAGCACGTCGCACCAGCGCACGCCGGGCCTGGTTTCCTCGTGATAGGTTTGCTCAACACTGGCGACTGCGTCATGCCGACGCCGAAGGTCGGCGTCAACCGGGCCGAAGCTGACCATTCGCGTGGCGCACACGATCAGCCCGTGCCGTCGGGCGCAGGTCACGCCCATGGCGATGTGGTCGATCTTCTTGTCGGTCGCGATGGGGTGCCGGTACTTCCTGATGCGATCGTCGGCGGCGACGAGGATGACCGGCGCGCCGATGCCGCGATCGCGCAGGCGCGACGAGATCATGCCCGCCAGGCGGTGCTCGGTCATGCCCGGGGCCAGGTCTCGGGCCATCACCTCCTCGAGCGCTTCGGCCGTGTCTTTCGCCAGATCGCGCGCCCGCCGGACCTCCGCCGGCGTGAGCGACGAGCGAAGGTCGGCCAGCGGGTCATCAGGAAGGTCCGTGGCGAACCGTCCCTCGGGAAGCCCGAGCGCCGGACCCCACCAGTCGGATTGGAGAACTTCCCAGCCTTCGAGAGGCTCTTCGGCCCGGAAGCGAGGTGCCTCGATGTTGGTGGTGAAGATGACCTTTCGTGACGGGGTCCACAGGAGCGTTCCGAAGGCCAGGTCGCTGTGGTCGACGATCCCAAGGTCCGCGCCGCCCGTGATCCACGACGCGTTGGACCTCCGGCGGATCACCAGGCCGTCATACTTGTTGCCGCGGCACCATCCCGCGAGGCGCGAATCGATCTCGTTCATGGCGACACTGTACCGGGCGTGGGCGCGCCTAGCACCCCGACTCAAAGTGCCCGGCGAAAAAGTCGTAGTCGTCGCCATTCACAAACCCGTCGGCGTTGAGATCAGCGGAGGAATCGCCGTCTTCAAAGGCGACGGCGAACGCGTCGTAATCATCGCCGTTCACGAACCCGTCATGGTTGAAGTCCGCCGGGCAGACCTGACCGTTGTAGCAGTCGACATTGACCAGCGACAGCACCGTCCCGTCGTGCACCGCGCCGCTGGTGTTGAAGCTCCACTGAGCGGGCGCCAGAAGCTCGTTCTGATATCCGATGCAGGCGTTCGCGCCTCCGTTCCAGCCGGCCCCCTCGATGTCCCGGTAGATGAACTGGGCGTAGATGCACTCCTCGGGCCCGAGGGTCCCGCCGAAGATTTTGATCTGGAATGTCCCGGGAGCGCCGAACGGCTTGGAGGGCTTGTCCGTCCACTGGATGATCACCACCGTCCCGATCTGCTGCCAATGGATCGAGCCGACGTGGTTGCCGATGTCGGCCCAGTACGGCAGGAGCGACTTGCCCGCTCCGAACGCCGCGAACGACGGAAGTGGCGCGGGCGTCGGCCCCAGGTTGGTCAAAGGCGGCGAAAACCCGACGCCCCCGTTGTTCCCGATGATGACCGACGATCCGAGGGGGATCTGCCCGTTCCCGATCGGCATGAAGAATGCAAAGGCCTCGTCTTCATCGCCCAGGTCGACAAACGTGCCCGTCCCCGAGATGTCGGTGAACGAGCCGGGCAGGTTGTTCACGATCGCGTACTGCGCCGACGCGCGGCCACCAAGCGCCAGCGCGACAGCCAGGCCCAATGATCGCGCGACGTTCGCGTTCATACCTCAACCTCCGCGGCCAAGGCCGCTCAACCCCATCCAATACAGAGCGATGTGCCGCGACCGGAGTCACGCGGCTTTATTCCCCGCCAAACGCAGTCTACCTTCTCGCGCAGGTCGTTGTCCAGCAAGAACTTCACACTCGGGTAGGTTCCCGGACGGGTCGCTCCAGCAGACCGGACCAAAATCACGATAATCAAGCCATGCCAAGCACCTACCTCATCACCGGCGCCACCCGCGGGATCGGCCTGGAGTTCGCACGCCAACTCTCCGAACGCGGCGAGGATGTCCTCGCGACCGCCCGCGATCCCAAGCACGCCGGGGAGCTCTCGAGTTTCCGGCTCTCGATCGGCGGTCTGGACGTGTCCGACCCCATCAGCATCGAGGGACTGACCGAAGCCATGGCCGGACGCTCGCTCGACGTGCTTATCAACAACGCCGGCGTCGGATCGCACACCAAGTCCATCGCCGACTGCACCGCCGACGAGCTGCAACGCGTGTTCATGATCAACAGCATCGCGCCGATGCTGGTGGCCAAGGCCGTGCTTCCGAGCCTGCGGCTGGGCAAGCGCAAGCTGATCGTCAGTATTTCCAGCCAGCTCGCCAGCATCGCCAACAACACCGGGGGCTCGTCGTACGCCTATCGCGCCAGCAAGACCGCGCTCAACCAGCTCAACAAGTCGCTCGCCAACGAGCTCGGGCCCGAAGGATTCACCTGCGTCGTGGTGCATCCGGGCTGGGTGCGCACCGACATGGGCGGACCCAACGCGCCGATCGTCGCCGCCGAAAGCGTGAAATTGCTGATCAAGCTGATCGACGGTCTGACGCCCACCGACAACGGGAAGTTCTTCAACAACGACGGCACCGTCATTCCCTGGTGATGCCCGTCCAACTCATGGTGATCCGCGAAGCCATCGCCGCCGACCTTGACGCCATCTTCGCGATCTATGACCGCGAGGTGCTGCACGGCACCGCGACGTTCGACACCGAACCGAAGTCCGCGGCGCAGCGCGCCGAATGGCTTGCGTCGCACGGTTCGCCGCGCACCCCCGCGATCGTGGCCGAGCTTCCGGGCGGCGTGATTGCGGGCTGGGCCTCGCTCTCCCCCTGGTCGAACCGGCGCGCGTACGCCCGGGCCGCGGAAAACTCGGTCTATGTCCACGCCGATCATCGCGGCAAGGGCGTGGGCGGCGCGCTGCTCGATGATCTCATCGCGCGGGCGAGGCACGCCGGGCTCGGCGTGATCCTCGCGCGGGTCGTCGAGGGCAACCCAGCCAGCATCGCGCTCCACGAATCCCGCGACTTTCAGACGATCGGCGTCATGCGCCGCGTCGGCGAGAAGTTCGGGCGCATCCTCGACGTCCGCCTGATGGACCTGCATCTGGACGGCGAAGCGTGAACGTTCTTCTCCTCCACAATCCGTCCAGCGGCACGGGGTCTCGCCGCGCCCTTGTCGATGAGTCCGAGCAACTGCTCCGGTCGGACGGGCACGACGTCACCCGCATGGGCCCGATGGATCACGCCGTGTCCGACGCGATCGCCCGCGCCGAGCTGGTCGTGATCGCGGGCGGCGACGGCACGGTCCACCACGCGCTCCCGGCGCTCGTACGCGCGCGGGCGGCCATGTACCACCTCCCGTTGGGCACCGAGAATCTTGTGGCGCGACACTTCGGAATGGACCGCCACGCCCTCACCCTCCGACGCGCCGTCGCCAATCCCACCATCGCCGAGATCGACCTTGGCGAGGCCAACGGCAGGCTCTTCGCGCTGATGGTCAGCGCCGGGCCCGATGCCGGCGTCATCCACGAGCTTGCCTCCACCCGCACGGGCCCGATCTCACACCTCAACTACGTCGCGCCCACGCTGCGAGAGTTCCGGCGCAATCCCGCGCCCCTCTGGATCGAATCCGACGGCAGCACCATCGTCGAGGACCGACCGGGCTGGGTGGTCGTCGCCAACCTGCCCGATTACGGCGGGCGCGCCAACCCCGCACCGCGAGCGAGCGCCTCCGACGGCTTGCTCGACGTCGTCTTCATGCCCGCGGCGACGACGTGGCGTGCCTTCCGATGGTTTCTTGCCGGCCGACTTGGCCTTGCCGAGCGTCTTCCCGATCGTGTCTTTGTTCGCGCCTCGCGCGTCCGCATCGCCACCAGCCCCGGCGCCGCCGCCCCCGTCCAGATCGACGGCGAGCCCTTCACCAAGCTCTCGGATGGGCTCGCCGATCCCCCAAGCGATGGCTCTGCGGATGTGCTCAGCGTGGTGTGCCGCCGCAACGCCCTGCGGGTGCTCCTCCCCGTCCCGCCCTCGCACGCCTGACACGCACCTATAGTGCCCGCCATCTTTCCAGCGAGAAACACCATGCTCCGTCGAACGCACACCTGCGGCGAACTCCGTGACACGCACATCGATCAGACCGTCCGGCTCAACGGCTGGGTCAACTCGTACCGTGGACACGGCACGGGCCTGGTCTTCATCGACCTCCGAGATCGCTTCGGCGTCACCCAGGTCGTCTTTGACGGCGAGGACCTCGGCAAGGAGATTCTCGACGCCGCCGACCATCTCCGCAACGAGGACGTCGTCGCCGTCGAGGGCAAGGTCCGCATCCGCTCCGGCGGCGAGAACCCCAAGCTCGCGACGGGCAAGATCGAGGTTGTCGTCAGCAAGTTCGAGCTCCTCAACAAGACCGCCAACCCGCCGTTCCTCCCGGACGACACGCAGAAGCTTCCGAATGAGGAGCTTCGCCTCAAGTACCGTTACATTGACCTGCGTCGCCCCGCGATGCAGAAGGCTCTGGCCGTTCGCCACAAGGTCTACCAGGTCACTCGCCGTTACTTCGACGAGAACGGATTCCTCGAGATCGAGACTCCGATCCTGTACAAGTCCACGCCGGAAGGGGCGCGAGAGTTCCTGGTTCCGAGCCGACACTCCGCCGGGAATTGGTACGCGCTTCCTCAGTCCCCGCAGCTCTTCAAGCAGATCCTCATGGTCGCCGGCTGCGACCGGTACATGCAGATCTGCCGCTGCTTCCGCGACGAAGACCCGCGGGCCGACCGCCAGGCCGAGTTCACGCAGATCGACCTTGAGATGTCGTTCGTCCGACGCGAGCACGTCGTCGACATGATCGAGGGCTTCGTCCGCCGCCTGTGGAAGGAGATGACCGGCTACGACGTCCCGCCGATCCCGCGGATGAACTACCGCGAGGCGATGGAACGGTTCGGCATCGATCGTCCCGACACGCGCTACGCCCTCGAGATCGCCGATATCTCCGACATCGCCGCCAGATCCGACGTCGCCTTCTTCAAGGAGGCCCTCGCCAGCGGCGCCGACCGCCCTCGCTTCAACAGCAAGCGCGGCGTCGTCAAGGCCATCCGCGTTCCCGGCGGCGCCGAGAAACTCACCCGCAAAATGACCGATGGTTACAACGAATTCGTGCGAGGCTTCGGCGCGGGCGGATGCGCCGTCGTGAAGGTCAACGCCGCCGGTGAGTTCGAGACCGGCGTCGCCAAGTTCCTCGCGTCGGTGAAGGACGAGCTCAAATCGGCCTTGAAGCTCCAGCCCGGCGACACGGTGCTCTTTGTCGCGGACGCCTACGCCGTCTGCACCAAGGCCCTCGGCGAACTCCGCCAGGTCGTCGCCCGCGACATGGGGCTCGTTCCCAAGCCCGGCTCCGAGGGCGGCCCGTGGAACTTCCTCATCGTGCTCGACTTCCCCATGTTCGAGCGCAACAAGGAAACCGGCAAGTGGGTCGCCATGCACCACCCCTTCACCGCGCCCAACGACGATCAGGCCGAGGCCTTCGTCGCCGCCGATGTGGACGACGAGGTCACCATCGAGGGGATTGTCTCCGCTGGCTACGACTTTGTGCTCAACGGCCAGGAGATCGCGGGCGGCAGCGTCCGTATCCACGACCCCCGCGTGCAGTCCAAGGTCTTCACGCTCCTTGGCCTCACGCCCGAGCAGGCCAAGGAGAAGTTCAGCTTCCTCCTGGAGGCCCTCCAGTTCGGCGCGCCGCCCCACGCCGGCATCGCGTTCGGCCTCGACCGCCTCGTCATGAACTTCCTGGGAACCAGCAACATCCGCGACGTGATCGCCTTCCCCAAGACCCAGATCGGCGCGGACCTCATGACCGGCGCGCCAGGCCCCGTCACCGACGAACAACTCAGGGACGTCCACGCAATGGCGATCCGGCCGAAGGTGTGAACTGAAAGCGCATTAGCCGCGCGTTTCATTCAAAAAACATGAGATTCACCACAATTGTTTGCCCTGCATTGTCGTGAGTCCTGATTTCTGGTATCATGTCAATGATGCCACGAGGGTTGATGACGAAGTCGCACGTACATCAACGTTGTTCGGGCGGGGTTCATTGTTCTTATTTTCGCGGCTTCACCTTGATCGAACTGGTCGTTTGCATCGGGGTCATGATGGTACTTATCGGATTGCTGCTCCCGACATTGGCGGCAAGTCGAGAAAGTGCCCGTGCAACCCGAATGTTGGCGCTGGTTCGGTAGAATCACGCGGCGGTAGCGATGTACGCCAATTCACATCAGGATGTGTTTCCGGTCTCAGATTCACTGGTCGGAAACTGCATGCTCCGTTGGTATGTCCCCTTGGTCGCCACGGGTCTGATCGAGAATGAGCGAACGGTCGATCCGGAGGGGGCGGAGTTGACCAATAATCCGAGATTCTCAATGTCCGGGTGTGCGTTCTGCTCGCCTTCGATGATGGTGCCCGGGTCAACTGTTCCCGTTGACGTGGCTGAATCATCGGCCATCCGAATGTCGCAGGCAGCATTCCCTGCTGAAAAGGGTATTCTGGTCCAGTGGTTGCATGTGAGGGGAACCGAGCATGTGTTCTGGTCTTGGAATCCCTCCGAATCACCATCGTCTCCGATAGCGATGGCGGATGGACATGCGATCAGCGCCAGGTGCGTCGATTTCTCATTGGAGCACGACTTCTTCGAGAACTGGGTTGGACATCCAGTTCTATCCACATGGAACGGAATTCTTGGAATCGACAAGCATCGTTGAGACTTGAAGCACAAGAAGTATGCCATATCAATATTATGAGCGAATGAAGATCGTTGCGTGGTCCTTGGTTGTTCTGGCGGGCGGCTGGGCGATCGCGTCGCCCGAGAACTGTTATTTTTTGGAGAGCAGCGGCTGCGGCAGCGGATCCGGGTTCTGCGTCGAAAACCAGATTGTGTGCGATGTTGGATACCAATCTGGCGACACGGGCTGCGGTAAGAAAAGCCCGCTGAGCGTCCCCGGTTCTCAGAGGCATTGCTACAAACTGATCGGTGTGACAACCGTGGCTTGCGATGAGCTGAGCCCGAGTGGGTGCGAATCAACCTGACCTGCCCCCCGAATCCTGATCCAGGCCTATGAGAGTCCCGACGGTCGCCGGGAGCGGCCAGGAGACTCTCGATGAAGCGGACG
>JABLTH010064709.1_pt1 | contig 64934 bp, 63 predicted proteins | sample 7875711 | NCBI WGS metagenome assembly JABLTH01 (sample SAMN14941262, study PRJNA633318) | bioreactor metagenome | isolation source: bioreactor | place: China | collected 2019-03-05 | reverse complement strand
GATTGTCGCGCATGAAATCCCGCAAGAGATTTCAGATTTTATGGTGTTGATCAATGCTGGCTTGAGTAAATCCCGTGCGCTCCTGCTCAATATGCTTTCGGGTTCAGCCATGATTGTGGGCGGTTTGGTTGGCTGGTTGAGTTTTACACATATCGCTCCGCTGATTCCCTACGCCTTGTTACTGGCCGCCGCCAGCTTTATCTATATCGCGCTGGCGGATCTGGTGCCTATCTTGCAAACCCAATATCGCCCACAAGACCTGGTCGTGCAATGTGCATTGCTGGGCTGCGGCCTGGGGGTGGCTTGGCTTTCACCCTTTATCCAGCAACAGATTGTCGATGTTTGGAGCAGCACATGACAGCAGGCAACGCAAAAATCCCGGTGACGATTTTAACTGGCTTTCTCGGCGCGGGTAAAACCACCCTGCTCAACCGCATTCTGCAAGAGCAACACAGCCAGCGCATTGCCGTGATTGAAAATGAGTTTGGCGAGACCGGCATAGACGGTGAACTGTTGATTCAGGGTGACGAGCAAATCGTGGAGATGAATAACGGTTGCATTTGCTGCACCGTGCGTGGCGACCTGGTGCGTATTCTCGGTGATCTGGCGCAAAAACGTGCCGCGCAGGAAATTAGCTTTGACCGCGTGATGATCGAAACCACGGGCCTGGCCGACCCGGCACCCGTCGCACAAACTTTTTTTGTTGAAGATGACGTTTATGCCAGCTATCACCTGGATGCCATTATCACGGTGGTGGATGCGGTGCATGCCATGCAGCAACTGGATGCGCACAATGAGGCGCAAGAGCAGGTCGGGTTTGCTGACCGTATTCTGCTGTCAAAAACGGATCTGGTCACGCCAGAAGCAGTGAGCGCGCTCTCGGCAAGGCTGCATAACATCAACTCCCGGGCCACCATTCACAGCGTGCACTTTGGCCAAACCGACCTCAGGCAGATTCTGGATATTGATGGTTTTTCACTGGATGCCATCCTGGAAATCGAACCAGACTTTTTGCGTGATGTGAGTCATGCGCATGACGACGACGTCACCTCGTTTGTGTTTAGTAGCGAGCGGCCGTTTGACCTGCAAAAACTGGAAATCTTTCTCGAAAACATCATCCATGATTATGGCCCGCAGCTACTGCGTTACAAAGGCATTGTGCATGCCTACAACGATCCACAACGCATTGTTTTTCAAGGCGTACACATGCTCATGAGTGGTGACCATACCACGCAATGGCAGCCTGATGAGCGCAAAGTGTCTACGCTGGTATTCATCGGTACCGACCTCCCTCAAGAATTTTTCATGCAAGGACTCAATTTATGTCTGGTTTAAGCGCGTCTCACCTCAAAAAACTCCCTGTCACCGTACTCTCCGGCTTTTTGGGCGCAGGGAAAACCACGTTGCTCAACCATGTGCTCAATAACCGTGAAGGTAAGCGGGTTGCCGTCATCGTCAACGACATGTCTGAAGTCAATATTGACGCGCAGCTGGTACGCGACGGCGGGGCTGAGCTATCACGTCAGGAAGAAAAACTGGTGGAAATGAGCAATGGCTGCATCTGCTGCACCTTGCGTGAAGACCTACTGGTGGAGATCACTCGCCTGGCCAAGGAAAACCGCTTTGATTACCTGCTGATTGAAACCACCGGTATCTCAGAGCCCTTGCCGATTGCTGAAACCTTCACCTTTGCCGATGAGGAAGGCGTATCCCTGGCCGATGTGGCACAACTCGATACCATGGTCACGGTGGTGGATGGCTATAACTTTCTCAAGGACTACAGCTCACAGGAAAGCCTGACCGACAGAGGAGAATCCCTGGGCGAAGAAGATGAACGCACCGTGGTTGACCTGCTGGTAGACCAGATTGAATTTTGCGATGTGCTGGTATTGAACAAGACCGACCTGATGACACTGGAGGAAATCGCCCGGCTGGAAGGCATCCTCAAAACGCTTAACCCGCGTGCACATATCCTGCACAGCAGCTTTGGCAAGGTGCCGCTGGACCGTATCATGCATACCGGCCTGTTTGACTTCGACCAGGCTGCAGAAGCGCCTGGCTGGCTCCAAGAGCTGCGTGGCGAACATGTGCCAGAAACCGAGGAATACGGGATTTCTAGCTTTGTTTACCGTTCACGCACGCCGTTTCATCCACAACGCTTGTGGCAGTGGCTGAATAGCGAATGGCCAGGCGTGATCCGCTCCAAAGGCCGCTACTGGATCGCCTCGCGTCCCGAGTTTTGTGCCATGTGGTCGCAAGCGGGTGCGGTCACGCGCACCGAGCTGGCAGGCATCTGGTGGGCGGCAACGCCGGCCAACTATTGGCCGCAGGATGTAGACAGTCTGCAACATATCCGTTCACGCATGCAAGCGCCTTATGGTGATCGTCAACAAGAGTTGGTCATTATTGGCATGGAGATGGATAAAGCGGCGCTAACTGCAAAATTTGATGCCTGCCTGCTGACAGAAAGCGAGCTGGCATTGGGCATGGACGCCTGGCGCAAGTTTGAGGACCCATTTCCCCGCTGGGCGGTAGAAGAAACCGTTGAAACCAACGACGATATGCAGATATTGGAAAGTGTCTAGCATGTTGTCGGTTGCCAGCTCCCCTCAAACTGCTTCACTTGCACCTACGCTGACACCAGCAAGCGAGTCCTTGACCTTTAACCCACTGCAAATGCTGCCGATCTTTGAGCCCGAGCAGCAAGTCTGTCTCGTACGCCGGGAACCGCAAACGGCAATCAGCGACTACCTGCAGCTGGCAGCGCGCAGCTTGGCGCCTGGACTGCGCAACGTGATTTCATTGCAGCCCGCACTTGCGCCACAGTTGCGTGCTTTGCCGTTGCCTGCACAGCCGGGCCGCGAAGCGTTTATTCAAGAGCTGGCACAATTGGTGACGGTGTTTGCCGAGCTGCTGGATTGCCAGACCGTGGGCCTGCGGCTGGAAGTATTGCAAAAAGCCATGTGCCCGCAATTTCATGTTGACCATACCGGAATTCGGCTGCTGTGTACTTACATGGGGCCAGGTACCGAATGGCTGGAGGAAGCATTTGCCGACCGCAGTTATTTAAAGCACCGCAGTCACTTAAACCCGCCTGGACTCAATAACCAACAGCGTGCAGGCGTGGTACTCGATGCGCGTGGCATCATACAGGCAGACGCCTTTGATATCGTATTGCTCAAAGGCAGTCAGTGGCAAGGGAACACCGTAGGCGGCGCCATTCATCGTTCGCCTGTGGTGCCAGAGGGGCAGACACGCGTCGTACTCGCGCTGGATGCCATCAGGGATTAACGCGCTGTGATGAAAATAACTTGCCCGATTCATGAGTGTGTCATCAGAACATGGCTAGATAGCGGACGCGCTCATCGCAGGTTTTTTAATCGCCAGACTGCATGCTAAATCACTACATACGGACCCGACTCAATCAATGGCTGCTAGGCGCCCTGCTGGCAGTCTTGCTGTTTTTTGTATTTGCGCAGCAGCATGCGATTGCGCACGCCATCTCTCACCTGTCTGAAGAGATTAATCACACCCTCAAGCATGATAAAACCAGCCAGGACAATCTGTGTGAAGAATGCCTGTGCCTGGACAATCTCCCTGACACGCTGCTGCCAGGACGTCCGTTATTGCTACATGCACCAGACCTCGTCACATCAGCCCAAACCAGCCATACCGTTTTACATACCAAACCGTCCTATCGCCGCTACGCTGCGCGCGCACCACCTCTTTTCGTTTGAGCCCTGACAACCCCAACACAACCAGACGAAAAAGGCCTCAGCGTGAGGCCAAGAGGACAACTTTATGAAGATCAAACGCATCATTTCTGTAGCGGTGGGCGGCCTGTTTGCCAGCTACCCTGCAATCTCTGTACTGGCAGAACCGGTGGATGAAAGCGCACTCGAGCTCGATAGCGTGCAAGTGACAGCAGAACGGTTCAGCAAAATCCGTAATAGCCTGTCACCCGCCACGGGCGGCAGCATATACCGCTTTGACCAGAAAGATATCAGCAATATTCCAGGCGGTGAAAACAACAGCTTTAACCAGATTTTGTTACGCGCCCCTGGCGTCGCCAATGACTCTTATGGACAACTGCATATCCGTGGCGATCACGGCAATATCCAATACCGGATTAACGGCGTCATTCTGCCGGAGGGCATCAATGGTTTTGGTCAGATTCTGGATACGCGCTTTGCCGATAAAATCAATCTGCTCACCGGCGCTTTGCCTGCGCAGTATGGCTACAGAACGGCCGGGGTGATTGAGATTGAGACCAAGAAAAATTTTAAACCAGGCGGCAATGTTGGCTTTTATGGTGGCACCAGCGACACCGTCAACCCCAGTATTCAAATGCACAATTCCACGGGTGACTTCAGTTACTATGTCACGGGTTCTTATCTCTCCAATAATCGCGGCATCGAAAATACCACCGATAGCTACAACCCGATTCATGATAATACCCAGCAAACCAAAGGCTTCGCCTACATGTCGTACTTGCTGAATCCGGAAACGCAAATTGTGGCGATGCTGGGCTCTTACTATGGCAATTTTCAAATCCCCAATAACCCGGCGCAGGCGGCCAACAGCGACTATCTCTCGGCCTTAGGCTTGTCTGGCTATAACTCCTCCAGCCTGAGAGATCACCAGAACGAACGTAACCAGTACGGCATACTGGCCGTGCAGAGCTCCATTGGCCCTGATTTCGATTACCAGGTTTCGCTGTTCACACGCTATACCAGCACCACTTATACGCCGGATATCATGGGGGGCTTGGCCTTTAATGGCGTGGCCTCGCGCGTGTTTAGAGACAGCATGAGCAATGGCTTGCAAGCCGATGGCAGCTATCACTGGGGCGATAGCCACACCATCCGCATGGGGATGTTTACCAGCACCGAAGATATCACCAGCGACAATACCGCCAATGTGTTCCTGACCTCGGGCGGCACGCCGACCAACACCCAGGCCACCATTGTTGATAACAATCACAAAAACGGTAACACCTTGCTGGCGCTTTACTTGCAGGACGAATGGAAAATCAACAACAGCCTGGTGATGAACTATGGCGTGCGAGCCGACAAAATGAATGCCTATGTCAGCGGCGGCCAACTCAGCCCACGCCTGGGCCTGGTATGGAATGCCACGCCTGAAACCACCTTCCATGCTGCCTACTCAAGATACTTTACACCGCCTCCGACGGAGTTGGTGGGCACTAAAACACTGGCGTTATTCAGCAATACCACCAATGCTGCGTCCAGTGACCTCAATGGCGCAGTCAAACCCGAGCGCTCACATTATTTTGACGTCGGCGTCAGTCACCAGTTAACGCCCAAACTCACCGTGGGCTTCGACAGCTACTACAAAATTGTCCAGGACCTGATTGATGAGGGTCGCTTTGGTGAAGCCTTGGTCTACACGCCTTTTAACTATGACAAAGGCAGAATTTATGGCTTTGAATTAACGGCGAGTTATAAAGACGAAGCCTTCTCTGCCTATGCCAACCTCTCACGCTCCATGAGCCTGGCAAAGAAAGTCGTCTCTGCACAATATAACTTTGAGCAAGATGAGCTGGACTATACCGCCAATCATTGGGTGCATACCGACCATGACCAGCGCTACACCGCGTCCGCCGGCGTCGGTTATTTATGGCAAGGCTATCAACTCAGCGCCGATGCGTTCTTTGGCAGCGGCCTGCGCCGTGGCTTCGCCAATACCGAACATATGCCCGCCTACACGCCGGTTAACCTGGGGGCCAGCACCATGATCAACGCAGGCACCCTAGGCAAGCTGGAAACCAGGCTGGCCATCATCAACCTGTTTGATAAAAAGTATGAATTACGGGATGGCTCGGGCATTGGCATTGATGCGCCACAATTTGGGCCACGCAGAGGGGTGTTTATTGGTCTGAATAAATACTTTTAATCTGCTGCAACGCTAATCATGTGATGGACCAAGGATCTCTGATCATCGGTTAATCGGCGGTCCATTCCCCGATTGAAGGATCAAAAAAGTGACAGTCCATCACAACAATCGCACACAACGAGGCTGCTGTGTGTTTTTTCTACACCAGACATTGTTTTTTTTAAGGAGAAGTCGCATAGATCACTTTACAATCATTCTTATTTAACAGCTTTAGCCCAATAAAAATAAAACATATTGCCTCAGCCACCGTGTGAGATGAGGCACAAAGAGAACACACTGAACCAGATTGATGAATACGCAGACTTACAGGGAAGATAAATCATGATGTACCCAAAAACGATTGCCAGCCTGCTGGCAGTCATGTTGTTCCCGGCGGTAACGGTTTATGCTGAAGACTCGGTAGAACTGGCCCCCTCCAAACAAAGCAGTAAAGCCAAGAAAAATGAAGCACCGGTCAGCAGTGTCGAGCTGGATAGCGTCGTGGTGCTTGGCAAAAAAGAGCAAGTCTCAGCCACTGATAAAGGCCTGGCAGGCTCGGTAGATGTCATTACGCGTCAAGAACTTGAATATGAACACGTCACCGATACCCTGGAATTGTTTAGCAAAACACCAGGCGTGGTGCTGTCTCGCTTTAGTCAGGGCATTGTCAATACCGAAGTGTCTATCCGCGGTTTTAGTGGCAATGGCGAAACACCGAATGCCAAAGTGCTGGTGGATGGCATTCCGTCCAATTTGTTCTCAGGTCTCAGTGAGCTGGATTACCTGTTCCCCACCAACATTCAGAGCGCCCAGGTATTTAAAGGCACCAGCGACGCTTCGACCGGCCTGTTTGCCACCGCAGGCAACTACAAGGTAGAAACCCGTAAAGATATCGGCAAGCAATTGCAATTTGGCTATGGCAGCTTTCAAACGCGCGAAATGCAAGGCTACTATGGTGAAAAACAAGGTGATTTCACCCAAAACTATGCAATTGGTTATCGCAAAGGCAATGGCTTCCGCGCCCATACCGAAAATGAAAAAATTGCCTTATCTGGCCGTTGGCAGCTGGATTTCGAGCAGTCCAGCCTGGCATTGAGCGCCAAGTATGGCAAATACACTTCGCCTGAAGCACCGGGTTTTATGTCTAAAGAACAAGCGCGTGATGACCGCAGAGGCGTGGCGCCCAATGCACTCAACGATAGCGGTGAAAAAGAATTCAAGCATTTAAGCCTGCATTACGATTACTTTTTTAATAACGACCTTGATTTAAGCCTGAAAGCTTATTGGCAGAACTTTGGTCGTGAACGCAATGTACGTTTTTTTGGATCACCGGGCCTGGAACATCGCTTGGAAGACGAGACCTCGATTGGCTTTGTGAGCAAGTTAAACTGGAAAATCAATCCCAGCTGGGCTTTTGAAACCGGCTACGATATTGAACGCCAGCATGTCGATGAATTCCGTCAACGCTTGACCACTATCCGGCGCAATGCCCAATACGACTTCACCGCACAAGGCATTTACGCCAAATTTGAAAACACGCCGCTGGACTGGTTACGCTGGAACCTGGCCTATCGGGTGGATTATTTGAACAGCGACCCTAGAAACCAGTTTGTGATTAATGGGAATACGCTCAGGACACGCATGCTGGATAACCAGACCATCGTACAACCCAAATTCAACTTCTTTGCCAACCTGAATGCGCAGCAAACTTTATTTGTAAATGCCGGACGCAGCTTTCAAACACCCACTGGCGTTAACCTTAATCTCTATAGTACCAATGGCCCGACCAACGTAAAGGTTGCGATCAACGATGGCTGGGAATTAGGAATCAAGAGCCAGTGGCATCCTGATTTGAATACGCGTCTTTCTTATTGGCAACAAAAAGCTGAAAACGAATTTATTAATATTGACAACATTAACCAACTCATCGGCTCCACCCGCAGGCAAGGGATAGATGCCAGTTTTGACTATGCGTTAGACGAGCAATGGCACTTTTGGGGCAATGTGTCACGGGTAGAGGCCATTATCGTGAAACCGGATGCATTACATCCGCAATTCAAGGATAACTCGGTCCGCAGTATCCCCTCTTACACCGCCTCGCTGGGTCTGCAATATGCGCCAAATGCAAACTGGATTGCACGTGTTCACGTGGATAGCCAAGGCGACTACTACGTCAATGAGAGTAATCAGGGCGGAAAATACGGCGGCTATACGCTGACCAATGCCAATATTGACTATAAAACCAGCTGGGGACGCGTCAGCTTGTTAGCCAATAATATTTTTGATCGCTACTATGAGTATGTGTATGACTTTTCATCCACAGGTGCGACCAACCAGCTTAACTTCGCCCCAGGTACTGGCCGTAACTTTATGCTCACAGCAACGGTGGATTTTTTATGACTGCATTGCTATCGATTCAACAGCTAAGCCTGGGGTTTTCCAAGCGGAAAATTCTAAATCAGCTTGAGCTCAACTTAGAGGCAGGTGAAGTCGTCTCTGTGCTGGGCAGCAATGGCGCCGGTAAATCAACGCTGCTGAAAAGTATTTTAGGCTTACATGACACGGCCGAACAAACAGGCAACATCCTGATTGCCGGTATTAATATCTCGCAGGACCGCCAGCGGGCGCTATCGCACCTTGCCTATGTGCCGGAGCAACCTGCCGTGTATGGACATCTCTCTGCGATAGCAAATATCCGTTACTTTTTAAGCCTGGCCAATATAGGTGAAGAAAAGGATATTAACAGCTGCCTGACCATGGCCGGCTTGCCGGAAACAGCCTGGCACCGGCCTTGCAGCGAATACTCCAAAGGCATGAAGCAAAAGGTGATGCTGGCGTTTGCACTTGCCAAACAGGCCACACTGCTGTTGCTCGATGAACCTAATTCAGGGCTGGATCCACAGGCTACCGAAGACTTAAACCAGCTGATTGTGCAATGCAAAGAAAGTGGCATGGGCGTGCTGGTGGTCACGCATGATGTGTTGTCCGCCATTGGTTTTTCTGACCGCTTGCTGATGCTGACCAATGGGCAGTTGCAACCGGTAATGCTGGACCAGTCAGCACTGACACTGGATAGCCTGAAAAAACTGTATCAGGGGCAGGCATGAGCGCATTGATCTGGAAAATCGCCTGCAATGAATGGCGCAGGTTATGGCATGCGCGGGTTCCGGCATTGTTAATGATAGTGCTGGTGACATTATGGGGCATTGCCGCCCTTGCCGCCCATCACCACTGGCAAGATCATGCACAGACGGTAGCTAAGGTGACAGCGCGCAGCCAGCATGACTGGCAATCGCAACCCGACCGTCATCCGCACCGGGTCTCGCATTTTGGCGATTTCGTCGCCAAGCCGGTCCATCCGCTCAGTGTGATCGAGCCCGGCATCCTCGACCAGTCTGGCCATCTGGTGTATCTGGAAGCACATCGTCTGAACAGTGCCAACTTCAACCCGGCGACTGAAGCCACTACGCTGGGCCGCTTTTCATTAATTACACCAGCCATGATCGTGCAATGGTGGATGCCACTGTTTTTGATCATGATTGCCTATGCCACCGTCACTGCCGATAAAATCACCGGCATCCTGGCTTTCATGCGCGGCAATGGCACCCCTGGCTGGGTGATTGCCGCCGGAAAATGGCTGGCATTGTTTTTACCATTGCTGCTCCTTTTGTGCCTGCAAGCACTGTTGACGCTGGCATGGAGCTGGCAGAGCGATCAGTTATTGGCCAGGCTGGCGCTCATGTTGCTGGCGCAAGCGCTTTACATTGCCGGCTGGTGCCTGCTGGTCGTCACCGTGTCCTGGTACAGCCGGCAACTGCATAGTGCCTTGCTGACGTTATTGCTGTGCTGGGTCTGTGTCTGCATCATTTTTCCGCGCGGGCTGGCGAATCTGGCCCAGATCGCCTATCCAACACAGCCTCGCGCAGAGGCTGAATACCATGCGGAAAGCAAGCTGCAAAGCATAGGCGACAGCCATAACCCTGACGATCCGCATTTTCAGGCCTTTAAACAGAGCATACTCAACAAATACCAGGTAAGCCGGATCGAAGACCTGCCAGTAAACTACCAGGGACTGCTGATGCAGGAAGGCGAGCGCCTGACCACGGCCGTCTACCGCGAACAACAGGCATTGCATGACGCACAGCTGGCAAAACAGAATGAAAGTATCCGGCACTGGTTATGGCTCACACCGGCATTGGCGCTGCAATATATACAGATGGCGGCTAGCGGCAATGACCTGCCGCACCACCAGGCGTTTATCCGGCAGTCGGAAGCCCGGCGGTATCAATTAATCCAATATCTGAACCAGATCCACACTTACAAAGTGGATCAGCATGACGATAAGAACACGCGTGTTTCTGCCGATTTTTGGAAGAACGCGCCCCGTCCGCCGGTGAATCTGCCACCGATGGCAGTCAGCCACGCCAGTCTGACAGCTGCCTTTCTGGTGTTGATTGGCTGGCTGTTATTGCCTGGCTCCTTGCTTGTTAGGGTTTCGCACCGACTATGAAACATGAATTCACTCTGCTGCTCAAGCAACGCAGCCTGACCCTATTGCTTTTGCTCAGCCTGGTACTGGTTAGTTTTAGCTTGTTAAACGGCTGGCAAAATATCCGTCATATCCAGTCCCAGATCCAGCATGCGCAGCAGGAAGAGACCCTGCGCAAGCAGGACTTTATCCAGCACAACAGTCATGACGGGGCACTTGAGGCAGGAGAAGTCGGCTATTACCTGTTCCACAACGTCTATTACCGCCCTGGCGAATGGAGCTTTATTGCCCTGGGCAACCGGCTGGTGGTGCCGTACGTGCAACGGATACGTTTACTCGGCTTGCAAAGCCAGCTTTATGATGGTGAGTCGCATCACCCTGAATATGTGATGCTGGGTACCTTTGACTATGCTTTTTTGCTGGTATTTTTTGCGCCTTTGCTCTGTATCGCCCTGATGCATGACCTGAAAGCCAGTGAGCAACAGGCGCAACGTTTACTGTTTTTGCATAGCCTGGTAAAAGAACCTGGTCATTTCTGGTTTAAACGGGTGTTATCCCGCTGGCTGCTTGTCACGCTTGTCTTCGTACTCCCGTTATTACTGTTTGCCGGGATGCACTCGCTTTCTTTGTCACCCCTGTTACAGGTTTTGACAATTACAGCCTTATACACGTTTTTATGGTCTGCATTGTGTAGTGCAGTCAGCCTGCGCAAACGAGCGCTCAACGCCAACTTCAATGCCATGTTGCTGAGCAGCATTTGGGTCATGTTATGCGTGGTCTTACCGAATCTTTGCCAGCTATGGCTGCACGCCCGTTATCCCTTGCAAGACGGTAGCCAGCTTGCCATGCAGCATCGGCAATTGGTACATGGCGCCTGGGATTTGCCAAAAGAGGATACGCTGAAACCCTTCTATGCCTTGTATCCGCAATGGAAAGATACTCCGCCCGTCACAGGCCGCTTTCACTGGAAATGGTACTTTGCCTTTCAGCATATGGGCGACGTCCACTTGCAAGCACAAGTGGCTGCCCGGACACGAATCTTACAAATGAGGGCGGATGCCGCAACAAAAATCGGGCGGTGGTTACCCACGGTCTGGGCGCAAACACAACTGGAAGCGGTCGCATGCAGCGATATTAGCCATTTGCTAGTACACAGACAGCAGATAGAGAAGTTTCACACCCGCCTGCGTGAAACCATCTACCCTTTTTTGTTTGAGGAGCGTGCACTACATCGCAAAGAGATTGAATCTATGCCAGTCTTTGACGCAAACGAGCCGTGCGCGCAAGGTGCGCATCCTGATGGCAACAGCTAAGGGGCCTTCACCACACCGATAGATAATGTGACTTCGCCCGCGCGTATCGGTGGCGTGGCATTTTGAATCAGGATGCGCCCGGCCACAGGCGCACGCAAAGTTTCAATCTTCTCGCCAAAATAATCCGTCACTTCACCTACGACCTGCCCTGCTGTCACCCAATCGCCAATGCTGGATTTGGCCGTAAACAAGCCGGTTTGCTGGCTGCGTAGCTCGACCATTTTGCTGTAATAATGAATTGGCGAGGCTACCTTTGTCGTGTGTTGCGTGCTGACATCTATCGTTTCAGGCGCATCTATCATGCCCAAGCCACTCATGGCCTGTGCACAAGCTTGCGTGATCATGGCCACAAAAGCGGCATCGCGCTGTGCAAACTGGCCGACTTCCAGCGTCAATGCAGGCTTGCCCCTGGTCTGTGCCGTATTCGGATATGAGATGGAATGATCAGGATCATTGGGCCTGCCGTCATAGAGCACAATATCTGGCAATCCTAAAAGATCAGCAAAATGCTGTGTTCTGGCATCCAGCGCTGGCACGTGCAACACCGGGGAATACGCATGTGGCCATAAATGCTGGTTGGCACTGCCAGAATGGATGTCAATCAGGTAATCCGTTTTGCTGATGACTTGCACCGTTAAAAAATCGGCGATCTGCTCAGTCAGGGTGCCTTGTGCGCTACCAGGAAACACCCGGTTCAGGTTTTTCTCATCGACCGGACTCAGTGCAATGCGACGTGCATGAAAACCTTCAAGATTCGCCAGATGAATTAGAATCAAGGTCCCTTTCAAGTGTTCAGGCTGTATCTGCTTGCGCAACTGCTGCAAGGCCAGTATCGAAGGAAATTCATCGCCATGGATACCTGCTGTCAGGGTCAATACCGGTCCTGAAGTTTGCCCATGAATCACCGTCACCGGAATCGCCGTTGACGACACGGCCATCATCCATGAAGAGACAGTGCCTGACGCAATCTGCTTGCCCGCCAAATCAAAGGCCTCCCTTGCATGCAAACTTCCCCAAGACAACAACAGCATGCAAAGCCAGCAGAAGCGCATTTTTTCCTCCTCAATGATATGCAACATTGTTGCGGAATATGATGTATATGTAAAGCGTTAAACCAGCAGTGCGCTCGCCAACGGCGACGATTGAGCGAGCCATTGAATGGCTAAACGGATGAACTAAAGAAACTAATCGCTTACATGCCTTACTAAAAGATTGATGCACATGATTTAAACGCCTATGATCTGCTTTTTAATTCATGGCTTGTTGTTATACCGCTTTTTTAATGGAGTCCCGCATGCGTATACTGACCCTCACCGCTCTTTTGATCTTGACCTTCAGCGAACCAGTTTTTGCGCGCAATATCAGCGTCGAACAATCTGAAGCCGCCAGTGCCCGCGATGCCGTAGGCGACGCCATGAGCAAACTCAGCGATATCGAGCAAAAAATTCAACGCCAGCAAGCCGTGCTGACGCAAGCACAAGAAACGCTTAAACAATATCAGGCGGAAAAAGCCCAGATTGAAAAAGACCTCGATGCCAAAAAAGCCATCTTTGAACAAAAGTCCAAAGCACTGGATGAAGCCTGGAAGCAACGCAACGACTACTGATCCAACGATCCAGCCACCCAAAAACCAGTCTTAGGACTGGTTTTTTATCACTCCATGCGCGCGCTTTGCTGTTTGCACGGCGTTTTAGGCAAATCCAATCCAGTTGACCTGCATCAATATACAGCCTGACTTGCCGACCTACAATGCATTCAAGTTCAATGCACTAATGGAGTGATCACAATGAAAAAAACCGCAATCAGTTTAATGTTGGCTGCTTTATTGCCAGCCCTCAATGCTCAGGCAGAACAAGGCGACTGGGTTGTCCGCCTGCGCGCCACCAATATCAGCCCGAACGAAAGTAGCGATCTGGGCAAATATGTAAACAAAAATATTGCGGCAGGCGCGATGTCTAGCGGTGCAGAATTAAAAGCGGACAGCAATACTATTCCTGAGCTGGACATTAGCTACTACTGGACCAAAAACATTGCGACAGAACTGATTCTGGCGCTGGGCTCCAAGCACGATGTCAGCATCACCAAAGACTCAGGCACTACCGTCACCAATCAATTACTGGGTAGCATTGATGCTTTACCGCCAACCTTAACCGCACAATGGCACTTTAACCCCGACCAAACCTTTGACCCCTATGTCGGCGCCGGGATTAACGCAACCTTTATGCTGGACCGCCGCCTCGACCTGCGTCAAGGCCCATTAGCAGGTCAAAAAATCAAAATTGACCGTGACAGCTTTGGTCCTGCCTTGCAGGCTGGTCTGGATGTTAACCTCAAGGATGGCTGGTTGCTGAACGCGGATGTGAAATACATCTGGATGAATACCACCGTAAAAATGCAAAACCCGCTCAATGGCAACGCCTGGACGAAAATTGATGACCTGGATATCGATCCATGGGTGATCAGCCTGGGTTTCGGCAAGCGCTTCTAGTTAGGCGCATAACGTCTCTTCCCTGGGGCAAAGCATTAGCTCCATTCACCTCTGATACTCTCCCAGTGTCAGAGGTTTTTTTATCTGCGCCTGACTGAGCGTAGCCTAAAAACAAATGCTAAAAGTGAAACCTTGGCGCAAGGCCAGATAAATGTAACTGCTCCAGCAATTGCAAGCCGCGCTCACGCGCGCTGCGTTTACGCTGGCCGGTATACTTGGCAATGATCAGTTCATTTTTCATAGAATGCTCCCAGCCTACCAGCTCGGTCACGGTCACCTGATAGCCATGCGCTTCCAGCTCAAGGCAGCGCAGCACATTGGTCACCTGGCTGCCAAACTCACGCGTATGGATAGGATGACGCCACAACTCACTTAAAAAAGTTTTTGATAAGGCCTCAGCTTTATGTTGCCGTAGCGCTTCAGCCACCTCCGCCTGACAACAAGGCACCAATACCATAAACTGTGCCTGCTTTTGCAAGCCAAACGCAATCGCATCATCGGTGGCGGTGTTGCAGGCATGCAAGGCCGTCACAATATCAACCTGTTCTGGCAGTTGCGCGGACTGCATCGCTTCTGCCACCGTCAAATGCTCAAACTGCATGCGGCTAAAGTCGCATGCTTGCGCCAGTTGGCGCGACTTTTCAATCAATTCACCGCGGCTCTCAATGCCAATCACCTGGCCTGCCTCATGTTGTTTCAGCAACAAGTCATACAAAATAAAGCCCAGGTAAGATTTGCCGGCGCCGTGATCAACCAAGACGGGCGAAGGTTGTTTTTCCATCACCGCCTGCATCAGCGGTTCGATAAAGTTGACCAGATGATAGACCTGCTTGAGTTTGCGGCGGCTATCCTGATTGAGCTTACCGTCGCGGGTCAGGATATGTAAGGCCTGCAATAAAGGTACAGACTGGCCAGGCCTGACCTCGGGGGGCAATAATGTTTGGACCATGTTGCGGACTACTTTAAAATGCTAATACGCCAGTTTAACAGCACAATTGTTTGACGGCACGTGAGTTTAATTGCATGAGATGAACGGCATGTGCCTAAGTGCGTCTGCTAAAGTCTTTGAGTCCGATTTTAGCGGGAACTCTCAGGCTGGTTTTGCAATCATGTAAGAGACAGGGTGGTCAGTTTTATAAAAAACACCCGCCTTTGCAGCGCAACCGCTGCGTTCAATCCGCTGCCACGCAGCGCTGTTGTTCAATCGAATCAGGGAGTAGTACCTATGCCGCAACAATCCATGCTTCAGGCACGCCGATATCTATCCTACACCGCGCCATCACAACCGTGGCGATGGTTGCAATGGGCCTTTTTACTGCTCCTGCTAACGACACATCTGGCGCAGGCAGATACGGTATGGCTCAAAAACGGGGACAAAATCACCGGGACGCTAGGCGTCAAAATCTCAAACAAGCTCACCTTTAAAACCAGCTATGCAGACGAGATTAAAATCAACTGGGATGACATCCACAGCATTGATGCGGAAAAGTCTATCCTGATGCAGCTATCAGATGGCAGTATCGTTACCGGACGTTTGATACACAGTACTGAGGGTCAGGTCATTCTGGATGAGGAAACGAATACACGGCTGGTGGACACTGAACTCGGCGAAATTCACTACATCAATCCGACCCTGGATCTGATTGGCGAAGGCTATGTCTGGACCGGGAACATGAGCCTGGGTGGTGCCTTTAACAACGGTAACAGTAAAAACCGCAACATGCAGTTTAATGGCGAGTCGATTTTGCGCGGCTTTGATACGCGCTATACCGTACAGGGCTACTACTATTGGGCTGCAGATAAAGATCGCCAGACTCAGAATAATGGGCGAGTCCGTGGTCAGTACGATCACTTTTTCACAAAAAAATGGTACGGCTACTTGAACACGATTCAGGAAAAAGACCGCTTCCGCGACATTCGCTTGCGAAGCACCTACAGTGTGGGTACGGGTTACCAGTTTTTTGAAAGCGAAAAACGCAATCTTTCACTGGAAGGTGGTCTGTCATACATCACCCAGGATTATTACGAGGAAAGTAACGAGAATCATGCGGCCTTGCGTTGGGCGGTCAACTATAACCAATACCTGTTTGATTCATTTGTGCAAGCATTCCACCGGCATGAAGTCACTTACACGCCGAACTCGCCGTCACAAATCCTGCTTTACAGCTCCACCGGCTTGCGTTTTCCGTTTATTTTCGGCTTGAGTGCCTCTACACAAGTCGACTATAACTATGACAGCCGCCCTGTCGATGAACGGCGTAAAGGCGATACGCGTGCGCTGTTTACGCTGGGTTACAGCTGGAAGTAATCGCTAAAAAGACAATCGTATTTAGTGGCTGGCCGCTTAAATGTTAAAATACGCGCTTGATGGTGAGGTGCGCAGCTGATAACGGCATAGAGTTCCCTCACACAACCGGGTACGGCAAAGACATTGAACCCGTATTTTTTGAGTTAAGCATGGAGCAAAAATATGGCGATACAATGGTTTCCGGGGCACATGACTTCTGCCCGCAAAAAAGCAGAAGAGACACTGGAACACATTGATGTCGTCATTGAAGTACTGGACGCCCGCGTACCCGCCGCCAGCCACAACCCCATGATTGAGGAAATGCGTAATTTCCGCCAGCGCCCTAACCTCAAAATCCTCAACAAAGCCGATCTGGCTGACCCGAATGTGACGCAAGCCTGGTTGAATTACTTTAACAGCCAGCCCAATACGAAAGCGGTTGCCCTCTCCTGCAAAAAGCCCGGTGATGCAAAAAAAATCCCAGGTCTATGCCGCCAACTGGCCCCGCATCGCGGCACGCCGCTGAAACCCTTGCGCATGATGATCATGGGGATTCCCAACGTCGGCAAATCCACCTTGATGAATGCCCTGCTCAACCGGCGTGCAGCCAAGGTCGGCGATGAACCGGCCGTGACCAAAAGCCAGCAACGTTTCTAACTGAGCGACAGCCTCAACATCACGGATACGCCGGGCATGATGTGGCCCAAAATCGAACACGCCTCAGATGGGTATATGCTGGCCGCCAGCCATGCGATTGGCCGCAATGCAGTGATTGATGAGGATGTGGCTGAGTTTTTGGGCAATGTGTTGTTGAAGCAATATCCAGCGCTCATGAATACACGCTACAAGCTGGACGTGATGAAGCTGAATGTAGCTGAAATAGATGGCATTGATTTGTTGCAAGCCATTGCCAAACGCAGAAGCTACAAACGCAATGATGGAGAGTGGGATATGGAGCGCACAGCCATGGCCTTGCTCACAGACTATCGAAGTGGCGCCATTGGCCGTGTCAGCTTGGAGTCCCCGCAAAGCCGAGCCGAAATGCTGGCACAAGCGGCTGAGCAACAAAGTAGTCCGGTTCAGGAAGAAATACCCGCCTCTGAATCAGACCAAGCGTAAAGTCTACGTCAACGGCAGGAGCGCTCTGAAGTTAGGCAATCACGCTGGCATGCCGTTTCGCAGGTTTACCTTTCACTGGGGACTTATCAAGCAATTGCTCTATATTGCTCACAATACGGTTGCGGCCGTTTTGTTTGGCACGGTAGAGATTCTGGTCTGCCGCTGCAAACAAGGCATCAATCACATAGCCCATGGTTTCTGAACTCACTGCCCCCACACTGACCGTACATTTAATCGCCTGTGTCTCACGACTCATGCTCTCAACGCCGGCAATGCTCACGGGCGTCACCTCAATAATCCGGCGGATGCGCTCTGCCAGCACCATTGCCTCCTGCTCACCGGTATTGGGCATCAGGATGCAGAACTCCTCGCCACCATAGCGCCCGATGACATCGCCGCCACGCAAGGCGGCACGTATGGTCTCGGCGCAAGACTTAAGCACCACATCGCCCACCAGGTGACCATACACATCATTCACCTTTTTAAAGTAATCCAGATCGACAATCAGCATGCCCATGGGGAGCTGAATGCGTTGCGAAACCGCCTGCATGCGACTGGCGGCTTCTTGCAGGCCACGCCGATTCAGCACCCCAGTCAGGCCATCCAGCGTCGCAATTGCCTGCAAACCGGCTTGTGCCTTGACATGCATGACCAACAACAGCAAGCTCACCACCGCCGTGATGACCAGCATGAAAAAGGACACCAGATAAGCATGGATACTCCATTCGCCAAAACCATCGAGACTCGCCTGATCCGCCAGACCAACCTTGACTGCGACAATGGCCAGGATCAAGCCAACCATGGCAAACAAACTACAACACAGCCAAAAGATATTGGCAACAAAATCTTTTCCATGCCCGACTAAACTGCGGCTACCGTAGGCAAATATCCATAGCAAAACGGCTAAATTACTCAGTAGCAGCCAGCGATTGGAAATATGCATGTTCAACATCACGGCATTGCAGGCCAGCAAGGTGGTAATCACGAGCAAGGTCCAATAGCGGTAAACGCGATACCCCCTGAACATGCGTATCCCATTGACGAGCTGACTCAAGCCTTGTGCCACCAGAGTCACCGCCGCCGCAATATAGATACTTTGTGGTCCGATAATGAGGCTAGTTTGCGAAAAGAAATACAAGGCCAGTCCACAGGCAAAAATGAGCAAGCCCCGCACCCAACCCATGATCAGGCGGCGCTGCTGATAGGCCCCAGAAATCATCAAGACCAGAACCAGCGTTAGGGTGAGTCCAATTGATGATAGAATGGCGCTATTGAGATCAAACACAGGGACGGACAAAGTTAGTTAACCTGAAGAAGCATCATACTATGGTTACAGGACTATACCCATATAAATGAAAGGGTTGAATAGTCCATCTAGGCTAATAATTGTCTGCTTTCCCATTATTCTCCACTTTGTACTGAAACACGTTTTATCAATCCGCTCATGCAGCATCTGTTAAATCCTCCCCAGCGTGAAGCGATTCACTATCTTGACGGCCCATTGCTGGTACTGGCAGGCGCTGGCAGTGGTAAAACCCGCGTCATTACCCAGAAAATTGCCTACCTGATCAACCAGGCGGGTTACCAGGGTCATCAAATCGCAGCGATCACCTTTACCAACAAGGCCGCGCGTGAGATGCAGGAACGCGTGACCCCCTTGCTGGAAGGCAAAAGTGGCAAGGGACTTACCGTCACCACTTTTCACTCGCTAGGCTTGCAGATTTTGCGCCAGGAAGCGGCGCTGCTCGGCTATAAACCGCAATTCTCCATTCTGGACGCCTCGGACAGCTTTAAAATCCTCAGTGATATTTTAGCCACCACCGACAAGCAACTCTTGCGTAAAACACAATGGCAAATCTCCAGTTGGAAGAATGACTTTATCAGCCCGGATCAGGCCAAATCACAAGCCGATGAAGAGCTCACCCATGCCGCAGCCCGGGTGTACCAGCTTTATCAGCAAACCCTGCGCGCATATCAGGCAGTAGACTTTGATGACCTGATCAAGGTGCCGGTGGAGCTGTTTGATCAGCACAGTGAAATGCTGGAAAAATGGCAACGCAAGTTGCACTACCTGCTCGTGGATGAATATCAGGATACCAATGCTTGCCAGTACAAACTGATTAAACAGCTAACTGGCCTGAGAGCACAATTCACCGCCGTAGGCGACGATGACCAGGCGATTTATGGCTGGCGTGGTGCCGACGTGGAAAACTTGCGTCAGTTGACCACAGACTTTTCCAAACTCAAGGTGATCAAGCTCGAACAAAACTACCGCTCTACCGTGCGGATTTTGCGCGCGGCCAACCACGTCATTGCCAACAACCCCAAACTGTTTGAGAAAAAACTATGGAGCGAACTCGGCACCGGCGACCTGATCCACGTCACAGCGACGCAAAGTGAAGAGCACGAAGCAGAAACTGTGGTGATGAAGCTGCAAGCACACAAATTCGAGCATCGCACGACTTACAAAGACTACGCCATTCTCTACCGCAGCAACCACCAGGCGCGGATTATTGAGCAATTTCTGCGTAACCACAAAATCCCCTACACAATTTCGGGGGGCCAATCCTTTTTTGACAAGGCTGAGATCAAAGACATCATCAGCTACCTGCGCCTGATCATGAACGAAGATGATGATCCTGCGTTTATCCGCGCCGCCACCACGCCGAAAAAAGGCATAGGCAACACCACGTTGGAAAGGCTGGGCGAATATGCCAGCGCACACAAGATGTCATTGTTTGCCGCCGCCTTTGAAGGTGGCTTTCAGCATGAAGTCGGCGCCAAACAGCTCGATGACCTGCTGACCTTCTGCCGTTTTATCCAAACACTGCAAGGCCGTGCTGTCAAAGACCCTGCTAACGAAGTGCTCAGCGACTTACTCACCGCCATCCAGTATGAAAGCTATCTGTACGACGGTGAAGAAGCCAGATCTGCTGAGACGCGCTGGGGCAATGTACAAGAATTCGTCGCCTGGCTCAGCAAAAAAGGCGAAGCCTCGACCGAGTTCGGCCATGAATCCGACGGTAAAAACCTCATCGAACTGACACAACTGGTTTCGCTCATCACCATGCTAGAAGGCCGCGAAGACGGCGAACCGGATGCCGTCAAACTCTCTACCCTGCACGCCTCAAAAGGACTGGAATACGGCCATGTGTTTCTGATCGGCTGTGAAGAAGGCATCCTGCCGCACACCAACTCCATCGACGCCGACCAGATTGAAGAAGAACGCCGACTCATGTATGTAGGCATCACCCGCGCCCAAAAATCACTCAACATCACCTGGTGCAAAAAACGTAAACGCGCCGGAGAAATGCAAGCCTGCGAGCCTAGCCGCTTTATTGCCGAATTGCCTAAAGATGATGTTAAACACTTTGGCAACCCGTTTAATGGGCCAGATCAGGTGCTGAGTAAAGATTATGGCAAGAGTAAGATGGCAAATATTAAGGCGATGCTGGCGAGTAAAACCACATCAATCCAATCCTAGCTACTAGCTCGCTAACACCAAACCGTTAAGCAGTCTTATTACAGCTAAAATGACCGGAACTATGCAATAGGCGGGATTTCACCATGTTAAACAAAGTCGATGTTGCCATTCAGTCTTTTAAAAAACCGGAATCTCTAATTTACTCGCTGCTCACCCTTCACCAACAATCAAAAGACTTGGTAGATACGGTCTGGATCAATGATGATCAATCTCCGCCAGAAATACTCAAAGCTTACAAATCCGATGCGCTTTTAAAAGCATTGCATCCCTGGAAAATAAACGTTCGAAGAAACAATCACAGAATGGGGTGGTGGCTTTCATTCGTCAAAGGCTACAAGCCGACGTATCTGACATATCGCTATATGTTTTTCAGAATGCTATGGAACTTCTATAAAAATAAATCTATTTTTGTAGACAGGGAGGATTTACGTTACCAATGGGCCATCGAAAATACGGACAAAGAATATCTGTTTATCATGCATGATGACATCAGCTTTAATGGGGACATTATTGCACTCTATCTCAACGCTATTAAAAATCTCCCCAACCCTGGAATTGTCGGAGACCTAGGTCAATGCTGGCGCTGTGCCTATCAAGCGGTTGGCTGTAATCCTGAAAAAATTTGTGCCGGATATCGCCCTTCTCAACAATGGCCAAATACCAAACTGGATAAAAATGACCACAAATGGGCATGCCGGATAAATGAATGGTCTGCTTTACTAAAAGTCACTGCAGCAAAACAAATAGCACAAAAACACAAAGTTTTTTTTGGAAATTATGATGACAGGGCAGACCTTTCAGCATTCTGGTTTTCAAAGCTGGTTGAAGAAGGCATGACCTTTATTGATCCGCTTGCTGGAAAGGATAAAAGCACGTTTTATTTACACTGGGAAGATGGAAAAACCGGCCACTCCGTATGGGTTGATCAGGGGATAGGAAAATCCATGTATGATCACTTGAAATTAAGAACAGCGCTTCGAGAACAATTCGGTTTTGACTACCCATGGGAGCAGCACGCGTGACACATCCGATCACCCTAGCCATCACATCCTGTGGCCGAATGGACTTACTGGAAAAGACGCTTAAAAGCTTCTACAAATTCAACACTTACCCTATCTTTAAAACCATTATTATTGATGATAGCTGCGGTGGGTTTGACACTGAACGTATTAGTGCCTGCATTCCCAACAGCTACGAGTTTATTTTGAATACAGAAAATATCGGGCAGATTCGTTCGATTGATAAGCTTTATTCCAGCATTACCACGCCTTATGTGTTTCATTGCGAAGATGATTGGGAGTTTTACCAGGAAGGCTTCATTGAGGAGTCGCTAGCTATCCTTGAGCGTCATCAACAGATCATTACTGTTTGGTTGAGAGCTCACGACGATACGAACACGCATCCAATCTCGCAATCCGAATCGGTCGAAGGTTTTGATAACAAGTTAATGCAAAGAAAGTATCGCGGCGCATGGAGCGGATTTACATTTAATCCGGGGCTAAGGCGATTGGCAGACTACCATCTACTGGCCCCTTATGCAGAAAAACCAATCCTGATTGGTAAGAAAAATCAAAGCGTTGCTTCAGAAATTGACCTGTCGATTTACTATGACCGACTGGGATTTAGAGCCGCCATCACGACTCATCCTAGGGGATATGTCAAGCACATTGGATGGGGAGACCATATTCCCCAGGAATGGGAAAGTGCTTTCTTCGCCCGCGCCTACATCAAGCTAAGAAACCTCATCAAAAAACACGTTCTGTATAGAAATTGATGAATAAGCTGCATTACCGTCCAGAAATCAGTGGTCTGAGAGCATTATCCATTGCTTTTGTTCTGATTTACCACTATTTCCCCAGCTATCTCAAGGCTGGCTTTATTGGGGTGGATATCTTTTTTGTCATTTCCGGATATCTGATTTTTCAAATTATTTCAAAAAATAATTACGAACTCCCTTTAAAAGCATTCCTAAAAGGCAGATTTCTAAGACTATTTCCATCATTTCTGCTAATCCTAATCTGTACCCTGGCGATAGGTGGGTGTGTATTATTGGCAGGAGAGTATGTTGATTTATCCACCTCAGTCTTAGCGTCTTTATTGGCACAATCCAACTACTTTGAGTTTTCCAAAAGTGGATATTTCGATAATGCGATTAATATTCGCCCACTACTACACCTATGGTCATTGGCAGTAGAGTTTCAGTTTTATATTTTTATTGCACTACTTTGCAGTTTATGTCGCAAGCGAAACAACATGCTGTTGTTGCTGCTCGGGTGCACAACAGTATCTATTTTGCTTGATATTACCTTGGTCAATCGCGCACCTTCTGCCGTTTTCTTCTTTACGCCGTTTCGACTATGGGAGTTTTTGGCAGGCGCGATCGCTGTATTGCTACAAAAAGATAAAGAATCTACTCCGGTCCTGAGTTATCTGGGAGTGGCTTTACTCGCCCTGGCATTATCTCTTATGTCCAGTGAGTCAACACACCCAGGGCTCATCACGATATTACCAGTGTTGGCCGCCGCACTGCTGCTTGTGCGAACAAGACCCAACATTGTGACCACATCCCTTTCGCTCTATCCACTAACCCTTGTCGGCGAAATGAGCTATGCGCTTTATCTATGGCATTGGCCATTACTAGAATACTCCAAATTGATTTGGGGAGGACTCACCCCTCTGTTCAGAATCAAACTCTTAATAGTATCCATGGCGCTAGCCTTTGTGACGACTTTCTACTATGAAAAATGGCTAAGGAAAGACCAAAAACTTAAGCTATTGATCACGCTCCTGCTCGCAACCGCAGCCGTTTCTGTGCTCGTCATCATCAACAAAGGCTTCACATCAAGAACCGTTCATCTTAATAACGCAGAACTCAATCAAAACAATACGTTAGTCATGACTTACAGAAGGTCATGCGAGAAGTATATTGGGAAGCCTCATAAAGAAGACCGCTGCAATGATGATCACTATGTAGAGGGCGGAACCAAGTTGGCTGTCATTGGGGATAGCCAATCAAATGCCTTCACGACGGTACTTAACGCATTTGAATCTTCTGAAAAATATAACTACCTTCAATTGGGCATGGGTATGTGCCCTGCGCTGATTGGGTATGGTACTCATGACTGCCGTCATTTTGCGGCAAAAACTTTTGAGTACATCACGCAGCGGCATACATTTAAAACGCTGATTATTGCTGCACAATGGCCATTATACAGTGATGGCATCACGGTCAACGGCCAGACGTTTACGTCAGATTTTTTTTGGCAGTCTTTTGAAAACACTATTGCTGCATATTCAAAAACCATCGATCAAATATATATTGTTTACTCAGTGCCCTTAGGTGCAGAACCTAGAAGATGTTTTGAAAGATGGCCTTTCGAGTTAAAGGGGTGTGATTTACAGAAAACGCTTGTCACTCAGAATGAGCAGCGCTACCGGGAAAAAATAGCGCCTATCGTTCAAAAGTACGGATTAAAAGTCATCGACCCAATACCTGCAATGTGCCGTAAAGATATATGCCCGGTTCTAATTGATTCTAAAATACTATATTTAGATAGCTCACACCTGTCGGAAGCTGGCGGAAAATTCCTATTTGATCATCTTGATAATCCATATAAATTGAGTTATAGCTTATTCGGTTATTAAGTCACGAACATCAGAACCAATAAATTAACATGTCACTCAGAAAGCTAATACTCGACAAAACCGTAATGGTAGTCATAGCGTCTAGACTATTTAGCAGTTTAGCGGGCTTGCTAACAATATATTTCATCGTTAAATATTTATCCCTCAGTGAACAAGGTAATTACTATACATTTATAAACTTGATAGGATTAAGTGTCTTTTTTGAGTTCGGAATTGGGACATTAGTTATTCAACATACAAGTCACCACATGTCACACATTGACTTTAGTCATGAAATGCCGAACGGTGAAGAAAAGAGTCTTGTAAGTTTTTACACGTTTGCTAATAACATAGTACGTCTTTCTGCATTACTTGCACTGCTAATACTACTAATGCTCTCGCTCATCGGTTTTCTCATTTTGAAAAACTCTGTTGGCCTATATCGTCCATGGTTAATAATAGTTCTTTTCACTAGTGTGAATTTTTTTGTTAACGTTAACTTGGGAATTATTGAAGGTTCTGGAAAAATTCTTAATGTCGCAAAACTCAGATTCATTGCGATGTTAATTTCCATACCTAGCCTCTGGTTATCGATTGCTTTTGGCGCGGGAGTTTACGCACTATCCCTTCAATTATTTTTAAGCTCACTCATTCTCAGTATTTGGCTGATTAATCACTACAAAGATTTTTTCATTAAAGTATATAGCTTTAAAAACACAATAAAATTCAAATCATTTTTAAAGTCAACACTCCCCTTGCAATCCAAGCTGTCACTCTCATTTCTTTCAACCTATATGAGCGTCCAAATTATAGTACCGGCACTTTTTTCATTAGGTTATGTAGAGTTTGCGGGTAAGTTAGGAGCAACCTTGCAAGCATTTAATGCTATTAATGGATTTGCTATAACATGGATTAACTCAAAACTAGTGCTGTTCGGGATTCAGATTGCAAAAGGTCAGAAAAAAGCGGTAATTCTTGAATTTAAAAAACTTTTTTTACTTTCCATTTTTTTATTACTCATAATGCTTGTAGTGTTTTGGATAGCAATATGGGCGATGCATGCTAATTCGTTTGCTTATTTAGATCGATTCTTGAATCTTAAATATATGATTTGGCTCACTGCAACATCCATTGCCTCTCACTTTTATATGAGCATTAATACCTATCTTCTTTCTTACAAAGAGGATCCGCTATTCAAACTCAACGTTTTAAGGCTTTTATTTACATCCATTGGAACATCCACTTTATTTATTTTAGGTAGTGGCTACAGTTTGTTTTATTTATATGTGCTTAACTCAATACTTCTAAGTGGATTTGCATCAGTTTTTGTCATGAAAAATTACAATAAAAATATTCATTAATAATAGTAATTTTTGATCATTAATTATCCTCATGAAACAATGAAAAAGCCTTATCAATGAATACAGAAGACTTTTGCATCGCAAACTATTCGAATCTCAAGATATTTGCTAAAACCGATCACGTGGCAGATATTTGTCGAATGCTAGATATGCAACTCTTGGAATTGGAAACAAAATTACCAGTACATGTTTACATAGGAGCACATCAGTGGATATTTGACGCTCTTCCAAAGTATTCAATTAATATTGGGATCCAAACTGAACAATATTATGACCAAAATGGTAAGAAACTTTGGGGATATAGACCAAAATTTTTTTCATATTTGCTGTTTAATAAATTTGATTACTTACTAGACTATTCATCCTTTAACGATTTAGCGTATGGAAGAATTAAAGATTCAAAAAGGATTCTCTTTGGTCCATATCTCTTTCCTGGTCAGGCGAAATCTTATGTAATATCCAAAAATAATCTATTATTATTTGTTGGAGATTTGTCTAGTCGAAGGCGGGAGGTTTTAAGCTCCCTTCAGTCAAGACAGAGAAAAGTAAACTGTATCAAAGATAAATTTTATGAAGCTTTAATACCAGACTTGAATAGATGTGAAGGCATTATTAACATACATCATCAAAATGGGATTTATACAGAGTGGCCACGTATTCTTATGGCATATGTAAGTGGTAAGGTAATTTTTTCAGAATCGCTTGGTCACCCACTAGTTAGTGGAACGCACTATTTACCAATAGAAGAAATTGACACTGCTACTGAAGAGATCAAGAAAAGAGTTTATCTGAATTTCAAACAAGAAATTGCGTCTAAATATAAGTTTGTAAACTTTCTAAACTTCACAAGATTTCAAAAAGAAATAGGCATTTCAAATTACATCATTTGTAAGATACTCGTAACGACCTGGGCTTTAAGAGTATTACTAAAAAGACTCTTCCAGAGCCTACTAAAAGCGGTAAAAATAACGAGAAAATCTTAAAAAACAATGATTTCAAAAAAAGTAATTGCCGCAGTAGTAACGTTTAAGCCTGATTATGACGCGTTAAAGAAACTTATTTCCGCAACAAAAGAACAAGTAGATGAAATAATCATCGTTGACAACACACCTCAGCAATCTTTTGAATTAGATCTCAATAAAGATGTGAAGTTAAAAATTGTTCATCTAATTGACAACTTGGGCATCGCCTACGCACAAAATATTGCAATTGAGTATGCAATAAAACAAAAATTTGACTATATATTGTTTCTAGACCAAGACAGTGTTCCAACACCACACATGGTGAATGCACTTTTAAAGTGTTTTTGTGAGCTCTGTGCTACAGGGAATAAAGTAGCGATTACCGCGCCGGTTACCATTGATGCAAGGACCAAGATTGAATCACCATTTTTAGTGCTTAAAAATGGTTATCCTGTCAGAGAAGTAAAAAAAGACACAAATGAAGCCAGCCATGTAACAGAGGCTTGTTTTTTGATATCGTCTGGCTCATTAGTCTCGCTAGAGGCTATTCAGGCAATCGGCGGGAATAGAAGTGGTTATTTTATTGATCATGTTGATACGGAATGGTGCATGCGCGCCCTGTGTGCAGGCTACAAACTGTATGGAGTTAATGATGCGAGACTGATTCATGCGATCGGTGACCATGCTCAAACCATTCCATTTATGAAGAACAGGCAAGTTTCTCACCATGCACCTTACCGTGATTACTATATGTTCAGGAATACTGTTTTTTGCATCAAGAACATTTCAGGTCTTTACCCGATAAAACTTTTTTTACTGCTCAGGCTACTTTACTTCTGTTTGTTTTTCATCATTTTTGCCCCAAATAGATTGTTACGTATACGCATGTTATTGTTAGGGCTGTTTCATGGATTAACCGGGATAGATGGTAAACTAATAACAGAGTCATCCAGTTGTATCGCCATTCCAAAATCCAATATTGAGCCCAACTAAACATTACGCTTATGCACCCCAACGTTTTAGTCCTACTTGCTGCTTATAATGGAGAAAACTGGCTAAAGGAACAAGTTAAAAGCATTTACTCTCAGGAAGAAGTTGAAGTTACGCTTGCAATTAGCGTTGATTTATCCTCAGACAATACCAGTTCATTGGTTGATACACTTAAAGATAGCTATCCGACGCTGTATAAGCTACCTAATCAAGGTGTGTTAGGCAGTGCAGCAAAAAATTTTTTTCATTTGTTGAGAGAAGTTGAGCTGCAACCATTTGACTATATTGCCCTCTCCGATCAGGATGACGTTTGGCACGCAACCAAGTTAAAAAATGCAATCGTCATGATTTCCCAACACCATACACACGCTTACTCCAGCAATGTGACAGCTTTCTGGCAGGATGGAAAACAGATACTGATTGATAAAGCACAAGCACAAACGAATCATGACTTCATGTTTGAGTCTGCTGGCCCTGGATGTACTTTTGTGCTCTCCAAAAAACTTGCAGTCGAATTGCAATCCTACTTAAGAAACAATGTTTTGCAGACACAGGAAATTTTCTTACATGACTGGTTTATTTATGCATTTGCCCGTTCTAAAGGTTATCAATGGTACATAGATTCCTACCCCAGCATGATGTATAGACAGCATGCAAATAATGTCATCGGTGCAAACCGGGGACTGAAGCCGATGATCGCCAGATTAATAAAACTGGGACAAGGCTGGTATCGCCAACAAATATTGCTGATTGCCGCCGCAGTAGGATATGAAAATCGCTGGCCAATCAATAGTTTTGTACGCTTGAATCTATTTGATCGCTTCAAGCTTGCTCTGCATGCTCATCAGTTCAGACGTAGACTTCGCGACCAGGTAGCGTTCGCGTTATATGTGCTTTTTCTGGCAAAAAAATGAATATTCTGGTCTCTGGCGCCTCTGGATTTGTCGGTCAAGCTTTATGTGCTTTTTTACAAAAGGCCGGACATTCTGTTACAAAAATTGATCGCCATTCGCCCTTTACCAGCTTATGGTCAGACATCCCTTACGACTGTCTGGTGAGCTTAGCTGGACGGGCACATATCATGCAAGAAACGGCAACGAATGTATATCAAGCCTACGCGGATATAAATATCAATTACACAATGAAAATGGCACAACTGGCCAAAGATCTGGGCATTAAAAGGTTTATTTTTTTAAGCTCAGTCAAAGTCAATGGCGAAAGCACTGAAACGCCCTTTACACCTGAGGATAAACCAGCGCCGCTTGATGCGTATGGCAAATCAAAACTTGAGGCTGAGATTGCATTGAAGGGCTTTTGTGCAGCGAATGGCATCGAATGGGTGATCATACGTCCACCGCTCATTTATGGACCAGGCGTCAAAGCCAACTTTAAATCGCTGATTACCCTTTGTAAAAAAACCGTCCCCTTACCATTTGCAACTATTCATAACAAACGCAGCCTGATTAGTTTGGAAAATTTGAATGATTTTATTACGTTATGCTGCCATCACCCGCACGCTGCCAATCAAATATTCTTGATCTCAGACGATCACGATGTTTCCACAATGACATTAATCCGAACAATTAAAAAATCGCTAGGGCTCAGACCCTTATTGTTACCATTTCCGCCTTTGCTGATGAAATGGATGTTTAGTTTGGTTGGCAGACACAGCTTGAGTGATCGCTTATTGGGCAATTTGCAAGTGAATACCGCAAAGGCAAAGCAAATGTTGGGCTGGCAGCCGGTCATCAGCTTTGACGAAGGCATTAAACGTACTGTGGCAGACTATGTGGATTAAGAGAGTTTTAGATATTGTACTGGCGCTGATAGCAACAACATGCTTGAGTCCCTTGTTATTAGCGACTTATCTATTGGTGAAACTCAGCTCCACAGGCCCGGCGTTGTACTGGAGCAAGCGCGTTGGTCAGCATAACCAGCTTTTTAGCATGCCAAAGTTCCGCTCCATGCGTGTGGGAACGCCACAAATGGCCACCCATTTAATGAATCAGCAAACAGATCCAAACGCATTTTTAACGCCAGTAGGAAGCTTTATCCGCAAAACCAGCCTGGATGAGTTACCGCAATTATGGAGTGTGCTGAAAGGCGACATGTCCATTGTCGGTCCACGCCCTGCCCTGTTCAATCAAGACGATTTGATTGCATTGCGCACTGAAAAAAACGTTCATACACTGAAACCAGGCATCACAGGCTGGGCGCAAGTGAATGGCCGGGACGAAATTCCAATCCCACAAAAAGTGGGGTTAGATGCGTATTACTTGCAACATCAATCCCTCTGTCTTGATATCAAGATTATTGTGCTAACAGTGATCAAGGTATTAAGGCGTGATAATATCACGCATTGATTGTTTGTTTGATTGCTATGCTCAGGCTACCAACACGCGTTTTGTCTTTTTTTGCGTTTGCTCATGATGCGGTCGTCCTGGTCGCGGCATGGATCTTTGCTTTCTCTTTACGCTTTAACTTTCAGATACCCTCCACTTTTGTGCAGTATATCTGGCAAACATTGCCAGTGATTTTTGCCATTCATGCCATTTGTTTTTATACCTTTGGCCTTTATAAAGGACTTTGGCGGTTTGCCAGTCTGCCCGATTTAAAACGGATTATGCGCGCAGTAGGATTTGCTGCCTTGCTTAGCGCAGCGTATGCCCTGCTGGTCCACCCAACGATCATCATCCCGCGTTCGGTGCTGATCCTGAATCCTATGTTGCTCATTTTGGCGATGGGCGGGAGCCGTTTTTTATACCGTGCCTGGAAAGAGCGGCGCTTATTTAATACGGTTGCGCTGCAAGGCAAACCTGTGATTGTAATCGGGGTTGAAGATGCTTCTTTTAACCTGATTAAAGAGCTCAGTAAAAATCCGGAGTGGCGTGTGGTGGCGATGATAGATCCAGCGAACAGGCTGGTGGGCCGCGAAATTATGCACACCAAGGTAGAAGGTGGTCTGGAAGATATTCCAGCAATTGCTGCACGTTATGGCTGTCAGCATTGCATGATCGCGATGCCAAGTAGCCGGCACCAGAAACGCAGGATGGCGGTGGAAGCCGCCAGAAAATCTCCCGAGATGGAGGTTTTGACCCTGCCAGCCATGTCTGACCTGATCAGTGGCCGGGTCAGCCTCTCTCAAATTCGCAAAATTGATGTCGAGGACTTGCTTGGGCGAGATGTGGTGCGGCTGGATACCCATGGCTTGAGTACGATGTTGGCTAACAAGGTAGTGCTGGTCTCGGGGGCTGCGGGCTCTATTGGCTCTGAACTCTGTAGACAAATTTTGAGTTTTCACCCGGCACAATTAATCTGTCTGGATATCTCGGAATATGCGTTGTATACCTTGCAGCAAGAATTTAATCAGTCTGTCACCAATACCGAGCTGGTCTATCTGGTGGCCGATGTGAAAAATCAGGCCAGGATACAACGCATCTTGCAAAATCATCAACCTGAGGTTGTGTTACATGCCGGGGCCTATAAGCATGTGCCTATGATGGAGCATTTTAACGTGGTAGAGGCCTTGCAGAACAATGCCTACGGCACCTACCAGATTGCAGCGGCGTGCCAGGCGGCTAATGTGCCCACCTTTGTGCTGGTCTCCACTGATAAAGCAGTAAATCCGACCAATGTCATGGGCGCCAGCAAGCGTCTGGCCGAACTCATTTGTCAGGGCTTGCAAAACAAGCAAAATCACACCCGTTTTATCACGGTGCGTTTTGGCAACGTGCTGGGAAGCAGTGGCAGCGTGATTCCAAAATTCCGCGAGCAAATTGCGCACGGCGGCCCAATCACAATTACACACCCGGAGATCACACGCTACTTTATGTCCATCCCTGAGGCCGCGCAACTGGTATTACAGGCAGCGACCATGGGCAACGGCGGTGAAGTCTTTGTAATGGATATGGGCACACCGGTCAAAATCATTGATCTGGCACGTGACATGATTAAACTATCCGGTCTGCAAGAGCAAGAAATACGCATTGAGTTTACCGGCCTGCGTCCGGGTGAAAAGCTTTATGAAGAGTTGCTGGCAGATGATGAAAACACCTTGCCGACGAGCCATGAAAAACTACGAATTGCCCAAGCGCGCAGTGCAGATAGCCTTTGGCTGACGCAGTTGCTCGAGTGGTTGGCGACCATACCGCATTTGCCAGAGTCTCAAATCAAGCAAGACTTGCAGCGCTGGGTCGAGGAGTATCAGCCAGATACCCGGCCCGCACCCTCTGTCTCTTTACGTGCCACTCTGGCGCCATTAGAGACCCTCCCCTCGCCTTCACAACAGATACACTGATATGCCTTTAATCACACTCAAACAGGCCAGCCTGGCCTTTGGTCATGTGCCATTGCTGGACCAAGTCAACTTTCAGCTGGATAACAAGGAGTGTGTCGGCATCATTGGCCGTAACGGTACCGGTAAATCCAGCATGCTTAAAGTGGTCGCCGGGCTGATCAAACTGGATGATGGCGAATATTGGCGCGACCCTGGCAGCAAGATTGCCTACGTACCGCAAGAGCCCGAGCTGGATGCAGCGCATGATGTGTTTACTGCCGTCGCCCAAGGCTTGGGGAATGTCGTCACACAACTTAAAGAATATCATGACCTGTCACTGCAGTTGTCGCAGACGCAAGAGACTGAAGCTTTGCTCGATCGCATGCAAGTATTACAGCACAGCCTGGAAGCTGAAAACGGCTGGGCGCTACAATCCCGCATTGCGTCTGTGTTGTCCAAACTTGGGCTACAGGCAGACACCCCAATTGCCACCTTGTCAGGTGGCTGGCGCAAACGCGTGGCCCTGGCACAGGCATTAGTGCAAGCCCCCGATGTCTTGTTGCTCGATGAACCGACGAACCATCTGGATCTGGAAGCAATCGTCTGGCTGGAGGAGCTGCTCTTGGGCTTTCAAGGCAGCGTGATGCTGATTACGCATGATCGTCGCTTTCTGGACCGCCTGTCTACCCGTATTGTCGAACTTGACCGCGGTCATTTAACCGAATTTACAGGCAACTATAGCCAGTACCAACTGAAAAAGGCTGAATTACTGACCGTAGAAGCACAACACCAGGCCAAATTTGACAAGTTTCTAGCGCAGGAAGAAGTCTGGATCCGCAAAGGGGTTGAAGCCAGGCGTACGCGCAATGAAGGTCGCGTCAGAAGACTGGAACAACTGCGGCTTGACCGCGCTGCACGCCGTGATCGTCAAGGTCAGGTGCACTTGCAACTGGATGCGGGCGAGCGCTCAGGCAAGCTGATTGCAGAACTGCAAGAAGTGCGCATGGCGTTTGGTGACAAAGTGCTGATTAATCGCTTTAGTACGCGCATCATGCGGGGGGACCGCATCGGACTGCTAGGCCCGAACGGAGTCGGTAAATCCACGCTGCTCAAGCTGCTCTTGGGCGAGTTGGCGCCTAGCGCGGGCAAGGTACAACTGGGGACGAATATCCAGGTGGCCTACTTTGACCAGATGCGCGAACAGCTCAACCCGGAAGCAACCCTGATGGACACGATCAGTCCGGGCTCGGAGTATGTGCAAATCGGTGAAACACGCACCCATGTCATTGGTTATCTTGAGGATTTTTTGTTTGCACCGCAACGTGCACGCTCCCCGGTCAAATCTCTGTCTGGCGGTGAACGCAATCGTCTGTTACTGGCCCGATTATTTGCGCGTCCGGCCAATGTATTGGTGCTAGACGAACCCACCAACGATCTGGATATCGACACGCTGGAACTGCTGGAAAACCTGCTGCAGGATTATGCGGGCACCCTGTTCCTGGTGAGTCATGACCGGGCATTCCTGGAAAATACGGTGACACAAGTCATTGCTTTTGAAGGCCAGGGCAAACTCACCGAATTTAGCGGTGGTTATGATGACTGGCTGCGCTTTAGCCAGCAGCGCGAAGCTGCAAATAAACCTGTCGAAAAACCGGTGCCTGCCGCCCCGTCCACCGCCAGCACGAACGCCTCATCCAACACCTCAACCCGAAAAAAGTTGAGCTTTAAGGAACAGCGTGAGCTTGAAGCGCTGCCTGCAGAAATTGAACAATTAGAGCAAGAGCAAGCTGATATCCAGGCACAGTTTGCACAAGGCGACATTTACAAGCAAGCGCCTGAGCAGGTCAAGCAACGACAAGAGAGACTGGATGAAATTGAAGCGTTAATCTTGCAGAAACTGGAGCGCTGGGAATGGCTGGAAAGCCAGTAAGCAACGCTCAAGCTTGAAAATGGCAATGATGAATTGCCATTTACGGTTGTGATCGTTTGATTTTAATGCGAGTTATACCGCAAAACTGGTGCGAGAGCTGTGGGCACCGTGAGTTTGGCCATTTTTGCCATAGAACTGCGTGGCATTGGTTGCTTTGCCTTGAATCGCATCCAGTTTTTCCTGGTTACGTTGAAAATGCTTGTTGATCAGGATGCCGTTGATGCGGTTAAGCTCTTTTGCCTGCGCCAGCTTTTTCTGGAACTCCATCCATGCAGTATCCATCACTTTGCCATGACCTAACTCCAGCCATTTAGCCATGCCTTTTTCATTGGCTTCGAAGCCGGCGGCCGACAAGGCAGCGTAACGCTGTTTTGCGGCTTCACCCAGCGCCTGTAGTAACTCTACACGCTGATCAATAATCCGTTCTATGGTGTCCAGGTCAGCTTTGACCAAGGCTTTTTGTTCATTCTGCAAATCTTCAATGAGCGCTTCAACCAGATTGGCATCCGCTTCAAAACTGATCTCAGGGATAGCGTTGCGATTTGCAGTTGTCATAAACATCATCCTTTTTTCGAATGTATCAAGTCCTTAACGGTTTGCAATAAGCCGTCAGCCACTTTACCCGTGTCGACAGTAAAGTCTCCACGCGCAATAGCACTTTTAATTTCGTCCACTTTGTGCGTATCAAACACCTCTGACGAGGCAATCCCCGCTTCAATGGACTGCATCTGCACCGATGCCGCGGACAATGTCACATTGTCTTTGCTGGCTGGCGTTGCCGATGTGCTTGTTTTTTCGGTACTTTTGCTGCTGGTACCTTTATCTAATACTGGTTTATCTACACCAATCCCAAGTTTCTTAATCGAATCTGAAATATTCATGCTATCCCTCTGCCTTGATGTCTGAGTTTGTCGGGTGACTAAACCCTCATTGATTAACAGTTCTATCGGCATAGTTTAAGCGAACTTTAGTTGTTAATATAGTTTTTATCTCAAGATTCTGATCGAGAAGTATTTTTTCATGGTTGTCGTGGTGAGTCTGCCTAATATCTTACATCGACTTTTCCACTCGACAGTGCAACCCCTTTAATCACCTGGCCGCTACTGACTTTGACATCCACCACCTGCCCGGCATTGGCTGTTTGCAGTGCAGTCCCATCGGCACTGACCACAAATCCTTCGCCACGGCTATTTAACTGTACAGTCTGACCCTGCATGATCACAGGTCTGGACTTAAGCAGCTCTGGGCGCAACACCGTGCCCAGCGGCATATTCAAGGCGGCTTGTTTGCCTTCGAGCATGGACAAGTCCGTGATAATGCCAGCCGGTAACTTGCTTAAATCCCCTGATTGCAACACCACATCGTTCGGGCTGAGTAGTGCACCCTGACTGACTGGCACTGCCGTCACTGCATATTCAGCCCACACTTGCACGTCTGCCTGCACATACAGCGTCCACAACTTGGTCTCGGCTTGCAGGCAACGGACACCTATATGTGTTTTACCCCACAACCGTGAGCCTGGTACGGTAAATCCTTCCATCATGTCGCAGGCAGCAATACGAACACGGCTGTCTAGTGGCTGAATGTCGACATTGACTTTGCCTGGATAACCTTGCGTCTGGCTCTGCACATATTGCACAGCGGTTTGATATACGCGGCTGTGCATGTCTGCGACCGCCGGCTCAGCGACACGCTGATTGGCCAGCGTAGCGGTTGTCGCCGTACGGTCAGCTGCGTGCAATAAATGACTGAAGAACCCGGCCAGGGCAATCAGCATCGCACAAAAAATTGTAAGCAGACGAGGTTTCATGAGCATTCATTCTACGCACAACCGCTGGCGCTAAATGCTCAAATAAAGGGGATTTACCGCATTTAATTCAGAAATTGTTCATAAACGTGCGGCGTACACTAGGCATAGCTAGTAAAAGTGACTCGAGCAATAAGAGGTAACGAGTTATCAGGATTAACGGCAGTGTCTGGCAAACCTTTAGGATGTTTTTGAATAAAGGTGTTTTGGCGACGAGGCTACAACAATCGCTAACCAAAGATTAAAGCCAGAGATTCAGGCAAGTGAAAGGAATCAATGATGATCAACAAATTAGACGCCGCACTGAATTTTCATCAGACGGCATTGCGTGTACGCAATGAACGTCAAGAGCTGTTGGCATCCAATATCGCCAATGCGGATACACCGCAATACAAGGCACGCGATATCGACTTTAAAACCGCCATGCAGGCCGCCATGCATCCAGCCAGTAGCACGGGTACAGCAACAGGTGGTTTGCAAAAAACCGACTCGGGCCACATGCAAGGTCAGCCGAATCAAGGCTACGCAGGCCCGGGTGATCCATTGTTCCGTACCGTGACGCAAGCCTCTGTAGACGGCAATACGGTAGACATGGATGCAGAACGTAATGCCTATGTCGATAACGGCATCCGTTATGAAGCAAGCTTAACCATGATCACCGGCCAGATCAAAAAAATGCTGACCGCAATCAATGGCCAGTAATTGAGTAAGGAGTACTGACATGTCTTTGTTTAATGTATTCAAGATTTCCGGCTCTGCGATGAGCGCACAATCCATGCGTCTGAATACCGTAGCCAGTAACCTGGCCAACGCGGACAGCGTGGTCAGTTCTGACGGCAAACCCTATCAGGCCAAACAGGTCGTGTTCAAGGCCGTGCAAGATGCGGCGAATCAAAACGCCAGCACGGTTGCGGTTGACGGCGTGATTGAAGATAACCGCCCCGGCAAAGTGGTCTACGACCCCAAACACCCGATGGCCAACAGTGAAGGCTATATCACCATGCCTAACGTCAACGTTACTGAAGAGATGGTTAACATGATCTCTGCCTCCCGAGCTTATCAAAACAACGTGGAAACCATGAATGCGGCCAAGACCATGTTGCTTAAAACACTCAATATTGGTCAATAACCTGCAGAAAGGAATCTCATATGACCACGGTGAATACTAACAATCAGGTCCCTCAAGACTTGCTCAATACAGTGAACAATCGCTCATCAAGTACAACCAGTACCGATGATGCCCAAGATAGATTCATGAAGCTTCTGGTGACGCAAATGAAAAACCAGGACCCGCTCAACCCGATGGACAATGCCCAGGTGACTAGCCAGATGGCGCAATTGAACACGGTAACCGGGATCAACAAACTGAATGACTCCATGACCAGCCTCATCAACAACGTGCAGATGGGCCAGTCCTACCAGGCGACCAGCATGATAGGCCGCAATATATTGTCTGCCGGCAATACCATGGAGCTGGGCGAAAAAGGCGCACTGTTCGGTGTCAACATCCCGAACGGAGCCGACAACATGACCGTCACCATCAAAAATGGCGCAGGCACCGTCATTCAAACACTGACGCTAGGCAAGCAGGCCACCGGCATCAATGCCTTGGGTTGGGATGGAAAAGACGCGAGCGGGCAACCGGCACCGACTGGCACTTATACCTTTGAAACGACCGCAACACTAGGGGACGCAAAAACAACCAGCACCGCATTAAGCCTGGCCCAGGTGCAAAGTGTTTCACAAATGAACGGCTCGTCCAGACTGAATTTGAGTACAGGCAAGGACGTGGCACTGGCCGATGTCCTGGAAGTATTCTAAAGCCCCACAGAATGTAATCTTACGCAAGGAGAAATAGCATGAGTTTTCAACAAGGTCTTAGCGGTTTAAATGCCACCTCTCAACAATTGTCTGTGATTGGCAACAACGTCGCCAACGCCAACACTGTGGGTTTTAAGCAATCAACCTCCAAATTTTCTGATGTGTATGCCGCCTCATTGAACGGCGGGGGCGCCACACAAATCGGGATTGGTACCAAGCTGGCCAAGGTCTCGCAGGAGTTCACACAAGGCAACATCACCAATACCAACAATACACTGGATGTAGCCATCAATGGCAATGGCTTTTTCATTATGAGCCAGAACGGTGTCGTCACCTACACGCGTAACGGCCAGTTTGAGATGGATAAAGATGGTTATATTGTGAATAGTGAAGGCAAACGCCTGAGAGGCAACAGTGCTGACAACCTGGAAGGGTCCTCGCCAGTAGATATTCAAATTAACACCAGCGACCTGCCCCCAAAAACATCCACCCAGGTCACCGGCAAGCTCAATCTGAACTCGGATAGCCCAGTCATCGATCAATCGGTTAAACCATTTAATCCTTCTGATGCCACCACCTACACCAACTCGACTTCGATTACCGTGTATGATGCCTTGGGCAATAGCCATACGGTGCAGAATTACTTTGTCAAAACCGCTGCAAACACCTGGCAAACATATACCACTGCTGACGGCAGTGTGGTCCCACCCAAAGCGAATGCTTCAGATCCATACACAGCAACGGGCACGATTAAATTCACGACCTCTGGCGCGTATGACACCACCAACTCTACAGCCCTGAATGTCAGCTTTACACCTTCAAGCGGTGCAGCTGCCGTCAATCTCAAACTGGATTACACCGCCAGTACGCAATATGGCTCTGGCTTCAGTGTGAACAAGTTAGCCCAGGACGGCTATACCTCTGGCCGGATTGCCAACTTCAGCATCGGTAGCGACGGCATTATTGTGGGGCGTTACAGTAATGGTCAATCACAGGCGCTAGGCCGTGTGGTTTTGGCCAACTTTGTCAACCCTAACGGCTTGCGCTCGCTGGGCGGCAATCAGTGGCAATCCTCGTTCGATTCAGGCGAAGCCTTGATTGGCGCACCAGGCAGCAGCACGCTGGGGGTATTGCAATCTTCTGCAGTGGAAGACTCCAACGTCGACCTGACTGCAGAACTGGTGAACATGATTATGGCGCAGCGTGTTTACCAGGCCAACTCACAAACCATCAAAACGCAAGACCAGGTGCTGCAAACACTGGTGAACATGCGTTAATTGAGTCGTTAACCGCTGAATGTTGACTGATTGAAGGAGTCGCAATGGACCGTCTGATTTATACCGCCATGACCGGCGCCAAACATATCCTGGAGCAACAGGCTACCACTGCACATAACCTGGCCAACGCAACGACAACAGGCTTCAAAGCGCAGATAGACAGCTTCCGGGCGGTGCCCATTTTAGGAGATGGCCTGCCAACCCGCGCCTTTGTGGTTGACGCCACCATGGGTACCAATTATGCCGCAGGCAGCATTCAGCAAACCGGACGCGACCTCGACATTGCCGTGCAAGGCGAAGGCTGGATTGCGGTCCAGCGCGCCGATGGCTCTGAGGGCTATACGCGTAACGGTTCACTCAAGATTAACCAGAATGGGCAGTTGCAAACAGAATCCGGCTTGAATGTGATGGGTGATGGTGGTCCGATCAGCATTCCACCGGATGTCTCGGTGACGATTGCCAAGGACGGCACGGTCTCCAGCGTGAATAACCTGACGGCGCCCGGTGCAACCAATATTATCGGCCGTATCAAACTGGCAAACCCGCCAGAATCCAGTCTGAAACGGGCTGCAGATGGCTTGTTTGTGACTTCGAATGGGCAACCGGCACCGGCAGATGCCAATGTCACGGTGGTCGGTGGTGCATTGGAAAGTAGTAACGTGAATGTCGTCGATACCATGGTCAACATGATCAGCCTGGCGCGCCAGTTTGAGATGCAAATGAAAATGCTTGATAACGCCCAAAACAACGCCGGAAAAGCTGATCAACTCTTTGGTTTGAATGGCTAAGGCCAGGACTAAGATGACACTATGAACATGTCTCAATGCCCAAGGAGTGAACGATGATACGCTCATTATGGATTTCCAAAACCGGTCTGGATGCACAGCAAATGCAGATGGACGTGATTTCAAACAACCTGGCCAACGTCAGTACCAGTGGCTTTAAAAAATCGCGTGCCGTGTTTGAAGACCTGTTATACCAAAACCTGCGCCAGGTCGGTGCCCAGACTTCTCAGCAAAGTCAGTCACCCAGCGGCTTGCAGTTGGGTACCGGGGTCAAACCGGTCGCGACCGAGCGTATTTTCACCCAAGGCAACTTGCAGCAAACAGGTAACGACAAGGATGTCGCGATCCAGGGCCAAGGCTTCTTCCAGATTTTGCTGCCAGATGGCACCACCGCTTATACCCGTGACGGCTCTTTCCAGGTTGACAGCCAGGGCCAGCTGGTCACCGCTAGCGGCTATCCAGTGCAACCGGCAATCAGTATTCCGGCCAACGCGCAAAGCCTGACCATAGGCCGTGATGGCGTGGTCTCGATCACCACTCCAGGTTCTACCGCCACTACACAGATTGGACAGATCCAGCTGGCAACATTTATTAACCCCGCCGGCTTGCAAGGCAAAGGCGAAAACCTGTATGTCGAAACCACGGCCTCTGGTAACCCTGGTGTGAACACACCGGGCACTAATGGCGCGGGGCTGTTGAATTCTGGCTATGTCGAAACGTCCAACGTCAATGTGGTGGAAGAACTGGTTAGCATGATTCAAACACAGCGCGCCTATGAAATTAATAGCAAAGCAATCACGACCTCGGATCAGATGCTGCAAAAACTAGCGCAGCTTTAATCCCTGGTTGAGGGGCACTCAAATGATGAATAGAACGATCATGAGCTTATTACTTTGTCTGGCATTCTCCCAATTACTGAATGGCTGTTCCATCACGCCGTCTACGATTGTTCAAAAGCCTGAAACACCGCGCGTTGCAGCGGCCCGCCCGGATACGCGCAGCGAAGGGGCTATTTTTAACAGCGGCGCCTACCGTCCACTGTTTGAGGATCGTCGTCCACGCTATGTCGGCGACATGGTCACCGTGCTGATTACAGAGAACACCACCGCCAACAAAGCCACTGACAATGAACAAACCAAAGACGGTGCAACTACGGCTGGCGTCACCGGTTTATTTGGTCACAACGTGCCTAAAGCTTCATTCAATGCCAGCTCTGCCCTCTCCTTCAAAGACAAGGCGACTGCGGATGCCAGCAACACCTTTAGCGGCTCTGTCACGGCAACCGTGGTCGATGTGCTGCCCAATGGCTATCTCGTGATCAGCGGCGAAAAACAGATCGGCTTTGACAAAGGCACAGAGTATGTGCGCTTCTCTGGCGTGGTCAACCCGGACATGATTACCATTGGTAACCAGGTGGTCTCTACCAAGGTGGCCGATGCGCGTATCGAATACCGGACCAATAGCAAAATGGATGCGGCAGAAGTGCTATCGATGTTTTCCCGCTTCTTTCTTAGCATGATTCCGTTGTAAGGGGCACACATGATGAAACAAACACGCCCCCGCAACGCACGCACCCTGTTACGGTCTTTTTATGACTACAGAAAAGAACTGTTGTGCATGCTGTTATTGCTCAGCGTGACCATCGTCAACACCGATAATGCCCACGCAGAACGGATCAAAGACATCAGCAACATCCAGGGCGTGCGTAGCAACCAGTTAATTGGCTATGGCCTGGTCGTCGGTCTGGATGGCACAGGTGACATGACAGTACAAACCCCGTTTACCGTCCAAAGTATCATCAGCATGATGAACCAGCTCGGTGTGACGATTCCACCCGGGACCAACCTGATGCTGAAAAATATTGCCGCCGTCATGGTCACCAGTGCTCTGCCACCTTTTGCGCAACCAGGACAAACACTGGATGTGACCGTTTCCTCCATGGGCAACGCCAAAAGCTTGCGGGGGGGTACCTTGCTGATGACACCGCTCAAAGGTGCAGATGGCCAGATTTATGCCATGGCGCAGGGTAACCTGGTGGTCGGCGGGGTCGGCGCTTCAGCCAATGGCAGCCAGACCCAGATTAACCATCTGAGCGTGGGCCGGATTTCTGAAGGGGCGACCGTAGAACGCGCGTTGCCAAACACCCTGCTCAGCCAGGATATTGTCAGGCTTGAGCTTAAAGAAAGTGATTTTTCAACCGCCAATAACGTCGTGGAAGCCATCAATAAAAAGTTTGGCCCGATGACTGCGCAAGCCGAGAGCGGCCGCGTGATCCAGGTTCGCCCACCTGAGAGCATGAGCCGTGTCTCATTTTTAGCCAATCTCGAAACCATTAATGTAGCGCTGGCGGCAACGCCTGCCAAAATTATTCTCAATGCACGCACCGGCTCCGTGGTCATGAACAAGGCCGTGACGCTGGATAGTTGCGCCGTCTCGCATGGCAACCTGTCAGTGGTCATCAATACCTCTCCGGTCATCAGCCAGCCTGGCCCATTCTCTAACGGCCAAACGGTGTCTACTGCAGTGTCTGAGATCAATATCAACAAAGAGCCTGGCAAAGTGCTCAAGCTCAACAATGGGGCCAACCTGGCAGATGTGGTCAAAGCACTCAACGCCATTGGCACGACGCCGCAGGACTTGCTGGCAATTATGCAGGCCATGAAAGCGGCCGGTGCATTGAATGCCGAGCTTGAGGTGATTTAAACGGGAGGCGCTCATGCAACCACGTGTCGATCCAAATAGCCTGGCCATAGACGGCAGTGCGCTGAATAGTCTCAAGCGAGCCAAAAATGACTCGCCTGAAACCATTCGTGCAGTGGCACGTCAGTTTGAAGGTATTTTGATGAACATGATGCTCAAAAGCATGCGCGATACCGTCCCGCAAGAAGGCTTTGCCGATAACGAACAAAGCAAAATGTTTACCGGCATGCTTGATCAACAATTGAGTACCCATTTGAGCCAGAAAGGCCTGGGGCTCACTGATGTGTTGGTCAGGCAATTGAGTAAACTCAACGGACATCCCGTGGATACCAACACGCCCGCAAGCGGTAACGAATCGGGCAAGGCGAATAAAGCCACTGACAAAGTCAGCAGTGCAACGGTGCAGAGCGCAGCTCCCTCCCATGCCCAAGCCGTGCTGGCACAAGCAACACAAAAAATACGTGAAGCGTATCAACAATGGGAAGCTGCTGATACTCAGTCCACAGCGCCAGCCAGCGATACCGCCTGGGCACGTGGCATCCCGGAATTGCCGCCTTTGATTGAAGAAACACAAGCCAATGTGCAAGGCTTTACCCTGCCCCAGGCGCCGTTGGCGACCGCGATGCGTGAAGTCGCTGGCAAAACCCAGCAATTCATTCAAAGCATGCTGCCACATGCGCAGGCAGCCAGTAACGCATCTGGCATTCCGGCCAAATTTATGATCGGCCAGGCTGCACTGGAAAGCGGCTGGGGTAAACATGAAATTAAAACAGAGAATGGCGTCAACAGCCATAACCTGTTCGGCATCAAGGCCGATGCCAGCTGGAAAGGCAAAGTCGTCAGTAGTACCACCACCGAGTACGTGAATGGCGTCAAGCAAACCAAAGTGGAAAAATTCCGTGCCTACGACAGCTACAGTGATGCATTCAAGGATTACGCCAAAATGATTTCGCAAAATCCGCGCTATCAACAAGCCATGAATAACACGCATGATGCCAGCGCTTATGCCCATGCGCTGCAGCGTGCAGGCTATGCGACTGATCCACAATATGGCAAAAAACTGACGCAAGTGATTAATCATTTGCGAAGTTGAAATTAAAGTATTTGAAAACATTGCCGTTAGGCAACTTAATCGTGATGTTGATGACCGTTTTTAAGCGGTCATCCATCCGCTTGCCCGAAAGGTCTATAGCATATGAATGTATTAAACGTTGGGAAAAGTGCGCTGACCGTCGCTCAGCTAGGCATTGCAACCACGGGACATAACATTGCCAATGCATCCACGCCTGGATACAACAGGCAGTCTATTGTTCAAAAGGCAGCAGCCGCACAAAGTTTTGGTAACGGTTACCTTGGTCAAGGCGCTGAGGTTGGGACCATCGTGCGCTCCTACGATGACGTGCTGGCCAAACAAGTGATTAATACAACCAGTAACCAAAGTTCAAGCTCGGTATATTTACAAGGCATTAATGAAGTCAATAGCCTGCTGTCTGATGACAAAGCCGGCGTGAGCGCGGTGATGACCAACTTTTTCAGATCTGTCAGCGCAGCGGCTGCAAACCCTTCGGATATCGCCACCCGGCAAACGGTCATTTCCAATGCGCAATCCTTGGTGAGCCGCTTTACCGCAGTCAATTCGCGCCTGGATGAAATGCGTTCCAATATCAATACGCAAGTTTCAACCAGTGTGGCAACCATTAACAGCTATGCCAGCTCTATTGCGGATCTGAATGAAAAAATCAAGCAAGCGTTTAGTTCAACTGGTAATCCGCCCAATGACCTGATGGACCAGCGTGACTTGCTCGTCGCAAAAATCAGTGAACAGATCAAAACGACGGTCTTGCCACAGCAAGATAACACTTACAACGTTTCCATCGGCAATGGCATCCCGATTGTACTGGGCAATCAATCCCAAGACCTGTATGCGGTACCCAATGACACGGATAGCACCCGACTTGAAGTCGGTTATGGTGCTTCTGGCTCGCCTAAACCGATAAGCGGCTCTCTGACGGGCGGCGCATTGGGCGGCGCATTGCAATTTAGGGATGAAACGCTAGACACGGTACAAAACCAGCTGGGACAACTGGCGATTACCTTTGCCACGGCGTTTAACAACCAGCACAAACAGGGCACAGACCTGACCGGTACCGTTGGCCAGAATATGTTTAATATTGCTGGCCCGGTCGCGATCAGTAACCGCAATAATACTGACCAGAGCAAACAGGCCTCTGTCGCGATCACGGACCCTTCACAACTGACCAGCAGCAACTACACCCTGGAGTATGTGAATGGTCAGTACAATATCACGCGCCAAAATGATAAGTACGTCTGGACAAATGTAACCTTGCCATTCAATCAGGATGGCATCACCATTAACACGAATACCAGTTCACCGACCAATGGCGACTCTTACCTGATTAAGCCTACCCAGTATGCTGCCAGCGGATTGACCCTGGCGGTAACGGATGTGGAAAAGCTGGCATTGGCCGACAACCCTTCTAAAGGGGAAAGCGACAACACAAATGCGCTAAAACTGGCTGATTTACAGAATCAGAACTTCGTCAGGGTGAATGCCAGCTCTACCAACAGAACCTTTGCACAGGCTTATGCCCTCACCACCAGTGCGGTGGGGATTAAAGCCAACCAGATGAGCATCATTAACCAGGCCGACAAAACTGCGCTGGATAATGCCACCTCGGCCATGCAGTCACAATCAGGGGTCAACCTGGATGAAGAGGCTGCCAACCTGCTACGCTATCAGCAAGCGTATCAAGCGGCAGGCAAAATGATGCAAATCGCCAGTAATATGTTCGATACCCTGCTAAGTCTGGGCAGATAAATTCAGAACTGGGTAAATCACATCGAGTAAGGATGTCACTATGAGATTAAGTACAAATACGATCTATGCCAATGGCACCAACCGCCTCATGGGCCTACAAAGTGACGTGAATGATCTGAATGAAAAAATTTCTTCAGGCAAGAAAGTCCGCTCGCCAGCGGATGACCCGGTTGCCTCTGCCAGGATTATCGAGATCAACAATAACAAGAGCATGAAGGACACTTTTGCCGAGACGCGAAAAACGGCCAGCAGCATGCTCGAAAACTATGAAACCAATTTATCGTCCGTGACTGACCTGGTGTTGAATATCAAGAGTTCGCTGACGGCCGCGGGTAACGCCACCTATAACGACGCCCAGCGCCAAAGTATTGCGACTGAGTTGCAAGGCCGCCTGGATAGTCTGATCAGTCTGGCCAACGCCAAAGACTCCATGGGTAACTTTATCTACTCAGGGTTTACAACAGATAAGGCGGCATTTACCAGTGCGGGTGTTTTCCAGGGGGAGACCTCGCGCATGAATTTGCAGATTGACGATAACCGGACCATGCCGACCACGTTTACCGGTGATAGTGTGTTCAATGCCAATGGCAATAATTTATTTGCCAACATGCAACAGGCAATTACGTTGCTCAATACACCGATTACTGATGCAACATCCCGCACCAACTTCACCAATGGCCTGGCAACTGCTCTGCAGAATACAGACAAATCCCTAGACAGCATTCTTGATACCAGAGCGCAAATTGGTAGCCAACTCAATGAAATCCAGATTCTGGATGACACAGGCGATGATATATCCCTGCAATACTCTAAGGTACTTTCCGACTTGCAAGACCTGGACTACACGCAAGCACTGTCTGACCTGGCTAAAAAGAATACCATTATGGAAGCCGCTCAGAAGTCGTTTGTTTCGACCTCTAAATTGTCACTGTTCCAGTTTATTTAATTCAGACCGGTATCGCACTGATTTTTAGCCGATTGCTTACCAGCGATCGGCTTTTTCATGGATCAATCCAAACAATACGTCTAAAGCGCGATTGGTAAATCAGTGAGACTAATGCAGCACTTGCAGCATGTATTGCTGCGCATCGATCATCCAGTCCTCGACCGGATGAATCAGGGAAGGTAATCCGAGCAAAATCATGATAAACCCGACCGCGATGGTGATTGGAAAGCCCATGGCAAACAGGTTGAGTTGAGGGGCGGCTTTGGTTAATACGCCCAGCGCCATGTTGGTAATCAGCAGACTGGCAATCACGGGCAAAGACATCAGCAAGCCTTGGGAGAAAATATGACCTCCAATGCTTGCAATCGCCTGGCTATTCAGTTGCCAGTGCGTCATGCCTATCGGCATGGTTTCAAAACTCTGCATCATCACCGCAATGACAATCAAGTGCCCGTCCAGGCTCATAAATACCATCAAGGTCAGCATGGTCAGCATCTGGGCGACGGCGATGGTTTGCCCTTCGGTATGCGGGTCATAAAAGCTGGCAAAGCCCAGCCCCATGCTCATCCCCATCATAAAGCCAGCCAGCTCGACGGCAGTGAACATGAGCCGCATGACAAAGCCCATGCTGATGCCGATCAAAAACTGTGCAAGTAATGAGAACAAGCCTTGCCATGACAGCACGGCAATATTAGGCACCTGGATGCCAGGCACCAGTGCCAGCGTAATGATAAAGCCGATTGTGAGTTTAATGCGGTTGGGAATGGAGGGGTGACTGAACAACGGCACCACGGCAATGCAGCCGAGGATACGTGTCAGCGGCCAGAGAAACTGTACCACCCACTGCTGCAGGTCTGAGTCATGAATCGTCAGCATGTGGCGAGGCAGCCCTCGTTAATTGACCAACTGTGGAATCATGGTGAAGATATGGTGCATGTAATCCACCAGCGTCATCAGCATCCAGTGCCCGGCCAATAGCAAGATCGCCATCACCCCTACCAGCTTGGGGATAAAAGACAAGGTCTGCTCGTTGATTTGTGTGGCCGCCTGAAAAATACTGACCACCAGACCAATGATCAGCGCAGTGCCTAATACCGGCGCTGCCACCAGCAAGGTGGTCTGCATGGCTTCACTGCCCAAGGTCAGGACTTGTTCTGGACTCATACAATACTCCAAAAAGAAACGAGTTAGAGGACAAAGCTTTGCGCCAAAGACCCCAGGATCAATTGCCAGCCGTCTACCAGCACAAACAGCATCAGCTTGAAAGGCAAAGAGACCACGGCCGGTGACATCATCATCATGCCCATGGCCATCAAGATACTGGCCACCACCATGTCGATAATAAGAAACGGGATATAAATGGCAAAACCAATCTGAAACGCCGTTTTCAGCTCACTGGTCATAAATGCAGGCACCAGGATTCTGAGCGGGACTTCTTCTGGCGTATTGATGGACTCGCTATGGGCCATATTGGCAAACATGGCCAGGTCGGTCTCGCGCGTTTGCTTGAGCATAAAGGTTTTAAGCGGCAAGACACCGCGTTGCAGCGCTTCCTGCATGGTGATTTTACTTTCGGAAAGCGGCTGGTAGGCATCGGTATAAATCTTGTCAAATACCGGCCCCATGACAAAAAAGGTAATAAACAAGGCCAGGCCTATCAATACCTGGTTAGACGGTGCAGATTGTGTCCCCAGCGCCTGCCGTAACAGCGACAGCACAATCACAATGCGCGTAAAGCCGGTCATCATGAGCAAGGCGGCTGGAATAAACGTGAGTGCTGTCAGCAGAATCAGCGTTTGCAGGCTCAGTGTATAGTCCTGGCCACCCCCTGGCGCCGGCGTCACCGTGCCGATGGGCAAGCCCTCTGCCGCCAGACTGCCTGATGACCACAATAGCAGCAGTGCGATTGGCAGCATGACTTGCAAAGACTTGAGGATGGAATGTAAACGCATGCAACAATACCCGTCACGGACTTGCGCCATCTTTGGACAGCACAAGCTCTAAAATAAGTTAGGGATAGTCTACGCTGGGGACAGCCCAATCAAAGGCTGGAAATAAGCCACTCAAGGCTTGTTTTTGAAAGATTTGACTTTGTCTTGCAAGGTGGCCTGCATCGCCTGTTGCAAACGCACGGCAAAAGAAGCTTGCGGATCAACAATCCCTTGAGCAGAGATCGCCTGGGCAGAAGGCTCTGCCGCCTGCATGCTGTCGGCTGCAGCCGATTCAGTGGCACTCGGACTCACCTCACCCAACGCGGTCATTTGCCCACCATGCAGCCCTACCACCAGCCAACGGCCACCCACTTCAAGCACCACCACTCGCTCACGTGGGCTCAATTGCAAGCCGCCAACCTGCCTGATCACACCAGATTTTGAAAGGCCTTGCCCAGGCAGGACGCGGCGCAAGAACCAGGCAACCGCCGCAATCGCCAGCAAGACGATCACCGTGCCCCACACCATACGGCCCAAGGTATCGCCGGTGCTAGGGGCTACCGTGGCAGCCGTTGTTGTCGCAGCAGCCAGGGCGAGTGGCGAAATACTCCAGCTAGCCACGGCGGCCAGCAGCCATTTGCATGCATGCATCATACGCATCAGTATCCCGGACAGTTAGCGGTTCAGTTTACGGATACGTTCTGCGGGGGTAATGATGTCGGTCAGGCGGATACCAAACTTGTCGTTCACCACCACCACCTCACCTTGTGCAATCAGGCAGCCATTCACTAATACGTCCATGGGTTCACCCGCCATGCCATCCAGCTCAACCACAGAACCTTGCGCCAATTGCAGCAGGTTCTTGATCGAAATCTTGGTACGGCCCAGCTCTACAGTCAGCTGTACCGGAATATCCAGAATAAAATCAATATCGTTCTGGGTGCCTTCGAGCTTGTTGCTGCTGCTAAACTCGTTGAAGACGGCGGCCTTGCCTATCGGCTCTTGCAATGCAGAGGACTCGGCTTTGGTTTGCTCGGCCAGAGCCGCGCCCCAGTCATCCTCGGCAATGGTTTGCACCCCTTCCGACTCAGGCATCCCCATGCTGGCCAGTGCGGCATCCAATTCCTCTTCATTACTACTTGTCGCGGGATCCATTGCCATTATGACTCTCCTTGCAATTGTTCCTGACTACTACCGTCAGCACGTATCATTTTTTCCACCTTGAGCGCATATTGCCCGTTAAACACGCCATAACGACACTCCATAATGGGCACGTTATCGATTTGTCCTTCTACCGTATCCTGAATATTCACAGGAATGACATCCCCCACTTTTAACGCAAGCAGGTCTGCCACCATCATCTTGCGTGTGGTCAGATTGGCCACAATTTCAACTTCTGCCGCCTGGATTTGCTGGGTCATCATTTTTACCCAGCGTTTGTCACCGCCAAGGTTCTCGCCTTGCAGGGACGAGGTCAACAAGTCCTTGATCGGCTCCACCATGGCATAAGGCACACAGAAATGGATTTCGCCACTGTTAGGTCCCAGCTCCACATTAAACGTAATCGCTACCACCACTTCATTCGGGGTGGCAATGCTGGCAAACTGGGTATTCATCTCCGAGCGCAGATACTCAAACTGCACCGGATAAATAGGCGCCCAGGCTTTCTGGTAGGCATCAAACAAGATATTCAGCACGCGTTGAATAATCCGCTGCTCGGTTTCGGTTAAATCACGCCCCTCCACCCGGGTATGAAAGCGGCCATCGCCGCCAAACATGTTATCCACCAGCAAAAAGACCAAGGTAGGATCCAACACCAGTACACCCGTGCCGCGCAAGGGATTCATATGGATCAAATTGAGATTAGTGGGGACCACCAGATTACGGATAAAGTCCGTGTATTTGATGATCCTGACCGGCCCTACCGAGATTTCAACCGTACGCCGCAGAAAATTGAACAACTCAATACGCAGCAACCGGGCAAAACGCTCATTAATGATCTCAAGCGTGGCCATGCGCCCACGCACAATGCGCTCTTGCGTGGCCAGGTTGTAGTTGCGAACACCAGACTCATCCTTGCTGGATGCATCACTGTCATCGTCGCCCTCGACCCCTTTAAGTAAGGCGTCGATTTCGTCTTGTGATAAAAATTTATCTGCAGACATGGTTATTCTCAGGCATTACTGGATGACAAATGAAGTAAACAACACCTGTTTGATCTTGAGTTGTTTACCCCCCTTTTTCAAAGGTTTTTTGAGTTCTGCCAGCAGTTCTTCGCTGAGCTGAGCTTTGCCCTCAGGGGTCGCAATATCCGATGCTTTTTTACTGGTGAGCAACATCAATACACGGTTACGCATGAGCGGCATTTGTGCCTTCATTTTGTCGGCCAGTGCGGTGTCTTTGGCTTCAATGGTCAGGTCCAGTTGCAAAAACTTTTCATCGGGATCAGGCAGCAAATTCACGGTAAACGTTTCAAACTGCAAGTAGGCCGGGCCCGCACCCGCTTCACCATGGCCACCGCCACCACCGCTTTCATGCTCTTCCTCTTCTTCATCGGCTGCGGCCTCTTCCTCTTCGCCCTCAACAGCACTTTCTTCGTGGCCATCTTCTTTCTCAGCCTTGCTACCATGCTTGCCTTTGGCCTGATGCGCTTCAGGTTTTTTCATCAGGAAGAAGGCTGCTGCGCCGCCGCCAGCTGCTAACGCCAGCACCACGGCCAGGATCACAATCAGTTTTTTCTTGGATTTGGGGGCGGCCTCTGCTGCACCGTCTGCTTTTGCTGGTTCTTGAGCCATGACACTACCTTTCTTACTGTAAAACCTTGACGATATATGGTGTCATTATGCGGAGAGCGCCCAGCAAAACATTGCCGGATAATAGGGGAAAATCAGCGTTAAATCGACCTTTATGCTGGGTGAGGCATGCTAGCCAGCCTGGAGCAATGCTTATACAAACGTATCCACCAAGCCACGTACCACACGTGGCTGGACTGCCGTTTGCGGTGCGATCGCCGTGTCTGACTCAGCCCCAGGGGCTGCAGTCCTTGCAGAATCACGGCTGGATTGCTGTTCAAAATGCTGTTGTGCCTGCTGCCCGTTGCCAACAAAGGTCTGGCCCAGTTGCAAGCCCTGGGACTGCATGCGATCACGCAGATCCTGCATGCCATCTTCCAGCGCCTGGCGCACCAGAGGGTTATCCGTGATAAAACTGGGATTCACTGACTGGTTATCGACCTTTAACACCACCTGGATGGGCCCCAAATCCGGGGGCGACAATGTCAGGCTGGCCACTTCGTCGCTCTGGCTAGCCATCTGCATCACATGCTGGTTAATTGCGGCTTGCCAACGGTCATCGGTAAACGGCGTCGTAATCTGGGTGGTGACCACCTGGCTCAAATCGGTCACGCCAGCCGATTGCAACCAGGGCGTCTGCGGCATGGCCTCTATCATGGGCGGCGTGGTCAATGTACTGGCGCCCTGCGTCGTTTCATGCGCACGCACGGCCTGCTCCATGACTTTCGGCAAGGCAATCTCCGCGCTGGTCGATTTGGCGTTATTCAACAGCGCTGTAAAACCTTCCGCCGTCTTTTCTGATTTGGTGGATAGGCTTGAGAGCTGCTTACCGTCTGGCACAACCGCGGTCGCTGCTGTCAGCGTGTCTTTGTCGGTGGCTGGCGTGATCTGCAACTCATTCGTTATTCCGTGTTGGCTAGAGGCTTTATCGAAGCCAGCGGCTGCAAAGCGACCGTTACTAAGGGTCAATGCGCCCCCTTCGGCGCCACCTTTTGCAGCCTCTGCGGGCTGATTGGCCCGCATCGCAAGCATGGTCTGCATCCATGGCATGATGCCGGCAGCCGCAGCACTGGTATCCTCAGTCGTGCCAACACCGGTTTTTTTCTGGTCAGGTTTGGCATCGGTCAAACTGGCAGGGTCAATTACCCCCACAACAGGAGAGACCACGCTAGAAGGCTCTCTGGCGACACTGTTTGCCAGACTGGTGTTCTCGTCTGCTTTGGATTTGGCCTTGGTTTTGCCTGCGAGGTGGGGAATATTTTTTTCTGTTGGGGCGACTTCTGTCCCCGTGGCGGCAGTGGTTTTGTCAGACGGTTCAGTCGGTTCACTCGCCTTATTCGACACAGCACCTTGCTGAGTGTTGCTCTCCGCTTTGGGCGCAGCAGGCTTGTCTTTAGGCGCAGAAGGTTGGGCTTGGGCCATTTGCTGGCGCAAAGTTTGTGAAAACGCATCGGGTGACACCGGCTCCTGGCCGCCTGACGACGTCATGGGCGCTTTAAGCGCCTCTGACGCCTGGGTAGGCAGTACTGGTGAATTAATCAAGGCCATCACATTACTCCCGGCTATTTACCAACGTGCTCGTCTGGCGCGGCTGGCAAATTCGTCCATCATTTTCTGATCACGCTTGTTTTCAGCCTTGGCCTGTGAGGTTTGAGCCCGCGTAATCAAAACTTCATAAGACTTTTGCTTGCGCTGTTTTTCCTGCAACCGCAACCGCTGCTGCTGGACAATCGCCTGACATTGTTCGATTTGAGCATTTTGCGTGCGTACCGCCAATTCCAATTGCGAGAAAAAGCCCTGAAAATTACGGTATAAATCGGCTTTAAGGCCGTTTTGCACTACCTGCTGCCATTGCTGCTCATATTCCTGCTGATATTGCGCCAGCATGACTTGCTGCTGTTGCGCCTGTTCCAGCTGTTGCATGGCCTGGGCCAGCGCCTGCATCGCCGCTTCCACCTCGTCGGCAGCCAACTGGTTAAGCAAGGTCAGGGTTTGGGTGGATTGTTTGGCCATGGGCTCGCTTTAAAGGGGCTATAAGGTTAGCGTGTTGGCTAATTGCTGCAGGCTATGCTGCATATCCGCACACTCATCAATGTCTTGTTGTAAAAAGGCATTGATGTCGTCACGTTTTCTAATCGCGATATCCAGCATGGGGTCTGATCCTGGCTGATAAGCCCCTACCGCGATCAAGTCCTGATTCCGCAGGTAGCGTGAGTACCACTGCTTGAGCATGCGGGCGGCCTGTTGATGTTCTTTGCTGGTAATGTTGTGCATGGCGCGACTGATCGACTGCTCGATATCAATGGCGGGGTAATGTCCGCTCTCGGCCAGGCTGCGGTTCAACACGATGTGTCCGTCCAGAATCGCGCGCGCAGAGTCCGCAATCGGATCCTGCTGGTCATCGCCTTCGGTCAACACGGTATAAAACGCTGTAATCGAGCCCTCGCCTCTGGCGCCGTTGCCGGTACGCTCGACCAGTGCCGGCAATTTGGCAAACACAGAAGGCGGATAGCCCTTGGTTGCCGGTGGCTCACCAATGGCCAGGGCAATTTCGCGTTGCGCCATGGCATAACGCGTGAGTGAATCCATAATCAGCAACACATTTTTGCCTTGCTGGCGGAAGCGCTCGGCAATGGCCGTGGCATAACTCGCGCCTTGCAAGCGCATCAACGCCGAGACGTCGGCAGGTGCAGCGACCACCACAGAGCGTGCCAGCCCCTCCGGCCCCAGAATCTGCTCGATAAATTCCTGTACCTCGCGGCCCCGTTCACCAATCAGGCCGACCACGATCACATCCGCAGTGGTGTAACGGGCCATCATGCCCAGCAGCACACTCTTACCCACACCAGAACCGGCGAACAGGCCCATGCGCTGTCCCCTGCCCACGGTGAGCATGGCGTTGATCGCACGCACCCCTACATCCAGGGTGTCTTCAATCGGTGCCCGTTGCAATGGGTTGATCACGCGGCCATTGAGTGGCGCGGTCACATCCCCCGGAATTGGGCCCAGACCATCCAGCGGATTACCGGCTGCATCGACCACGCGTCCGAGCAAGCCATCCCCTACCGGAAAATGGCGCGCTCTATCCTGTGCACGTCGACGTGGCGGGCGGCCAATTTGTGGTTTTGGCACGGTTTCAGCAATTTCCATGCTGAACACCTTGGCGCCCGGGGTGACCCCCTCCAACGCGGTTTGCGGCATGAGCAGCAAATTCTCGCCATCGAATCCCACCACCTCGGCTTCTACCCGGCCTCCATCCTGTAACGGGATAAAACAGGCACCGCCTATTGGCATTTTGATACCGGTAGCGACCATCACCAGGCCAGTCACCTTGACGATACGACCTGCGACTTCAAGCGGGTCGACCATATTGATCAGTTCACTGCAATCGCGCAAATAACTTTGCCAGCGCTGCTCATGCACATTGGGCTGCTTGGGAGGCTCATTGGTGACTTGGGGGCTATTGTCAGCAACCGCGTCTAACGTCGGCAGCCCTGAATCTGAAATTGTCATGACGTAGGCTTAAACTAGAAAGTGAAAAACTTATTCGTGGGTGGAGGCAGGTTTATGCCAGTCATCATAGCGTGACAGCCCTTGTACCAGACGTTTCCAGCGGACCTCATTGCTGGCATCAATCTGGTTATCTGCCGTTTCAACCAGGCAACCGCCACGTTCGACTTGCAACTCTTCCACAATTTGCCAGCCTTGCTCTTTGAGTGTGTCGCCGATATGACTGCGTAGCACCTGCGCATCATCCGGATGCACAATCAGGCGCGCGGGCTGTCTGACTTGGGGCAAATAGTGCATGGCATCCAGCACGACCGGGAGCACCGCCTGCGGATCAGCCTGCAGCTTGGTTTTCATCATGGCTTTGGCCAGATCCAGCGCCAGGCTCAAAACAGACTCGGCAACATGGCTATCCTGAAACGCCAGCGCCTGCTGGAAACTCTGCGCCATTTGCAACAACTGACCACGTTCGTTTTCCAGTTGTGCCTGCGCGTGCTGCATGCCATCGCCATAACCAATCTTGAACCCTTCTTCATAGGCTTCCTGGCGGACTTGCTTGAGAATTTCAGTGACCGTGCGCGCGGCTTCATCGGCCTGTGCCTGTTTGCGACGCACGCTCTCACTGCTATTAGCATCATCAAAACTGGCCATCTCCCAGCGCTGATAGGCACTCATTTGTTCTTTTGGGATTGCTGCAGCCACCATTATGCTTCCTTACACTGACTGGATTTAAACATATTGCTCGCCATCGCCTTTGGCAGCCAGCATGATCTGGCCTTCATCGGCCAGCCTGCGCACAATTTGCAGAATTTGTTTTTGCTGTGCTTCAACCTCAGACAGCTTGACCGGACCACGGCTTTCCATGTCTTCACGCATCATATCGGCTGCACGCGAAGACATATTGCGCAGGAACTTCTCTTTCATTTCATCAGAGGTTCCCTTCAAAGCCACAATCAACATATCAGATTGCACCTCACGCAGCAGCGTTTGAATGCCTTTGTCGTCAATTTCCAGAATATTGTCAAACACAAACATCTGGTCCATGATCTCCTGCGCCATATTGTCATCATAGCTTTTGAGGCCTTCCATCAATTTGGCCTCGTTGTCGCCACTCAGGTAGTTCATGATTTCAGCCGCGGTTTTTACGCCACCTATAGGCTGACGCTTCAGGTTTTCATTGCCTGACAGCATTTTCATCATGCCTTCATTGAGCTCTTTGAGCGCGGCCGGTTTAATGCTGTCGAGCGTGGCAATCCGCAAAATCACATCCTGACGTAAACGGTCAGTAAAATGCCCCAGAATTTCTGCGGCCTGGTCTGCTTCCAGATGTGACAAGATGGTCGCGATAATCTGTGGATGCTCATTCTTGATAAACTCGGACACGCTGAAGGCATCCATCCACTTCAGGCTTTCAATACCCGCGGCATCTTGCGATTGCGGAATCCGGCTTAACAGATTGGAGGCTTTGTCATCGCCAAAAGCTTTGATCAGAACCGAGCGGATATAGGCGTCCGAATCCAGCCCGAAGTCACTGCTGCCGGCAAAGTCGACCATAAAGGACTCCAGCACTTCAGTCACTTCTTCACGTGGCACCGGCTTCATTGAGGCCATGACAATGCCCAGCCGCTGTACCTCTTTTGGTGACAAATACTTCATCACCTCCGCCGCTTCGTCTTCACCGAGGGCAAGCATCAAAATCGCGCTTTTAGTCAAGCCTTCAGTCATGGTTTATTTCTCCGCAGTCGCCCAGCTGGAAACCACATTCGCGACCATGCGTGGGTTTTCTTTGGCCACCTGCTTCACGGCCAGCAAGGTTTGATCCATACGGCTATCATCGCCCGTTAACGCAGGAGGATCGCCACTCAAGGTGACCAGTGCATCTTCACCTTCAGCTGCACTGCCAGCCGCGCCGGCAACGGCTTCACCGCCTGCTGCCGCGTTTTGTGCCGCAGTCAAAGCCAGTTGTTTTTTATCAGCGCCAGTCAGTTTGGTGGCCATCGGCTTGAGCAATTTTTTATAAATCATCATCAACACCACCACGCCCGCCAGGAAGCGCAAGGCATCTTTACCATACTCAATCATGACAGGGTCCTTCCACAGCGGTGGCTCAACCAGTTTTTCCTGTGCTTCGGCCACGAACGGGGTATTCACCACAGAGATAGTATCGCCACGCTCTTTGTTGTAGCCCATGGCCTGCATTGCCAGGTCGCTTACCTGCTGCTTCTCGGCCGCGGTCAGTGCACGGTAAGTCGTTTTACCGGTGCTATCCACGACAGGAATGTGATTGACCACCACCGCCACATGCAGGCGCTTGATGCCGCCCTTGGCCTGCTGGATATAGCTCACAGTCTTGTCCAGCTCGTAGTTAGTGGTGGTATCTTTTTGCGTATTTTGTGGCGGGGTTGGGGCAGCAGCAGGCGCAGCATTTTCCCCTTGACCCTGCGCACCAGGGGCATTGATCGGAGCAGTCGCATCTGCAGGCGGCTGGTTAGACAAAGCACCAGGCACCGCACCACTGTTGGCGCCGGTATTTTGCGTCTCATGGCTTTGCGCACTGCGAATCGCCATGTCATCCGGCTTGGTGTTGGGTTTATAGGACTCGTTGGCCTGTTCTGTCATCGAGAAGTCAATCTCGGCGCTGGTTTCGGCATGCACATTTTTCGCACCGACGATAGGCGTAATAATGGATTCCACGCGGCGAGCAATGCTGTTTTGCATATTCTCCACGTAGGCCATCTGCTCTGGATCTAGGCCACTTTGCTTGAGCTTATTGGCGTTGTCAGACAGCAAATTGCCGTTTTGATCGACCACGGTGACGTGATCGGCAGACAGGTTAGGCACACTGCTTGCCACCAGATGCACGACGGCACCCACTTGTTGTGCGTCTAACCGGCGGCCATTGTGCAGATTGAGCAGCACAGAAGCGGTTGGGTATTGTTGCTCGCGCACAAACACGCTGGGCTTGGGAATCGCCAGATGGATACGAGCAGCCTGCACGGCAGAGATAGACTGGATACTGCGTTCCAGCTCGCCCTCCAGGCCGCGTTGAAAGTTTACCTGCTCAACAAACTGAGACACGCCAAATTTCTGGTTTTCCAGCAGTTCAAAGCCGATGTTGCCGCCTTTGGGCAGACCTTGTGCCGCCAGTTTCAAACGTGCCTGATGCACCATGTCAGCAGGCACCAGAATGGCACCACCACCATCGGCAAATTGATAAGGGATATTCAATTTATCCAACTCGGCGACGATGGCACCGCCATCCTTGTCAGCAAAGTTGGAGAACAACACCCGGTAATCCGGCTTCTGGCTCCACAGCCAGAACACCACCATCACCGCGACCACGGCAGCAATCCCGGCGACCAGCATTAACTTTTGTCCGAGCTGCCCAAACATGTTGGACGCTCCGCCAGACTCATTGCTTGTTGTTAATAAGGCAGCATCAGCAGCCATCTGAACCTCCAATATTACCTACTTGCAGTGACCTGCCTCCCGGCCTGTTGATTGCCGGTCATGCTGCCACCTCTTTTGAACTTCAATATCCTGTCAGGACACTTTCACATGGATCACATTATGCGCTGACCCTGCCTATTCAAATCAGCAAATAAGACGGATTAATGTTGCCTATTTTGCAAAGCAGTCCAGCTGGCGCAATGTTACAGTGCTCACCATGAGATAAGAGGCGATGGCCTCCCCCACCAAACGAGTACAGGATGAAAGGAGACACCTATGAACGCAGGCGGTATTGATGCACAACGCATCTCCTCCATGCTGGCGCAATTACGTGCGGCGGCTCAAAAACCAGAAGGTCTGGGCAGCAGTGCCATTGCCAATCCGGTCGCCAAGCCGCCCCAGGCAAGCCCGACGACACAAGTGAGCTTTAGTGATGCGCTGAAATCCTCTCTGGACCAGGTCAACAATATGCAATTGCAGGCTGAACAAATGGGCAAGGATTTTGCCATGGGAAATGACAATGTCAGCCTGTCTGATGTCATGATCTCCGGGCAAAAAGCGAATATCGCCTTTCAGGCCACAGTGCAAGTCCGCAACAAACTGGTCACCGCCTATCAGGACATGATGAATATGCAAGTCTAGGCTTAACTAGCCAGCTGGCGACTGGGCCAGACCATCAGTCCGTTTTAACAGTGAGAAAAGAACAATGCAGGCTCAACCCGTGGCTGGCTTGATACAAGAAACCCCCTCTGCCCCGCTGATGCGACTGAATGGCACGCCAGTATTGCGGCCATCAGGCAGCACCGCCAGCCACGAGTCACCTGACGCCGTGTTAGCCAGCAACCTCGCGAATGTTCTAGCCTGGTTTCAAAAGGGGATGCTGTTCAAGCAGCAAAAAAACGCCCCGCAGGCCCTGCACTGTTTTAACCAGGCCCTGCATCTTGCGCCTGAGCATGAACCCACACTTATCGAATGCGGCAACTTGCTGTTTGAATTAGAGCAATTTGAGTTTTCGCTCGCCCATCATGAATTTGCTTTACAGTTAAACCCGGCTTGCGTTGCCGCCTTACACAGCAAAAGCCTGATCCTGAGTCGGCTCGGCCGCTATGAAGAAGCCTTGCTCAGTGCAGACCACCTGGTCGGCTATGCACCCACGCTGGCACCGGCTTTATTATGCCGAGGCAGCATCTTACACGTGCTTGGCCGCCATCATGAGGCCTTGGCCAGCTACCAGCAAATCCCGCTAGCCGATCAGCAGAACGCGTTGTTTTATCTTAATCTGGCCAACCTGTATCTGGATATGCTGGACATTGACATGGCCAGCGACTGTTATCGTCATGCGCTGACACTGGAGCCACACAACCCGACCTTGCACTGGAATCTGGCGTTATTCCAGTTGCTCACAGGTGATTATGCGCAAGGCTGGGCCATGTACGAGAGCGGCAAACATGCGCCACATCTACCCAGGGGACGCCGTGCGGTCTGTGTGCAACCGATGTGGACCGGCGAACAATCCCTGCAAGGCAAGCGTATCTTGCTTTACGCCGAACAGGGGCTGGGCGATACCATCCAGTTTATACGCTATGCCAAACAGGTCGCAGCCTTGGGCGCACAGGTGATTATTGAAGCGCAAACGAGCCTGATTCCCTTGTTGCGCTCACTGGGGCCAGACTATTTACTGATTGCCGCGGGCACCGCTTATCAGGACTATGATTACCATTGTTCGCTTATGAGCTTGCCATATATCTTCAAGACAGAACTCGGCAATCTGCCCCGGCATACCCCGTACCTATTTGCTTCACCAGACAAGGTAAGCCGTCTGCAGATGACAGATCAGAACAGATTACGGATAGGCCTGGTCTGGTCAGGGTCCACCACGCATCAGAAAGATCGTTACCGCAGCATTCCGCTAGCGCAGCTGGCGCCGTTGCTGGCACTGGATGCGAGTTTTCATAGCCTGCAAAAAGAAGTCCGCGACACTGACCTGCCTGCGTTAAGCGAGCTGCCACAACTCACGCAGCACCAGGCCGAACTAGAGGATTTTAGCGATACAGCTGCGCTCATTGCACGCATGGATCTGATTATTTCAGTGGATACTTCAGTCGCACATCTGGCTGGCGCCATGCACAAACCGGTATGGATATTGTTACCTGACCCACCAGACTTCCGCTGGCTGCTCGCACGCGAAGACAGTCCGTGGTATCCCTCGGCCAGACTGTTCAGAGCCCATGAGCATGATTGGACAAGCGTCATTACAGACGTCAAACAGGCGCTGGCAGAAGTGATTGCAGAAAAAGCGTAGACGCGGTAACTCTCTGGCAAAACAAGAGGCGGCAATGTTACTGCGACAAAGTCTCTATCTGAGACTGGCCAGTTTAATGGTCGGCCTGCCCTTGTTCCAGCTTGTATAACCAAGCCAGAATTTCAGCAATCGCCTGGTACAACTGTGGGGGAATATGGGCATCGAGTTCGACCTGCATGAGCAGGTTGAGCATGGCTTGTGACTCATGCACATAGACTTCGTGTTCTTGCGCCAGAGCAATGATGCGTTGTGCGAGCAGACCATTGCCTTTGGCCACCACGCGTGGCGCCAAATCCCCAGCTTCGTAAGCCAGGGCCACGGCAGATTGGGTATAAGGCTTATCCTGCTGCATATTGCGGCCTGTGCTGCGCGATTTCTTCACGCACGATTTGCAAGGAATCCAGCTTCACGCCGGAAGCTTGCAAATTCATGGCCAGCGTACTGCGGCCAGATTGCATTTCCTTGAGGCTCGCTGCATCCGTGGGCTGCACACGGACACTGAAGCGCCCGTTAGCCAGCGTGATTCTTACAGCCACCTCGCCCAGCCTTGGCAGCTGCAACTTCAAATTGCTAAACAAACTGTTTAAGGTCGGGTCTTCGCTAGACTGCTGGGAATTTTTGCGCTCACTGACCTGCCACTCCATCATCTGGCCGGGCCAGACTTCACCATGCCAAATCACACGCTGTTGTTCCAGCACCTGTAACTGTTGCGACACCATCTCCGGCGGTACAAAGTGAGGTTTGTTTTGCGGCTCTTGCAGTAGCTGATGCCAGGGCCGGGTGCCCAGCGTCGCCTCTTTCAGGTGAGACTCATAGAACAAGCCCGAGCTATCCAGCGCATGCTTGAGATCTTGCGCCAGCACTTGCGGCTTTTGCGGGCTGTTGCTGACCACGGTTTGTGCCTGCAAGACGGCAGATTGCGACTGAAACGGGCTGGCATCCAGCCAGCGCTGTAGATTTCTGGCGGGAGAGCTTAACTCGACCAGACTCGATTGCCCGGCCGCATTCTGTACCAGACTTTGCATAGTAGCGGGGTTGTCTGCATGTGGCGTCTCTGCCAGCAACCCAGCTGTCGACAGCCGTGACGTGCCCGCCGCGGAAGACTGCACACCCCAGCGCACTTGCGGATAACCCTCGGCGTCTTTGCCCTGGCCTTGTGCCAGCCCCATAAACTGCATGTTCAGTGTTTGCTGTTGCGACAAGTAAGCGGGTAATTGCATCTGCACCACCATGGGTGGCTGGTTGGGTAACTGGATTTGCACTTTAAAAGCAGCCAGGTCGGCATTGCCTGCGCCTTTTTGAGCGGTGTCTTCTTGCAAAATCAGTCCGGTAAACTGCATGCCTGGACGCATGCGTTCCCATAAAGGGGCTTCGGCCTGGGTACCTTCCACCGGCATGATGGAAGTGACCGCACGCAAGTTCTCAGTTTCACTGGTAATGAAACGTTGTGAGAGGACTTGCGGGATAGGAATCATCTAAATCACATCCGGTGGGGTGCGTGCATGTAGCTGCGCATCAAAAATCATATCGGTAATACGATGCATGACGGGATACAGCAAATTACGGATCTCGCCATCATCGGCCAAAATTTTCTGCACCAACTCCTGTTTGCGCAAGTGCTGCGCCTGTGTCAGTTGCTCGGATTGTAAACGCAAGGTTTGTTCCAGCGCTTTGATCACTTCGATCTTGAGCATGTAAGACTGCTCCAGCTCTGTCACTTTTTCCCAGGCATTTTGCTGAGCGGCAAGCAGCATCTGCGCCATGATTTTGGCAGCAGACTCATAAGTATTAATCAGCGCCTTGGACATATCAGGCCCCGGCCATGGCCAAATGTTGATACGCCTGTGCTTTTTCTGCGATCGCCGAGTTTTCCAAGGCATTCTGTTGTGCAAGGCGGCTCATCCCCGATTTTTCCAGCGTTTCCCAGGCGCCTTTCAACTCCATGAGCAACTGCTGAACTTCATAAACTTTAGTACTGTCCTGACGCAGGCTCGCTTGCATGAGTGTACGGATCATGTATTCATACAACTGGTCCAGATTGAGGGCAACCTCGCCCCCTGCACGTTTGTTCAAACTGGTACGCAAACCGCTTTCAATGATGGAAATGGCTTTGGATATATATTCACCTTTTTGCGGAATATCCTGCTTTTGAATCGCTTGCTGCGCGCGGATGCAGGCAGTTACAGCGCCTTCGTAAAGCATGATCGTCAGCTTGAGCGGACTGGCATCCACGACGCCGGTTTCCAAACCTACTTTGGCGTAGGCATTAATGCCAGATTGTTTCGATCCAAACATCATGATTCTCCTGATAATATTCCGCGATTAGCTATTTTTGCTTATTGCACTCAATTGTTGTGTCAACGCACTGCTCTGGGTTTGCATGCTGCTGAGTAATGCGTCCAGTTTTGCGTACTGGGCACGATAACTTGCTTCAAGACTTGGCAGCTTGGCGCTCAAGTCATCGGCTTTTTTATTCAATGATTTAATAGACGACTGCAAACCGTCTGTCCTGGTGGCCAACGCAGCATCGGAGTCCAGCCAGCTATCAAGCATGCTACTAAACTCCCCGATTAGGCCGCGGTTGAAAGTCACCGTGCCACGGTCTCCAGTCGCCGCGCCTAAAATACTGAGTTTCAAACCTGCACTATTCTGACCAAACGCGCCGGTCAGGGTATTACCACTGCCAATCGCATTCACACCATTCAGGGTACCAGCCACATCTTGTGAGCTGCTCCCCGCTTGCGAGATATTGACGGCATAGGTGCCAGAAACTGTTTTATCCCCACTGCTGACGAAGCTGACCAATGGATCGGTACTGCTTGCCGAAGGCGAAAAGATTTTCGCCACATCGGAAGGGCTATTCGCCATCGCTTTCTGAAACTTGGTATCATTCAGCGTCATGACTCCGCCATCGCCCACGGTGACGCCAATGTCACTCAAGGTACGGTAGGTACTGGCCGTAGGAGAGATGCGGGACATCATTAATCCGAGTTTCACTGACACGTCACGTGCCACCGAATCACCCAGCAAAGGGCCATTGGCAGAAGATCCGCCATCAACGAACTTTGTCAGGCTACGCAGACTGGTATTCAGTTTGTTGTAGGCATCGACAAAGCTCTGTACAGAACTTTTAATCGCGCTATTGTCCGTCGCAATCGTCATTGCGTTAGGCGTGCTGGTGACCGCCTTCAGATTTAAGGTCACGCCCTCAATCACATCAGTAATGGTGTTACTCGCCTTACTGATGCTCAACCCATCAACAGTCAATAACGCATTTTGTGCAGCCTGAAGCTCACTTAAGTTTTTACCACTGCCGCTGGAGGCAGTCGGGTCATAAGCAAAGGTGGACAAGCCGCTACCGTCGGTATTGTTGCCATCGTTATCCGTGACATCAATCTTCAGACTATTGGCTGCACCAGTGTCCATGGAAGTGATCACCAGGCGGTTACCAGTACCGTCATTGACAATAGAAGCCGTGACAGAAGCATTTTGTGCGTTAATGGCATCACGGATACCGGACAGGGTATTGTTGCTACTGTCGATATTGACCGTAATCGCATTTTTGCTGCTATTCGCAGTAAAAGAAGCTGCCGTACTACCGTTGGCTGGGGTATAAGTACCAAAGGAAATCTTCAGGCTCCCGGTACCAAAAGTGGTACTGGCATCGCTATAAGCAGACGTGGTAATACGTTGGGAAGTCGCCAGCTGGCTCACCGAAATGCTGTGGTTGCCATTGGTAGCGCTACCATTTGCAGTCGCGCTGATACTGTTTGAATCGGTGAGCGTCACGGATTGCGCATTAAACTTGCCGGCACTAGACAGACCATCCAAAGCTGTTTGGAAGGTACTCAATCCACTTTTCAACGTACCGTACGCAGAGAGTTTGGCATTGTAAGTAGAGACTTGCGTCTTGATCTGGGTAATCGGCTGCTGGGCAGACGTCATCATGGCACTGACAAGAGAGTCAATAGGTAACCCTGATGAGCCCGTTGAGCTTACAATTGATGCCATAATCTAGTCTCCAAATACAATCACAATTCATCACACCGTTTGACGAATGACTAGGCCTCTTAATTTGTCCAGCGTCTTGCTAATGGCCAGCACCTCCTCATTTGGGATTTGCCTGAGCACCTTCTGTGTCTCGGTGTCGACCACTTTCACGACGATACGGTCTGTGTCATCATCAATCGAAAACTGTATGGTTTGCAGCGCAGGCGCCACATAGTCATTCAGTTTTTTTACCGCCCCGGTCAAAGTGGCTTTATCCATCGCTTCGACAGGTTTTTGCTCGCCGCTGGCTTCTGCATACTTCACCAGCTTCAAGCTATTTACTGCAGGCACACCTGTTAATGTGCGGTTACCGCCAACACCATCCATAGATTGAGTCATGATGCTGCTCCTCTGCTTAGCCTAAAATCCACAGAGGGATGCCTCTGTGGATATGATTCAAGTGTCTGAACAATTAACCTCTCAGCAAGCTCATGACACTGTTAGGCAACTGGTTGGCTTGGGCCAGCATTGCTGTGCCTGCTTGTTGCAGAATCTGGTTACGGGTCATC
>JABLTH010013030.1_pt1 | contig 65537 bp, 61 predicted proteins | sample 7875711 | NCBI WGS metagenome assembly JABLTH01 (sample SAMN14941262, study PRJNA633318) | bioreactor metagenome | isolation source: bioreactor | place: China | collected 2019-03-05 | reverse complement strand
CTGGGCGCGCGACATCGTGCGCGACGCCGAACGCCGGATGCCGGCCGCCGCGACCCGCGCGCCGGACCCGGGCGCTGCGCAGGCCGCGAAGGCGGCCGAGCGCACGCGCCTGTCCGCCGACGCCGCCGCCGCGGTGGCCGATGCGGTGAAGTCGCGCATCGAGCGGATCGTCAACGATACGGTGATGCAGGAGCTGGGCGAGCTGCGCGGGATGATGGAAGAGCAGTTCGACAGCCTGATGTGGCACGACCGCCAGCGTCGCAGCGCCGTGCATGGCGCGCTGACGAAGCACCTGTTCGCGGCCGGTTTCTCCGCGCAGCTCGTGCGGATGCTGGTCGACAACATGCCGTCCGGCGACGGCGCGCAGAGCTTCGAACAGGCGGCCGAATGGGCGCAGTCGGTGCTCGCGGCGAACCTGCCGGTGCTCGACAGCGAGGACGCGCTGATGGAGCGCGGCGGCGTGTTCGCGCTGATGGGGCCGACGGGCGTCGGCAAGACGACCACCACCGCGAAGCTGGCCGCGCGCTGCGTGATGCGCTTCGGCGCGAGCAAGGTCGCGCTACTGACCACCGACAGCTACCGGATCGGCGGCCACGAACAACTGCGCATCTTCGGCAAGATCCTCGGCGTGCCCGTGCACGCGGTGAAGGATGCGGGCGATCTCGCGCTCGCGCTGTCCGAGCTGCGCAACAAGCACATCGTGCTGATCGACACGATCGGCATGAGCCAGCGCGACCGCGCGGTATCCGACCAGATCGCGATGCTGCACGGCGCGAACGCGCCGGTGCAGCGCCTGCTGCTGCTCAACGCGACGAGCCATGGCGACACGCTCAACGAAGTCGTGCAGGCGTACCGCAGCGCGGGCGAGCATCCGGACCTGGCCGGCTGCATCCTCACGAAGCTCGACGAGGCGACCCACCTCGGCGGCGTGCTCGACACGGTGATCCGCTACAAGCTGCCGATCCACTACGTGTCGACCGGCCAGAAGGTGCCGGAGAACCTGTACGTCGCATCGACCCGATTCCTGCTGAAGAGCGCGTTCTGTGTGCCGCGCGACGGCTCGCCCTTCGTGCCGCAAGACGAGGACATGCCGACGCTGCTTTCCGCACTGACCGCACGTTCCACCGCCGAGCTGCACGAGGTGCGATTTGGATAAACGAATCATCGACCAGGCCGAAGGGCTGCGGCGCCTGCTGGCCGGGCGCGCGTCGCGCATCGTCGCGGTGACGGGCGGGCCGGCGGGTGTCGGCTGCACGTCCACCGTCGTGAACCTCGCGGCGGCGCTCGCGTCGCTCGGCAAGGACGTGCTCGTCGTCGACGAGCGCGCCGACGTGCATTCGGCCAGCGCGACCCTCGCGGGCGCGTGGCTGCGTGACGGCGAGCGCACGCGGGTCGCGGCCGGCTTCGGCCTGTGCGCCGCCGCGCGGCTCGCGCGTGCCGGCTACACCGACGCGCAGCTCAGCGATTTCATCGACGGGCCGGCCGACATCGTCCTCGTCGACGCGCAGCTCGGCGCCGACGGTTCGTTCTCGGCGCTCGCCCGCGAAGCGCACGACGTGCTGGTCGTCACGCGGGTCGCCGCGCAGGCGATCACCGAGGCATACGCATGCATGAAGCGGCTGCATTTCGCGCACGCGCTCGCGCAGTTCCGCGTGCTGACCAATCACGTCGGCAGCCACGCGGATGCGAAGGTCGCGTTCGACAACCTCGCGGGCGTCGCGAGCCGCTACCTGACGGTGTCGATCGACGACGCGGGCTGCGTGAGCGCCGATCCGCTCGTCGAGCATGCGCGCGAGCTGACGCGCGCCGCGGTCGACGCGTTCCCGTCGTCGGCCGCCGCGCGCGACTACCGGCAGATTGCCGCCGACCTGCTGTACTGGCCGATGCGCCCGCGTTCGGGTGCGGGCCGCGCCGTGCACGCGGGCGGCAAGCCGTCGTATGAGGCGGGCGCGGCACACGCCGCATGAGCGCCACCGGAAGGAGAGAGCCATGATGTACAACGCTCAAGGAAAGATGTCCCAGGCCGACGTGCTCGCGCAATATGCGCCGCTCGTGCGTCGCCTCGGGCTGCAGCTCGTCGCGAAAATGCCGGCGAGCGTCGACCTCGACGACCTGATCCAGGCCGGCATGATCGGCCTGATGGACGCGGCCGGCCGCTACAAGGAAGACCAGGGCGCGCAGTTCGAGACCTACGCGACGCAGCGCATCCGCGGCGCGATGCTCGACGAGCTGCGCAGCAACGACTGGCTGCCGCGCAGCCTGCGCAAGACGTCGCGCGAGGTCGAGCACGCGGTGCACCAGGTCGAGCAGCATCTCGGCCGCTCGGCGAGCGAGACCGAGATCGCGCAGCACCTGAACATGCCGCTCGACGAGTACCAGGGGATGCTGCAGGACCTGCACGGCAGCCAGCTGATCTACTACGAGGATTTCGATCGCGCGGCCGACGACGAGCCGTTCCTCGACCGCTACCGCGTCGACCACGCGGACCCGCTGTCGGCACTGCTCGACGAGCACCTGCGCGAAGCGCTCGTCGAGGCGATCGAGCGGCTGCCGGAGCGCGAGAAGCTGCTGATGTCGCTGTACTACGAACGGGGTCTGAATCTGCGCGAGATCGGCGCGGTGCTCGAAGTGAGCGAATCGCGCGTATGCCAGCTGCACAGCCAGGCCGTCGCGCGCCTGCGCGCGCGGCTGCGCGAACAGGCGTGGGTCGGCGCGGAATCCTGACCCTTTACCGTTCCTGACGGCCGCGCGCGTCGACGCCGCGCGTTCGGCATCTGCATCCGTGTGCGCATTCTGCGCGCCGATTTGCTACAATCCCCTCCGTTTTCCGAGGAGCGTTGCGACGGACCTCTGCGTCCGCCAGGCTCGGAAAGCTTCACCAAGCAGCCGTGCGGCGCGCGTATCGCGACCGTCGCACCGGCTCCGCTTCCTGAACGGCGCTCACGTCACCAATCTAGAAACTTTTTAGAAAGGAGGGCGTGATGAACGCCATTATCGATTCCAAAGCCTCCAACGATTTCGTCGTCGCCGACATGGCGCTGGCCGGCTGGGGCCGCAAGGAACTGAACATCGCCGAGACCGAAATGCCGGGCCTCGTGCAGATCCGCGACGAATACAAGGCGCAGCAGCCGCTGAAGGGCGCGCGCATCGCGGGTTCGCTGCACATGACGATCCAGACCGGCGTGCTGATCGAGACGCTGAAGGCGCTCGGCGCCGACGTCCGCTGGGCATCGTGCAACATCTTCTCGACGCAGGATCACGCGGCTGCCGCGATCGTCGAAGCCGGCACGCCGGTGTTCGCGTTCAAGGGCGAATCGCTCGACGAATACTGGGAGTTCTCGCACCGCATCTTCGAATGGCCGAACGGCGAATTCGCGAACATGATTCTGGACGACGGCGGCGACGCAACGCTGCTGCTGATCCTCGGTGCGAAGGCCGAGAAGGACCGTTCGGTGATCGCGAAGCCGACCAACGAGGAAGAAGTCGCGCTGTACAAGTCGATCGCGAAGCACCTCGACGCGGACCCGACCTGGTACTCGACGCGCCTCGCGCACATCAAGGGCGTGACCGAAGAAACCACGACCGGCGTGCACCGCCTGTACCAGATGGAAAAGGACGGCCGCCTGCCGTTCCCGGCGTTCAACGTGAACGACTCGGTCACGAAGTCGAAGTTCGACAACCTGTACGGCTGCCGTGAATCGCTGGTCGACGGCATCAAGCGCGCGACCGACGTGATGATCGCGGGCAAGGTCGCGGTCGTCGCGGGCTACGGCGACGTGGGCAAGGGCTGCGCGCAGTCGCTGCGCGGCCTGGGCGCGACCGTGTGGGTCACCGAAATCGATCCGATCTGCGCGCTGCAGGCGGCGATGGAAGGCTACCGCGTCGTGACGATGGAATACGCGGCCGACAAGGCCGACATCTTCGTGACGGCCACCGGCAACTACCACGTGATCAACCACGATCACATGAAGGCGATGCGCCACAACGCGATCGTCTGCAACATCGGCCACTTCGACTCGGAAATCGACGTCGCGTCGACCCGCCAGTACCAGTGGGAAAACATCAAGCCGCAGGTCGACCACATCATCTTCCCGGACGGCAAGCGCGTGATCCTGCTGGCGGAAGGCCGCCTCGTGAACCTCGGCTGCGCGACCGGCCACCCGTCGTTCGTGATGTCGAACTCGTTCGCGAACCAGACGCTCGCGCAGATCGAGCTGTTCGTGCGCGGCAACGAGTACGAGAACAAGGTGTACGTGCTGCCGAAGCACCTCGATGAAAAGGTCGCGCGCCTGCACCTCGCGCGCATCGGCGCGAACCTGTCCGTGCTGTCCGATGAGCAGGCTTCGTACATCGGCGTGCAGAAGGACGGCCCGTTCAAGCCGAACCACTACCGCTACTGATCCGATGCGCCGCCGCCGCGGTGCCGTGCGCGCGTCGCCGACGCGCACCCGGTACGGCGGCACGGCGCGGGATCGCCGGCCGCCGCGGCGCGCCTTCGGGCACCCGCGGCGGCCGGCGGCGGCCACTGATCGTACCGATCGACAACCGAACCGGAGCACTCCATGAGCGTCATCCTCACCTGGGTCATCAACGCGCTCGCGCTGCTGATCATCACGTACCTCGTGCCGTCGATCCACATCAAGAGCTTCGGCACGGCGCTGATCATCGCGGTCGTGCTCGGCCTGATCAACACGGTGATCCGCCCGGTGCTGATCCTGCTGACGCTGCCTGTCACGATCGTCACGCTCGGGGTGTTCATCCTCGTCGTGAACGCGTTGTGCTTCTGGTTCGCGTCGTCGCTGCTGAAGGGCTTCGAGGTGTCGGGGTTCTGGTCCGCGTTCTTCGGTTCGATCCTGTACAGCATCGTGTCGTGGCTGCTATCCGCCCTGATCTTCGGTCAGCGCGACATCGGCTGAGGCCTGAGCCTGTTCCCACCGAATCATGAAACCGATCGAACTCTCGTTTGAATTCTTCCCGCCGAAGACGGCGGAAGGCGTCGAGAAGCTGCGCGCCACGCGTGCGCAACTGATGCCGCTGAAGCCGAAATTCGTCTCCGTGACGTTCGGCGCCGGCGGCTCGACGCAGCAGGGCACGCTCGATACCGTGCTCGACATGCAGAAGGACGGCCTCGAGGCCGCGCCGCACCTGTCGTGCATCGGCTCGTCGCGCGACAGCCTGCGCGCGATCCTCGACCAGTACCGCTCGTACGGCATCCGGCACATCGTCGCGCTGCGCGGCGACCTGCCGTCCGGGATGGGCGCGGTCGGCGAGCTGCGCTATGCGTCCGAGCTCGTCAGCTTCATCCGCGCCGAGCATGGCGACTGGTTCCACATCGAGGTCGCCGGCTACCCGGAGTACCACCCGCAATCGCGCTCGCCGAAGGCCGATCTCGAGAATTTCGCGCGCAAGGTGAAAGCCGGCGCGAATTCCGCGATCACGCAGTACTTCTTCAACGCCGACGCGTATTTCCGCTTCGTCGACGATGCGCGCAAGCTGGGCGTGGACGTGCCGATCGTGCCGGGCATCATGCCGATCACGAACTTCTCGCAGCTGATGCGCTTCTCCGAGATGTGCGGTGCCGAAGTGCCGCGCTGGGTGGCGCGCCGGCTCGAGAGCTTCGGCGACGATCGCGAGTCGATCCGCGCGTTCGGCGCGGACGTCGTCACGGGCCTGTGCCAGCGTCTCGTCGACGCGGGCGTGCCCGGGCTGCATTTCTATACGCTGAACACGGCGGCCGCGACGCGGACGATCTGTGAACGGCTCGACGTGTAGGCGCGCTCACGCGGCTGCATGTGCGAAAGCCCCGCCGGTTTCTGCCGGCGGGGCTTTTTTTCGAGGGTTGCGGAGCGGGGCCGTGTGCGTCAGCGCTGCGCCTGCATCAGCGGCGGGCGGCGGTCGAACCACGGCCGCGCCTGTTCGAGCTGCCGTGCCAGCCTGAGCAGCAGCGCGTCGTCGGTGTGGCGCGCGGCGAACTGCACGCCGATCGGCAGCCCGCGCGCGTTCCAGTAGAGCGGCACCGACATCGCCGGCTGGCCGGTCAGGTTGAACAGCTCGGTGCAGCCGGCCCACGTGAACGCCTTTTCCGACGACCTCGCGAGCATTTCCTTCAGCAGCGGCTTCACCGGCAGCGCGGCGAGCACCTTCATCTGCGCCGATTCGAACGGCGTCGGCTGCAATTCGCCGATCTTCACCGGCGGCCCCGCGAGCGACGCGCACAGGATCGCGTCGTAACGCGACACGAGGCCGGAGACCTGCACGGTGAGCTGGCGCTGCCATTCGAGCACGTCCGGCAGGCGGGTGCGCGCGAGGCGCCGGCCGACCACGGCCATCGCCCACGTCGCGGCTTCGAATTCGCCGCGCTTCGGCGAGCGGCCGGTCAGCGCGCGTGCGCCGAGCACCATCTCCTCGGCGATCGTCGCCCACAGCGTGAGAAAGGTTTCGGCCGTGCGTGCGTAGTTGACGTTCAGCGTCGCCGGCTCGACGTGGTGGCCGAGCGATTCGAGCAGCGCGGCCGCGTCGTCGAGCGCCGCGCGGGTGTCGTCGGCGAGCGCCGGCGCGAGCATCGGGTCGAGCACGAGACCGATCCGCAGCGGGCCGGGCGGCGTGTCGAGCTCGCCGAGGAACGTGCCGGGCGCGCCGGCCGGCAAGGTCTGGCCGGTCGTCACGTCGAGCAGCAGCGCGCTGTCGCGCACGCTGCGCGTGACCGCATGCTGGACCACCAGCTCGCCGTTCGACGGCCGGTCGACGAGGACCGGGTTGCGGGTCGGCTTCAGGCCGAACAGCCCGCAGCACGACGCCGGAATGCGGATCGAGCCGCCGCCGTCGGACGCATGCGCGAGCGGCACGATGCCGGCCGCGACGGCCGCGGCCGCGCCGCCGCTCGAGCCGCCGGGCGTGTGGTCGAGATTCCACGGATTGCGGCACGCGCCGAACAGTTCGGGTTCCGTGTACGGCATCTGGCCGATTTCCGACGTGTTGGTCTTGCCGAACACGTTGAGCCCGGCCGCGCGGCTTCGCGCGATCACCGGCGAATCGTCGTCCGGCACGAAATACCGGTAGTGCCGGCTGCCCATCGACAGCGGCAGCCCGGCCACCGCCGCGCCGAGATCCTTAACCAGATACGGCACGCCGGCGAACGGTGCGTCGGCGCCGCCGCCGTCCGGCGTGGCGACCGCACGCTGGCGTGCGGCTTCGTAGTCCTGCAGCACGATCGCGTTGATCGCACTGTTGACCGCTTCGGCCTGGCCGATCGCGGCGTCGAGCAGTTCGCGCGGGCTCGCCTTGCGTTCGCGTACCAGTGCGGCGAGGCCGATCGCGTCGTGCGCGAGATAGTCCGAGTGCATCGCAGTCACCCCCGTTGTGACGCGTGGCGATGTCGGCAGCATAACGCGGGCCCGCTGCGAGGGGCCCGCTGCCGGCCGCTTTTAGAGGTGCTCGGCGAGGAAGGTCAGCGTGCGGCCGTGCGCGAGCGCCGATGCGCGCGGGTTGTACGACGCGCGATCCGTGCAGTTGAAGCCGTGCTCGGCGCCCGGATAGACGTGGAACGACGCATGGCCGTGGCCGGCGAACGCGGCCTTCACCTGGTCGACGGCCGTGAGCGGGATGCCGTGGTCGTTTTCGGCGTAGTGGAACAGGATCGGCTGCGTGACCTTGCCCGCGAGGTCGAGCGCGTTCTGGATGCCGCCGCCGTAGTAGGCCACGGCCGCGTCGATCTTGCCAGTCGCGGCCGCGCGGTACGCGAGCTGGCCGCCGAAGCAGTAGCCGATCGCGGCGATCTTGCCGGCCACTTCGGGGCGCGCGCGCAACGCATCGGCGGCCGCGCCGATGTCCGCGACCGCGAGGCCCACGTCGGTCTTTTTCATCAGCTCGATGCCCTTGTCGCGATCCGCGCCTTCATAGGTCAGCTCGACGCGCGGCTGCGTGCGCCAGAACACGTCCGGCGCGAGCGCGACGAAGCCGTCGGACGCGTACTGTTCGGCGACCGCGCGGATGTGCGAGTTCACGCCGAAGATCTCCTGGATGATGATGACGGCAGGGCCAGTGCCGCGCTTGGGCAGCGCGAGATAGCCGCCGAAGCTGTCGTTACCGGTCGGGATGTCGATCCATTGGGCAGTCACGTTCTGAACTCCTGGCGAACGGGGTGCGCGATGCGCGCCCCGGGGTGAAAGAGGCGGCCTAGTGTGCCACCGATCGTGTGACGGTGTAGGAAGCGCTCCCGGGGTGAGAGGGGCGGCCTCATGTGCCGCCGATCGTGTATCGGCGCAGGACGCGCGCCTGCTTCTCGCGCAGCGATCGTTTCGATCTCGATTATTCATTTTTCGGTGCGGCGCCGCTTCGATAGAGTCGATGTGCCAGCCTTTACAAAGCGCTTTCGCGCATCGTCATCGAAGGATTCGCCATGTCTGCCCGCCTGTTTTCCACGCCCTTTTCCGAACGCTTCGGCCTGCGCGTGCCGCTCGTGCAGGCGCCGATGGTCGGCGCGACCACGGCCGAGATGGTCGCCGCCGCATCGAACGCCGGCGCGCTCGGCAGTCTCGGCGCCGCCGCGTTCGCGCCCGAGCGCCTCGTGACCGAAGTCGAGGCCATCCGCGCGGCGACCGCCCGCCCGTTCGCGGTCAACCTGTTCGTGCTGCCGGACGCGACGCCCGACGCGGCGACCGTCGCGCGTGCGCTGGCCGCGATCGACCCGCTGAACGCGGCGCTCGGATTGCCGCCGGGCACCGCGCCCGCGCGCTACGCGCCGGATTTCCGTGCGCAACTCGATGCGCTGGTGGCGCTGCGCGTGCCCGTTGCAAGCTTCACGTTCGGCGTGCTCGACGCGGCCGACGTCGCGCGCCTGAAGGCCGCCGGCACCTACGTGATCGGCACGGCGACGCACGTGGCCGAGGGGCTCGCATGGCAGGCGGCCGGCGCCGACGCGTTGTCCGCGCAGGGCGCCGAGGCGGGCGGCCATCGCGGCACGTTCATCGGTTCCGCCGACGACGCGCTGATCGGCACGTTCGCGCTCGTGCCGCAACTGGTCGACGCGACGGGCCTGCCCGTGCTCGCCGCCGGCGGCATCATGGACGGCCGCGGGATCGCGGCCGCGCTTGCGCTCGGCGCACAGGGCGCGCAGCTCGGTACCGCGTTCCTCACCTGCGCGGAAAGCGCGATCGCGGCGGACTGGAAGGCGCGCCTGCTCGCGAGCACCGATACGTCGACGCAGGTCACGCGCGCGATCACCGGCCGCCACGCGCGCGGGCTGCGCAATACGCTGATGGCGCGGCTCGGCGAACGCGTGGCCGACGTCGCGCCGTACCCGGTGCAGAACGCGCTGACGCAGCCGCTGCGCCAGGCCGCCGCGCGCGCGAACGACGGCGACTACCTGTCGCTGTGGGCCGGGCAGGGCGCGCCGCTCGCGCGGCGGCGCGGCGATGCGCTGACGACGTCGCAGCTCGTCGCCGCGCTCGATGCCGAATGGCGTGCGGCGGCTGCCTGAATCGTTCATGCCGGACGACGAAACGCGCGCTGTCACGCGCGTTTCATTCAATGATCCCGGGCACAAAATACCGAATCGAAATGCCCCGGGAATACTTTGAAGCGACCTTTCGGCGAAGCCTCTGGAATTAGCGGAAACCCTTATCCGGCGGGGCTTGCAGCGATATTCGAGTAGTCGTTCCAAAGTGCGCATATCGGTAGTGTTACCACTACCCCAAAAAAGTCCCACAAATTAATTTGATCACCTACACTTGCGCGCAAGTACGAAGGGGCGGCTGCTAAAAGCGGCGGTTTTCACGTGCTTGAGGCCAAGTGCATGAACGATGCATCCGGCGAATCGTCCAGTGATTGCAAACACAGGGATGGCAGCGGGGCACCGGGCGATGGCGTTTTTTGGGACCGAACTGGAGACTTACATGAATATCAAGATGCAAAAGCTGTTGCCGATCACCGCCGCAGCGATGCTGTGCGCTGCAGCTGCAAGCAACGCGTCAGCCGATCAAGTCGTCAAGATCGGCCACGTCGCGCCGTTGACGGGCGGCATTGCACACCTGGGCAAGGACAACGAAAACGGCGCGCGTCTCGCAGTCGAGGAGATCAACGCGAAGGGTCTCACGGTCGGCGGCCAGAAGATCACGCTGCAACTCGACCCGCAGGATGACGCGGCCGACCCGCGCCAGGCCACGCAGGTTGCGCAGAAGCTCGTCGACGACAAGGTCGTCGCGGTGGTCGGCCACCTGAACTCGGGCACGTCGATCCCGGCCTCGAAGATCTACAGCGATGCGGGCATCGTGCAGATCTCACCGTCGGCCACGAACCCGGCCTACACGCAGCAGGGCTTCAAGACCACGTACCGCGTGGTGGCCACCGATGCGCAGCAGGGCCCGGCACTCGCGAACTACGCGCACTCGAAGGGCATCAAGAGCGTGGCGGTGGTCGACGATTCGACCGCGTACGGCCAGGGTCTCGCGAACGAGTTCGAGAAGAAGGCCAAGGCGCTCGGCCTGAAGGTGATGTCGCATGACGCGACGAACGACAAGGCGGTCGACTTCCGCGCGATTCTGACCAAGATCAAGGGCGAGAATCCGGACGCGATCATGTACGGCGGCATGGACGCCACCGGCGGCCCGTTCGCGAAACAGGCGAAGCAGCTCGGCCTGCGCGCGAAGATCTTCGCGGGCGACGGCGTGTGCACGGAAAAGCTGGCCGACCTGGCCGGCGACGCGACCGACAACGTGGTGTGCTCGGAAGCCGGTGCCTCGCTCGAGAAGATGGCGGGCGGCGCGGCGTTCAAGGCGAAGTACGAGAAGCGCTTCGGCCAGCCGATCCAGATCTACGCACCGTTCACGTATGACGCCGTGTACATCATCGTCGACGCGATGAAGCGCGCGAATTCGACGGATCCGGCGAAGATCCTCGCCGCGATGCCGGCGACGAACTACTCGGGCGTGATCGGCACGACGACCTTCGACTCGAAGGGCGACCTGCAGCACGGCGTGATCTCGCTGTACAACTACAAGGGCGGCAAGAAGTCGCTGCTCGACGAAGTGAAGATGTAACGCAACAGGCGGTCAACAGAAGGGGTGAAAGCGCGCATGCGGCAACGCATGCGCGCTTTCTTTTTGTTTCCCTTCGGCCGTTCGGCCCGGCGAGCGCCGTACCGTCAGATCTTCAGATGGGCGAGCACCTTCGGCGCGACCAGCGCGACGAGCGCCGCGCACAGCGCGACGACCGACAGGCCGATCGTCAGGTTCGCGGCCTGCGCGACCGCACCGATCACGACCGGGCCGAACAACAGCCCGAAATACGCGAGCCCCGCCACGTGCGCGAGCCCTTCGGCCGCGTGGATGCCTTTCACGCGCGCGGCGGCCGCGAACAGCACGGGCATCATGTTCGCGAGGCCGAGGCCCATCAGCGTGAAGCCGGTCAGCACCGCGACCGGGTTCGGCAGCAGCAGCGCGCCGATCATCCCCGCGCATGCGAGCGACGCGCTCGCGAATACGAGCTGCGGCGCGCCGAAGCGCGCACGCACGGCGTCGCCCGCGAAGCGCGCGATGGCCATCCCGCCCGAGAATGCCGCGTATGCTGCGCTCGCGAGCGCGGGGCTCGCCGCGACGACGTCGCGCATGTAGACCGTCGCCCAGTCGTACATCGCGCCTTCGGCGACCAGTGCAATCAGCGCGATGCCGCCGAGCATCCACAACGCGGGCGAGCGCCAGCGGTTGCCGCCGCCATGCGCGTGTTCGTGGTGCGGCACGTGCGGCAACACGGCCGGGCTGGCGGCCACGAGCACCGCGGCGCTCACGGCTGCCGCGAGCGCGAGATGCACGACCGGCGCCATGCCGGCCGACAGCAGCGCGCCGCCGGCGGCCGCGCCCGCCATCCCGCCGATGCTGAACATCCCGTGCAGCGACGACATGATCGGCTTGCCGAGCGCGATCTCGACGGCGCTGGCCTCGGCGTTCATCGCGACGTCGAGCGTGGCCATCGAGAAACCGAACAGCGCGAGCACCGCGAGCAGCATCCAGTAGTCGGGCACGACGAGGATCAGCGCCGCGCACGCGGACATCACGAGCCCGCCGGCGAGGCACGCGGTGCGTGAGCCGACGCGGGTGATCCAGCGCGCGATGGTCAGCATCGCGGCGATCGAGCCGCCGGCGACCGCGAACAGCGCGATCGACAGCAGGCCGGGGCTCAGCGCGAACTTGTCGCGCACGGTCGGCACGTGCACGCCCCAGGACGCGTACATCATGCCGGCGACGAAGAACAGCGCCATCGACGCCGTGCGCGCGCGCTGGCGGGCCGGCAGCGGCAGCACGCGATGCGCGTCGGGCGGCGCGGCGAACGGGGACGACGATTCGGGGGAGGAGGATTCGGACACGGAAAGGCTCGTCAAAGGAAATGCGCGGACGCACGCGGCGCCCGTCGGACCCGTCCGATTCTATCGAACCGCTTACGATCCTGCCGGGCGATGGCCGCTTCGCCGATGTTCCGGCGGTCGCGGTGCCCTCGGGTATTCGCCGCATTGGCCGTTCGACCGATGCGCGGCGTGCCGCGCCCGCGGGTAACATCGAAGCGCATGGCGTGCCCGGCGCGCCGCCCTTCGACCGCAGGAGTCCTCTTGAACATCAATCCCGCTCTCGCCCTGCATCTGCTGCACCGCTGCGCGCTCGGCACGCTCGCCACCCATGCGCGCGACCCGCAGGGCTTTCCGTATCCGACGGTCGTTCCGTTTGCACCCGATGCAAGCCATCGTCCGGTGATCCTCGTGAGCGGCCTCGCGGAGCACACGCGCAACCTGGCCGCCGATCCGCGCGCGGGCTTCCTCGTGGTCGACGCGTCCGGCGGCGACGTGCTGAACGCCGAGCGCGCGACGCTGCTCGGCCGGTTCGTGCCGCTCGGCGACGATCCGCACGTCACCGCGCGCTACCTGCGCTACCTGCGCTACGAGCCGGACGCCGCGCGTTATCTGGCGCTCGGCGATTTCACGTTCTGGGCGCTCGACGTCGAGCGGCTGCGCTATATCGGCGGTTTCGGGCGCATGGGCTGGGTCGACGGCACGCATCTCGATGCGCTGCCGCCGCTCGCCTTCGACGAGGAACAGGCGTTATGGGACGCGTACGACGGCGGCGCGGCGCGCCGCGACGGGCTCGAATTGCTCGGCGTCGATCGTCACGGCGCCGACTGGCGACACGACGGCCGCCGCGTGCGCACGCCGTTCGATACGCCATTGGCCGACGCGGGCGCGTTGCACGAGCGGCTGATTGCGTGCGCGCGGGATGTGACGTGACGTCGCGGTGCGGGCTTGTCCGCGGTTTGTCCGTTTAGCGTGTGGCGCCGTCCGATTTTCGTAAAACTGTCGTCCGATGAAAGCTTCTATTTTTCCGAATGCAGGGTAATTGCGTATGTTGATAGACCTAATAGCCAATCGCTAATGTCCTAATCTCTGTGTAGGAACGTAAAAATTTGAGAAAAGGCCGCGACCGGTCAAAATGACACGAGTGAATTTCAATTGATCTCGGGATTTTCATGAATCTCGCTTCTATCAAATCTTTTTTGTGCTAATCTCTGCCTTCGAAAATCCGAGGCACATATATTTCATGAATGGTGAGCTGGCTGCAGACCGGCGCCATTAGTCAGATAGAAAGGGAAACTATGTCTTCTTACAAGGACCTGCTGGCCCAGCGGGAGAAGCTGGAGAAGCAAATCGAAGAAGCGAAGTCGCGTGAATACGCTGAAGTGCTGAATGACGTGAAGCAGAAAATTGCCGACTACGGCTTTTCGCTCGCCGAACTCGGTCTCAGCCGCGCGAAGGCAGGCAAGGTTGGCCGTCCGCGCGCCGGCGTCGCCGCGAAATACCGCGATCCGGAAACGGGCGCGACGTGGTCGGGCCGCGGCAAGCCGCCGCGCTGGATCGCGGGCAAGAACCGCGAACAGTTTGCGATTTAAACGTTTGTTTAAGTCGCCTGCGCTTCAAAAGAGCCGCGTGTCCGTTCAGGAGCGCGGCTTTTTTGTTTTCAGCGGCCGCCGCGCGCATGGCGTTGTCATGAAAATGTAATGATAGAGGGTGCGAATGGAAATACGACCTGTTCGCATAAGCGATTGATTTGAATAAGAAATTTGTGGGTATTGGCGGGATTTGCGGGGCACCCTTGATAGAATTGCGTACCGCACACCGATATCTCATATTTCATGTCCACGTTTTCCGGCGACGCGCAGAGCGCAGATAAGCACGCGGTTGCACGCAAGAGCACGTTCGTCAGTATTGTGCTGAATGTCGTGCTTGCGACATTTCAGATCGTCGTCGGCACGATTGCGCATTCGCAAGCATTGATTGCCGACGGGGTGCATTCGATTTCCGATTTGATCTCGGATTTCGTCGTGCTGGTTGCGAATCGGCATAGCGGCGCATCGCCGGACGCCGACCACAATTACGGGCACAGCCGCTACGAGACCGTCGCGTCGCTGTTTCTCGGCGCAATCCTGATTGCCGTCGGTGTCGGCATGTTGTGGCGGGCCGGCGACCGTCTCGTTAATCTCGAAAATATTCCGGCGGTACATTTTTCCGCGCTGGTCGTCGCGCTGACGGTGCTCGTGTCGAAAGAGGCGCTGTTTCGCTACATGCTGCGCGAAGCGCGGCGCGTGCGCTCGGCGATGCTCGTCGCGAACGCGTGGCATGCGCGTTCGGATGCGGCCTCGTCGCTCGTCGTCGCGATCGGCATCGTCGGCAGCCTGGCCGGCGTGCGGCTGCTCGATCCGATCGCGGCGGCGATCGTCGGCTTCATGGTCGCGCGCATGGGCTGGACGTTCGGCTATGACGCGTTGCAGGATCTCTCCGACCGCGCGCTCGATACGACCGACACGGCCGAGATCCGCGCGCTGCTCGCCGCGACGCCGGGCGTGCGCGACGTGCACGACCTGCGCACGCGCAAGATGGGCGATGCGGCGCTCGTCGACGCGCACATCCTTGTCGATCCGATGATCTCCGTCTCCGAAGGGCATTACATCGCGGAAACCGCACGTGCACGCGTGCTGCGCGACCCGCGCGTGCTCGACGCGCTGATCCACGTCGACCCCGAGAACGACGCAGCGCGCCGTCCGGCGCTCGCGCTGCCGCCGCGCGGCGAGATCGCGGCGCGGCTCGAGGCCGCGCTCGCGCAGCGCGGGCTGCCTGCGGCGGCGATCAACCTGCATTACCTGAGCACGGGGCTTGAGATCGACGTGACGCTGGCGTGCGATCCGCACGACACCGATGCGGCGCTGGCCGGCCGGCTCGACGTCGACGCGCTGAAGCGCGAGTTCGGCGCGCGCCGGATCGGCTTCACGCGCACGATGCCCGCGCGGGCGTGACCTGCCGCCGGCGGGCCGCCCGCGCGGGCGTGTGCATTACAGCCGTTACAGCGGCAGCTGCGTGTCGAACTTGATCTCGCGCAGCACGACACTCGTGCGCACTTGCGACACGGCGGGGATCTTGAAGATGCGTTCGTGCAGGAACACGTCGTAGGCCTTGATGTCCGGCGCGACGATCTTGAGGATGTAATCGGCCTCGCCGGTCGTGCTGTAGCACTCGGTGACTTCCGGGCAGGTCGCGATCTCGCGCTCGAACTGCTCGACGCCGCCTTCGTTGTGGCGGGTCAGGTGCACGTGCGCGAGCGCGCAGACGTGCAGGCCGAGCTTCTCGCGATCGAGCAGCGCCGTGTAGCGCTGGATCACGCCCGACTGTTCCATGTCCTTGATGCGGCGCCAGCACGGCGTGCTCGACAGGCCGACCTGGTCGGAAATTTCCTGAACGGAACGGCGCGCGTCGAGCTGCAACAGGCGAAGGATTTTTTGCGAAAAGGAATCGAGCGTCACCTGCGCCTCCATGCGGCAGCAACAACATGCTGAATGTTAGAGGGCCGGGAAAGGAAAGGCAATCTGGCGTCGCGTTGCTGAGCGAGATTCGCTAATTTGCTCGCGGATCCGTGGGGTTTTGTCCCGCCCCCGCGTTTTCCGACCGATCGGTGTCCGACACCGCGAGGCCCGCGAGCGCGGCCTGCTGGCGGCGCAGGTCGGCGAGCATGTTGCAGAACAGCGCGCCTTGCTCGATCGCGTCGTCGAGCGCGACGTGCGTGTGCGGATGGTCGTCGAACCAGTGCTTCGGAAAACGCGGCTTGATCGCCTTGCGGTACGGCAGGCCCGTCATCGCGAACGCGAGCGTCTTGATGTCGAGCGCCGACCACGAGAACGGGCAGCGCCCGGCGAAGCGCATCATGTACCAGAACATGAACGTGAAATCGAAGCCGGCCGGCATCGCGACGAACACCGGCTTGCCGGGCAGCGCCTCGACCCAGTCGACGTACGCGACGAGCGCCGCCTCGGGCGCCTGCAGGTCGCGGCGGCACGCGGCCCATGCGTCGGGCTCGGTCTTCCACCACGCTTCCTGCACCGGGTGCGCCTGCGCGCCCGGCAGTGTCTCGAGGTTGGCCGAGAAGGTCGCGATCAGCTGCTTGTCCTCGGTATAGGCGGCCGACGCGAAGCTCAGCATCGAATGCGGGCCGGGAATCGGGCCGTCGGCCTCGACGTCGGTGCTGACGTAGATTTCCGGGATGGCGGTCTGGTTCATCCGAACACCTTGTCGGACACGAACGGGTTCGTGCGGCGCTCGTCGCCGAACGTCGACACCGGGCCGTGGCCCGGCACGAACGTCACGTCGTCGCCGAGCGGCCACAGCTTCTCCTTGATCGAGCGGACGAGATCCTCGTGATTGCCGCGCGGGAAATCGGTGCGGCCGATCGAACCGGCGAACAGCACGTCGCCGACGATCGCGACGCGATGCGCGCGGCTGAAGAACACGACGTGGCCGGGCGTGTGGCCCGGGCAGTGATAGACCTCGAGCGTCTCGTCGCCGAACTGCACGGTGTCGCCGTCGTTCAGCCAGCGATCCGGCTCGAAGGTTTCGGCGGCCGGAAAGCCGAAGCGCTCGCTCTGCATCGGCAGCTTCTCGATCCAGAAGCGCTCTTCTTGCTGCGGCCCTTCGATCGGCACGCCGTAGTGCGTCGCGAGCGTCTTCGCGCCCGCGCAGTGATCGATGTGCCCGTGCGTGAGCAGCACCTTCTCGACCTGCACGTTCTGCCGCGCGACTTCCTGCTGGATCCGGTCGAGGTCGCCGCCCGGATCGACGACGGCGGCGCGGCCCGTCTTCTCGCAGACGAGCAGCGAGCAGTTCTGCTGGAACGGCGTGACCGGAATGAGCGTGACTTTCATGGAGGCACCGGCGGCTAAAAGGAGCGATTGTACCGGTCGCGCGTGCCGCTTGCCGGCCGCGCGACGCGCGTCGCGGTGCGCGCCTCCGGGCATTCCCGGAGCATGTCGATTGTTACAGCCATAGTGAGAATCAATGGTCCGCCGGCAGTGCTTTTCAGGACAGCGTTTTGATTTATGTATAATGCGCTCCATTGCGCGTGAATTTCACGCCATTCGCTGGTGTTTCGGCCCCGTTGAAAAGGGGCGTCGGAAGCACCGTCAAGCATCAGCCGCCGGGGAGTCCGGCGGTGTATCCAGCACCGAGCATTCGGTGCTCACGTCTTGTCCGGCCGGGTGCTGCGCGCCCGCCTGCGGCCCTGCTGCCGCGCCGCCGGATGAGGCCTGTGCCGCCGTTCCTGTGCGTTGGTCGTTTCGACGCGCGCGAACGTGAAAGCCATGTTCGATGGCGGCATGTGGGGTCTGGTCAGGCTGTTGGGGACAGGTTGCGCCAGACGTGAAAGCTAATCAGGACGGTTGCGGCATAGACGAAAGCCGCGCCCATGCTAGCCGCCTGCTCGCATCCGAGCGGGGCGTGCACGCATTTGCCGTCCGGGCCGCGTGTCCGCGCTGTGAAGCAGCGTGACGAAGGAGCGGCCCGAACCAGAAGGCGACACGTCGATGAACGTACGATTTCCGACTCGTTTCGGGACCATTGCATTATTTTTCGCGTTGACGGGCTGTGCGGTGCCACCCAGCCAGACCACCGGAAGCGCGAACCAGAAGAACGCGGTCGACAAGACGGCCGGTGCCGCGAAGGCGGACAACGACAAGCAGCAACTGAATTTCGATTCCGCACTGGCGTCGATGCCGGCTGCCGACGCCAAGGACGCGAAGAAGTCGTCGCTGGCGGACGCCGAGCCGATCGACGGCAAGGATGTGTCCGACTTCCGCCAGACGGGCCGTGCATCGTGGTACGGGCGGGATTTCCACGGCCGCCGCACCGCGAACGGCGAGCGCTTCAACATGAACGCGCTCACCGCCGCGCACCGCACGCTGCCGCTGTCGTCGTACATCAAGGTGACGAACGCGTCGTCCGGCAAGTGGGTCGTCGTGAAGGTCAACGATCGCGGGCCGTTCAAGCGCGGCCGTGTGCTCGACCTGTCGTATGCCGCTGCCAAGATGATCGGCCTCGTGCACGCCGGCACGGGCCGCGTGAAGATCGAAGGGCTGTCGCCGCAGGAAGCGCGCGAAGCACGCGACGAAATGCTCGCGTCGGTCTCGACGAAGTAACGCGGCGGATCGACCGCTCATGCAAAAGGGCTGCCCGAGGGCAGCCCTTTGTCTTTCCTGCACGGCGCGACGTCGGCACCGGTTTCCCGGTGCCGGCCGGCTCGCACGTCAGCTTTCATCCTTCAGCGCGAGCGCACGCGCATACAGCGTGTTGCGCGACGCGCCCGTCAGCGCGGCCGCGAGCTTCGCCGCGCTCTTCACCGGCACCTCTTCCAGCAGCAGCCTGAGCAGCGCGTCGTGCGCGGTGTCGTCGGCTTCGCCGCTCGTCGCCGGCGCGCCTTCGACGACCAGCACGAATTCGCCGCGCTGCCGGTTCGCATCGCCGGCGAGCCAGGTCTGTCCTTCGGCCAGGGTGCCCTGGAACAGTTGCTCGTGTAGCTTGGTGAGTTCGCGCGCGATCAGCAGCCGGCGCGCGGGGCCGAATGCGTCGGCGAGCGCGGCGACGGTTTCGGCGATCCGGTGCGGCGCTTCGTAGAACACCAGCGCATACGGGTGCGATACCAGCGCCTGCAGCGCGGTCGCGCGCTGCCTGGCCTTCGGCGGCAGGAAGCCCGCGAACGTGAACGCGCCGGCCCAGTCGCCGGCCACGCTCAGCGCGGTCACCGCCGCGCTCGCGCCCGGCAGCGGGATCACCGCGAAGCCGGCGGCGCGCACCGCGTCGACGAGCCGTGCGCCGGGGTCCGAGATGCCGGGCGTGCCGGCGTCCGATACGTAGGCCACGCGTTCGCCGCCGCGCAGCAGTTCGATCACGCGCTGCGCGGCTTCGCGTTCGTTGTGCTCGTGCACGGCGACGAGCGGCTTCGACATCCCGTAGCGGGCGAGCAGCTGGCCCGTGTTGCGGGTGTCTTCGGCCGCGATGCGGTCGGCGAGGCCGAGCACGTGCAGCGCGCGCAGCGTGATGTCGGCGGTGTTGCCGATCGGTGTGGCAACCACGTAGAGCGCGGCTTCCGGGTAGTGCTGCGTTTGCGCGAGTTCGAGGAGGGCAGTCATGGCAGGCAATGCGCGCAATCGCGGCGCAAGCGGAACAAGGACGGCATTGTGCCACGCGGCGCCGGCGCGGCCGGGTGACGGGCGCGGTTTGCCGCGCGCCGGCGACAACTTTTCCGGCACGGCGCGATCCAGGCCGGTCGGCGCGGCGTTCGAGCAGCGTGCGCGGCAGTTTCTCGAACGCCGCGGCCTCGTGTTCGTCGCGGCGAACGTGACGATGCGCGGCGGCGAGCTCGATCTCGTGATGCGCGAGGCCGACGGCATGCTCGTGTTCGTCGAGGTGCGCGCGCGGCGCAGCGTCCGGCATGGCGGCGCGGCCGCGAGCGTCGGCTGGCGCAAGCGGCGGCGCCTGGTGGCGGCCGCGCTCCAGTTCTGGGCGCGCCACGGCGCCGGTGCCGCGTGCCGCTTCGACGTCGTCGCGTTCGAGGCCGGGCGGCTCGAGTGGCTGCGCGACGCATTTCGTGCCGACGATGCGTAGCCGCGAGCTGTGACGAGATGTAAAGAGTTCTTGCCGGACCCCCGGAGAGCGTGCCGGAGTACGGTAAACTCGCCGCACCCACGATGTCGCGCGATGCGTGCCGCGCGCCCAGTTCACCAGGAATCGATGTCAGTCGAACGTATTCAGCAACATTTCCACGACAGCGCCGCGCTTCACGCCGAAGCGGCCGACGCACTGTCGCTGCCGATCGCAGCCGCGGTCGATGCGATGTTCGCCGCGCTGGCGAACGGCAACAAGATCGTCGCGTGCGGTGACGGCCCGTCGGCCGCCGCCGCGCACTACCTCGCCGTGTCGCTCGTCGGCGGTTTCGAGCGCGAGCGTCCGGGCCTGCCCGCGATCGCGCTGGCCACCGATGCGTCGCAGGGCGGCCTCGCGGGGGCGGTGTCCGCCGAGCAACTGTTCGCCCAGCAGGTGCGCGTGCTCGGCCAGACCGGCGACATCCTGCTGGTGCTCGATCCGGGCGGCGCGTCGCCGCGCGTGCTGGCGGCGATCGACGAAGCGCACGAGCGCGAGATGACCGTCGTCGCGCTGACGGGCGGCGACGGCCATGCGGTCGCGGCCGCGCTGTCCGACACCGATATTCCGATCAACGTGCCCGCCGCTCGTGCGGCGCGCGTCCACGAAGTCCATCTGCTGACCATCCACTGCCTGTGCGACGGCATCGACGCGATGCTGCTGGGTGAGGATTGAACGAAGGAGAGCCGTCGATGAATCAAAGCCGCGTCAAACAGACGCTCGTCAGAACCACGCTGCTTGCCGCGCTGACGGCGGGCCTCGCCGTGTCGCTGCAGGGTTGTGTGCTCGGGATCGTCGGCGCAGCGGCCGGCGGCGGCGCGCTGGTCGCGACCGACCGCCGTACGCTCGGCGCGCAGACGGAGGACCGGGAGATCCAGGTCAAGTCGCTCACGCAGATCAACAACGGGCTGCCCGACCAGTCGCACGTGAACGTCACGGTGTTCAACCGCCGCGTGCTGCTGACGGGCGAGGTGCCGAACGATGCATCGAAGCAGCGCGCCGAGGAAATCGTGCGCGGCATCAACAACGTGAACGGCATCGTCAACGAGCTGTCGGTCGAGCCGGCGTCGTCGCTGTCGTCGCGCGCGAACGACTCGTACCTCGAGGGGCGCGTGAAGTCCGAGCTGATCGCGACGAAGGGCATCTCGGCGAACTACTACAAGGTGGTCAGCGAACGCGGCAACCTTTACCTGATGGGGCTCGTGACGGTCGACGAGGGCAATCGCGGCGCGGAAGCCGCCAGTCAGGTGCCCGGCGTCGAGAAAGTCGTGAAGGTGTTCCAGTACGTGAAGCCGCAGGACGCGCAGGCGCTGCAGGCGGCGTCGCCCGCGAGCGGCGCGTCCGGTGCGCAGGCCGCCGCGCCGGCGGATACCGCGACGGTGGGCGCCGTGCCCGACGCGTCGGTGCAGTCCACGCCGCTGCAGCCACCCGCGCCGATCTCGAATTCGTCGAGCGTGCACCCGGGCAACCCGAAGGCACCGTCGCAATGAAGAGCATGCAGATGAAGCAATTGAAACAGTGGATGATGCAGGGCGCCGCAGCCGCGGCGCTCGTGGCGGGCACGCTGGGCGCCGCGCATGCGGATGTCGGCGACGGCCTGAAGGTGGCGCGCGGCAATGCGTGCATGGGTTGCCACGCGGTCGACCGCAAGCTCGTCGGCCCGTCGTTCAAGGAAATCGCCGCCCGCTACAAGGCCGATCCGCAGGCCGTGGCAAAGCTGTCGAAGAAGGTGAAGGAGGGCGGCTCCGGCGTCTGGGGCGCGATTCCGATGCCGGCGCATCCGCGCATGAGCGACGCCGACGCGCGTTCGGTGGTCGAATGGGTACTGGCTGGCGCGCCGTCAAAGTAACGCTTCGGGGGTGACTCAACCCCTATTGCCAAGCGCAGAAATGCGTGTGTATGATGGTCGACTGTTGGGGCGGTAGCTCAGCTGGGAGAGCGTCGCGTTCGCAATGCGAAGGTCGGGAGTTCGATCCTCCTCCGCTCCACCAACGGAATCCGAACGGCTCGATCGTCTGAGACAGGAAGGGTAATTTTGCACTAGATGCAAAGATATGCTTCTGTTGACAAAGTGCAGCCTTATGCTTCGCATGCAAAGCCGGCCTTGTGCCGGCTTTGTTGTTTTTGAGCGACTTGCAATGACCCGCTCGGGCTAAGTATTTGCTGGATCTGATGTGGAACCGCCGCCATGGCCCCCTATCAATTCACGGAGGTGCATGTTGCGGCGTAAACCGCACGTTGATCGGCAGACTTCGCCTCGGAGATTCGGCGCCCGCTAAACGCGGGACGTTACCGACGGCATGGCGCTTCCAAGATGGTTGTTGTGATTTTGCATCGTGTGTACTTTGATGCTCAGACCCGGTCGTAGCGCTCAACCCCAAGTTTGATTCGCTCGAAAAGTTTCTGCCAAGTCTCTCCAGGTACCTTGGGGTCCATCAAGAACTCGATCTCATTCCACTGACGATGAGCGCGCACGCGCGAGGCGGTTTTGCCTCGAATTTTCGAAAGCGCAAGCTTCTCAACGGTGTCGTAGCCCTCGCGCACGCAGCTGCCAAGCTTTTCGAGTTCAACCGAGGCAAGGTCGTCCATGTCGAAGGACAGCTCTTCTGCCGCCAAGTGTCGCCGTACAAGTTCCGGGAGCGAGAAGATGTAAGCGAGTTCCGGGAGAACGCGCAAGACGAAGCGTCGAGCTTGCTCGCAATGCTTCGGATGTTGGATTGTAGGCTTCAACTTCTGAATTTCCGTCAGCGTTTGACCGCTGATCCACGCCTTCAGGGCTGCCAGCACGATGTCGATGGCGAGCTTGCCTCGCTCCTCCTCGTCTTCAAGTGATTTGAACGGCTCACCCATGTATCCGTCCAAGCTCTCGCGTCTGGTCATTCTCGGGATAAGAACGGGGCGCTCTTTCAGCCACGTTGCTGTCCAGATGAACCAATCTACCGTTGAACGCTCGACAGGGGGAGACGTCTCGAGTCGAGCCCTAAGCTCGCGTAGCACGTCCGACGGCGTACCGTAGTTGGCAGCCATCTTGTCTGCCCAATCCGGTTCTTCGTCCAACTCTTGTAGCTTCCTGCGTGCGCGCAATGCGTGGTCGATGCGGTCATTCAGTTGGCTTCATTCCCTGCGCCAGCGTCGACGTTGCGACTAGCACCGACACGCCGTCCGGACGCTTGAAGAGAGACTCGTGCAGTTGCCGCTCAGTTGGTAGAAGAAGTCCATGATGGCAGAGGCTTGGCCAACGCACGAACTTTCCTTCGATAGCATCAATGTAGAGGGCCGACTCGTCGCCCAGCTCATCGAGCGTTAAGTTGTACAGGTGCCGTTCATCTTCTGTGAAGGCGATGTTTGCCTGCCCCAGATGCTCGCCTGCGGCTTACTTCGAGAAAGGAAAGATGAATGGGGACTTTTTGCAGAATTGGGTGCTTAAAGACCCCGAAGCGACTCTGCCTGAATCGATAAACGACAAGCGTCAGGGGGGGTGTTGCTCGGTATGGGGAGAGTCGGATGAGATCACTTTTTGCCTCCCGGTCACGACGTCTTGCACTGGCATTGGTTGGAGTACTACTTGTGATAGGTGTCGTTGCTATCGAAGCGATTGGTCACGGTTCACAGACGCGAAGCATGGGAGAGGAAATGACACGATGGATTGGATTGCCGGCCCTGGCTGGGATCGCTGTTTTTGCATTTGCCACGGCTTGGTCATCTTCGACCGCGGAGGCCGCTCAGCCTGTTTCTGTGCCGACACCTTCTGCACCTGCCCAGGAGAAGCCGTTTCTCGCACAGGTGGTCGGTCTGGAATGGCTCAATCCTCTCCAACGCCGTGACTATCCGACGGAATGGCAATTATTGTGGACGTTGGGGCTCGTCAAGCCAAACAAGAATGACGATATGGTCAGAAAGGACCCCAAGGCGTTCGGTACTGTTCGCCCTGTCGCTGGAGTTGCCTATGGCAACAACGGAGCGGAAAGCTTCGACGGGTTCTATGAAAAATATATCTCTAAGTTTCTGGGTTTGTTTGCCGAGAAATATGTGATGAATGGTCACTATTTCTATACAGTCCAGCCACACGACCCGCATCAATGGCGAGAGCTGGCGGGTATTCGTGTCGAGTTTGCGATACCGCAGCGACTTGGGGTGAAGGAGGCGAAAGACTATTTGGCCTATCAGATCAAGGATTATTTCGAAATTGGCAATCAGTCCGCAAAGGATCTATGGAGCAAGGATCTGCCTTCTGACATTCAGATCCATGTCGGCGGTGCAAATGCCGGCTTCACGTCGCTGAACGCTGCACTTGACTATCTGCAGAAGCATCCGCAAGAAAGCGTGTGGGTGATGAACTGGGACGCGCCGAGCTTTCCACCCAGGGATGCGCAGATGAACGAAAACCTTACCGTGTTGTTTCTGGCCGGCCCTGATCTGAAGACTGACCGTGAGCCACTCGCGTGGATCGGCAAGGCGGCAACGGGCAAGGTTAGCGACTACGAGGCGAAGGCGGGCACGACGCGTGCGGTCCAGGCATGGAAGGCGACGATTGCGCAGGCTGCTCAAAACGCAAACGTCGACACTTCAAGCATCCAGTTCGTCGTGCACGATGCAGGCAAGGGCAGCGACGCGGCATCGGCCCGTCTGGCCTCGCTGTCGCAGACGCTCACGGAAACGCTGCCGGAATTCGACTACACGAAGCAGGTCTTCAACACGCCTGCGCTGCTTGGCGACATGGGCGCGGGCACGGCGCTGACGGACGTTGCACTCGCGATCGGCCGGATCAACCATTTCGGCGGCAATGCACTGGTTGCGGGTACGATGGACGCCGGTCACCCGACTGCGGTTGTCGTGCTGCCGCCGTCGAAGCTCACACCAATCAACCCGGACGGAGACTGGTTCCGTGCGCGCGGCGAGAACAATGCCTATCTGCTGTGGTGGGGACGTCGACACGACACGAACTACGGCATCCAGGGTTACTCGTACTGAGGAGCATCCATGCGCGGGATCATTCGGGTAGGCGATGTGCATAGCCATGGCGGCCGTGTGGAAACCGGCGCGGCAACCAGTGAAGTCATGGGACGCGCAGTCGCCCGTCAGGGAGATCGCTGCACGTGCCCGCTGCATGGCGAGGTCGTGATCGTCGACGGCGAGGCCGGTTTCGATGTGGAGGGGGCGCCCGCGTCGTTCGATGGACACAAGACATCGTGCGGAGCTGTGCTCATTTCGTCGGTGCCCACCTCGGGGCTTTCCTGAACGGGTCGCGTTATTCCGGTTTTCGAAGTAATGCGGCCAGTGTATTGCGACGACCGACGGCGATCAGGTCAACAACTCGTAGATCAACCTGACCGCCGGCACCGACATCACGGCGAAGGCCACCGTGATGGCCGCGAGAATCGCAATCCTCTTCCGCAGTAGCGCGAAGAGGGCGATCGAGAGTCCGTAGAACACACCGGTCAGAATGATGATCCACCAAAGCGCTGCGTAGCCTGCGCCGCCTTCGAAATTCGATACGTTCTGCGTGATCCGGGTCGCGGCATAACCAGCAACGGTCATGCTCGCGGGCAGGCACAGCACCGAATACAGGACGAAGACGATGATCTGTCGCGGTGTCGGATCGGGAGACGTCATGGCGAGCGCTTTTCCTTCGAGTGGACGGGGAGCCCGACCGTCCGCCGCGCGGGCCCGTTCAGGCAGCCGGCAGGATGCGGGCGTTTTCCGCGTTTGACAACAACCACCCGCCATCCAGCATTCCCGTTACCCCCGCCCGAAACTCGGCCGCTTCGGATTGTAAGTCCACCCCGGCACGAGAAACCGCATCGCGACCGCGTCATCGCGCGCCGTACCGCCCACCTCCTTGTACAGCGCATGCGCGGCCTCGACCTGCGCCATGTCGATCTCGATCCCGAGCCCCGGCCGCTCCGGCACGGCGACCTTGCCGCCGACGATCGCGAGCGGCTCGCGCGTGAGCCGTGCGTCGCCTTCCTGCCAGATCCAGTGCGTGTCGATCGCGGTGATCGTGCCGGGCGCGGCCGCCGCCGCATGCGTGAACATCGCGAGCGACACGTCGAAGTGGTTGTTCGAATGCGAGCCCCACGTGAGCCCCCAGTCGCGGCACAGCTGCGCGAGCCGCACCGAGCCCTGCATCGTCCAGAAATGCGGATCGGCGAGCGGGATGTCGACCGCCTGCAGCCGCACCGCGTGATCCATCTGCCGCCAGTCGGTCGCGATCATGTTGGTCGCGGTCGGGATCCCCGTCGCACGGCGGAATTCGGCCATCACCTCGCGGCCCGAATAGCCGCCCTCCGGCCCGCACGGGTCCTCCGCATACGCAAGCAGGTGGCCTTGCCCGCGGCACAGCGCGACGGCCTCGTCGAGCGACCACGCGCCGTTCGGGTCGAGCGTCGCGCGGGCCTCCGGAAAGCGCGCCTTGATCGCGGCGATCGCTTCCATCTCGTCGGCGCCGGCCATCACGCCGCCCTTCAGCTTGAAATCGGCGAAACCGTAACGCTCGACGGCGGCTTCCGCCTGCCGCGCGATCGCGGCCGGCGTGAGTGCTTCCTCGTTGCGCAGCCGGAACCACGCGTCCGACGCGTGCGTTTCGTCGCGATACGGCAAATCGGTGCGCCGTCGGTCGCCGAGGTAGAACAGGTAGGCGAGCATCGGCACCGCGTCGCGCTGCTGGCCTTCGCCGAGCAGCGCGGCGACGGGCACGTCGAGAAACTGCCCGAGCAGGTCGAGTAGCGCCGCCTCGATCGCGGTGATCACGTTGTCGAGCCGCAGGTTGATTTCGTGCGGCTGGCGCAGTACCGCCGCCTCGCCCGCCGACGTCACTTCGTGCCGGATCGTGCGGCCCGCACCCGTGCCCGTGCCCGTGCCGGACAGCGCCGCGCGCACTGCGTTGAGGGTGGCCTGATAGCGTCCGATCGACTGGCCGACCACGAGATCCGTCATGCGCTCGAGCGCATGACGGATGCCTTCGCCGCCCGGCACTTCGCCGACGCCCGTGTGCCCGCTGCTGTCGTCGAGGATCACGAGGTTGCGCGTGAAATACGGCGCGTGCGCGCCGCACAGGTTGAGCAGCATGCTGTCGCGGCCGGCAACGGGAATCACCCGCATGCGTGTGACGCGCGGGGTGCCGGCATGGCGGGATTCGGACATCGGTTCGCTCCTGGTTCCGGTGATGCACGGGCCGCCGACAGAGCCGGCGCGGCCCGCGCCGTTCATCGAAGCTCGACGCGGCGAATCTCGCCGACGACGAACACGTAGCAGATCACCGCGACGAGCGCGTGCGCGACCACATAGACGAGCGCGCCGTTGAACGAGCCGCTGCGGTCGACGATGTAGCCGATCGCGATCGGCGTCGTGATGCTGGAGAGGTTGCCGCACGTGTTGAGCAGCGCACCGCTCAATCCCGCGATCTGGCGCGGCGCGGTGTCGGCGTTGACGGCCCAGCCGAGCGCGCCAAGTCCCTTGCCGAAGAACGACAGCGCCATGAACAGCACGACGAGCACGTGCGAATCGGTGTAGTTGCAGACGATCATCGACATCGACAGCAGCATGCCGAACACGATCGGCACCTTGCGCGCGACCGACAGCGAGCGGCCCTGCCTGAGCAGCGCATCGGACACGATGCCGCCGAGAATCCCGCCGAGGAATCCGCACACGGCCGGGATCGACGCAACGAGCCCCGCGTTGAGGATCGACATCCCGCGCGCCTGCACGAGATAGACGGGAAACCACGTGATGAAGAAATAGGTGAGCGCGTTGATGCAGTACTGCGCGACGTACACGCCGATCAGCATCCGGTTTCCGAGCAGCGCCTTGACGTGGCGCATCGACGGGCCGCCGTCGCGGCCGCCCGTCGCCTGGTCGATGTTGACGAGCGCACCGCCTTCGGCGAGGTAGTCGAGTTCCGCGCGGTTGATGGCCGGGTGGTCCTTCGGGTCGTACATCGTGCGGTTCCACACCAGGACGAACGCGAAGCCGAGCACGCCCATCACCGCGAACACCGACTGCCAGCCGAACGCGTGCACGAGCCAGCCCATCAGCGGCGCGAACACGACGGTCGCCGCGTACTGCGCGGCATTGAAGATCGCCGATGCGGTGCCGCGTTCGGCGGCCGGGAACCACGCGGACACGATCCGGCTGTTGGCCGGGAAGGAAGGCGCTTCGGCCGCGCCGACCAGGAAGCGCAGCCCGAACAGCAGCGCGAACGCGGCCGCGCCGCCGAAAAAGCCGATCGTGCCCTGCAGCAGCGTGAACAGCGACCAGAAGAAGATGCTGAACGCATAGACGATGCGCGATCCATAGCGGTCCAGCAGCCAGCCGCCCGGCAGTTGCGCGACCACGTACGACCAGCCGAATGCGGAGAAGATGAAGCCGATCTGCACGTGGCTCAGGTGCAGTGCGCGGGCGAGGCTCGGGCCCGCGATCGCGATCGCGGCGCGATCCGCGTAGTTGATCGTCGTGACCGCGAACAGGACGGCCAGCACCAGCCAGCGCACGCGGGTGCGCCGGGCCGTTGCCGACGCGGACGCCGGCAGCGCGTGAAGCGGATTCATGACTGTCTCCTCCGAAGGGCGGAAGGTGCCGTCGTGCGGCTGGCGCGTCGAAAGCGCGCGTTTCTGGGTAACGGTGCTGCCGGCCGGAGGCCGGACGCCGAGGCCCGTGCGGGCCCGAGCGGGGCGTCCGGATCATTCTGTCATGTCGATATTTGCGCTTTCATGCCAATTACTGACTTGATCGATTCAGCCTTTGAATCGATCGGCCGCGACGCGCGGGGCGCGGCTGGCCGACGATGCCGGCGTGCAATTCGCGCACGCAGTCGAGGAAGGCCTGCCGCTGCCGGCTTCGTCGGCGTTCGGCGGCCATGTGTCGCTCGACGACGTGCTCGCGAGCGTGCGCGGCACGGCGACGCCGGCATTGGCACTGAAGAACTGACCGCGCCACGCGGTCGCCCGCCCGGCGGGATGCTGGCGATATTTTTACCCGGATGATATTGACATTCAATTTATACCCGGATGAAAATAGCGCCATTCCGATTCCTGCCTGCGGGCGACCACGATGACAACCTCCACGCTTCTTCCTTCGTACACGGTGTTCGACGGCCACCGGCGGCTCGCGACGGGCCCGCTCGTGTCGGTCGCGCTCGCGGCCCGGCAGGCCGGCGACGCGAGCGCCGGCACGATCCTGATCTTCGACGACGCGACCGGCCGCTCGATCGACCTCGACCTGCGCGGCACGCCGGACGAGATCCGCGCGCGCTTCGCGCCGCCGTCGGGCGACGACGCATCCGCAACCGTCGGCGAGCCGGCCGGCGCGGGCGAACCGCGCGGCCGCGGCCGGCCGAAGCTCGGTGTCGTGTCGCGCGAGGTCACGCTGCTGCCGCGTCACTGGGAATGGCTTGCCGCGCAGCCGGGCGGCGCGTCCGTCGCATTGCGCAAGCTCGTCGAGGACGCGCGGCGCACGCATGCGGCGGCCGATCGTCTGCGCGACGCGCAGGCGCGCGCCTACCACTTCATGTCGGCGATGGCGGGCGACCTGCCCGGTTTCGAGGAGGCCGCGCGCGCGCTGTATGCGAACGACCTGGCGCGGCTTGCCGGGCTGATCGCCGGCTGGCCGGACGACGTGCGCGACCATGCGCTCGCACTGGCGCGCGGCGATCTGCCGCCGTCCACCGACGACTGCTGAAAGGAGCTTCCGACGCAATGACCGTATTCGACCTGAACCGCGGCGCGATCGCGCCGGTGGCCGACGAGGCCGAGCTCGTCGACCTGCGCGTGACCGGTGCCGTCCCGCACGATCTCGACGGCACGTTGCTGCGCAACGGCCCGAATCCGCCGGGCGGCCGCTTCGAAGGGAACGACGTGCTGTCGTGGTGGCCGGAAGCCGCGATGCTGCACGCGATCGCGTTCGAAGGCGGCCGCGCGACCGGCTACCGGAACCGCTGGGCACGCACGCAGCGCTGGGCCGCCGTGCATGCACCCGGGCAGGCGCCGCATCTTCCCGACACCAATCCGAACGTGAACGTGCTGCAGCATGCGGGCGAATTGCTTGCGCTGGCCGAGGGCGGCGCGCCGCTCGCGATCACGGCCGCGCTCGATTCGCTCGGCGCGCCGGCCCGGCACGCGGGCTTCGGCGGCGGGATGACCGCGCATCCGAAGGTCGATCCGGTAACGGGCGAGCTGATTTCCTTTCGTGCGGACTGGCGTGCGCCGTGGCTGCGCTACGGCGTGGCCGACGCGCAGGGCGTGCAGCGCGTCGAGATCGAAATCGACCTGAACGCGCCGTCGATGATGCACGACCTCGCGATCACCGAAACCCGCAGCCTGCTGCTCGACCTGAACGTCGGCTACGACTTCTCGCTGCTGAAGCAGGGCCACCGGATGCCGCTGCGCTGGCACGACGACCGGCCCGCGCGCATCGGCGTGATCCCGCGCCACGGCGGCGCGGTGCGCTGGTTCGGCATCGAGCCGTGCTTCATCCAGCACGTCGTGAACGCGTACGACTGCGACGCATCGTGCATTGTGCTCGATGCGGTGCGTTATCCGTGGTTCCTGCGGCTCGACGCGCGCACGGGCCGCTTCGCCGACAACCCGGTCGGCGAGCTGTGGCGCTACGTGATCGATACGGCGAACGGGCTGATCGACGAAGGGCCGCTCGCCGACGGCGGCATCGAGATGCCGCGCATCAACGAAACCCGCACGGGGCGCCGCTACCGCTACCTGTATGCGGTGGAACAGCCGAACAATGCGGAAATGCGCGGCGTGATGCGCTTCGACCACGCGAGCGGCACGACGACGCGCTATGCGGTGCCGGCCGGCGACCAGAACAGCGAGCCGGTGTTCGTGCCGCGCCCGGGCGGCGTCGACGAGGACGACGGCTGGCTGCTGGTGATGGTCTACCGCGCGGCGACCGATACCAGCGACGTCGTGATCCTCGATGCGCGCGCGATCGACGCGGGGCCGGTCGCGACCGTGCACCTGCCGCGCCGCGTGCCGGCCGGGTTCCACGGCGCGTGGGTGCCGCGCGAGCGTTGAACGTGCGCGGCGGCGCGCGTCACTGCGCGCGCAGCGCGTCGACGATCTTCAGCCGCGCGGCGCGCATTGCCGGCAGGAACCCGCCGACGAGCCCCATCACGAGCGAGAACAGCAGCGTCTTCACGACGATCGCGGGCGTCAGCACGAAGCGGAACGACAGGTCCGCGAAGGTCTGGAAGTTGGTCGTCGAGAACGACGCGAACTGCATCAGCGACGCGCACGCGAGCCCCGCGACGCCGCCCACGAAGCCGAGCAGCAGCGCTTCCAGCAGGAACGCGGCGAGCACGTTCGTGCGCTTGAAGCCGAGCGCGCGCAGCGTGCCGATCTCGGCGACGCGGTTCGCGACCGATGCGTACATCGTGATCATCGCGCCGATCATCGCGGCGATCGAGAAGATCGTCGACAGCGTGATGCCGAGGATGTTGATGAACTTCGACAGCGCCTTCGACTGGTCGCCGTAGAAGGTCTGCTCGCGTTTCGCCTCGTCGGTCAGCCGCGGGTCGACGTCGATGTCGGCCTTGAAGCGCGCGAAGCCGTCGGCGCCCGGGATGCGCAGCACCATCGACGAATAGCTGGTGCGCCGGAACGACTGCATCAGCTGGTCGACGTCGCCCCAGATCTCCGAATCGAAGCCGCTGCCGCCCGCGTCGAAGATGCCGACGATGGTCCAGTCGCGCTGCGCGAAATGCAGGCTGTCGCCGAGCTGCGTGCCGCTGAAGCCTTTCGCGATCGCGCTGCCGACGATGATTTCCGACGAGCCGGGCGCGAACATGCGGCCGGCGGCGAGCGTCACGTGCGGGCGCAGCGCGAGGCCGGCCGGCGACACGCCGCGGATCACGACGTTCGACGGCTTGCCGGTCGATGTCTTCACCAGCGAGATCAGCACGACCGCTTCCTTCGACACGAGCGGCCGGCCGTCGGGGCCGGGTGCGACGGCCGGGTGCATCTCGAGCGCGTTGGCCTGCTGATGGTCGATCGAGCTCTGGATCTCGGTTTCGGCGCCCTTGCGGATCACCACCGCGTTGTCGGGTTCGCCGGTCGAGACGAGCGTCTTCGTGAGCCCCGCGTCGAGCATCTGCACCGTCGCGAACACGAAGATCACGAGCGCCATCCCGCCGGCGGTCAGCGCGGTGGTGAGCCGCCGGGTCCACAGGTTGCGCGCGATGTAGTTGAGCGGGATGGCCATGCGTGTCGTTACCCGATCGCCCGCAGGCCTTCGACCACACGCACGCGCGCCGCCTGCCACGCCGGCACGATCGCGGCCGCGAAGCCGACCGCGACCGAGCACGCGGCCTGCAGCGCGACCGTCCCGGTCGACACCTTGAACACCGGGAAGATGCCGCCTGCCGCCTGCTTGAACAGGCTCGCGGCGGGCGGTGTCGCGAGGATTCCGAGCCCGCCGCCGGCCACCGCGATCACGACCGATTCGCCGAACACGATCAGTGCGAGGAATCCGGGGCCGAAGCCGAGCGCCTTCAACGTCGCGTATTCGGCCGTGCGTTCGCGCGCGCTCATCGCCATCGCGTTGGCCATCACGGCCATGATGATCAGGATCACCACGTACGACACCAGGCGGATCGCCGCGATGATCTGGTTCGACATCGCGACGAAGCCGAGCTGGAACGCCTGCTCGGTTTCGGTCAGCGTCTCGGCGAGCGAGTTCCTGAACACCGCGTCGACGTTGCGTGCGATCGCCGCGCCGTCGTCGGGGTTCGCGACGCCGAGCACGAATACGCCGACCTGGTCGGCCTGCTTCGGCGTGCGCTGCCGCACCGTCTCGTTCAGGTATTCCCAGTGAAACACCAGCTGGCGCGTGATCGTCGAATCGTCGCGGCCGTCGAGAATCCCGCGCACGACGAAGTCCCACGTACCCGGATAGATCGTGCCCTTCAGCGGGATCACGTCGCCGACCTTGAAGCCGAACTGATCCGCGAGCTGGCGCCCGACCAGGCAGCCGCGCCGGTCGCGGTTGTAGTCGGCGCGCTGCTGCCCGGGCACGATGAATTCCGGGTACAGGTCGAGGTAGTTGTCCGATACCGCGAAGCTCGCGAAGAAGTTCTTCGGGTCGCGGTAGATGCCGCCGAACCAGTTGGAGCGCACCACGGCCGTCACGCCTTCGACGCCGCGGATCCGGTTCTCGTAGCTCACGGGCAGCGGAAACACGAGCGAGATCGCGTTGCGCGTGACGAGCCGCCCGCTGGACGCGGCGGCCGCGCCCGCGTACCACGCGTCGACCACCGTATGCAGCAGCCCGAACGCGAGCACCGCGATGGTGAGCCCGAGCACGGTCAGCAGCGTGCGCAGCCGGTGCCGCAGCGCGTTGCGCGCGATCAGCTTCAGCACGTACATCGCGCGCGCTCCCGCAGCCGGTCAGCCGGCGTGCCCATCGATCAGCTCCCCTTTTTCCAGGTGCACGAGCGAGCGCGCGGCGCCGGCCGCGTGCGCGTCGTGAGTCACCATGATGATCGTCTTGCCGAGCTCGGCGTTCATCCGCTGCAGCATCGCGAGCACGTCGGTGGCCGACGCGCGGTCGAGGTCGCCGGTCGGCTCGTCGGCGACGATCAGCACGGGGTCGGTGATCAGCGCGCGCGCGATCGCGACGCGCTGCTGCTGGCCGCCCGACAGCTCGGACGGGTAGTGGCTCGTGCGGTCGCCGAGGTTCACCATGTCGAGCACGAGCTCGACGCGCTCGCGCCGCTCGCGGCGCGACAGGTGCGTGAGCATCAGCGGCAGCTCGACGTTCTCGAACGCGGTGAGCACCGGCATCAGGTTGTAGAACTGGAAGATGAAGCCGACGTTCGCCGCGCGCCATTCGGCCAGTTGCGCCTCCGCGAGCAGCGAGATGTCGAGCCCGCCCACGCGCAGCTCGCCGCTGTCGGGCCGGTCGATGCCGGCCACGAGGTTCAGCAGCGTGCTCTTGCCGGAGCCAGACGGCCCCATCAGCGCGACGAAGTCGCCTTCGCCGATGTCGAGCGTGATGTCGGTCAGCACCGGCACGATCTGGTTGCCGCGCCGGTACGACTTCGCGACGTGGCTGAGCTCGACGAGGGGCGGCGGGGCGTCGTTCACGCGTGCGTTACTTCTTCGCGACGGTCACTTTCGCGCCGTCCTTGAGCTTCGTGCCCGGCGCGAGCACGACCGTGTCGCCGGGCTTCACGCCGCGGATCGCGACGAGCTCGCCGATCCGCATGCCGGCGGTCACGGCCGTTGCATGCACGACGTCGTCCTTCACGACGAACACGACCGGCCGGCCGTCGCGCTCGACCACCGCGCTCGCCTGCACGGCCGTCACGGGCTGCCGGTCCTGTGCCGACACCGGCTTCGACAGGAACGCGATCTTCGCGCTCATGTCGGGCAGCACGCGCTCGTCGCGGTCGACGAAGCGCACCTTCACGAGCACGGTGGCCTTCGAGCGGTCGACGGTCGGCACGATGCGCGACACGCGGCCCGCGAAGCGCATGTCGGGCAGCGCATCGAGCTGGATCTCGCACGGCTGCTCGGCGCGGATCTTCGCGATGTTCGATTCGGCGACGTCGGCCTCGACCTCGAGCGTGTCCATGTCGGCGATCGTCACGACCGCGCCCTTGCTGTCCGACGCGGACGAGAACGGCGTGATGTTGTCGCCGACGTTCGCGTGTTTCGCGAGCACGATGCCGTCGAACGGCGCGCGGATCACCGTCTGGTCGACCGCGACCTGCGCGGCCTGCGCGTTGGCGTCGGCGGACGCGATCGCGGCCTCGCCGCTGCTGAGCGATGCGCGCGCCTTGTTCACGCGGGCCGTATCGATGTCGAGCTGCGCGGCCGGCACGGCGCCCTTCGGCGCGAGCGCCGCGGTGCGGCGCAGCGCGATTTCGGCGTCCTTCAGCTCGGCCTGCTGCACGCCGAGGTTCGCGCGGGCGACCTTCACCTGGGCGAGCGCCTGCGAGAGCGACGCCTCGACGTCGCGGCTTTCGAGCCGCGCGATGATTTCGTCCTTCTTCACGCGCGTGCCTTCCAGCACGCCGAGCCATTCGACGCGCCCCTGGCCCTTCGACGCGACCGCGGCCTTGCGCTGCGGCACGACGTAGCCGGTCGCATTGAGCTGCGTGTCGTTCTGGTACGGATAGGCGGACGTGACGGTGGTGGTGTCGACGGCCGGCCGGCCGGTCAGCGCGAGGCCGGCGGCGATCGCGACGACCACGATCGCGGCGGCGGCCGCATAGCGGGGCCACCGGCGCGGGCGGGGCGCCGATGCGAGCGGACGCCGGTCGATTTTCAGTTTGTCCAGATTGTGATCGGGCAATTTGAGCGCCTCGAGACGGCGGCGGCCCTGTGTCGGTATCGGGGCCGGCCGCGATCCGGTTTCCGGGGAAAGGGACGGATGGACGCCAGTATAAGCGTCGCCCCGGCGGCGTGCGAGCGCGTTTGCGGCGCCGCGGCTGCGGCGGCCGAACCGGTCACGGACAGGGAAATACGGGTACGCCTCCGGGGAAACCCGAAGGGTGCAAGCAACGTGTCAACTCGTCGCGAATGCGGTGCGTTATGGAACCAGTGCGTCAGGTTTTGTCGCGACGGAACGGCGGAAGCCGGCCTCGCGGCCTGGGGCTCCGATGCGAATGCCTCGCATCTTTACTTACCGGTACGTTTGATTTTTTCTCCGCTAAAGGAAGAACAATGAAGAAGACGCTCGCTTCGATCATCGCTGCAGCATTCGCGCTCGCATCGGTTTCGGCATTCGCACAGGAAGCAGCATCGGCACCGGCTGGCGACACGTCGGCTGCCGCACCCGCCAAGAAGGATCACAGCAAGCCGAAGCACCAGCTGAAGCACCACGGTTCGAAGAAGGGCCAGGCGAAGGCTGCAGCCGCATCGGCCGCCGGCACGAACGACGCAGGCGCGCAGAACTGAGCGGCTTGCCGCCACGGCCGGCGTTGCCGGCCATCGGTCGGCCAACCCCGCATGCTCCGGCATGCGGGGTTTTGTTTTTTCAGGGGCTCGATTCCCCCGGTTCGTCGAGCCGGACGGGCGGCGGCGCACGCATCGCGTCGACCACCGTGCGCATGCGCCGCCAGTGCGAGCCTTCCCAGAACACGCGCCGGCACACGTCGCACGCGGCGAAGCGCCGGTGCCGCTGCCGGACGCCGGCCGGCACGCGCGGCGCGGCGGCGGCCGCGTCGAGCGGATGCAGCGGGGCATTGCAGCGCAGGCATAACCGGAACGGGCGCATGTGCGGCGCCAGATCGAGCCGCTCGAACAGTTCGCGCAGCTGGTCGGCCGGCTGCAGCGCGTGCAGGTAGCAGCCGCGCTCGACCGCACGCCGCTTGAGCAGCTCGCGGTCGCGGGTCAGCACGATCCGGCCCTCGCGCGCGGCGAGCGCCGCCAGTTCGTCGTCGCGGTAGTGGTTGTCGTAGCAGGTGTCGAAGCCCGCGAGGCGCAGCAGTTGCGCGAGGCCGCCGAGATGCGCGTCGGCGACGAAGCGCCATTGCGCCGGTGGCGGCGCGGCGACTCCGCGGGCTGCCGGTTGCGCGCGCTCCGGAAAGGCTTCGACCCGGTCGCCGTCGTCGAGCGGCCGGTCGAGCGCGGCCGGCACGTCGTTGATGCACAGCCGGCCGATTTCGGTATGCGGGACGCCGAGCGCCTCGATCGCATGCTTCACCGTCGCATCGCGCGCGCAGGCGTGCCCGAACGCGCGGTCGCGCTGCGCGCGCGGGAGAAAGGCGTTCAGTTCGTCGTGGAAGCGGAAGGTCGCGGTCGCCATGCGCGCAGTATGGCACCGCGCATGGCCGGTCGCGTGCCCTGCAGGCGCCCCGCATCTGTGTTTAACTCCCCGCTTCACGGAGCGAAGGAGCGGGAAATGGATCTCGGATTTATCGGGCTGGGCGAAATGGGGCAGGCAATCGCGACGAACCTGCTGAAGGCCGGACACACGGTGCGGGTCTGGAACCGGTCGCGCGAGCGCGCCGAGCCGCTGGCCGCGGTCGGCGCGCAGATCGTCGACACGCCGGCCGACGCGTTTCGCGGCGACGCGGTGTTCTCGATGCTGGCCGACGACACCGCCGCGCGCGAGATCTTCGACGAAACGCTGCTCGCGCAGGCGCCGCGCGGCCTGATCCACGTCAACATGGCGACGGTGTCGGTTGCGCTGGCCGAATCGCTCGCGCACGCGCATGCGTCGCGCGGCATCCATTACGTCGCCGCGCCGGTGATGGGGCGCCCCGATGTCGCGGCCGCCGCGCGCCTGACGATCATGGCGGGCGGCCCGGCCGAGGCGATCGACCGCGTGCAGCCGCTGTTCGACGCGATCGGCCAGAAGACCTGGCGGTTCGGTTCGCTGCCGCAGCACGCGAACGTCGCGAAGATCGCCGCGAACTTCACGCTCGCGTCGGCGATCGAGACGCTCGGCGAGGCGTCCGCGCTGCTGGGCGCGCACGGCGTCGCGATGCGCGACTTCCTCGACGTGATCACCGGCAGCGTGTTTCCGGGGCCCGTCTACGAGGGTTACGGCTCGATGATCGCCGAGCGGCGCTACGAGCCTGCGCGCTTCAAGGCGCGCCTCGGGCTGAAGGACGTTCGCCTGGCGCTGGAAGCCGGCGACGCCGTGTCGGTGCCGCTGCCGGTGGCGAGCGTCGTGCGCGACAACCTGCTCGACGCGCTTGCGCACGGCGGCGGCGAACAGGATTTCGCGGTGCTCGGCGAAGTCGCATTGCGCCGCGCGGGCCGCTGATCCGCCCGCGACAGAAGTCGGGCGCGCCGGCATAATCGACGTTTCGTTTTCCTTGCATCGAGGCAGAGGCGGTCATGAACTTGCATACGTGGTGGCTTTTCGTGGCGACGGTGTTCGTCGTGTCGGCGATTCCGGGCCCGAACATGCTGCTGGTGATGACGCACGGCGCGCGCCACGGGCTGCGCCGTTCGGCATGGACGATGGCAGGCTGTCTCTCCGCGCTGGTGCTGATGCTGTCGGTGTCGGCGGCCGGCCTCGGGGCCGTGCTCGAGGCTTGGCCGGCGATGTTCAACACGTTGCGCTTCGCGGGCGCGGCCTACCTGATCTACCTCGGCGTGAAGGCGTGGCGCGCACGCGTGGACGACGGGCAGCCTGCCGCCGACGTCGAAACCGTGTCGCGCCAGGCCACGCCGGCATCGCGCGGGGTGCTGTTCCGCAACGGTTTCCTGGTCGCGGGCAGCAACCCGAAGGCGATCCTGTTCGCGGCCGCGCTGCTGCCGCAGTTCATCAACGCGGCCGAGCCGACGCTGCCGCAATTCGGCATTCTCGTCGTCACGTTCGCGGTGATCGAGGTGAGCTGGTATCTCGTCTACGCGTCGTTCGGCACGCGCATCGGCGCGACGCTGAAGAGCCAGAGCGTGGCGAAGATCTTCAACCGGCTGACGGGCGGGCTGTTCGTCGGTTTCGGTGCGATGATGGCGCTGGTCCGTCACTGATTTCGAACCGACGCCGGTACGCCGAACGCCCCGTCCCTCGCCAGAGGGCGGGGCGTTCCGCTTTTTGGGGCTCGCCTCACGCGCGCGGGCGAGTCAACGCCGCTGCGCCGGCGTCGCGTCCGGCCGAGAGCCCGAAGACGGCGGCCGCGCCGGCGAACGCGAACCCGACGCCGCACACCGCGCTCCATCCGCCCCGCGCCCACGCACTGCCGGCGAGCGCCGCGCCGAGCGCGCCGCCGATGAAGAACAGCCCGACGAACAGCCCGTTCAGGCGGCCGCGTGCGGCCGGGTTCAGCAGGTTGATCGCGCGGCGGCCGATCGTCTGGTCGACGATCACGCCCGCGTCGAGCAGCGCCGCGCCGCCGGCCAGCAGCGCGAGCGCGAGGCCGCGATGCGCGTGCGCGTCGAAGCCGAACCAGCCGGCACCCGCGATCCCGAGCAGGGCGAGCGCCACGAGCATCGCGCGGTGCGCGATCCGCTGCGCGGCCGGCCCCAGGCCGCGGTCGCCGGCACGGCCCGCGAGCGGTGTGACGATCGCGCCGCTCGCGCCGGCGAACGCGAACAGCGCGATCCCGTGCAGGTCGAGGCCGAACGGCGGCTGCGCGAGCCGCAGCCCGACCGCGGTCCAGAATGCGCTGAACGCGGCCATCGCGAGCGCGGCCGACAGCGCATGCCGGCGCAGCACCGGCTCCTCGGCCAGCAGGCGCCCCATCGACGCGAGCAGCGCGCGATAGCCGGCCGTGATCGACGGCGTGCGCGACGGCAGGCGCAGGGCCAGCACGACGGCGATGGCAGCGTTCGCAAGCGCGGCCAGCAGATAGAAGCCGCGCCAGCCGGCCGAGCCCGCAATCAGGCTCGCGAGCGGCCGCGACAGCAGGATGCCGAGCATCAGCCCGCTCATCACGTTGCCGACCGCGCGGCCGCGCTGCGCCTCGGGCGCCATCGCCGCGGCCATCGGCACGAGCATCTGGATCACGCTCGACGCGGCACCGGCCACGAGGGTGGCGAGCAGGAACACGGTGCCCGACCGCGTGAACGCGGGCAGCGCGAGTGCAGCCGCGCATGCGGCCAGCGTCGCGACGATCAGGCGGCGGTTCTCGAGCAGGTCGACGAGCGGCACGAGCAGCACGAGCCCGGCCGCGTAGCCGAGCTGCGGCAGCATCGCGACGAGGCCGGCAAGGCCGGGCGGCAGATGCAGATCGGCGCTGATCGGGCCCGTCAGCGGTTGCGCGGCGAACAGGTCCATCACGATCACGCCGACCGTCGCGGCGAAGAACAGCGTCATGCCCGCGCTCAACGCGGGCGGCGGGCCGGCGGGCGCGCTTTCGGGCGTCCGGACGGCGGCGGGGCAAGGGTTGGCGGGGCAGTTCATCGGAAGCCTGGCGAGTGGGTCGAAGGAGTCCCCATCGTAGGTGCCCGATGTTTATGCGACAATTGAAATATCTCTAACATGATTATGCGAGTTTGTTTTGAATACGCGTGATCTCCAGGCGTTCGTCGCGGTGGTCGACAGCGGGTCGATGGTCGCTGCGGCCGCGAAGCTGCACCTGACGCAGCCGGGCCTGACGCGGCGCGTGCAGAATCTCGAAACGCTGCTCGGCATGCCGCTGCTCGAACGGCAAAGCAAGCCGCTGAAGCCGACTGCCGCCGGGCGCGACGTCTACGCGCTCGCGCGCAACGTGCTGGGCGCGGTCGACGAGCTGATGGCGGCGGGCGCGCCAGACAGCGAGCCGTCCGGCGAGCTGCGCATCGGCGTGCCGCCGTTCCTGTCCGAGCTGGCGCTCGAGCAGCCGATCGACCGGCTGCGCGACGCGTTCGGGCGCCTCACGCTGCGCGTGACGGCCGGCTGGTCGCCGGCGCTGATGCAGGGCGTCGAGCGCGGCACGCTCGACGTCGCGGCCGTGATGGTGCCGGCGAGTTCGGTACTGCCCGATACGTTCACGTCGACGCTGCTCGGCACCCAGCCGACGGTGCTCGTCGCCGCGCGCGACTTTCCGCTGCCCGACGGCCCGTTGTCGATCGACACGCTGTCGCGTTTTCCGTGGGTGCTGAGCCAGGACGGCTGCGGGATGCGTTCGGCGCTGAGCCGCACGCTCGGCGCGGCCGGGCTGCCGTTCGACGTCGCGGTCGAGGCGTTCGGCTCGGAGCTGCAGCTGTCGCTCGTCGCGCGCGGCGCGGGCATCGGCATCGCCGCGCCGAACGCGCTGGCGCGCAGCGCGCACCGCGACGCGCTGAGGGTGGTGGAAACGGCGGGACTGGAGACGCGGATCAACGTGTGGATCGTGCACGGCGCGCTGCCGGGCCGGCTGGTGCGGCCCGTCGCGCTGCTGCGCGATGCGCTCGGCGAAGTGCTCGACCGGGAAAACAGGGTGGGGTCAGATGCAGTGAAGGCGATCTAGAGTCGGCATTCGAGGGAAAGTCCGTATTTTCTCTACGGAAATGTTACATTGCGGAAACCGATTCGCTAGAATTGCACCTGTCTCCTCCATGTCTCCTCTGATATGGATTCAGCCCGCCTCTTAGGCGGGCTTTTTTTTGCCTGCGATTTTGCCGCGGCATGCCATGCGTCGTCCGTCGCGACGCTCAGAACTTGTACGTCATCCCGACGTAGCTGATGATCGGGTCGGCCTTCAGGTCCGATTTCGATTCCGAGAGCACCGTGCCGTCGGCCGCCTTGATCGTCACCGTCGACGTCGTCTTCAGCGGGATGTACGTCACCGACGCGATCAGCCCGAAATGCTCGGTCATGTTGTACTGCAGGCCGGCGTTGAACACCGGCTGCCATGACGACGACGCCTTCGCCTCCACCGATGTCGTACCCGGCTTGCCCGCGCCCGCCGCGAGAATCGCGCCGAGGTTGTCCTGGGTCTGCTTGATGAAGTTCGTGTTGAGCTGAAGGTCGCTGAACCAGTTGTACGACACGCCGAGGCCGAGGAACGGCCGGAACTTCGCGGTGGCCTGCCCGAAGTAGTACTGCAGCAGCACGGCCGGGCTCCACTGCCGCACGCTCTTCACGATCGGGTTGACCGACGCGAGCCCGATGTTCTGCGTGCCGAGCGCGCCGGCCGGGCCGGGCGGCTTGATCGTGCCCTGGCCCGACACCTTGAACACCGGCGGCACGCCGGCCACCGACGTGACCGCGATGTGGTCGGTCAGGAAGTGGCTGACCGTCAGGCCGACGGTGTCGGCGCCGCTCGTGTGCAGCCCGGTGCCCGGCGACGTGAACGACGGCGGCAGCCGCAGCGGCGTGTTGATCGGTGTCGGTGCGACGTTGGTCGTCATCGGCGTGCTGCTCTGCTGCGGCATCACGTGGAACCAGCCCAGCGTGACGACGTTGCTGCCGGCGCTCTGCGCGTGCGCCGCGAGCGGCGCCAGCACGGCGGCGCCGGCCGCCGCGCAGCGTAAGGTTCTCTTCATCACGGCATTCCCCTCCGCTTACTGGACGAACGCGCCGATCGTGAAATACGGCGTCGATCCTGCGTTGTCGAGGAACCCGAACACGCCACCCGTGAAGATGAACTTGCCGGTCGGCGTCGTGCTGCTGGCACCCGTGTGGATCGTCGTGACCGTGCCCGGCACCTTCTGCGTGTAGTCGAGATCGAGCGCGGTCGCGAGCGAGGCCTGCGACGCGTTGAACGGATCGAGCAGCGTCGCCTGGTTGTTCGCCAGCGCCGTGGTGCGGTAGTCGAACTGGCTGTCCACGCCGATGTACTCGCCGTTCTGCGAGCCGACCGCGACCGTCGTCTGCGGCGCGAGGATCGAGATGCTCGACTCGTCGTCGGCGGTGAGGCCCGGCACCCCGTTGCTGTCGGGCGTCGGGTTCGGGTTCGCCACCCCGGTGCGCACGAGGATCGGCACGAGCTGGTTGCGCAGCTTGCCGACGATCATGAAGGCCTTGCCCTGCGGCGTCGTCGACAGCGTCGGTTTCAGCTGGCTCGCATAGTTGTTCGACTGGAACGCGCCGCTGCCGTCCGCCGACTGCACGAAGTTCGTGCCTCGCTGCGTGCACGCGCCGCCGGCGAACTGGCCGGTCGAGTCGCACTTGGTCCAGGTGCCGTCGGCGTTGATCGTCACCTTCGCGTCGATCGATGCCGGCGCGAAGTTCTGCGACGGCACTTCACCGAAGCCCGTGTGACTGTACGTGCCCGCCACCTTCGTGATGTCGGTTTCGATCGACGAGAAGCCGATGAACGGGTAGTACGGGAATTTCGTGTCGGGCACCGCGGCCTGGCCGAGCACGCCGTTGAACTGGATCTCCTTGCCGGGAATCGTGCCGCCCGCGACGCCCATGCCGACGAAGATGCGCGCCGGGCGCGACGGATCGAGGCTCGCGCCGTTCAGGCGGAATGCGCACTGGTTCAGCTTGTTGGTCGGCAGCAGCGTTTCCTGCGTGAGCGTGCCGCTGTCGACGGTGCCCGCGCGGGTCGGCACGACGGTGCCGGTCGTTTGCGGAACCGGCGATTCGACGTAGGTGACCTGCCAGGTCATCTTGGTCGTGTCGAGCTGGACCTTGGCGAGCTCGCCGCTGCCCGCGCCGCCCGTAAACACGGTGGTGTAGTCGAGCGACGCAGGGCAGAGCCGGTCTTCGACGAGCGGGGGCGGATTGTCGCCGCCGCTGCCGCTGCCGCCGCAGGCAGAAAGAAGGGGGGCGGCAAGGGCCGCCGCCAGAATGAGGTTGCGCTTCATGTTGCTCCTCCAGATTTGTCTTGTGCGGCGGCCAGCTCCCTGTCGGCCGCTTCTGTTGCTTGTGCTCGTCCTGCCTGCGCCGTGCCGCGCGCTCGTGCGTCATGCGACGGCGGCCAGCCCGCCGTCGCGTCCTCGTCCGCTACTTGCTGATCTGCGCGCCCACGCCGAAGTACGGTGTCGACGAAGTCGTCGAGTTCGCCGACGTCGACTTGACGCCGCCGTTCACCGTGCCCTGGATCAGCGCCGCGTACAGCCCGCCCGTTGCGATCACCACGCCCGATGCGGACGGGTAGGACGCGCCGCTCGGCGGTGTCGTCGTCGCGTTCAGCAGGCCCGGCGTCGCCTGGCCGTAGTCGAGCGTGAAGCCGTCTTCCTCGACCTGCGTGCTCGGGTTGATGAACGACGCGTTGCTGCCGCGGATCAGGGCCGCCGTGTACTTGAAGTTCGAGTCCGCGCCCGCGTAGCCGCCGTCGATCGCGCCCGACTGGATCGCCGTTGCCGCGCCGAGCACCGCGATGCCTGATTCGTCGTCGACCTGCGCGTCGGTATGCAGCGGCGGCGTGCCGAGGTTCACGTTGCCCGTGCGTACGATCACCGGCACCGTCGCGCCGTTGAGCTGGCCGATGACCATATGCGCGGTGGCCGACTTGCCGGTCGCGCCGACGATCGGCAATTGCGTCTGCGGCAGCGTCTGCGGCGCCTTCGTGCTGTCGAAGTAGCCGCCGTTCGCGCTCGTCTTCCACGGGTCGCCGGTCGTCTGGCAGCCGCCCGAGCCGCTCGACGTGCACGCGCCGTTCGCATCGAACGTCTCGCTCGAGTTCGTGCCTTTCGTCGCGTAGTCGCCCGACGGCACCAGGTGGTAGATCAGCGCGTTGTACGTGCCCGGCAGCTTCGACAGGTCGGTCGTCGTGTTCGCGAAGCCGAGGAACGGATAGAAGTCGAAGTGACGGTTCGGCACCTTGCCGACGTCCTTGGCCACCACGATCGGCCCGATGGCGATCGTCAGTCCGTCGTACTGGATCGTCGCACCGGGAATGCCGCCGCCCGCGACGCCCATCCCGACCAGCAGCATCGGCGGGTTCGCCTGGTTGAAGTCGGCGGCCGTCGAGTACGTGGCGCCGCTCGGCGCCTTGCCCGTGCCCGGCGTCAGGATGAACGCGCAGCGCGTCTGCTCGGCGGTCGGCAGCGTGCCGGTCGGCGGGTGCATGACCGCGCCGGTGATCGTCGTGCCGGCGCGGCTCGGCGTGACCGTGCCGGTCGCGAGCGGAATCGGCGATTCGAGCCACTTGAGCGTGTAGGTCATCGCCACGGCGTCGATGTTGACGCTGACGATCTCGCCGCTACCGGCGCCGCCGAGGTACGTGCTCTTCACGATGTCCGCGTTGGCCGGGCACAGCGCGCCGTTGACGGGCTGCGAAGGCGGCGGCCCTTGCGTGCCGCAGCTCGATCCGGAACATTGGGGCGCATTGATCGGCGCGGGTGCGCCGCCGTCCCCCCCACCACAGGCAACCAGGAAAGGGGCAATGGCAAAGGCCGTTGCCACCCCCTTCGATAAGGCGTGCGACATGCCGCTGTCTCCAATCGTTTAATTGTGCGAGCTAATGTCGCTGCCTGGATTTTTGCTGTCAATTGATGAACCCGTCTAAAAAAGGCGATTGAAACGGGCATCGTGTTTTGAATCCTTGTCCGACAGGGTATTCAGTAAGAATTAAAACGTGCGACAGGCTGCCTGAAGCTGCCGGAGTGGGGAATGTGCGACGCCGGACAGGCCGGCGAGGAGCCTTCCTGCGTATAACGGCAGCGTTTAAAGCAGCCGGTATCCGGTTTATCCCTATTCGGGATTGACTGGATAAAGAGGGAGCGGAATTAATTCACTGGTAATCGCGCAATCGAAAGCTTGTAAATATTTGTAAATGCGCGATCGGTAATTTTTTATATATTGCGTGATACCGGTAAATAAAAAGCCGGCCAGTGGCCGGCTTTGCATTGCATGCGATGTTGAATCAGCGTTTGAGACCCGCATCCTCGGCCGCGCCGATGTTCAGGTTCATGCACTGGATCGCGGCGCCCGATGCGCCCTTGCCGAGGTTGTCGAGGCGCGCGACCGTGACGAAGCGCTCTTCGTTGCCGAACACGAACAGGTCGACACGGTTCGTGTCGTTGTTCGCCTGCACGTCGAAGAAGCCGCCGTCGAGGTTCGCGTCCGCATCGAACGGCGCGACGCGCACGAAGGCTTCGTCCGCGTAGTACTCGGCGAACACGCGCTGCACGTCCTGCGGCGTCGCGCGTTTCGCGAGTTGCCCGGGCGTGAAGTAGGTCGTCACCGCGAGGCCCTTCAGGAACGGGCCGACGATCGGCGTGAAGATCGGCGGGTTCGCGAGGCCCGTGTGCGCGGCCATTTCCGGCAGGTGCTTGTGCGTGAGGCCGAGCGCGTACGGGCGCGGGCTCGCGAGCTTGCCGCCCGGCGCCGCGCTTTCGTAGTCGGCGATCATCGACTTGCCGCCGCCGCTGTAGCCGGTGATCGAGTAGCTGTGCGTGGCGAACGTCGGTGCGACGATGCCCGCATCGACGAGCGGCCGCATCGCGAGCACGAAGGCCGATGCATGGCAGCCCGGCACCGCGATGCGCTTCGACGTGCGAATCTTCTCGCGCTGCGCGCGGGTCAGTTCCGGCAGGCCGTAGGCCCAGTCGGCGCTGGTGCGGAACGCGGTGCTCGCGTCGATCAGCGTCGTGTTCGGGTTCTCGACGAGCGACGCCGATTCGCGCGACGCGACATCCGGCAGGCACAGGAACGTGACGTCCGACGCGTTGATCAGGCGGCGGCGCTCCTCGACGTCCTTGCGCTTCGCTTCATCGATGCGCAGGATCTCGATGTCGCTGCGTGCCGACAGGTATTCGAAGATCTTGAGGCCGGTCGTGCCTTCCTGGCCGTCGACAAAAACTTTGGTGCTCATTTCGCTCTCACTGAATGAAACGGGGCCCGCGCCCTGAATCCGCCATTTTAAGACGTCATCCGGCGGACCTGCATCGCGCGGGTCGAAAAAAAAGACGGCCGGCGGGCCGTCTTGTGTCCCTTTGACGCTTACCGGCGCGCTCGCCGGCGCATGCTCAGCCGCGGCCGGCGACCCAGCGGGCCGTCGCTTCGGCGACCCGCCGGCCGAATGCCTTCCCGGTTTCGAGGTCGCCCGGCAGCGGGCCTTCGTCGGGCGTCGCATCCGCCGGCGACTGCGCGAGCAGGCCCGTCGAGCCGCCCAGGTAGTTGATGTCGTTGCGCGTGGCCGCCTTCGAGTTGGCCGGCATCAGGCTCGTGCCGACCCACACCATCCCATGCTGCATCGACAGCGTGACGAAGTATTGAATCGTCGAGAACTTGTCGCCGTTCATGGTCGCGGAGTTCGTGAAGCCCGCGGCGATCTTGTCCTTCCATTTCTGCGTGAACCACGCTTTCGACGTTGCATCGGCGAATTGCTTGAACTGCGCCGACGGTCCGCCCATGTAGGTCGGTGCCCCGAAGACGATCGCGTCGGCCGCGTCGAGCGCGGCCCAGCCCGCGTCGTCGACGTCGCCGACCGCGAGCAGGCGCACGGTCGCACCGGCGTCCTGCGCGCCCGCGTGAACGGCCTCGGCCAGTTTCTGCGTGTGACCGTAGCCGCTGTGATAGACGATGACGATGTTCGACATGAGGCGTTCTCCGGAAAGGAACGGGAACGGCGGCCGCAGCGGCACGCCGCGTCACGCGCCGCCGGCCGGCGACGCGACGGATGCGCGGCATGGCGCCGCGACCGGTGACGACGAGTCTAGCAAGCCGAAATGACGGGAAAACACGCGGGCGCGGAATACGCCTGGAATACGCCCGGAGTACGCCAGTTTGCAGCGGCAGGCGATCGCGGCGGCGCGCGGCAGGGGGCGATGCCCGTCGCCGGGTGCCCGTCACCCGTTATTGCCCGTAGTTGACCGTGAATTGCGCGGTGCCGATCGCCAGCGTGCCGATCTCGTGCTCGAACATCGGCGCGGGGCGCCCCTGCGCGACGCGCAGGTCGTCGCCCTTCAGCGCGTAGACGGTGATCACGTAGCGGTGCGGCTTGCCGGGCGGCGGGCACGGGCCGCCGTAACCGTCGATTCCGAAGTCGTTGCGCGCTTCGCTTGCACCGATGCGCCGCAGGAAGCCGGACGCGCTCGCGTCGGCGGGCAGGCTCGTGACCGTCGCGGGAATGCCCGCCACGGCCCAGTGCCACCAGCCGTGCCCCGGCGCGTCGGGATCGAAGATCGTGACCGCGTAGCCGCGCGTGCCGGGCGGCGGGTTGTGCCACGCGAGCTGCGGCGAGTGGTTGCCGCCCTTGCAGTCGCCGCGGTCGAACACGTTCGCGGCACGGACGCGCCCGCCCGGCGTCAGGTCGTCGCTCGTCACGGTGAACGCGCCTTCTGCATGCGCGGGCACGGCGGTGAACGCGGCGGCATAAAGGAGGGCGAGGTGGGCGAAGAGAGCGAGGAGGGCGGCAAGGAACGGCGACGGGCGACCCGATGGCGCAGGCGGAGTGATCCGGCGATCCACACGCATATGGCGCTTCTCCCGTCACGTGGGCCGGACCGATGCTTCCGGCGTTGTTGGCGTTGTGCGTTGCCCGCGCAGCTGATGGCGACGATGGATCAAGTCTAGCATTAGGGTTCGATGAGCGATGCACACCGCGACCCATCGCCGCGATCGCTTGCTGCGCGAATCGGCGGACGAAAAAAAACCGCCCGCGATGAAGCGGGCGGCTTGTTCAGCCAGGACGCCGGCCTGCGGGCCGGCGCGGCGTCATTCCTTCGGGGCCGTCGCGCCGCCGTGCGCCGCCGACCACTCGGCCGGTGCGTGCAGGAATTTCTCGACTTCGTCGAGCGTCTTCGTCTCGAAGTAGCCCGAAGCCTTCGCGACGCGCAGCACGTCCCACCACGTGGCGAGCGCGTGCAGGTCGACGTCGATGTCCTTCAGGACCGACACGCTTTCCTTGAAGATGTCGTAGTGGAACAGCACGAAGCAGTGGTTCACCGTCGCGCCCGCGGTGCGCAGCGCATTGACGAAGTTGATCTTGCTGCGGCTGTCGGTCGTCAGGTCTTCCACGAGCAGCACGCGCGAGCCTTCTTCCAGATGGCCTTCGATCTGCGCGTTGCGGCCGAAACCCTTCGGCTTCTTGCGCACGTACTGCATCGGCACCATCATCCGGTCCGCGATCCAGGCCGCGAACGGGATGCCGGCCGTCTCGCCGCCCGCCACCGCGTCGATCTGCTCGAAGCCGATGTCGCGCGTGATCGTCGTTTCAGCCATTTCCATCAGTGCGCGGCGCACGCGCGGATACGAAATCAGCTTGCGGCAGTCGATATAGACGGGGCTTGCCCAGCCGGACGTGAAGATGAACGGTTTTTCTGCGTTGAAGTGTACTGCCTGCACTTCGAGCAGGATTTTGGCGGTCGTATCCGAGATCGACTGACGATCGTAGCCTGTCATGGGCATTCCTTGGGTGATGAGCGAAGAGCGGGCGCGGGCCCGGTGGCGCAGCAAGGGGAACCTGCCCAGAGGGCCGGGGCGCGATCGGTGAGCCAATCGCATCGCTGCGCGCGTAGCCCGCTATTTTACCCGATTCAGGCCGGTTTTCGGCGGAATTCGCGCGGGTTCACCGCTCGGCTCCCCACCGGCGAAACAAACGGGGCGGGACCGCTTGCGCTGATGCGGAGGATGCGGCGCTGCACCAACGGAGGTCATTTAGGGGGTGTACACTAGGCGACCCTTAAAAATCGTTCAGTACTTTGTACTTTCCTCTTGCCATCCGCCAAGGTTCGATGGCGTGCCGACCCGGCGCGCTGCGTGCCGTCTCGCAGTCGACCATCCCCTCGATTCAAGCAGACGCGGCCCAAGGTGCTGTGGACTGAACCGTCAATATTTCGCATGTCTCTCGCAGGTCAATCATGGACGAACAACTGAAGCAGGCCGCACTCGCCTATCACCAGAACCCGAAACCCGGCAAGATTTCGGTCACCCCGACCAAGCCGCTGTCGAACCAGCTCGACCTGTCGCTCGCGTATTCGCCGGGCGTCGCCGCTGCGTGCGAAGCGATCCACGCCGATCCGCTCGATGCGCAGAAGTACACGTCGCGCGGCAACCTCGTCGGCGTCATCACGAACGGTACGGCCGTGCTGGGCCTCGGCAACATCGGCCCGCTCGCCGCGAAGCCGGTGATGGAAGGCAAGGGCTGCCTCTTCAAGAAATTCGCGGGCATCGACGTGTTCGACATCGAACTGTCGGAATCCGACCCCGACAAGCTCGTCGAGGCGATCGCGATGCTCGAGCCGACGCTCGGCGGCATCAACCTCGAGGACATCAAGGCGCCGGAATGCTTCTACATCGAGCAGAAGCTGCGCGAGCGCATGAAGATCCCCGTCTTCCACGACGATCAGCACGGCACAGCGATCATCGCGTCGGCCGCGATCCTGAACGGCCTGAAGGTCGTCGGCAAGAAGCTCGCCGAAGTGAAGCTCGTGTGCTCGGGCGCGGGCGCCGCAGCGATCGCGTGCCTGGACCTGCTGGTCAACCTCGGCCTGACGAAGTCGAACATCCTCGTCGCCGATTCGAAGGGCGTGATCTACGAAGGGCGCGGCAATCTCGATCCGTCGAAGCAGCGCTATGCGGCGACCACCGACGCACGCACGCTCGCCGACGCGATCGTCGGCGCGGACGTGTTCCTCGACTGCTCGAGCGCGGGCGTGCTGAAGCAGGACATGGTCAAGACGATGGGCGACAAGCCGCTGATCCTGGCGCTCGCGAACCCGGAACCGGAAATCCGCCCGGAAGACGCGAAGGCCGTGCGCCCGGACGCGATCGTCGCGACCGGCCGTTCGGACTACCCGAACCAGGTCAACAACGTGCTGTGCTTCCCGTTCATCTTCCGCGGCGCGCTCGACGTCGGCGCAACGACGATCACGGAAGAAATGAAGCTCGCGTGCGTGCGCGCGATCGCCGAACTGGCGGAAGAAACCGACCAGAGCGAGGAAGTCGCGAAGGCGTATGAAGGCCACTCGCTCGAATTCGGGCCGGACTACCTGATTCCGAAGCCGTTCGATCCGCGCCTGATCATCAAGATCGCGCCGGCCGTCGCGCAAGCCGCGATGGATTCGGGCGTCGCCACGCGTCCGATCCAGGACATGGACGCCTACCGCGAGCAGCTCGGCGCGACCGTCTACCGCACCGGCATGGTGATGCGCCCGGTGTTCGCGGCCGCGAAGCAGAAGCAGGCGCGCATCGTGTTTGCCGAAGGTGAAGACGAGCGCGTGCTGCGCGCCGCACAGTTCGTGCTGCAGGAAAAGATCGCGAAGCCGATCATCGTCGGCCGTCCGTCGGTCGTCGACATGCGCCTGCAGAAGATCGGCTCGAAGCTCAAGGCCGGCACCGATTTCGAAATCGTCGATCCGGAAGACGATGCGCGCTACCACCGCTACTGGCAGGCGTATCAGGAGATCGGCGCGCGCGACGGCGTGACGCCGGAAGTCGCGAAGGCCGCGATGCGCAAGTTCAACACGCTGATCGGCGCGATGCTCGTGCACCTGGGCGATGCGGACGGGATGATCTGCGGGATGATCGACACGTTCCATAGCCACCTGAAGTTCATCGAGCAGGTGCTGGGCCGCGCGAAGGGCGCCGAGCATTTCGCCGCGATGAACCTGCTGATGCTGCCGGGCCGCAACCTGTTCGTGTGCGACACGTACGTGAACGAGCTGCCGAGCGCCGAACAGCTCGCCGACATGACGATCCAGGCCGCGGCCGAGATCGAGCGCTTCGGCATCGCGCCGAAGGCCGCGCTGCTGTCGAACTCGAACTTCGGCAGCGCGCCGTCGGCGTCGTCGCGCCGGATGGGCGAGGCCCGCAAGCTGATCGTCGAACGTGCGCCGAACCTGGAAGTCGACGGCGAAATGCACGGCGACGCGGCGCTGTCGGAACTGATCCGCAAGCAGGCGTTCCCCGGCACGACGCTGTCGGGTGAAGCGAACCTGCTGATCATGCCGAACGTCGAAGCGGCGAACATCGCGTACAACCTGCTGAAGATGGTCGGCGGCGAAGGCGTGACGGTCGGTCCGTTCCTGCTCGGCGCGGCGAAGCCGGTCCACATCCTGACGCCGGCCGCGACCGTGCGCCGGATCATCAACATGACGGCCGTTGCCGCCGCGAACGTGAACACGAAGTAAGTCCACGCCCGCGTGTGCCGCGCTTCACGCGCGGCGCAAGGAAAAACGCCACGGAACCTGCGTTCCGTGGCGTTTTTTTATTGCGAATCGCCGGCCGGGGCGGGCGTTCGAACCGCGAATGCCCGCGCCCGTCGGCCGGCGCGTTACGCGACCTGCTGGTGCGACTGGCCGCCTGCCGGCGCCCGCCACTTCGCGAGCAGCGTGCTCCACTTCTGGCGTACCGCGCGCAGGTTGTTCTCCTTCACGTGGCCGTAGCCGCGAATGCCGTCCGGCAGCGCCGCGAGCTCGAGGGCGAGCGGGCGGTTGGCCGCGTTCAGCCTGGCCAGCACTTCGTCGATCAGCGCTTCGTACTCGCCGATCAGCGCGCGTTCGGAGCGGCGTTCCTCGGTGCGGCCGAACGGGTCGAGCCCCGTGCCGCGCAGGAACTTCGCCTTCGCGAGCCAGCGGAAGGCCGTCATCATCCACGGGCCGTACGCCTTTTTCACCAGATGGCCGTGTGCGTCCGTCTTCGCGAACAGCGGCGGCGCGAGGTGGAATTTCAGCTTCCAGTCGCCTTCGAACTGCGCGGACAGGCGCGCGAGGAACGCGGGATCGGACTGCAGCCGCGCGACCTCGTATTCGTCCTTGTACGCCATCAGCTTGAACAGGTTGCGGGCGACTGCTTCAGTCAGCTGCTCCTGCACCGTGTCGCCGTCCGCCAGTGCGCGCTCGGCGGCGCGTACCTTGTCGACGAATGCCGCATAGCGCGCCGCATACGCGGCGTTCTGGTACGCGGTGAGGAATTCCACGCGCTTCGCGATCAGTGCGTCGACCGCCTTCTTCGTGTGCAGCGCGATCACCGTGGCGCCTTGCGCGGGGCGTGCGTCGCCGGCCGCGGCCTGCTTCACGCTGGCCAGGTCGTACGCGGCGCGGCGGCCCCAGTCGAAGGCCGCACGGTTCTTCTCGACCGACACCGCATTCAGCTCGATCGCGCGTTCGAGCGACGCGAGCGTGAGCGGCAGCCAGCCTTTCTGCCATGCGTAGCCGAGCACGAACGGGTTCGTGTAGATCGCGTCGCCGAGCAGCGCGACCGCGAAGCGGTTCGCGTCGATGAAGTCGACCGCTTCACCGGCCGCCGCGCGGATGTCGTTCTCGGCGGACAGGCCGGGGAACGCCCAGTTCGGGTTCTTGATGAACTCGGCGGTCGGCGTCTGCGCGCTGTTGACGACCACGCGCGTCGTGTCGTGCCGCATCCGCGACGTGCACTCGTCGCCGGCCGTGACGATCGCGTCGCAGCCGATCACGAGGTCGGCTTCGCCCATCGCGATCCGCGTCGCGTGGATGTCGGTCGGCGCGTGCGAGATCTGCACGTGGCTCATCACGGCGCCGCCCTTCTGCGCGAGGCCGGTGACGTCGAGCACGGTCACGCCCTTGTTCTCCAGGTGCGCGGCCATCCCGAGCAGCGCGCCGATCGTGACGACGCCCGTGCCGCCGACGCCCGTGACGAGCACGCCGTATGCGCGGTCGATGTCCGGCAGCGTCGGTTCGGGAATGGGCGGCAGTGCGTTGCCGTCGACCGACACGGCTTTCGGCTTCTTCAACTGGCCGCCCTCGACCGTGACGAAGCTCGGGCAGAAGCCCTTCACGCACGAGAAGTCCTTGTTGCAGCTCGACTGGTTGATCTGGCGCTTCGTGCCGAATTCGGTTTCGAGCGGCTCGACCGACAGGCAGTTCGACTGCACCGAGCAGTCGCCGCAGCCTTCGCACACCGCGTCGTTGATCACGACGCGCTTGGCCGGGTCGGGATAGGTGCCGCGTTTGCGGCGGCGGCGCTTCTCGGTCGCGCAGGTCTGGTCGTAGATCAGGATCGTCGTGCCTTCGATCTCGCGCAACTCGCGCTGCACGTCGTCGAGCTGGTCGCGATGATGGATCGTCACGCCCGGCGCGAGCAGCGCCTTCTGGCTGTCGTACTTCTCCGGCTCGTCGGTGACGATCACGATCTTCTTCGCGCCTTCGGACGCGAGCTGGTGCGTGATCTGCGGCACCGTCAGCACGCCGTCGACCGGCTGGCCGCCCGTCATCGCGACGGCGTCGTTGTAGAGGATCTTGTAGGTGATGTTCGCTTTCGACGAGATCGCCGCGCGCACCGCCAGCAGGCCCGAGTGGAAATAGGTGCCGTCGCCGAGGTTCGCGAACACGTGTTTCTCGTCCGTGAACGGCGCCTGGCCGATCCACGGCACGCCTTCGCCGCCCATCTGGCTGAAGGTGCTCGTGTTGCGGTCCATCCACACGGTCATGTAATGGCAGCCGATGCCGGCGATCGCACGCGAGCCTTCCGGCACGTTGGTCGACGTGTTGTGCGGGCATCCCGAGCAGAACCACGGCTTGCGCTCGGTCTGCACGTGCGGCTTCGCGAGCGCCATTTCCTTCGCGTTGATCACCGCGAGCCGCGCGGCGATGCGCGCGCGCACGTCGGACGGCAGCTCGAACTTCTCGAGGCGCGTCGCGATCGCCTTCGCGATGATCGCGGGCGACAGCTCGTAGTGCGCGGGCAGCAGCCAGTTGCCCATCGGCACCGACCATTCGCCGCCGGCGCCATCCTTTTCGTCGAACTTGCCGAACACGCGCGGTCGCTGGCCGTCGGGCCAGTTGTACAGCTCTTCCTTGATCGCGTATTCGAGGATCTGGCGCTTTTCCTCGACGACGAGGATTTCGTCGAGGCCGCGCGCGAACGCCTGGGCGCCCTGCGCTTCGAGCGGCCACACGCAGCCGACCTTGTAGAGCCGGATGCCGATCCGCGCGCAGGTTTCGTCGTCGAGGCCGAGGTCGGTCAGCGCCTGGCGCACGTCGAGGTAAGCCTTGCCGCTGGTCATGATCCCGAAGCGCGCGTTCGGCGAATCGATTTCGATCCGGTCGAGCTTGTTCGCGCGTACATAGGCGAGCGCCGCGTACCACTTGTAGTCGAGCAGCCGCGCTTCCTGCACGAGCGGCGGGTCGGGCCAGCGGATGTTCAGGCCGCCTTCCGGCAGGATGAAGTCGGTCGGCAGCACGATCTCGGTGCGATGCGGGTCGATGTCGACCGATGCCGACGATTCGACCACGTCCGTCACGCACTTGAGCGCGACCCACAGGCCCGAGTAGCGGCTCATCGCCCAGCCGTGCAGGCCGAAATCGAGATATTCCTGCACGTTGGACGGGAACAGCACCGGCAGCCCGCAGGCCTTGAAGATGTGTTCGGACTGGTGCGCGAGCGTCGACGATTTCGCCGCGTGGTCGTCGCCTGCGAGCACCAGCACGCCGCCGTGCTGCGACGAGCCGGCCGAGTTCGCGTGCTTGAAGACGTCTCCGGTGCGGTCGACGCCCGGGCCCTTGCCGTACCACATGCCGAACACGCCGTCGTGCTTCGCGCCGGGGTACAGGTTCACCTGCTGCGAGCCCCACACGGCGGTGGCGGCGAGATCTTCGTTGAGGCCGGGCTGGAAGACGATCTGGTGGGCGGCCAGATGCTGCTTGGCTTTCCAGAGCGACAGATCGAGGCCGCCGAGCGGCGAGCCGCGGTAGCCGGAGATGAAGCCGGCCGTATTGAGACCAGCGGCGCGGTCGCGTTCCTGCTGGAGCATCGGCAGGCGCACGAGGGCCTGGATGCCGCTCATGTACGCGCGACCGCGCTCAAGTGTGTATTTGTCGTCAAGCGTGACGGACTTCAGCGCGGCTTCTAGCGACGCGCGTTGGTCTGCGTCTAGCGGGGCATTCATTAACTGTCTCCTCCACCCGGTCTGGGATCACCAAAACTTCGGTTGCGTCGGCATCTTTTGGATGCGTCGGCAGTGGCCGGCATGTTCGCCGGTTTTAAGCGATGGTAGCACTGGGGCAAACCCGCCGCCCATCGGTTGGAATGCGGGGAGAGCCGCGTCGGCGCACCGTAAAAAAGGGCTGAATCATGCGTTACATCATGTAAAAGCATGTAAGGCCACGTTCATCTGCGCGCAAATGCCGTTAATCTTGTCGGCCTGCCGGAGGTGCCCGGTCGCGTCGGTCTGTTTCGACGCATCGGGGAGGCGCCGGCAGTTTTACAGGAGGTGCAATGAACACACGTCATATCCAGAGTTTCCTGATCGTGTCCGCCGCGTTTTTCTCGATGACCGGCCCGGTGCACGCGCGAGGCGCGAGCGCACTGGCGGCAGCCGGCGCGCAGATGCAACAGATCGCGCCGGCCCAGGACGCCGTCGCGCTGCCGTCGGCCGAGCGCGCCGTCGCGTCGAAGGCGAACACGCGTTGATCCGCTCGCGCGGCCGTCGGGCCGCGCCGGAATGCAAAAAGGGCGGGAATCCTCGAATTCCCGCCCTTTTTCTTTGTGCCGCCGGATCGGGCTGGTTGCCGGGTTGCCCCGGGCAGCCGCCCGCCGGATGCGTCAGGCCTTGTCCTGCACGACGCCGCGACGGATCTGGTCGAGCTCGATCGATTCGAACAGCGCCTTGAAGTTGCCTTCGCCGAAGCCCTGGTTGCCCTTGCGCTGGATGATCTCGAAGAAGATCGGTCCGATCTGGTTCTCGGTGAAGATCTGCAGCAGCAGGTCGTCGCGCGCGCCGTCGATCAGGATCTTGCGCTTCTTCAGTTCGTCCAGCGATTCGCCGTGGTTCGGTACGCGGCGGTCGACCAGTTCGTAATACGTGTCGATCGTGTCGAGCAGCTTCACTTCCTTGCTGCGCAGGCCGTCGACCGCCTGGTAGATGTCGCTGGCGCCGAGCGCGATGTGCTGGATGCCTTCACCGTGGTACGCGTCGAGGTATTCCTGGATCTGGCCGGCCGTATCCGAGCCTTCCTCGTTGATCGGGATGCGGATCTTGCCGCACGGCGACGTCATCGCCTTCGACTTCACGCCCGTCACCTTGCCTTCGATGTCGAAGTAGCGCACTTCGCGGAAGTTGAACAGGCGCTCGTAGAACTCGGCCCATTCCTGCATGCGGCCGCGATGCACGTTGTGCGTCAGGTGGTCGATATAGGTGAGGCCGTGGCCGACCGGGTTCGGGTTCGCACCGGCGATCGGCTCGAAGTCGACGTCGTAGATGCTGATGTCGCCGATTGCGCCCGGCTGCGCGCCGTTCTTGCCGCGCCAGCGGTCGACGAAGTAGATCAGCGAATCGCCGATGCCCTTGATCGCCGGGATGTTCAGCTCCATCGGGCCCGTCTTGTTGTCGAAGCCCCATGCGCCGAGTTCGAGCGCGCGCTTGTAGGCCTTCGCGGCATCCTGCACGCGGAACGCGATCGCGCAGATCGACGGGCCGTGCAGGCGCGTGAAGCGTTGGGCGAACGAATCGGGTTCGGCGTTGATGATGAAGTTGATGTCGCCCTGGCGGTACACCGTCACGTCCTTGTGGCGGTGGCGCGCGATCGCGGTGAAACCCATCCGTTCGAACAGTTGTCCGAGCGCTTTCGGGTCCGGTGCCGTGTATTCGATGAATTCGAAGCCGTCGGTGCCGACGGGGTTGTCCCAGTTCGGGATCTGCATGGCGTGTCTCCTGTGGGGGCGATCGGCCGCGGCGACGGGCGCCTGTCCGGCCTGGTTCGATGTCGAACGTGGCGCACGCGGCGGCATGCGCGACGAATCGGTACGTGCGACAGAGTGTAGCGGGCAGTCGCGAGCGTAAACTTGCGAACTTGATCGCCCGAACCTACGATGGCGCAATTTCCAGTCTCGAAATAATCATTGGAGGGCAGAAGATGGCGCACGCCGAATTGGATGCCATCGACCGGCGGATTCTCGCGATTCTTCAGGAGAACGGGCGCCTGTCGAACCAGGAGATCGCCGAGCGCGTGAACCTGTCGCCGAGCCCGTGCCTGCGGCGGATCAGGCGGCTCGAGGAGATCGGCGTGATCACCGGTTATGTCGCGCTGCTGAATCCGCAGAAGCTCGGGCTCGACCTGCTCGCGTACGTGAGCGTGCGGCTCGAGAAACGCGGCGGCCTGGCACCGGTGCGGGTCGACGAAACGTCGGCGCGCGCGGGCGCAACGCATGCGGAGCTGTTTCGCGCGGCCGTGCAGACCTGGCCGGAAGTGGTCGCGTGCCACGCGATGACGGGGGACATGGATTACCTGCTGCGCGTGCAGGTCGAGGACATGGCGCATTTCTCCCGCTTCGTGCAGGAGCATTTGCTGCATCACCCGTCGGTGATCGACGTGAAGACGAGCTTTTCGCTCGAATGCTTCAAGGAGACGACGGCGTTGCCGATTCGGTCGGTGCGCTAGTGCGCGGCGGGGGAGGGAGGGGCCGGGCGCGCGGAAGGCGCAGCCCGGCTGGCCGACGTTACGCCGTCAGGGCGGCGGGCATCAGCGATTCGATGAACTTCGTGGTGCGGCGCGCCTGGCGCTTCATCGCGTAGTCGAACACCGCGGCCTGCTCCTGCAGCATCTCGGCGATGATCGTCGAGTGGTCGGCCGGCGGCAGCGACAGGTACGCATCGGCTTCGCCGTACGCATACTCGATCCGCATCCCGGATTTCTTCGCGATGTGCATCATCGTCGCGTTACGCGACAGGCAGTGCATGTACAGCATCGTCACGTGCGTGTTGCGGCTGCGGATCGCCGCGCGTTCGAACAGCTTCGAGCCGACGCCGCGGCCGCGTGCGCTTTCGAGCACCGACACGCCGAATTCGGCCGTGCGCTTGTCGCCCTCGGCCGGCAGGTAGGCCAGGTGGCCGACGCCGATCAGTTCGAGGTCGTGGTCGAATACGCCGAACACGGTGTCGCGACCGAAGTCGATCGTGCGGACATAGTTCTCGATCACGTGGTCGGGCACCATCTGGCCGAAGCGCAGCAGGCGGTCCTCTTCGTCGAGCGAGAGAAAGTGGGTGAGCATCTGCTCACGGTCTTTGGAAGCCAGTTCCCTGACGAGAACCGGCGCAGTACCGGCGGTGCCGACGACATCGGCCGTGCCGTTGAATCGCGTGTTCATCGTGGGTTCCTCAATGTGTGACCGTACAGCGGGTTGTGCAATGCAGCAGCATTTTACCCGACCGTCAGCCCTCGGATTGGGGAAAACCCGTATTTAACGATGTTTGAGCTGGAGGATGAATTCTAAATCCGCTTAGTTAATCCGCTATCTATTTGATTTTTAATGGATTTAAAATTCATCATACGAAACGCGCGGCGGCCGGTCGCAGTGTGCCCGTAGAGCAACGTTTGCTGCTGCGCGGCAATCAGGCGGCCGTCGACAGCCCGCGTTCGATCAGGTCGATCACCTGCTCGGCGAAGTCGCGGTAGCCGAGGCGGCCGCCGGGCTTCAGCCACGTGAACGTCCAGTTGATCATCCCGAACACCATCATCGTCACGGAAGTCTGGTTTTCCTTCGAGATGCGGTCCGGGTACGCGCGCGCCAGCTGTCGCGTGAATGCCGCGACGATGTCGCGCTGGCGGTCGAGCACGATTTCGCGCTGCGCGTCCTCGAGATACTTCACGTCGTTGAGCAGCGCGACGTGGCGGCTGTGCGATGTCTCGTATTCGGCGAGGAACGCGCGCACGAGCTCCGCGAACGCGTCGCGCTCGCTGAGGCCGCGCCGCTGGCTCGCCCCCTCGACCTCGGCGATGATCAGCATCAGCCGTTTCGTGTAGCGGTCGAGCAGGTCGAACAGGATCGCTTCCTTGCTCTCGTAATAGTGATAGAGGCGTGCTTTCGACGTGCCGCTCGCGGTCGCGAGATCGGACATCGACGTGCTCGGGTAGCTCGTCTGCGCGAATTTGTCGGCGGCCAGATCGAGGATCTGCTCGCGCTGGGATTCGTGGTCGGGCGCTCGGGTACGGGCCATGGTCGAATGCGGAAGATTAGCGGTGCGTGGCGGCCGCGCGGGCCGCGCGCACCTGCGTGGAGGAGAGGGCGTCGGGCGTGTCGTCCTGCAGCTCGAGCCGGCCGGCCGCCGCGAGTTCGCGGCAGCGCCACCAGGCGATCGAGTCGCTGACGAACAGCCCGCCGCGATCGGCGTCGGCCATGATGCTGCCGACGAGGCGCCGCGCGGGCAGCCAGTCGGTTTCCGCGCGCGCGAGGATCAGCGCGTCGAGTTCTTCATAGTGGCCGCTCTTGATCGTGTTGCTGACCCAGTAGCGCAGTTCGGCGTTCTGGTGCTTCGCCTCCTGCCATTCGAGCGCGAGGCGGCCGATGCGCAGCACCGAGATCGGCGCGGCCACCGGCCGCTTGCGCGCCAGTTCGGCGGGCGAGAACATGCCGGTCGCGCATGCCTGGTCGGTGCGCGACAGCGACGCGCGCTGCGCCGGATCGAGGTCGGCGGCCGACAGCCGCACTTCGTTCAGGCGTTGCGGGACATTGCGCAGGTGATAGGCGACGCGCCGCAGCAGCAGCTTGTCGCCGACGCTCGGCGCATGCCACACCACCACCTGGCCCGTCTCCGTCGCCAACTGGTCGAGGCGTGCGAACTCGGCTTCGATCTCTGCATTCCAGTCGGGAATCTGGTCGCCGAGCACGCGCTGCCAGAAGGCTGCGCGCGTGTCGGGTGTCTCGTCGGCGCCCTTGAGCGGCCCGACGCCGAGATCGTCGAGCAATCCGACGACGTGCTCGTCGCGCCCGGCTTGTGCGAGTGCCTCGCGCAGCGACGCGGCGGCGGTGCCGCCCTGAATCACATGAATGGTACTCATCGGCCTGTCGTCAACAAAAGAAAACCGCCGGCCGGGCGGACGTTGCGATGTCCAGCCGGCCGGCGGCCCCTAGTGTAAGCGAGATGTGTGACGGCGAGAAACCGCCCGGCGCCGCGATGCGACGTCGCTCAACGCTCGTCGAAGCTCACGACGACCTTGTCGCTGATCGGGTGGCACTGGCACGTGAGCACGAAGCCGTCCTTCACTTCATGCTCCTCGAGCGTGTAGTTCTTCTCCATCCGCACTTCGCCCTCGAGCACCTTCGCGCGGCACGTGCAGCACACGCCGCCCTTGCACGCGTACGGCAGCGCGAGGCCCGCACGCAGGCCGATATCGAGCAGGCTCACGCCTTCGTACGGCAGCCGCAGCTTGCGCTTCTTGCCGTCGAGCACGATTTCGAGGTCGGCCGCCGGCGTCTGGTCGGTGATTTCGACGACTGGCGCACCGGCTTGCGGCAGCGGCGTGCCGAAGCGCTCCACGTGTACCTTCGCCTGCGGCACGCCGGCTGCCTTCAGCGCGGCTTCCGCCGCGTCCATCATCGGCGCCGGGCCGCAGATGAACGCTTCGTCGATCGCGTCGGCCGGCGTCAGCGTCGCGAGGAATTCCGCGCATTTCGCCTGGTCGAGCACGCCGTTGAACAGCTCGACGTCCTGCTGGTCGTCCGACAGCACGTGATAGAGGACGAAGCGGTTCATGTAGCGGTTCTTCAGGTCCTCCAGCTCCTCCGCGAACATGATCGCGTCGACGCTGCGGTTGCCGTAGATCAGCGTGAACGTGCTGCGGGGCTCCAGTTCGAGCGTCGTCTTCACGATCGCGAGCACCGGCGTGATCCCCGAGCCGCCGGAGAACGCGACGTACTGCTTGCCGTGGTCGGCGTTCAGGTGCGTGAAGAAACGGCCGTCCGGCGTCATCACGTCGATCGTGTGGCCGGGCTTCAGCGTATCGAAGGCGAAGTTCGAGAAGCGGCCGCCGCGCACGCGCTTGATGCCGATGCGCAGTTCGCCGTCACGGTCGTAGTCCGTCGTGCCGACGCAGATCGAATACGAGCGGCGCGTTTCCTCGCCGTCGATGTGGGTCTTCAGCGTGACGAACTGGCCCTGCGTGAAGCGGTACGCGTCGCGCAGCTCGGGCGGCACGTCGAAGGAGACGGTCACGGCGTCGGCGGTCTCGGGCCGCACGTCGCGGATACGCAGCGGATGAAATTGCGGGGTCGCCATATCGATTAGTAGGGTTTGAAGTAGTCGAAGGGTTCGCGGCAGTCGACGCAGCGATACAGCGCCTTGCAGGCCGTGGACGCGAATTGCGCGAGACGCTCGGTGCGTGCCGAGCCGCAGCGCGGGCACGCGGGCGCCGCGACGGGCCGCGGCACGAAACGCACGACGTTTTCCCGCGGCGCGGCGGTACCGCATTGGCCGACCGGCGGTGCGATGCCGTACGCACGCAGCTTGTCGCGCGCTTCCTGCGTGATCCAGTCGGTCGTCCACGCGGGCGCGAGCACCGTCTCGATCCGATGCGGCGGCAGGTCGGCGGCCTGCAGCGCGGCGGCGATGTCTTCGGCGATCTGCGACATGGCCGGGCAGCCCGAGTAGGTCGGCGTGATCACGACCTCGAGCTGGCCGTCGTCCGCGCGGCGGACGTCGCGCAGGATGCCGAGCTCGCGGATCGACACGACCGGGATCTCGGGATCGGGCACGGCTTCGAGCACGTCCCATGCGCGGGCGAGTAGCGGATCGTCGCGGCGCGGGGCAAGCGCGGTGTTGGCGGGGGCGGTCTGGACGGACATCGTCGGGCTCCGTGGCGTCGGGGTTACCAGGTCGCGCCGGGGTGCTGGCGTGCGAGGCTTTGCAGTTCCGCGAGCAGGTAGCCCATGTGTTCCGAATGCTCGCCCTGCTTGCCGGTCGTCACATGCTGCACGGGGGCCGGCAGCGTGAGCGTCGCCTCCGCGAGCGCGTCGTCCACGTCCGCGCGCCACGCCGCTTCGAGCGTGGCCGGTGCCGGGGCGATGCCCTCGGCCGCGACTGCGTCGTCGATCGCATCGGCGGCGAAGAATTCGCGCGTATACGGCGTCAGGTAGTCGAGCGCGTCCTGCGCGCGACGGTGCGATTCGTCGGTGCCGTCGCCGAGGCGCACGAGCCACTCGCGTGCGTGCTGCACGTGATAGCGGGTTTCCTTCACCGATTTCGCGGCGATCGCGGCGAGCTGCGTGTCGGCCGACGTTTCCAGCGCGGTCCACACGTGCAGCATCAGCGCCGAGTACAGGAAGTTGCGCACGATCGTCACCGCGTAGTCCTTGTCGGCGTGCGCGGTGCCGGCGAGCGGGCCGTAATGCGGCAGTTCGGCGAGCGTGAAGTTCGCGAACTCGCGCTCGGTGCGGAAGTACGCGTAATCGTCCTCGGTCTTCGTCGCGCCGGTGAGCTGGCGCTCGAGCTCGGCCGCATGCGTATACAGCATGCGCGCCTGGCCGATGAGGTCGAGGCTCATGTTGGTGAGCGCGATGTCTTCCTCGAGGATCGGGCCGTGGCCGCACCATTCGGCATTGCGCTGACCGAGGATCAGCGTGTTGTCCGCGAGGCGCAGCACGTAGGAGAGGTGTTCGGGCGTGATCGTCATGGCGCGGGCGTTACATGTGGTTGACTTCGTCGGGCAGCGTGTAGAACGTCGGGTGACGGTAGATCTTGTCGCCCGCCGGTTCGAACAGCTCGGCCTTCTCGCTCGGATCCGACGCGGTGATCGCCGACGACGGCACCACCCAGATGCTCACGCCTTCCTGGCGGCGTGTGTAGACGTCGCGCGCCATGCGCAGCGCCATCGACGCGTCGGCAGCGTGCAGGCTGCCGCAATGCTTGTGGTCGAGCCCCTGCTTGCTGCGCACGAACACTTCCCAGATCGGCCATTCCTTGTTCATCACTTTCTCCTGAATCCTGAATTCGATGGTGTGCCGCTCAGGCGGCGTGCTGTTCGGCGCGCGCGCGGCGCTTTGCTTCGTGGGCGAGGGCGGCTTCGCGTACCCAGGCGCCGTCCTCGTGCGCTTTCACGCGGGTCGCGAGGCGTTCCTTGTTGCACGGGCCGTCGCCGTTGACCACGCGCCAGAATTCGTCCCAGTCGATCGTGCCGTAGTCGTGATGGCCACGTGCTTCGTTCCACTTCAGGTCGGGATCGGGCAGTGTCACGCCGAGCACCTTCGCCTGGTCGACCGTCGCGTCGACGAATTTTTGCCGGAGGTCGTCGTTCGTGATCCGCTTGATGCCCCATTTCGCGGACTGGTTGCTGTGGACCGAATCGGCGTCGCTCGGGCCGAACATCATCAGCACCGGCCACCACCAGCGGTTCACGGCCTGCTGGACCATCGCGCGTTGCGCGTCGCTGCCCTTCATCATCGACAGCAGCGCGTCGAAGCCCTGACGCTGGTGGAACGATTCTTCCTTGCACACGCGGATCATCGCGCGCGCGTACGGGCCGTACGTGCAGCGGCACAGCGGGATCTGGTTCATGATTGCCGCGCCGTCGACCAGCCAGCCGATCACGCCGACGTCGGCCCAGGTCGGCGTCGGGTAGTTGAAGATACTCGAGTATTTCGCCTTGCCGGCGTGCAGCGCGTCGATCAGCGAATCGCGCGATACGCCGAGCGTTTCGGCCGCGCTATAAAGATAGAGGCCGTGGCCGGCTTCGTCCTGGACCTTCGCGAGCAGGATCGCCTTGCGCTTCAGGCTCGGCGCGCGGGAGATCCAGTTGCCTTCCGGCAGCATGCCGACGACTTCCGAGTGCGCATGCTGGGAGATCTGACGAACCAGCGTCTTGCGATAGGCATCGGGCATCCAGTCCTGCGGTTCGATCTTGCCGTCGGCGGCCATGACCGCATCGAACCGCGCCTGCTCGGGCGACTCGGCTGCGGCGTCGAGCGGCGCGACGTTGCCGGGGATGTCGAGGGATTGCGTGTACATGGCGAGGCTCTCGTCCGGTTGATTGTGTGCGAAGTATAAACCAACCGACCGGTCGGTTAATAAATTTCTTGCGGATTTGCGGAAAGACTCGGGTAAACGAGGGACATCGGGGCGCGATGATGCTGCGTGATGGCGGCCGGCGCGCGGGAGCCGCGCCTTCTGCGGCACAATGCCCGCTTTCCGACGAGGATTTTGCCGATGTCATCCCGAAGCAGTATCGCCGCGGCCGTGCTGGGTGCGGCCGCTTTTGTCTCGCCGCTCGCGGCGTCGGCTTCGGCCGCGCCGGCGGGATGGGTTGCCGCGTGGGCGACCGCGTTGCAGCCGATTCCCGATCTTGCCGCGCCGCCGCCGCTTTATCGCGCGCCCGACGTTGCCGGTCGCACCGTGCGCCAGATCGTTTATCCGACAGTGTCGGGGCGCGCCGCACGGATCCGCGTCAGCAATGCATATGGTCGTTCCCCCCTCGTCGTCGAGGCGGCGAGCCTCGCGCGCGCTGGCGAAGGTGCGGCGCTGTCCGGCGATGCGGCCGTGCCGGTCCTGTTCGGCGGCAAGGTGTCGGTGACGCTTGCGCCGGGCCAGGAACTCGAAAGCGATCCGGTCGGGATCGACGTCAGGGCCGGGCAGCCGTATGCGATCAGCCTCCAGATGGGGCCGAACCAGCGGATGACGGTCTGGCACCGCGTGTCGAACCAGTTCAATTATGTGTCGGTGCCGGGCGAGCACGTGAGTGACCCGGGGGCTGCGGCGTTCCGCACCCGCTTTACCCAATTTGCATGGGTGACCGAGCTCGCGGTCGAGACCGGTTCCGCGCGCGCCAGCGTAGCCGCGATCGGCGATTCGATCACCGACGGGCTGCGCTCCAGCGTGAACCGGAACCGTCGCTGGCCGGACGCACTGGCGCGTCGGCTGGCCGCCTCGGGCACGGAATCGATCGGCGTCGCGAATCTCGGGATCAGCGGAAACCGGCTGCTCAGCGATTCGGCGTGCTATGGCACGTCGCTGGCGTCGCGGTTCGAGCACGATGCGCTGTCGCGCGCGGGCGTGAAGGCGGCGATCGTGCTGATCGGGATCAACGACATCAACTTTGCGGCGATGCCGCCGCGCGCGGGGCTCGATTGCGACCACCCGCATACGCAGGTTACGGCTGCATCGCTGATCGACGGCTACCGCCGGCTGATCGACGCGGCACACCGTCGGGGCGTGAAGGTTTTCGGCGCGACGCTGACGCCGGCCGGGCTGCCGGCGGGGCGCGAGGCGATCCGGCTCGAGGTGAACCGGTGGATCCGGAGCGGTGGCGGGTTCGACGGCGTAGTGGACTTCGACGCGGTGCTGCGCGATCCGGCGCGCCCGAGCGTGCTGCAGCGCCGATTCGATAGTGGCGACGGCATTCATCCGAGCGACGCGGGATACACGGCGATGGCCGACGCGGTGCCGGTCGAGCAACTGCAGGCCGCGGGGGGCGGCAAGTAATGGGCTTCCATATATAGAGGGAAGTGTTGCCGGTGCCCTGGTGATCGATTGCCTCCGGCGGCCCACCGAGTCCCAGCCCCCCGTGCGCGCCAGCGCACGAGGGCTTTTCAAAATATTTTCACAAAGGGCTTGCGTGGATGAGGGCCGGTGCTTAGAATCACGCCTCTT